>Ga0335081_10000202_pt1 | contig 113617 bp, 106 predicted proteins | sample Lox_Sample_35_FD_206713 | JGI IMG/M metagenome (GOLD analysis project Ga0335081, IMG submission 206713) | Soil microbial communities from Loxahatchee National Wildlife Refuge, Florida, United States - Lox_Sample_3.5 | ecosystem: Environmental > Terrestrial > Soil > Wetlands | place: USA...
CGTGGAACGACGGACGCAGTGCTTGCAGGATTAGCCGCAGCCGAAATTGCTTTGCTGTAGGGCGCGCCAGTCGCGCCCTTTCGTTTTGAAAAAAAATTATGCATTACGATTACGTCGCCATTCCTCCCCAGGACGTGCCGCGCGCTGCCGAGCCGCTGTTTCAGCACCTGCTGGATACCTACGCCAGCGAAACCGACAAGACCATCTCCGTCTGGCGCAGCTTCGCACCGGAAGACCTGACGTTTCGTCCGCACCCGAAATCATCAACTGTTGAGCAGATTCTTAAGCACCAACTGCTCTCCGAGCGCCGTTTCTTCGGCGAGTTCGTTGGCACGCCCGAGCCACCCGCGGCAGAAGTGCTGCCCAGGACGCCGGAGCTCGCCGCCTACATTCAGCGCATGGAGGAACTGGGGCGTCCGCGGCTGGCGTTCTTCGCTACGCAATCGACGAAGTGGTGGATGGAGGAGGTTCCGTTCTTCGAAGTCCGGCGCCAGCGCATATGGGTTTTCTGGCGACGCGTGCTGCACTCCTGCCATCATCGCACGCAGCTCACCGTCTATCTACGCCTGCTGAACAAACCTGTGTTGTCGGTGTACGGGCCTACCGCCGATCAAACCTGGGACGGCGCCGATCCAACGACCTCGGTGGAAGCCGCGGGAAGAAGATAGTTTCGAGTTTCGAGTTTCCGGTTTCGAGAAGCCTTCGTCCTCTCTGGGTAGAGGAGCGAGGCATCTGCTTTTTCGCTGACTCGTAAGGACAGCAGATTCCTCGCTTCGCTCCTAATGACAATCTTCCGGTTCGAGCGGCGATTCACTTATCCGAACGGCATCCACGACAACAACACTGCCAGATGCAAACGTTGCCGCTCCTCGAAACTCGAAACCTGAAACTCGAAACGGCTTTACTGCGGCTGGCGATTGGCCGGATTCAACTGCTCCTGAAGCTGCTGCTGCTGTTGCTGCATCTGCTGCAGCTCCTGCATCAACTGCTCCGGCGTCTTGGCGCCATTGTTTTGCTCCTGCTCCTGGTCGGGAGCCGCGCCGTTTTGCTGCAGGGGAGGCTGAATCGGTAGACCGGGATGACGAAATCCTACCGGCGGACGCGGTGGTTGCTCAGGGTTCTGGTTCTGATATTCGGATTCGCTCTCGGCAACCGAGCTCTCATCCGGTTCCTCCGGCTCCGCCTGCAGAGTGGGATTGTTCTGCGCCGTGGTAGTCGCACCCGCTTGCCGTGGCGTCAGAATGACCCGCTGTACTGCGCCGGGATCGCCGGCCACGCCGAGGATTACGTAGTCAAACCTGGAGCCGTTCAGGAGTGTGTTCAGCACATCGCGTGGCTGGCCGGGTCCGATCCGCGTCGCCACGCGGTCGCTGCCGGCACTGCCGGGAACGTCGATCGACGCGCCGGTCTGTGCCTGCACGGCGCGCAAGACTTGCGCCAGGGTGGAATTCTGCGCGTCAATTGTCAGCTGCCCATTCTGGAAGCGCACTTGCGGCGGTGTCGGAGGTAGCTGATCGAGGGTCGGCGGTGGCGCAGGCGGCGCTGCAGGCACTTCCGCAGCCACAGTTTTCTTCGAGCCCGGCGATTTCCGGTGGGGTAAGGTTGAGCCCTGCGCAGGCGTCATTGCCGCCGGCTGATTCGGTGTCATTGCCGGATGCTGTCCCGGCGCGACTCCCTGTGCTGGGTTCGCTGCCCCGACCTGCGGCCGATAGGGTGCTGCCGGCGGTACGGCCTGCGGCGTGCTGGAAACTGTGCCCTGCGGTTGCGAGGGCGTTACGGGCAGCACCTTGTTGCCTTGCGCGCTCCAGTGCAGCGGCCCGGGAGCCGATGGCGACGGTGGTGGCGGCGGAGCCTGCGGCGCGGTCGCCTGTGCATTCGCAGGCAGCGCTGCCAACATCAATGCTGCTCCCAGCAGCGCAATTCCCGCCACGCTTCTGTTCAGGCGTACCATACAAGTTGGACGGCGAAGCTCCCCACTCGTTTCGCCGATACCCTATTCTAACCCGAGCGGCCGGCGCAGTTTCTTCCTGGCAGCGGAAGTTCTCGACTGCGGGCGGAAGCCGCTCCCGGCGGATTCAGCATCTTACAGAGAAAAGCCGTGCGCCAGAGGGCCAGGATAATATCATGATTTTCATCTCTCGTTGTCGCATCTGCCGCATCGTCTTTGCGCTGATATTCTTCATCTTCCTGCCCGCGGCATCATTTGTTCTGTCGCAAACCTGTTCATCCGGCCCCGATCTCGACAGCGCCACCAAGACCGCACTCGATACCGCAGCCAAACAGTATCTGGATATGTCCAAGAATGGCGACGTGGCCGGGCTGAAGGCGAATGCGATCCCGGGAATCGCGGGCGACTTTGGCGCCATCGAGCAGGCGGTGATCACCAACAAGCCCTACCTGGCGGAGGGTACTGCCAGCATCACCGGGAACTATCTGCTGGACGCCTCGGAGGCGAAAACGGCGCTCCCGCGTGCCGACTTCTACTGCGGCATCTACAACTCGCCTGACCGGCTCTCGTTTTCCATTCCTAACCTGCCGCCGGGAAAATATGCCATCGTGATTCAGAAAGTGAATGGCAAGGACCCGATCACGTTGTCGCTCGTCTTGCAGAATGTTGGCGGCGCGTGGAAGCTGGCGGGATATTATCCGCGGCTCGACGGGATTGGCGGCCATGATGGCCAGTGGTACTTGACGCAGGCGCACGCCTACAAATCCCAGGGCAAGGCGCTCGACGCCTGGTTCTACTATCTGACAGCGTGGGACCTCACGGCGCCGGTGAACTTCATGAGCACGCCGCAACTCGACAAGATTGCCGAGGAGATGCAGAGCGCACGTCCCGCCAACCTGCCCAGCGACAGCGCGCCCCTCAGCCTCTCCGCCAACGGCAAGACCTTCCGAGTGACCGGACTGACGGCGGTGCCGGTGGACAACAAGCTGGACCTGCGCGTGGTCTATCAGAATTCGAATGCGGCGGATTCCGGCGTCGCCTTCCAGGACAACATGGCCCTGATCCGGGCGATCGTCGCCAAATATCCCGAGCTGCGCGATGCCTTCGATTCGGTGATCGCGCGCGCCGTCGACGGCAGCGGCCATGAGTACGGCTCGCTGCTGCCGATGAAGGACATCAAATAGAGGTGAGGACGACGTTGCGATGAATTGCCGGTGCCCCAGGTTTCGGCCATCTTTTGGCCTAACCTGGGCCCAGGTTAGCGTCCAAAAGAAGGGCGCGAACCTGGGGCACCGCTTGTGGCAATCCCGCTACAATAGCGCGGTGACTAAACGCTCTCCGGGCTTATATAGGGGCGCAGCCCTGCTTTTACTCGCGTTTTTCTTCTTCTTTCTTGTTTATCTCGGCGCGCAAACCGCCAAAACAAATTCTCCGCTTGATGCAAACTCCACTACCTGGACCGACGCCGAAAAATCCGCAATGGCCGACCGCGTTCGCCACGATTTCCTTCATGCCTGGAGCGGCTACAAGCAGTACGCGTGGGGCCACGATGAGCTGAAGCCGCTGTCGAAAAGCTACCGCGATTGGTACGGTACTTCGCTGTTAATGACGCCAGTCGATGCGCTGGACACCATGGTGCTGATGGGCCTGACCGATGAAGCGAAGGAAGACCGCGAGTTGATCGACAAACAGCTCTCCTTCGACAAGGACATCTACGTCAAGAACTTCGAAATCACCATTCGCCTGCTCGGTGGGTTGCTCAGCAGCTATCAACTCACCGGCGACAAGCGACTGCTGGAGCTGGCCGACGACCTCGGCACTCGCCTGCTCCCGGCGTTCAACTCGCCGACAGGAATGCCCTACGTCTTCGTCAACTTGAAAACCGGCGCGGTGCGCGGCGTGGAAAGCAATCCAGCCGAGATCGGATCGCTGCTCGTCGAGTTCGGCACCCTCAGCAAGCTGACAAACAAGCCGGTGTATTACGAGAAGGCCAAACGCGCGCTGGTCGGGGTGTACGATCGGCGCTCGCCCATCGGCCTGGTGGGTTCCAGCATCAACATCGAAACCGGCAAATGGATCGACCCAACCAGTCACATCAGCGGCGGCATCGATTCCTATTACGAGTATCTGCTGAAGTGCTCCCTCCTCTTCGGCGACAAGGATTGCGAGCGCATGTGGCAAACCAGCATTGCGGCGCTGAACAAGTATGTTGCCGATCCAACCCCGAACGGCCTGTGGTATGCCCAGGTCAACATGAACACCGGGGCCCGCGTTTCCACCCGCTACGGCGCGCTCGACGCATTCTTTCCCGGCGTGCTGGCGCTCTCCGGCGACTTGAAGCGCGCGGAGCAGTTACAGGAGTCCAGCTACAAAATGTGGACCACCTTTGGAGTTGAGCCGGAGGAGATGGATTACACGACCATGAAGGTGACCTCGCCGGGCTACGAGTTGCGCCCCGAGATCATCGAATCGACGTATTACCTGTATTACTTCACCGGCCAGCCGCGCTACCTCGACATGGGCCGGACCTTTGCCGACAGCCTGGAGAAGTATTGCAAAACCGATGCCGGTTTCGCCGCGCTGCTCAATGTCGAGACGAAGCAGAAGCGCGATGACATGGAGAGCTTCTTTCTGGCCGAAACGTTGAAGTACCTCTATCTGCTGTATGCGCCGAAATCGACCCTCGACCTGCACAAGGCAGTATTCAATACCGAGGCGCATCCTATGCAGAAAACCTGGTAGCGCGATTACGAACATCTAACTTCTTCAGGTAAGCATGGCACTGGGAGCGCAGCAGAACACGAGCACACCGGCGACGAGCCCTACCACATCGACGCGCAGCTATCGCGGGCCGTTGGCGATGGTCACCACCCTGTTTTTCATGTGGGGATTTCTCACCTGCCTGAACGACATCCTCATTCCTCACCTGAAATCGATTTTCGACCTGAATTACGCCGAGGTCATCCTTGTCCAGTTCTGTTTCTTCTCGGCGTATGCGGTGTTCTCGATTCCCTCGGGTAAGATCATCGAGCGCATCGGCTATCACAAGATGATGGTGGCGGGCCTGTTCATCATGGGACTGGGCGCGCTGTTGTTTATTCCCGCGGCCAGCGCGCCTTCGTTCACGCTGTTTCTCACCGCACTCATCGTTCTCGCCGCCGGCATCACGGCCTTGCAGGTTGCGGCCAATCCCTATGTCGCAGTGCTGGGACCGGCGCGCACCGCCTCCAGCCGGCTGAATCTGACGCAGGCGTTCAACTCGCTGGGCACGACCGTCGCCCCGTTTTTCGGCGGCTGGCTGATCCTCGGCACAGTTGCCGCGCCCATGAGCGCGCCGGAGATGCTGGCCCTGTCGCCGCAGGCGCTGCACACGTATCGCCTGCAACAGGCCTCGTCGGTGAAGCTCCCATATCTCGGCATTGGGCTGGCGCTGATTGTGCTGGGGATTGTCATCGCCAAGTTCAACCTGCCGCACATTCCCGAAGCCGAGGGCGGCCACGCCATCACGAGCGACAGCCTGTGGGCGCATCGTAACCTCGTCCTCGGGGCGGTCGCGATCTTCACTTATGTCGGCGCGGAGGTTTCGATCGGCAGCTTCCTGGTGAACTACATGAACCTGCCCTACATCGGCAACCTGCGGGCCGAGGTCGCGGCCAAGTACCTGACCTTCTACTGGGGCGGCGCGATGATCGGGCGCTTCATCGGCTCGGCGGTGTTGCAGAAAATCAGTACCCGCGTGGTGCTGGCGTCAAATGCCATCGTTGCCGCGGTGCTGGTTTGCCTGTCGATGCTCAGCTTCGGACACCTGGCGATGTGGGCGCTGCTCGCCGTGGGACTCTTCAACTCCATCATGTTCCCCAGCATTTTCACGCTGGGAATCGAAGGCCTGGGGCCGCTGACCGGCGAAGCTTCCGGCCTGCTTGTGATGGCGATTGTGGGCGGAGCCATTATCCCGGAATTGCAGGGATTGCTGGCCGACCGCATCGGGCTGCATCACGCCTTCATCCTGCCTGTGCTCTGCTATCTCTATATCCTCTTCTTTGCTACGAAAGGCCAGCCGCGACAGCGGATTCGGAAGGCTTAGAGCGGTTTAGGAAATGGTGTGCCCCGGCGAGCGGGTAGAGCGGCGCTGAATAAAATGCCGCTCTACCAGGACACACGAAGGCCGGAAGCACTCTGGCGGAATGCTTGGCGAAGCGTCATTGCTCGGACTCGAAACTTGAAACTTGAAACTGTTATACTCGCTTCCCCGACATGAAGGTCATTGTGATCATCCCGGCCGCGGGGCTCGGCACGCGCATGTCCGCCGCGCACGGAGGTCCGCGCGACAAAAGCAAGCAATTTTTTGAGCTGCAGGGTACGCCGATCGTGGTGCACACGTTGCGCAAGTTCGCGCAATGCGATGCGGTCAGCGAGATCATGGTCGCGCTGCGCCATGCCGAAGTCCCGGCTTTTCAGAAGCAGATCGAGCGCGAGAATTTCCGCAAGCCGCTGCGCCTGGTCGAAGGCGGCGAGCACCGCCAGAACTCCGTCGCCAACGCAATCGCCACGCTGGGCGCAGACGAGGATGACATCGTGCTGGTGCATGACGCAGTGCGGCCGTTCGTCGATCAGGAAACCATCGTTAATGTGATCGAGGCGGTGAAGAAATACGACGCGGCTATCGCCGGCGTTCCGGCAGTCGACACGGTGAAGCAGGTGGATCGCACCGCCGATGGCGCGGTGGTGATTGCCACCGTCCCGCGCGAGCGCATGGTGCTGGCGCAGACGCCGCAGGGCTTTCGCTTCGGGCTGCTCAAAAAGGCTTTCGATGAAGCGGCCGCCGACGGCTTCATGGGAACGGATGAGGCGTCGCTGATCGAGCGCAGCGGCGCACCGGTGCACGTGGTGATGGGTTCGCCGCGCAACATGAAGATCACAACGCCGGCGGACCTGGAGTTAGCAGAATTCTTTCTGTCGCTGGAGAACCGCCGCGAGGTGAGCCTGAGCGGGTGAAAGAAACTTAAATCGTTTCTTGAAGGGCACGGCTTTAGCCGTGCCGTTCCGTTAGGACGACAAGCCTGCCGTCGCTACGCGACTCGCGTTTCATTTTTCTGAGCGCACCCAGCCTTGAAAGGCTGAGCTAAGCTCTTCCGCCCCTTGGCTCGATCACCACGGACGGTAGTTTCGGCCTTCATTCGTGGCAATTTCACCTGCTTGTCCAAATAGAACTTCTGGCGTAAGTGTAGTAATGACGTGTCCACTTCCCCCATTTTCCGCATCCCTCGCATCGGCTACGGGTGGGACTCGCACGAGTTCAAGTCCGGCATTCCGTTGAAGATCGGCGGCCTCACCATTCCGCACCACAGCGGTCTCGCCGGCCACTCCGACGGCGATGTCCTGCTGCACGCGCTTACCGACGCCCTGCTGGGCGCGGTTGCCGCCGGCGATATCGGAACATACTTTCCGCCCAGCGATCCCAAATGGAAAGGCGCCGACTCGGTCGTCTTCGTGCAGCAGGCGCTGAAGCTCATCGATGAAGCCGGCTATCAGGTCGGCAATTTCGACAGCACGTTGATCCTCGCCGCGCCCCGCATCGGCCCGCACGCCTCCGCGATTCAACAGAACATCGCCGACCTGCTGGGCATCGAGCCCTCTCGTGTTGGAATCAAGGCGAAGACGCCGGAAGGTATGGGAACCGACAACGCTGCCATCGCGCACGTCGCTGTGCTGCTGTGTGAAATTAGCTGGCCGTAGTCGTAGTCAGCTAGAGCAGGCCTTCCGAGCCTGTGTCGCAACCCTGGATCAATTTGCGCGGCGGGAAGAACCGTCAGAATTGCGGCAGAAACAGCCGCGCAGCGGCGGAATGGTGTTAGCCCGGCGTGTCAGAGGCGGTTACGAAACGCTGTTGTCGCAGGCATCGGTGGGACCAACTGCGAGCCAACGAGTGCCGTAGGCACGGAAGAGCTTAGCCCAGCACGTAGCCGAACCGGGGTCCCCGACTTGCGCTTCCTGTGCGCGAATTGGCGTGCGATGGCGGAGTGCTGGGTCGAGCGGCAAGAATTGTCGGAGTCGCGTGGCGACGGCAGAGTTTCGTAACAGCCGCGTAAGCGCCGGGTGTGAGTGGGAAAACAACCAAGCCGCGGCAGCGGCGACACCACTCGCCACACAGTCTCTTCAGGCCTGCGTCACTATGCTCGTAGTTCAGGAAGCCAGTGACGCGGACCTGAAGGTCGGCTCTACCCTACAACCATCGCCGCACGCTGCTTTTGTAAGTCAGATAGTCTTCCCCGAAGCGCCGCTCCAGGTAGGACTCTTCGCGATCGATCACGGCGTCCTGCATGATGATCACTACTCCTGGCAGCAGCATCAGCGGCCACACCGCCCGGCGCAGCAAGCTCGTGCCGACATAGATGGCGGTCAAGCCGACATAGATGGGATTGCGGGAGATGCGGAAGGGGCCGTCCTTGACCAGCAGGGAGACGGGCCGCGTGGGCAGTATGGTCGTTCCCCGTTGCAGAAAAAGAAGTCGCGTCCAAAGCACCAGCGCCACGCCGCCAGCGGCCAGACCGGCTCCGGCGAGCCGCGCTTGGCGGCGCCGCAACGGCGCATATTTCTGCAACAGCATGCCGATCGCAAACGCTCCCGCATACAACAGCGGCGGCGGGACCTTCACCCCTGGCGAACCGGCATCGATTGCAGTCATGCGAGTCTTCTCCAACAGCCGCCACCGGCGCCAGAGCGCGATGTGCCGACAGCCGCTGATTCTGCCATCCGCGTAGAATAACCTTTTCGACGGAATGCGGCCTGGGCTGCCGCTCGCCGGTTCTTAGCGAGGCTACACCATTATGGCAACATCAACGCGGGACGAGGAAACCATCGCCACGGCCAAGCCGGGCGAAGCCAACGGTCATCCCTCGAATTTTATCCGTGAAATCATCCTCGAAGACCTGAAAACCAACAAATACAACGGCCGCGTGCACACGCGTTTTCCGCCCGAGCCGAATGGCTACCTGCACATCGGTCACGCCAAGTCGATCTGCATCAACTTTGGTTTGGCGGCGGAGTTCGGCGGCAGGACCAACCTGCGCTTTGACGACACCAATCCTGAGAAAGAAGAGCAGGAGTATGTGGACTCGATCGTCGCGGACGCGCGCTGGCTAGGCGCGAACTGGGATGATCGCATGTTCTACGCCTCCGATTACTTCGACCAGCTTTACGAATGGGCGATCAAGCTCATCAAGGACGGCAAGGCATACGTGGACGATCTCGATGCCGAGCAGGTTCGTCAATATCGTGGCTCGCTGACCGAGCCCGGAAAAGAGAGCCCATACCGCAATCGTTCGACTGAAGAAAATCTGGAGCTGTTCGAGCGCATGCGCGCCGGCGAATTTCCCGATGGCTCGCGCACGCTGCGCGCCAGGATCGACATGGCCTCGCCCAACCTCAACCTGCGCGATCCGGTGATGTATCGCATCCTGCACGCCACCCATCATCGCACCGGCGACAAGTGGTGCATCTACCCGATGTACGATTTCGCGCACGGCCAGTCGGACTCGATTGAGAACATCACGCACTCGATCTGCACGCTGGAATTCGAAGACCATCGCCCGCTGTACAACTGGTTCATCCAGCAGCTCGGCATTTTTCCTTCGCAGCAGATTGAGTTCGACCGCCTCAACCTGACGTACACGCTGCTCAGCAAGCGCCGCCTGCTGCAACTGGTGCAGGAGGGCCGCGTGCGCGGCTGGGACGATCCGCGCATGCCGACCATCTCCGGCATTCGCCGCCGCGGCTATACGCCGGAAGCGGTCCGCAACTTCTGCGCCGCGATCGGCGTGTCGAAGACGAACGGCATCATCGATCTGGCCATGCTGGAGCATTTCGTCCGCGAAGACCTGAACAAGCGCGCGCTTCGCGCCATGGCGGTGCTGCGGCCGCTGAAGGTCGTCATCGACAACTATCCCGAAGAGCAGGTCGAAGAGCTGGAGGTCGTCAACAATCCGGAAGATGCGAGCGCGGGCAGGCGCAAGGTGCCGTTCGCGCGCGTGCTCTACATCGAGCAGGATGACTTCCGCGAGCAGCCGCCGAAGAAGTTCTTCCGCTTATCGCCGGGACAGGAGGTGCGCCTGCGCGGAGGATACTTCATCCAGTGCACGAGCGTGGTGAAAAACGCGAGCGGTGAAGCCGTCGAGGTGCATTGCCAGTACGATCCGGCGACGCGCAGCGGCAACGCGCCCGACCATCGCAAGGTGAAGGCAACGATCCACTGGGTCTCCGCCGATCACGCGATTGACACCGAAGTGCGGCTGTATGAAAACCTGTTCTCGAAAGAGAATCCGGGCGATGTGCCGGAAGGGCACGACTTCACCGAAAATCTGAACCCGAGTTCGCTCGAAGTGATCGCGGACGCCAAGCTGGAGCCATCGCTTGCCAACGCCCAGCCGGGCGATCGTTATCAGTTCGAGCGACTGGGATACTTCTGCGCCGATCCTGATTCGAGGCCGGGCGCGCTGGTTTTCAACCGCACGGTTCCACTGCGCGACACCTGGGCGAAGATCGAGAAGCGTCAGCAGGAGTCGCGCTAGGTGCAGTTCACTGCTGCCTCTCCTGTCCGTCTTCGCTTCGCGCCGTCTCCTACCGGTTACCTTCACGTCGGCGGCGCGCGGACGGCGCTCTTCAACTGGCTCTACGCGCGGCACTACGGCGGCACGCTGGTTCTCCGCATCGAGGACACCGACCTGGAGCGCTCCACGCCGGAGATGGTCGAGGGTATTCTCGTTGGGCTGCGATGGCTGGGCATCGATTGGGACGAAGGCCCGTATCAGCAGACTGAGCGCATGGCGCTGTATCGCGCGGCGGCGGGGCGGCTGATCCACGGCGGACATGCGTATTATTGCTTCTGCAGCAAAGAGCAACTTGAGCAGCAGCGGGCGCAAGGCGTCGCCGAGGGCCGCGTGCCGCGCGATTGCTGTCGCACACTAAGCACACACGAGGCGCGGCGGCGAGTGGAGAGCGGCGAAGGCGCCGCGATTCGCTTCGCTGTCCCACAAAGTGGGAGTACCACATTCGAGGACGCCGTTTTCGGGCCTGTCGAATTCGCCAACTCCGATATCGAGGACTTCGTCTTGCTCCGGCCCGACGGCGTACCCACGTATCACCTCAGCGTCGTGGTCGACGACCTGGACATGCGCATCACGCATGTATTGCGCGGCGCCGACCATCTTTCCAATACACCCAAGCAGATCATGCTGTACGAAGCGCTCGGCCAGCCGCGGCCGGTGTTTGCGCACGTGCCGCTCATTCTCGGGCCCGACAAGACGCGGCTCAGCAAGCGCCACGGCGCCACCAGCGTCATCGCGTACAAAGACGAAGGCATCGTCCCCGAGGCCTTCCGCAACTTCCTCGCGCTGCTGGGCTGGTCGCCGCCGGATACCTCGCAGGAGATTCTGCACGACCGCGAGCTGATCGGCCTCTTCGACCTGAGTGGCATTCAGAAATCAAGCGCCATCTTCGATCGCACCAAGCTCGACTGGTTTAACACCGAATACATCCGCGGCACGCCGGCTGCGCTGCTGCTGCCGCTCCTTGAAGAGGAGTGGAAGAAGATCGGTCTCATTCCCTTTCAGACAAGCCGTCTCGCAATGGAAGCCGCCGTCGAGCTGGTGAAACCGCGAGCGCGCAATCTGAAGGATTTCGGGACGCTGTTTCGCGCCTATTTCAGCGATGATTTCGAAATGGATCCTGCCGCTCGCGAGAAATTTCTGAAGGATGACAGCGTGCGCCAGATGCTGGTTGAGCTCGCGTCGCGTTACGAGCAGGCCGATGAGTTCTCCCAAGCGAGCACGGAGAAAATCCTGCGCGATTACGCCGCTGAAAAGAATATCAAGGCCGGCGCGCTCATCAACGGCGCACGCGTGGCGCTGACCGGCCAGGGCGTCGCCCCCAGCCTATTCGCGGTGATGGCAAACTTGGGCCCAGAGCGGACGGCGGCGAGGTTGAAACGCGCAACTCGGTTATAACCTCAGAAAGCCTCGACCGCTGCTTTGGTCGGGCTGGGTTCAGGCCGCAGCGAACACACGGGTTCTACTTCACCACCGTGACCTGAAACTGTACCGGAAGGTTGCGCGGAGGATAGCAGGCGCTGCGGTCGCAGGCCTGGAAGCGCAGTTCGCCTTTGACGGGATAGTTGCCCGGAGGCGTATTCGCCGGCACTTTCAGTAGGGCGTCGATGCTGAAATCCCCGCTATACACATTCAGCTTCTCATCCGGCGAGAACGGGAAAGTTTCGTCCTGACCGGCGGGATACTTCACGTCCGCTACCGTCAGCGTCGCGGGGGGGTTGAGCTTCAGCGCCGTCGGGATCAGCAGCGGCGAATGCGGCGTATGCGAGTTGATGTGGTACTCCGAGCCGATGCGAAAATCCAGAGAGACATCTTTGGTCGCACCCGCATGGACCTGCACGTTGCCTACGGGTGCCATGATAACGAAGGGCTTGTCCTGCAGGTTCTGCGCCCACAGGCACGTGGTCAGCAGAAGCGCAGGCAAAATCCACGCAAACCTGGGCTGAATTGCACAGCCTCCTCGGTGAAGGTGTTGTTTGTCCTGCGCGAAATCTTGGGGATTTATTTTCATTTGCGATCCGGAACTGGCGGGCGCGCTCATGGAATCAGTGACTCCCACCAACCACGGTTCCCGCCGCGGACAGTTCGTCCGGGCCTGGTTCCTGCTCTTCCACCGGCTTGATGACGGCTGCTTTGTTCTCCGCTCGCGCCTGCCTCTGCTGCACGCTTGCCGGACGTGGGGCAGCGTTCAAGGTTCTCCTTACGGCTTCCTCGATGTCCTTGCGGTCGAGCAGCCCCGTCATCTTGTCCACAATGGTCCCGTCGCGGGCGATGTAGAAGGTCGTGGGCAGATACTGCACATCGCCGTAGGCATCGGAAATCTGGTCGGTTCCCAGCAGGACCTCATAGTTCACCCCTAACTCGCTGGCGAACTTGGCGATGGAGGCCGGGTCGGAATCATCCATGGCGACGCCCAGCACCACCAGACCGTCCTTGCCGTATTGTTTCTGCAGGTCTTCAAACCAGGGCATCTCAACCTTGCAGGGCGGGCACCAGGTCGCCCAGAAGTTCAGCAGGACGGCCTTGCCGCGAAAGTCCGACAGCTTCACCGTACGGCCGTCGAGTGAGGTCAGCGTGAAGTCAGGCGCGGGCACCCCCTGAACGTTGCCCACCAGCTTAATGGGGAAGTGCTTACGGTCTCGGCGGGCATAATTACCGAACGCCAGCATAGCCATGATGGCCATCACCAGGACGATAAAAACCAGGGCATTTCTTCTCACAAAACCTCTTCTACAACGCGAACCGGTTCAGAAACGAAAGATACCCGGACAACATACGAAGATTGTTCAGGAATATCAGCACTCCAATGGCAATGAGCAACACGCCGCTGAACACTTCCACCGTGTGCAGATGGCGGCGAAAGCGCCCATAGAAAGCCAGGAAGCGATCGACACCCAGCGAGGTCAGCAGAAACGGAACCGCCAGCCCCAGGGAATAAACCGCGAGCAGCACCACTCCCTTCCACACGGTACCCTGCGCGCTTGCCAGCACCAGGATGGTGGCCAGGATGGGACCGATGCAGGGCGTCCACCCGAAAGCGAAGGCGAACCCCACGGCGAAGGAGCCGACCGCGCTTGCTCCGCCTTTGACCTCATGCAGACGCTTATCGGCATAAAGCGCCTTGATCTTCAACAGTCCGGTCAGGTGCAGGCCGAAAATGATGACTACGATTCCGGCGATCTTCGACAGAAGCGAGTGATATTCGTTGACGATTTGCCCCAACCCGGTGGCCACTGCACCCAGCGCGATGAAGACCACGCTGAATCCCAACACGAAGGTGAGGGAGTGCAGCATGACGGTGCGCAGAATGCGCCGCTGCGACGATTGCAGTTCCTCGACACTGGCCCCCGAAATCAGCGACACGTAGCCCGGCACCAGCGGAAGTACGCATGGCGAGAGGAACGATAAGACGCCCGCCAGAAACGCAGCCAGGGGCAGAGGCAAATTGTGCATAGCCTATTCTAGCAATGTCGGCAAGGGCACTGTGCAAAAAGCGGTACTGATCTAATTCGATCAGCGCCCAAAAAAGGCCATTACCTGGGCCGGACGGTGCTACTACCGGCTGTAGTTTTAAGACGTTTCTCGGGGTAGAACCTTACACCAAAGTCCCAGATTTGGCCGCCGGTTTGTGAGGCAGAATAATGGTCGGCTTGCGCAAGCCCGACCAGGACTCGGAGATCACGATGGAATCGCCGGGATTGTGCGGGTCGTACTTGACTGATGCCGGCAAGCCCAGGCGGCATGAGTATAGATCGATGAACTGCCGCAGGTAAGTCACATCCTGGGAGGCCTCGTAGGTGACGCCGGCCACGTCGTAGGTGTAGACCAACAGGACCATCTGCCGTCCGGTCTCGTCTTCCTCCAACTCCAGGACATCGATGACATTGCCGTCGATGATGCGGCCGCCGCGCGTGAGTTCGGTGCGGCGCTCGCGCTCAATGTCCTCCTCAGGCTTTTTGTTCTTACGCGACAACAAGGCGTAGCCCACGATCGCGGCGGTGACGCCAAAGGCGAGCACGGGGTACAATCGCAACGAATTCATGCGGTGGCTGTGGCGATACGGCCTTGCTTCCAAGATAGCTGGAGTGCCCGCGCAAGGAAACAGGAAAATAGCCGGTGCGGCGGCTCAATTTCCACAGGCGGACGCCGTGCTGCCGCCTGTAGGGGCGTTTCGAGCGTTTCCGGATTGGGTGTGTGTCCCGGCAGAGTGGCGCTTCAGCGCCGCGTAAAAACCGCCGCCCTCCGATTCTTGGCGATGCACCGAACGCGAGCCTAAGGAGACTGTGTGTCGCGAGTGGTGGCTCCAACCTCTCCCACTCGTACCCAGGGCGCACGAGGCCGTTACGAAACTCTGTTGTCCCAGGCATCGGCTGGGACAAACTGCGAGCCAACGAGTGCCGTAGGCACGGAAAAGCTTAGCCCAGCACGTAGCCGAACCGGGGTCCCCGATTCGCGCTTCCTTTGCGCGAATTGGGGTGGGATGGCGGAGTGCTGGGTCGCTGGGAAGAATTATGGGAGTCGCGCAGCGACGGCAGAGTTTCCTAACAGCCTCTTACGCCGACGCCCTGGGCTAACCCCGTCCCCCCGCTCCCCCACCCCAACCACCCCAAAAGACGCGGTTGTTGGGGGCCTCGGCTGCGCGGCTGTTTCCTTCGCAATTCGCCCTGTCCAGTCCACCAAGCAAAACGATTTCCGGCCGCGACACAGTCTCTAAAGCTCGCTCTACCTAGCTCCAGCAATTCTGAAACTGCTCTACCGGTCAACCACCGGATTGCGCAAAACGCCAACGCCCTCCACGGCGATCTCCACTGTGTCGCCGGTTTGCAGCGGGCCGACCCCGGCCGGCGTTCCGGTAGCAATGACATCGCCCGGCTCCAGGGTCATCACCTGCGCGATGAAGCGTACCAGCCTATCGAGCGGGAAAATAAAATCGGCCGAGGTGCCATCCTGGCGCAACTCGCCGTTAACCCGGGTCTCGACGCGCACGCCCTTCCAGGGATCCAGGCCGTCAACTACTACCGGCCCGATGGGACAAAAGGTGTCGAAGCCTTTGGCGCGGCTCCACTGCCCGTCTTGGTTCTGCAGGTCGCGGGTGGTCACGTCGTTCAGGCAGGTATATCCCACAATGTAGGGTCTGACATCGTCAGACTCACGCAAACGATAGCATCGCTTTCCGATGATGACGGCCAGCTCACCTTCGTAGTCGACGCGTTGCGAAAGGTCCATGGGGCGGCGGATTTCATCCCCCGGACCGATGACCGACGACGGCGGCTTGAGAAAGAACAGCGGCTCGGTGGGAATGGGATGGTCCAGCTCCTTGGCGTGTTCGCGATAGTTGCGGCCAATGCAGACGATCTTGCTGGGCTCGACGGGAGCCAGCAACTTGACATCCTGCATGACCAGATCACACCTCTCACCTTGATCGAAGTCCGCTTGGAACTGGGGGGCGCGTGCGACCGCGCGCGTGATGCGTTCGGCACCGCCAACGCTCTCGATCAAACCGTAACGATTGGACCCATGATGAGAAAACCTGCAATAGCGCACGATTTTGTCCTTCTAAGATTATCGGTTCGGCACGGTCTCGCGGGCCGCGCCGGAACGTGGGCTCTCGTTACCGCGCAAGTCGACCGCGGACACCGCATAAGAATACGTCTTGCCCAATTCAATGCTTTCGTCGCGATACGATGGAGTCTGTACCAGTTGCTTGTTGAGCTTCTTCGGCGCCTCGCCTTCCGTCCAGCGAAAGACGTTATACCCGGCCAGATCGCTCTCCAGGTTCGGCGCCCAAGTCAGGTCGATGAACGGCTTCTGTCCCACGCTGGAGAACACTGCCTGTAGCCCGACCGGTTGTGCGGGCGGATAGATGTCGCGCGTGAATACCTCGACCGGCGGCGAGTCTTCGCCCTCGACTGCGGCAGCTTTCCCGTTCAGTTTGACCTCGCCAACAGTCGTAATTCGATACTCATACTTCTGTTCCCATGCGAACGTCTTGTCGAGATAGGATCCGCTGGCTGTCGGCGTCACGTCCTCCAGGATGACATATGCGGCCCCGCCCACTGGGCTGCGCATGATGCGATAGAGATACGTGACCCCCGCCGGCGGCTTCGGCGGCTCAGGGCCCGACCAGGAGATACGCACGCCATCGGCGCTGACCGCGGCGGACAATTTTTCCGGTGCGGCAATCACTGGGACCAACGGTATCGCCACCTGATTCGAAAGCCCGGCGCTACGTCCGCGCGCGTTCACCTCTTCCACAGCGTACCTTACGACTCCCGCGGGATCGGTCAAGCTAAGCTGCTCCGGCAAGATATCCACATAATGGATGCGGAGCTCGCCGATTGGGGGTCCACCTTTCTGCCGTTGCGGCGCTTTCGCTGACGGCGGCTGCACCTGCGCCACGACCTCGCATTTGGCCATAAGCGTAGTGCCATCCCGGCGGCAGATGTTCGTGACAGGATTGTGCTTGATGCTGGTCCGGTCGGTGTTTTTGTGCGGCAAGGTCCAATCGAGATCGACCTTGTTGCCGCGCCGCGAGGCGGTAAGATCATCGACCGGAATCGGCAGGTTGAGTGACGGCGGCAGCGGCGCTCCGGGCGTTCCGCACGCGCAGAACGCCAAACTGAGCAGGACACTCCCGATTAGTCCGAGCAACCGCAATTTCATGGAAACTAACAGGGTAACAAATCGCGTCCACCACAGAGACTGAGACACAGAAGGAGTAATTCTTTGTGGAGCGCATGCGCAAACTTTCGTCAATCAGGTGCACTTGCTTTTTTATTTCTGATTCCTCTGTGTCTTTGTGTCTCTGTGGTTAAATCATCGGTATGCGTCTGCAACTCATGTCGGTTTTGATCGTCGCCTTCTGCTTGCCGCTCCCCGCGCAGAACGCGGCCGCGCCGCCGCCCAAAGAAGCGGCAAAAACCAGCGCCGCTCCTGCCGCGGTCGACCGCGCGTATCTGCAGAGCATCTGGGACGGCTGGGCCGCTGCCGACCTGGAAAAGCAGGCGCAGTTTTATAGCACAGCTCCGGGCCATCTATTCTTCGATGTTGCGCCGCTGAAATATTCGAGTTGGGAGGAGTACCGGGACGGCGTTGCACCGTCGCTTAAGGACGCTCCCAAGGTCACCTATGCCCTGAACGATGATGTGCAGATTCATCCGGTGGGTGCGATCACCTGGGTTGCAGCAACCCTGACCATGTCGGGGCAATCGCCGCAAGGCGAGAAAGAGACGCTCTACCTGCGCTGGACGGCGGTGTTGGAGAAGCAGGATGGCCGCTGGGTGATCACGCACGAGCACGTATCGGCGCCCGCCGAGCCGCCGCCGCAACAATAGCGTGAGCAGTTGTCGCAGTGGATGATGTCGCGCCCGGACATGCCACTGCGCCTGGCAGGCGCGCAAATTCCTGTCGAGCTTTACTCTTCCAGCTTCCTCGCCAACAACTCGTTCACCAGACTGGGGTTCGCCTGGCCTTTGGACGCCCTCATCACCTGTCCCACAAAGTAGGACATCACGGTTTTCTTTCCCCCGCGATACTGCTCCAACTGTTTCGGGTTGGCCGCGATCACCTCGTCGATCATTTTTTCGATCGCCGAGGTGTCCGTGATCTGCTGCGGCTTCTCGCGTTCGTAAACGGCGGGAAAATCTTCGCCGCGCTCGAATGCGATGTCATAGAGGTCCTTCAGCATCTTGCCGCTGATCGCGCCGCTCTCGACCAGGTCGGCGGACAGCGCGACACCTTTCATTGAGATGGGCGACTGCTCGATGTCCAATCCCTTCGCCTTGAGCCGGCCCATCAACTCGCTTTGGACAAGATGGGCAACGCGCTTGGGATTCTTCGCGGCCGCGGCGGCTGCCTCAAACTGATCGGCCAACGCCCGCGTGCTGGTCAGCGTCGTCGCATCGTATTCGGTGATGCCGTACTGCGCCACCATGCGCGCGCGCCGCGCCTCCGGCAACTCAGGAAGCTGCGCGACGATCTGCGTGCGCCACTGCTCATCGACGATCAGCGGCAGCAAGTCGGGCTCAGGGAAATAGCGATAATCGTGCGCCTGCTCCTTGGAGCGCATGCCGTAGGTCTTGCCTTCGGCGGCGTTGTACAGCCGCGTCTCCTGCTCAATTCGCCCGCCCGACTCCAGCACCTGTTCGTGCCGCTCGATCTCGTACTCCAGCGCCTGGCGAATGAAGCGGAACGAATTCACGTTCTTCACTTCCGTCTTGGTGCCGAATTCGCGCTGCCCGCGCGGCCGGATGCTGACGTTGGCGTCGCAGCGCAACGAGCCTTCTTCCATGTTGCAGTCGCTCACCCCGGTGTAGAGGATGATCTCCTTCAGCCGCGTGAGGTATTCGTAGGCTTCGTCGGGCGACGAGATGTCGGGCTCGCTGACGATCTCGATGAGCGGCACGCCGGAGCGGTTTAGGTCGATGGAGGTCCATTCGCTGCTGTCGGCAAGGCCGTCGTGCAAGCTCTTGCCCGCGTCCTCTTCCAGGTGCACGCGCGTGATGCCGATGCGCTTTCGTCCGCTCGCCGTCTTGATGTTGATGTAGCCATGCTCGGCCAGCGGCTTGTCGTACTGCGAAATCTGGTAGCCCTTCGGCAGATCCGGATAGAAGTAGTTCTTGCGCGCAAAAATCGAGGTCTCGCGAATCTGGCAGTTCAGCGCCGTCGCCGCGAGCACGGCGAATTCGACCGCGCGCCGGTTGAGCACCGGCAGCGCACCGGGCAAGCCGAGACAGACCGGGCAGACGTTGGTGTTCGGAGGATCGCCGAACTGCGTCGCGCAGCCGCAGAAGATCTTGGTGCGCGTCAGGAGTTGGACATGAACCTCCAGCCCGATGACCGGCTCATATCTGGTGTCCGCGGCGACTGGAGTTTCCGGCTGGGTGGCCATCTTGCGATTATATCGGCGCGCATTGCGGCCAAAGTTGTTCCCAGAAATTGTTCTACGTAGAACAAATAACGAACGTTCGTACGTTCCCAATCCGGGAACCGCAATCGGCGACGACTAACCATCCACAGAGAATGGCTTACGGCGTGAAGTTGAAACTGCACCACATCGCCGTGCCCCACATTGCCATGCCCGCGAGGCCGACGAGCACATACACATTGCGTTCAAACGCATTGTGAATGGTCGGCAGCGGCAGCGGCGACCCCAGCGAGCGATGGAAGGACGCGACCAGCAGCCCACCGAAGCCCACCAGAGTTACAGTTCCGCCGAAGGCCAGCCCTGCCATGATGAGGACATATCCGAGGGAGAACACAGCACACCCCACTTCTTGCTCACAGGCTAGACCTGCCGCGCGACTTGTGCAAGAAGGTAGAGCGACGCTTTAGCGTGTAGCCCTTCCTGTTGTTGAAAGAGCCCGCTTCAGCGGGTGACACTCTGCCCTCCGCCGAAGCCTGCCCCGTCGTCCGCAGAAAAGAGGGAGACCGCTAACTAATTCCCCGACGCGAAATCATTCTCCGCTGGAAGCGAGCCGGTCGGCAGCAGTGCAAACTTCGTCGGCCCCACCACGTAGAGAATGCCGAACTCCTGCCCGTTCGAGTTGTAGACCAGGGCGCGGCCAGTGGAGTCCACCTGATACGTCAAGGTGAGCGTATTCGGTCCGCCCGGCCCTCCGGGACCACTGGTGTACTGCATGCCATTGATGTTGCCGGCGCCATCGGCCAGCACGACCGCAACCGAATTTATCACGCTCGACAGTACCGGCAACACCGTCCCGCCGGCATAGGTGCCCGTCACCGAAGCATTTGAAAAGGGTGCGCCGCTTTGGGGCTGCAAATCACCCAGAGCAACTTCGTCATCGGTGCCCACCAGGAATCCGCTGTTCGGCGCATAAAGATAAAGCACGCGCCGCGGTGAGGTGCTATTCACCCCGGCAAGCAGGAACCGGCCCGACTCCTGACCCGCATTGTTCGTGCTATAGGCGGCTACCGAGATCTGATGCCGCAGGACGCCGCCGTCATTCTCGTCGGTGATGAGTATGCCGCTGCCGTTGCCGCGAATGGTCAATAATCCGGCGATAAGATCCGGCTTTCCGCCGTTGGGATCGACTCCACTCAGCTCGATTACGTCCACCCCACTCAAGCTGCCCGAATTCCAGCCACCGCTTTGCGATTGGCGCACCGCATCCCACAATGTCAGATTCGCGGGTTTCGTGAACGGGTCACTGGAGATCAGGAACGCTTCCTGCTTATTGACGACATAGTAGGCGTACCCGCAGTTCGGCCCCGTCCCGCCCAGGCAGTATCCGCTGGGGTCGCTGGGGAAGCGCAGGTTCACGAACTCTCCCCGGCCGGTATGGGGATCGATGTCCGCGGAGAACTGGCTGCCGGCAATCGGATCGGGACCGGCGCGGCCATTGTCGTCAATATCGAAGGGGCAGCCGCTCAGCCGCCAACCATTTCCGCTGCAATCGATATCGACTAGCGTGCCCAGGTTGGTGCCCAAGGCGCCCGCACCGGCGTAGCGGTGTCCGCCGGGATCAATGCCCGACACCATGAAAGCGAAATTGCCTGGGAAGAAGTTGGTTCCCTGGAAGTAGGTGCTGTCCTGCGCCTTCAGCACGCCGGAGGCGTACGTCTGCGGGTTGCTGGGATCGCGCTGGATCAGACGTCCGCAGGTCGAGTACGAGGTGCTGGGCATGCACGCGGCGGCGGACGGGATGGCAATCGAAAACTGAAACGTGGCCGGATTGCCCAGGTGATCGAGCGCGACAAGGGTCATCGAACCCAAGCCGGTGCCGGCACTGAGGTCATAGGTCGATCCGGGCGATTGAATCACCAGCGCGATCGGGCAGTTGGGATTGCCGCCGCATTGCGCGGGATCGTTGTACTCGCCCGAGCCGTTGTTGAGGTCGATTTTGCCGCCGGTAATGTTTCCCGCGCCGTCGGCGACGAAGGCGCCCACCAGAATGTACGGCGTGCCGCTGCTGTAACCGCTGAAGGAGAATGCATAGTGACCGTTGAGCGCGCCGTCGTTCAGTCCGATATTGGCCGACGCTTCAGCGAAGCGGTTTCTTGCCTGACCGTAAGCAGTTGCCAATGAAACCGCGCACAGCGCGAACAGGAGTGAAAAGCTGCAGCACTTGTTTCGCATAGGGCCCTCGGTTGTTAAGACGTGAGCTGGCGCGGTGCAGGAATGAGAGCTTAGCAGAGTTGGGAGGGGTCGTGCATCAGGGAGCGGATGGCTTTTCGCCGGCCACCCCGTCCCGGCTTGGGTTTTGCCTCATCCTTCGCCATGTCGGGCAATATCTCCTGCAATGGTTTCAGCCTCGCCAGGTCTCCTTCGTTCAGTGGCGGCGAGTCGACATCATCCCAATCCTTTTGTCCAATGTGGGGCGGCTTTCTAAGCCTTTTTACTATATTCCCTTTCCTCTGGTTCGAAATCCATCGCGTAGCAAGGGTCAGGTGGGTGCCCCAGGTCTCGCGGGTTTCGAGACCTGGGTAGGGTCGGGCCGTCCCGCGCTTGCCCAGGTCTGGAAAGCGCCAGACCTGGGGCACTCTCATGAGGATAAATTTCAAACTGACCCACTACCCGATGATGGGTCCTCTTGACACTTGGCTTCTCACGCGTGCTAGTCGTAGTACTCCAGCCCCAGGTGCGTGATCATCGCTTCGCCCTTGAGGTGGCGCAGCGTGTTCTTTAGCTTCATCGACTGGATGAACAGGTCGTGCTCGGGATACAGGCCCTCCGCGGTCATTGGCGACTTGAAGTAGAAGCTCAGCCACTCCTGAATGCCAATGCCACGCAGAGTTGACGAGCGCTTGGCGAGGTCGAGGAACAGGACGAGGTCGAGCACGATGGGCGCGGCGAGGATGGAATCGCGGCAGAGAAAATCGACCTTGATCTGCATGGGATAGCCGAGCCAGCCGAAGATGTCGATATTGTCCCAGCCCTCTTTGTTGTCGCCGCGCGGAGGGTAATAGTTAATGCGAACCTTGTGGCAGATGTTGCCGTAAAGGTCGGGATAAAGCGTGGGCTGAAGGATGTGCTCAAGCACGGAAAGCTTCGACTCTTCCTTCGTTTTGAACGACCCGGGATCGTCCAGCACTTCGCCGTCGCGATTGCCGAGGATGTTGGTGGAGAACCATCCGTTTAGGCCAATCATGCGCGCTTTGAAGCCGGGCGCGAGGATGGTCTTAATCAGCGTTTGTCCCGTCTTGTAGTCCTTGCCGCAGATCGGCGCCTGCATCTGCCTGGAGAGGTCGTGCAGAGCGCGAATATCGACCGTGAGATTCGGTGCGCCATTGGCGAACGGCACGCCCTCTTGCAGCGCGGCGTAGGCGTAGATCATAGACGGCGCGATGCTCTCGTCATTCTTCTGCAGGCCCTTTTCGAAAGTGGCCAGCGATTTGTGAACCGCCCCCGCTTCGATGAACGTTTCGGTCGAGCCGCACCAGATCATCACCAGCCGCTCGGCGCCGCTGGCTTGCTTGAACTCGCGGATGTCCTGGCGCACCTGCTCGGCCAGGTTCATTTTGTTCTTGCCCTTTTTGACATTCGGACCGTCGAGCTTCTTGACGTAGTTCTTGTCGAAGACCGCTTTCCGCGGCTTGATGGAAGACAGAAACGGCTTCACCTGCTCCAGCAGTGAGCGGTCGAGCACGCCCGCCTTGCCGGCGGCGGAGTACATGTCGTCCTCGAAGATGTCCCAGCCGGTGAAGACCAGGTCGTTGAGCGAGGCGAGAGGAACAAAGTCCTGGATCTTTGGGAAGCGGCCTTCGGTGCGCTTGCCGAGACGGATCGTACCCATCTGTGTCAGCGAGCCGATGGGCGACGAAATTCCTTTGCGCACCGCTTCCACGCCGGCTACGAACGTAGTCGCAACCGCGCCCATGCCGGGTATCATGATCCCCAGCTTTCCTTTTGCCGGAGCGATGTCGCCCGCTCCCGGCTTACTCTTATCGGTTGGCATGCTATTAGTCCGTTTCTTGAGGAATATACAAACGTGCTCGAATGATTCGGCAGATTACCTTGAGTTGGGTCGGAGCGCGGTTTGTATCAGGGCACGACTTCAGTCGTGCCGAAGGGAAATGTGGAACGGGTGAGGCTTTAGCCCCTGTACGCCGGGAACAGGGGCTAAAGCCCGCATCCAAAACGCGCTCTGGCGGCACGGCTGAAGCCGTGCCCTGATACAAAGCAGTGCTGAGGCAAGACATCTCTAACGCGTACAGGGCCAACCTCTATCTTCTCGTATCATGAGCGGCTCTGCAATGATTGTGCCCTGAAGAGTGCGCTTTCAGCGTTCGATTGCAATTGGAAGGATTCGGCGGAAATTATGGCGAACGAAAAAGTTGCGGTTGTCACCGGAAGCTCCAGCGGCATCGGCTTGATAACAGCGGTCGAGCTGGCCCTGAACGGTTATCGGGTAGTTGCCACCATGCGCGACCTTGCGCGCAGCAGCCGTTTGGAGGACGCTGCACAAAAAGCCGGCATCCGCGATCGGCTTGACCTTCGGCGAATCGATATCACGGAAACCGATTCGCTGCCCAGCGCAGTGAACGCCATCATTCGCGACCACGCCCGCATCGACGTGCTGGTGAACAATGCCGGCTTCAGCAGCGGTGGCTTCGCCGAAGATGTCGCCCTCGACGAACTGCGCCATCAGATGGAAACCAACTTTTTCGGCAACGTCGCGATGACCAAAGCCGTGTTGCCCGTCATGCGCAAACAACGGTCGGGACACATCATCCAGATTGCGTCCATTGTCGGACGGATGGCAGCGCCGCTACTCAGCAGCTATTCCGCTTCAAAGTTCGCGCTGGAGGGGTGGAGTGAGGCGCTGCGCATCGAAGTGCATTCCCTGGGCATCCGCGTCGTGCTGGTCGAGCCCGGCGATTACGATACCGATATATGGGAGCGCAATTGCGTCGTCGCCAAACAGGCGATGGCTGACAGCTCGCCGAATAAAGCGCGCGCCCAGCGCTTCGGCCAATTTGTGAAATCGCGCGCTTCCAGACGCCGCGACCCGCGAGAGGTGGCGCAACTCGTGGTGCGAATTGCCGGCGATCCCAATCCCAAGCTGCGTTATCTCATCGGGGCCGGCGTGAAAACGCAGCTCATCTTCCGCGGGCTGCTGCCCTGGCGCCGCTACGAACGCATGGTGGCGAAGATGACCCGTATTGGCTAGAGTGATCTGCCATGCTGCCGCTTGTAGATTTTCTCGACGGTCTCCACGGTATCAATGTCCTTCGGCAGCTTGTCCTCGCGCACGCGCACGATGCGAGGGAAGCGCAACGCGTATCCGCTGTCGTGCCGGTCGCTGCGCATGATGGCATTGAACGCAACCTCAAGCACCATCTTGGGCTCGACTTCACGCCGGTGGCCGTGATCGGCGATGGTATGCGCCAAGAACCATTGCGTGAGCTCGGCAATTTCCTTGTCGGTCAGGCCCGAGTACGCCTTGCCGATGTTGACCAGTTCCTCGCCCTTGCGCACCGCGAAGGTGTAATCGCTGAGCACGTGAATGCGCTTGCCGTGTCCGAACTCCGCCGCCGTGACCACGACGTCGAGCGTGGCCAGTTCGCGCTTCAGCTTCAGCCACCAGCGGCCGCGGCGTCCGGGCAGGTAGGGCGAGTTGATGTCCTTGATCATCAGGCCTTCGTTGCCACGCGCCATTGCCGCCTCGAAGTACTGCTCCAGTTGCGCGGGCGAATCGGCACGCATGGACGGGGCGCGCAGCACCCACCCAGACACCGCAGCCTCTTCCGCGATCTCGGGCTCCAGCAGCAGATTTCCCTGCGCGTTCACCACCGGCTTCGGCGCCACGCACTTCGCACCGGCGAAGATACAGTCGAGCACCAGCGCGCGTTCGGCGAGGGGCTTGTCCAGCGTGAGTCCCCACCCCGTCGCGCCAACCGAGGGCGCGCCGGGAGCCCCGGATTCGCCATCGGCGTACAGCACGTCGAAGACGACGTAGGCGACGGGCACCTCGTCAATCAGTTTCCGGGTGACCTGCTTGCGCCCGAGCCGCTTCTGGATTTCGCCGAACGGCATCGCATGTCCACCCTCGTCGTTGTGACGCCAGGCCACGATCTCGCCGTCCAGAATCACCTCGCCGGCAAATTCGCTCAGCGCCGGAACCAGCTCAGGAAAAGACGACGTGATTTCGTCGAGCGTGCGTGAGAACAGCCGCACTTCTCCGCGGCCGCAATGTGCCTGCGCGCGAATCCCGTCGTACTTGTCTTCTACCTGCGCATGCTGGAAATAATGGAATCCTTCTTCAGCGTCGGCGGCGGGGCTGGCCAGCATGAATCCAAGAGGATGAAACAACCGCATGCGCGCCGCGTCGAGCCGATGCTCGGCCGCGAGCGTCAGCGTGCCACCGATATCGCCGAGCAACATGTTGGCGCGCTGCACGGCGGTCAGCGGTTCGTCAAAAGCTTTGGCAATCGCCTCTTCGACCAGGCTCTCCTTCAGCCCGATGCGCAGCTCGCCGGTGATGATCTTCAGGATGTACTTGGCTTCGAGCGCGGTGGCGCGCTCCAGAAGCGACTTGAGGATGGCACTCTTCGCGGCGGGGGTTCGCGTCTCAGCGATCTGGTCGAAGACAGTGCGAAGCTGTGTCAGCGCGATGGTCGACTCAGCCGGCGCCTTGGCCAACAGCACATCGTAGGCTGCAGCGCCCAAGTCGCCGCGCCTGCGATAAGCGGCGCTGAGAGTGGAGTCACGCGCGCCCGTGATCTCGCTGACCAGCTTCCACAGGGCTGATCCGCCGATCTGCAAGGTGCGCTCGTCAAAGGCAGGGAAAGCGCGCCCAGAGAGAAACACCGCCGCAATCGCCGCGTGGCTCGCCTCGAGCGAGCGAAAATACTCGGCCAACCGCGAAACCTTCTCGGTCTTCTTCGTATTGGCGGCGATCCGCTCGCACAGCTCGGCCAGTCGCTGCATAGCTGTGTTTGGATGTTGCGCAGCCCGATCGGGAGCGGATCGGAGCCGTCCGGGTGGGAACAGCAACTCCCGCCAGCTCTGGTTTACAAAATGTGCGGCAGCCTTTGGACAACAGGAAACATGCCGTTTGGCGTCAAAGAGCGCATGCCCGCTAATTCTGGGGCCCGTATAACTCGATATGCGAAGAGCGTTTACCTGCATAACCGTGGCTTGCGTGCTGTTGCTGAGCGCGATATTGGCACGCGGGCAGAACAGTTCCGCCCAAGCTGGCTCAGCAGTGCCCGCGCCGGCAACCGTTTCCGCCACTGATCCGCCGGCTGCAACTCCGGTCGACCCGAAACCCGCTCCCGCAACCCCCATGGACGCCAAGAAGGCGGAACTGGGCGGCAAGACTTGGAATCCCTCCTGGGACAAGTTGATTGAGGAGCTGATCCCTCCGGAGATGCTCTCCTCCAGGGTGCCGCACGATGTGCGGAGGTTTTGCCCGAACTTCTATCGCATGAGCGACACTGACAAGCGCGTGTTCTGGGCGTATTTCTTCCAGGCGCTGGCGGGAGCCGAGGCCGGACTCAATCCGACCAGCAACGTGCACCACCCTCAGATGGTGCATATCGACCAGGTCACGGGCCAGCCCGAGCACCAGGAAGGGCTGCTGCAGCTCACGTTTGAAGATGAGAAGGCCTATGGCTGCAATTTCGACTGGCAGAGGGACCGCGCACTGCCGCCGCGCGATCCCAACCGCACCATCCTTCAGCCGCAGAACAATCTGGGATGCGGCATCAAGATTTTGGACAACCAGATCATCGACCAACGCAAGCCTCTGATCACCAGGCACTCATATTGGTCGACCTTACAACCGGGAACGATCGCCTACCGCGTTTTCGCGAAAGAGATGACCAACCCTCCTGCCGCTTGTGCCAAACCCGAACGCTCACCCCGCCTCAAGGGAGTGACTACCGCCGACGTACACGAGAAAGCCGCAGACGCTAAGGCGCAATAGCCCCCTGGGTCGAACCAACCGAACTAGACCGTGCGCGGCAACTTGCTCCCCGCTGCGCCGCTGGCTACAATAACCATGTCGAACGAGTAGGCGCGTAGCTCAGTTGGTTAGAGCGCTACCTTGACACGGTAGAGGTCAGGGGTTCGAGTCCCCTCGTGCCTACCATTTCTTTCAACCGGTTGGCGGGAATTCCGCAAAATTTCCGTTCCACAAAGCGTTCCACAAAAGGTCATTGCAGCGCTCCTGACGCCATGACGGCTTTAAGGAACTGGCCCTGTGCGGCTTGGGTTTCTTCGCAGTCTTCCTGCGTGTAGAGATCCAGCGTCGTCTGAATACGGGAGTGACGCAAGATGCCTTGTACGGTTTTGGGTTCGACCTTCGCTTTGTTCACCAGCCAATTACTCAGCGAATGCCGCAGGTTATGCAGCCCAAAACGCTGCCCATCCCCGATGACGACGCCCGCCTTCTTCGCTGCCGGCCGCAGGTGGTCGGCGACGAAGACCGAGGCGGACAGCGGCACCTTACCCTTACGTTTGAGCGACGGAAACACGAAATCCACATGGCGGGCATGCGGCGTGGCTCCGTGCCAGACGTGTAGATGGTCGGCCAAGAGAGCGTGCAGCGGCACATAGCCGTCCGAGCATTCAGTCTTGGTTTCGCCATCCTTGCCCTTCGCCCAGCGCTTTGAGACTCGTATGCGCTTCTCGTCCCACTCAATGTCTGCCCAGCGTAGCGCGAGCACTTCGGAAGCCCGCAGGGCCGTTGCCGCGCAGGTGAGCACGAGCGTGAAGTGGAGCAGGCTCATGAGCGCCTTCAGAATCCCAAAGGTCTGACCTGGAGTGAGCACGATGGCCTTGTAATCGGTTTTGGAGCGCGTCTCCACGTGCTGCAGGGGATTGTGGGTGACTTTTTCATGCAGCAGTCCGACTTTGTAGACGCGGCTCATGACGCCTCGCATCTTCGAGATCGTGGTCCATGCAAGCTCGTTGTCATCGTGCAATGACTTGAGCCAGAGCTGGATATCTAAAGGTTTGATGTCATCCGCAATCTGCTTGCGCCAGCGTGGCACAAGATAATCGCGGACGATGTGTTCAGTCACGGCGACGGTGTTCTCCGACTTGGGCCGGAGGGCATTCTCGCCGAAGTCTGCCTTGAGGTAATGCTCCGCAAGCTCGTCGAAGCGAATACGGGTATCGGATAGAGCATCGTTGATGCGGACCAGCAGCCCGAGCCTGTCGGCTTCCTTACGTGCCTCCCGCTTCTTCCGGAAGTCGCGCACAAGACCGACCTGTTCGATTTTCTCCATCCTGCTTCCGTCCGACTTGGTGATGCGGTAACGCAGTACCCACATGTCTCCGCGCTTGCGGCGCATGATCCGTAGTGAACCACGCTGGTAGCTCATTCTGTCCTCTTTCCAGCGTGGAGGTTGCCTGACCGCGATGATCGCACAGTTGCGGCATTTTGTGCATCGGTAATCACCGCGGCAAGCTCGGAGAGGCGAAAGACCCAGATGTGCCGCTGCGTGCCGGTACCTAGCGCGTAGGCCCCGCGCAAACCCCGGCGTGCGAGCGCCAGGAGATGACGGCGCGTGAGGGACAAGAAATGGGCCGCTTCATCAGCAGATACAAAGGGTTCAGGACCCATAGGCGTTAACGCGATTTTCGTGATTGATTAAGCGTTTCCACGCTCAACCCGGTAAGCTCCGCGACCTCCTGAACGGTTAACAGTTCCATCCGGGCCTCATTTCTTTCGCCGCCTGCATCTGGGCACGGACGCTTCGTTCGATTTGGCGCAGCCGTCGCCGATGACGAGGGCACAGACTGGCGATGCTGGCGGCCAGCTGGGCCTTCCGAACGAGAGTTTCAAAATTGAGGGGGTAGGTACTTTCTAAGACTTTCTCGAAGGTGGTCTTGTTATGAAACACGAACTTTATCATGGTGCGGTCTCCTTACTTGTAAGGACGACGCCGAACCGACTTCCCTTACTGTCATCTGGGTTGAATCGAAGGGCAAAGTGTGCAAGACTCGGCTTGATCTTCACCTTTGCAGGAAAGTTCATGAGCAGCCCCGCAGGCGGTATGCCTTACCGTTTTTTGCAATTGAAGGACGAAGAGCTCATCCGTCTCCTGCCGGATACTGCACACGAGAAGTACGACGACCGCTACCACGGCCTCAGCGACGAAGAGAAGAAAAAGTGCCGGGATAAACGCGAAACCTTCATCCGGGAGCCCTTCAAAAGCGTGCTCGATGCGCTATGGTTGAGGCATGAGAGCAACATGCGAAAGATATTGCGCGGCATGGTGTTCGCGCCGGGCAGTACGCTCTGCCCGCCGCAAGAGCCCAGCAAGGAAGATTTCGTAGCCGGCGTTCTCGCGCGGGCTTATCGGGCGTTCCTGGCCCGCACCTTCTCTGGCGAGTACCACAATTTTCCGGGACATATCTGGACGATCGTCATGTCTGCGGCCCTGGATGAGCGCAAACACCTCAAGGGACGTTTTCACCAGAAGGATGTACAAAAGCCGATCCCGGTTCCGTTGGAGGATCTGCCGGAACCGCAACAGCAGCCTTTGAGTGTCATTGCACTTGAGGTGCGCAGAATCATGGACGAATACGCGAAGGAGTCGGAAGAGAATAAGATAAGTACTTGGGCTCTCCGCAAAAAGTGGATAGAAGAACAGACCTGGGAGGAATTGGCTGATGAGCTACTTTCCCCGAAGTTTGACACCCGCAATGTCACCGCACGAGCGGTGAGCATTCGCCGGTTTGTGGAGAAAGATGAGCAAAAGCTAAAGCCGCGACTTGCCCCCCTCATCGAGTAAGAAAACACAGAAACGAGAGTGATGGTCAACAAGGAACCCATAAACCGTCGCGAAACCGACGACTGGCGTCAGACTTTTCGTCAGGCATTGAAGACCCTCCCCGCGGAACACTTGAGGCCGACCTCGCCCTGTCCCGATTCGGAGTCTATGGTTTCGTATGTGATGGGCACAGACTTGCCCGAAGTGCACGAGGAAACCAACTCGCATATCGCCTTCTGCGACGACTGCTGGGATGACTACCTGGCGCTCGTGGGTCGCGAGAGAATTGCAAAACTTATAGAGGCGGCGGCCACCGGCAAACCGGCAGTCGACCAGGCCGCAGAATTCGCTCCAGACCAACCGTCAGTAGTTGACGGCAATCCGACGCAACCAGCATACACGTTTGATTCCCTGCAGCAACAGGCCAACGAAGCCTTGGCCTTAGCGGAGCACGAACCCAACCAGGCAATAATAAAATTGCTGGACGTTTATGCTGTGTTGAGAATAGACCCCATCAGCCGGGAGCAGTTGGAAACCATTCTAACATTACTCAAAAAGGCCCTGGACCTCGCAATGGCAGGGGAGAACGAGCGCTTTCAGGAGCTGAAGAGTAGGCTCGAACGGACGATAGAACGGAATCAGCTTTTAATCGATAAGGCCAAGAGTCGTGAACGTGATCAGGCAACTAAAGTCGGGTCGGCGCATGAACTTACCGCTCAGATTGGACGAAGTAAACATGAGATTGCCGCCAGGCGACGCAGACTTGACGAGCTTGAAAACCAGATACGTTCGATTAGAGAAAAAATTGACAGTTAGACCAATGCGACATTTGCCTCTCCGGTAGCGCCTCAGTTTGAAATGAGGCAGTACCTGCCTCTGAGGCTCATTTCCCCATGAGAAGGTAATCTCGTAAAACCACTCACCCTTCCAAAATATCCTGCAAGTTGGAATACCGGCCCGCATCCGTTGCCGGTATTCCAACAATCGCGCACTAACACGCGACGGATCGCGTAAGTCGCCGATTTATAGGCATTTTGCCACCTTGAACTGATGCCGCCCAGTCCCTCGTCTACCGACGGGTATGCTTCGCTTTCCTCACTCAACTCCTGACCGTCGCTCGTTCGGAAACCCTATCGGGCGCGCTCAGCATACCCGTCGCTGCGCTCGCCCTAGCGGGTAGGCCTAGCGGCCTAGGACTGGGCGGCAACTGAGACACCACATGACCGGAAGACCTACACGGGACAGGCGCATATCCGCCCCTTGCGATTCCGGCTAGGAACTGCATGATTAAGTTGTGGGCACAGTACCACCAGACGTATCCGGTCACTCCAAAGAACCGAAAGCGCTTAGCGCGCCGATATTCCGCCGCACACGTGCAAAGCACGATGTGCTTGCTGCGTTAGCGGAGTTTTATTGCCTCCGCCCTAAAGATCTCGCGCGACTGAGCCGGAACCGTGAGCCCACTGAATCTGATATCCGTTCGGTTAACGCCACGCTGCAGCTCCTGCGTGAAGAAAATCTCATCCGCCGAATCCCGTACTTTGACTCCCGCCAGTCCGTCGGCACGGTCACTTTTCTATATGGGCTGAGTTACGCAGCCGTCCGAAGGATCGGCGAGTCTGCTCGATACTTCGATGACCACTCTGTTCGCACTCTGGAACACGAACTGGAAATTTCCCTATTCCACATGGCCCTCAAAGCGCTCTGCCAGTCAAATCGATGGGACCTCCGTTGGCACCAGGATGCAATTAGCCACCATCGCCCTGTAAATCCAGACGCTTTCTTCGTGATTACCAAGCCCGAACGTGGAGAGGCAAACAACAGCTTCGGGTTTTTCCTTGAAATCGAACGGTCAAAGATCGGCAATTTTAAGGAGGGCGAACCGAGCATCATTCGAAAGTTGACGAAGTATGCCAGCTACTTCGACACCGAGCAATGCCAGCGAGACTGGGGACTCCGGAAATTTCGCATTTTGCTCGTCCAGCCCTCAGAAACCCGCAAGCAGCACCTTCTCCGGTTGCTCCACGACAGGCTCAATCACCGGATGTTTTGGCTGACGACTGAGCCTTCATACAAAGACAACATCGGAGATCGAATCTTCCACACCCCAAAAGACTATCCAAAGGTCGCCTACTCATTTCTCCAACTATGAAGCTCGAATATCAATACTCGTGCGTGGTCCTGTGCACCAACTGTGGATACACGGGGCACATCTACGCTCCGCAAGCGCAAAAACTGCGAGACACCGAATGCCCAAACTGCCGGTGCTTTCAGGTACTGCACTGCGTGCTGGCGCACGTCATTGTTGACCAACTGCCGGTCCGCTCTGATTCGACTTTTCATGACACATCGCTAAACTGAAGTCAATCGCTCGAAAGAGCGGGATACCTATCATTCCCTCTGCCTCGTCAGGACCACTCGGTTCCGACCGAGAGCAGAGGGGACGTTAGGGCATTCAGCGGTCGTTCTTTGAGAGCTGGGGCAGGTGCAATTGTGACCTCCGGCCCCAGCTCCCAAGGAATGAACGTCCAACTTGGCCACACACTCACAAAATTCGGCGAACGGCCTTTTTTCATCGACCTCGATCGGAGCCAGTTTCGCCATGCGCTTTTGCTTGGAAAATCCGGCACCGGAAAGTCAACGCTGCTCAGGAATCTACTCGTCAATGCGATCCGCCATGGTCTGGGCGTCGCCGTAGTGGACCCGCATGGCGACCTTATCTTCGACCTTCTTAATTACATACCGGAGCACCGGCTAAAACATATCGTTTACGTCGATCCGGAATCGGACCGTGCCCCCGATCTCGGCCTCTTTCACCACCCCGACAGAGAACGCGCGGTACAGGCTTTCATGTCGCTCATGGAGGCCCATTCCGGGCGCGGCTGGGGACCGGAAACCGCGCATATCTTGCGCGGCGCAACCGACGCAGTTCTCGAACTCGTACCCCGACCGACAATCGTTTCCATCTACAAAATCTTGGCGCGCGAATCATACGCCGAGAAGATTCTGAGCAAAACGAAAAATCCGCTGGTGCGGGATTTCTACATCCAATATTTTGAAGAGCTAAAGCCCCAAGAGAGGGCACGGAATTTCTCGCATCCCCTAAACAAGATCGAAGAGCTGTTACGCCCTGGCCTGCGCGAATTTCTATGTCAAAAAAGACCCCTCAACTTCGTGAAGCTTATGGACGAGCAGAAGATTCTGCTGTGCCGCATACCGAAAGGAATCATGGGCGAGCGGCCGGCGAAAGTTCTCGGATCGCTCATTCTCTCGAAGATCAACCTGGCATCGTTCCGGCGAAAAAAGCGCAACAGGCAATTTCTCGTCGTCGCGGACGAATTTCACAACTTCACGGATGGCATCGACGTGGAGACCATGTTTGCCGAGGCGCGCAAATGCGGCGTCCAGTACGTGGTCACAAGCCAAACCACGGCCCAGCTTCGTGATGAAGAACGCCGCATCTTTAATGACCGTATCGTTTTCGGCAACGCATCGCATTTTTTCGCTTTTCGCACCAGCGGCGACGACGCGGAGAACATTGCCCGCAATTTCGGCGATAAAGATATAGCCGAATCGCTCGTGAGGCTCCCAAATTTCGAATTTGTCGCGTGGACAATGCAGGACAATCAACCAGAGCTTTCCACGCCCGTGACCCTGCTCGCGCAGACGCAGAAAATCGAAAACGAAGTCCCCGCGCGAAAAGTCATAGCTTGGGCAAGAGAGAACACCGGCACGCCCAAGCACGAAATCGAAAAGCAGATCACCGAAGCTCTCCGCGCTTGAAGAACCTGCCCTCTACAGCTTCAGCGCCGTGTTACCATGCCTTTTTCTTCGCATTGGAGCCCCCATGAGACTGCGACGCGTGCGTGTGAGGAATTACCGGTCAATCGTCGACAGCGGCATCGTTGACGTGGAAGATAGAGCAACCGTTTTGATTGGTAAGAACGAGCAGGGCAAGACCAGCTTTCTAAAGGCGCTTGCCTCGCTAAACAACGGAGTAACTTACAACCCCAAGGATTTGCCGAATCATTTGCGAGCTGCTCTAGACAAAACACAGGCTGGCCAGATTCCAATTGTAGACGTATGGCTTGCTCTCGACCCTTCGGACAAGGCGAAGCTCAGCGAGCTAATTCCCAATATCGGTAGTGTCAATGCCCTACACGTCATTAAGTCCTATGATGGTCGCCACGCATACGCGGCTGTTCAGGCGGATGATAGCGAAGTTCCGTTGGAATCAAAACCACCCGACATTACCCCGTTCGTAGGAGATATCAAACAACAAGCGGAAGCACTCCGGGCCAAGCTCAAGGCACACGCTGAGCGTCTGCCCGCGTTTGCACCTAGCGTCGAGCAAGCCGCAACACACATTGACACACTTGTCAGTGCAGAATTCGGCGACCACGAGCAGATCGGAAACGTAATCAAAACCTTCGGCACTGTACTGAAAGGCGTTCCGGGACAAGACGCAGCCATCCAGGAAGATATAGCCCACACGATTTCCAATATCAGCAAGGCACAGACGGGGATACAGCACGCGTTGAGTCGCGATTTCTACGCACCTATTCGTACCGCCCTACCCCGCTTCATTTTCCATAGCACAGTCATGGACCGGATTCCAGACTTCGTTGGAATTGCCGACTTCATCGCTAACCCAGAGACCAACTCAAAAGGTATGGCAAATCTCTGCGCGGTGGCCGGTCTTTCGACGCAGAAGATCCGCGATTTGGCCGCCACAACGGATGCAGCCGAGCGCGAGACGTTCGAGGACCACTACCGTGGAACCATTTCCGGCGGCATCAATGAGTTCTGGACCCAAGAAAGATACACGGTGCATTTCAGGATCGAGAGTGCCAGGCTATCAGTATCGATCAGCGATGATTCCTACAGCCCGAGGATCCCGCCATCCGACCGGAGCGATGGCTTTCAGTGGTATCTTTCTTTCTACAGCGCGCTGCTCAGCGAGGTGAGCGCGACAGACCCGATGGTCCTCCTATTAGATAATCCTGGACTTGAGTTGCACGCTAATGGCCAGCGCGACATCAAACGATTTCTAGAGGAGAAGCTGCCCGCACCCGCACAGGTGCTGTATGTTACGCACTCCCCGGCTATGATAGACGCCTACAACCTGGAGCAGGTCCGACAAGTGGAATTGCATGGCGACTTCCAGGGCACGAAAGTAACCCGGCTTGCCGTCAAGGACAGTGACGGCTTCGACCTTCTTGAACCCGTCCGCTCAGCGATTGGCCTAAGCCTTGCCTCAAGCCTAATCCTGAATGAGTTTAATGTCCTCGTGGAGGGTGCCGCAGATAAGCCGATCCTTGACGGGGCGTTCGCGCAGTTGCGACCAGCAGATAGCAAGCGAATCTTGGTCAACGGAAGCGTTGCAGAGAGCAATGGGCTTTTACCGCGCTTCTATCAACGCTGCAAACTACCGTTTCTTGTCTTTCTTGACGCTGACAGTGGAGGCCGCGCCCTGGAGACATCTCTCAAGAGTTGGGGAATACCAGAAGAGCAGATCGTCAGCTTGGGGCCGCTGTTCGAATCGCTCTCGGGCAATGACTTTGAGCTTGAGGACACTGTGAGCCCCTCGTTCTATCACAAGGCTGTACAGGCCGCATACCCCGAGCAGATGGTGGACCCGCCCCCCGATACACACACCGGGAAGCGCACTAAGCACTACGATGGGCAGTTTCGTGAACGGCATCGAATTAGTTTCAACAAGCGGCGTGTCGCACAGGCCCTGCAAAGGCTGCTGGAGCAAGGAAAGGCGGACACTCAAACATCTGAGAACCTGCGTAAGATCACAGACGCAATTTGGAACGCACTGAAGCGGCAAGTCGGCGAGGGGAACTGAACCGCGCGGCGAAGCTCGCGCTGCTTTATAGAACCTAGATCAGACACTGGCGTTATAGGCCTGACTCAATCCCCACTGATGGCGCGAACTTCGATTGCCTTCTTCGCGCCTGTCGCGCTCAGGTCGATGCGCCGCCTCAGGCCTGTACTCAAGCTATTGACCAACAAAAAGCCGCGTCTTCAATAGACGCGGCATATCGCCTAACTCGACTCAGGGCGGAGTCCTTCGGCAGCCCGTTTCCCGTTCCGATACGACTCAATCAGTTTCGCCTTCACACCACTTCGAACGCGTTTGAGATACACCTCATCTAATTCCTGATCGCCACGCTGCATCAGTTCATCGAACCAGCGGTCAATCTCCTGCATGTAGCGAGGTGCCTTGACGCTATCGCTACCGGCGGTATTCTCTGAATGGGTCTTTTGAGGTGTCTTTTTCTGACCCTCTGAGACGACACGCCTCTCCGTGTGAGGGGCGTTTTTGTTTCCATTGAGGTTAAACCACTCCGCCAGCTTTTCCGCGGCTTGCCGATCAGAGCACGATTCCATTCGCGCCACGAACGCGATCACATCGCCGCCGCGTTTGCCGCCGCTATTCTTCTGGCAGGACGCCGAATGGCAGAGCCAGTAATTGCCCTTGACGTTCACGGCGAAGGAGCCCTTCGTCTGCGAATCGTGGGATGGCAGTGGGCAATTGCCATTGAGCCACTCCCGGTGCGCACGCAGGGACAACCCGTACCGGCGAACAACATCAGCAAGAGGAACCTGCTTTATCTGTTCGAAATCGAGCACATTGCCTCCTTTCAGCGCGCCTGCGCCGGTTGAGCTTGTTTCGGTTTCTTGTCCCGGATTTGGAACTGGACGTCCGGCAACATGTCCAGCTTCAGGTTCAGCGATCCATCCCGGTTCACGAAAGCGGCGCCGCATTTGCGCCAGTACTTCCTCTCGCCGGCGGTCGTAATGATGAAAATGTCCTTCGCAATAGCCTTTCGTTTCTCCATGCAGTCTCTCCTTTCAAGAGGCTCCCTTCAGCGTAGGAAACTAGCGGAAAAGTGCAAGGTAGGACCTCTGGGAGGTCCGACGCAGCTTGAATCCGCATGACTCTGCGGCAACAGCAAAAAAAATGCGCGCGGCAATACCGAGCGCATTTGGAAAGCAGTTCCGCTAGTCAGCCGCGGCGGCAGCAGCAGCCTGCAATCGAGGTTTCACAGCCTTATTTGCAGCTTTCTTTGTCTTGGCTGCGAGGTCCTCCCGCACTGACCGCGCGATCCTTTCCACATCAATACGGTAGCGACGCGCAATTGTTAGCAGCCGATCGTCGCTTCCGTTTGTGGCCGAGTAAGCGGTTTCGAGCAGGACACATTCCATCAGGAGCCGGCACAACTCCTCTTCTTCCGCTTCCTTGAGCATCTTTTTCAGTCCGACTTCCACCTGCTGGAAATCAGTTTCCGCATTGTGGCCGGTTAGGAGTTTGTGCCGTTTGGCAAACGCAATTCGGCGTTGGTGTTCCAGCTTTTCGAGCATTCGCCAGGTGATCACTTGAAGCTCTGCCTTCTTCAACGGAGCCTCAATCTTCGCCAGCACAGCCGCGAGTACCCTGTGCCGGGTTGTGACCTCCGCCCTTTGGGCCTCAATGCGCTTGCGCTCCGCTACGCGCTCGCGTTGAAGCTGCTCGGGTGAAGGCCTATCGCCGTGATGAATTTTGCAGCTTAGATCGGTGCAGACCTTCACCATTTGCCCGCGCCTGCCGCTGTCAACGAAGATGGCCTCTGTCATGCTGCGACATGGTTTCTGTGCTGGGTTAGATGCCGTCTTCTTCCCGGACCGGCCGCCATTCAACTGCAACTCAACGTAAGCATTGCGGCCAATTGGGCCATTCTCTCGGCCATTTGTCCACGCAGACGAGATTTGTAGGGTCTTAGGCTTGCTCTCGATTGTTTTGGCAACGTGAGCATCCACTTTCGCCCGGAAGCACTGCGGGTCTGTGCAGGAGTCCTTACGGACCTCGGAAAACAGCAGCGTATTGAAGCCCGTCCGTTTGGGGCAGTTCGCGCACGCTCCCGCCTGGGGCAGTAATGTCTCGTCCTGCTTGTCGAAGGGCGCCGCTTCCAGTTCCAGCAAGATGTTGGACTGAATCCACGCTGCAAGTTCCTTGACGGGAATCAGGACGGACTGGTCTCCTTCTGACGTCCACATCTGGCGGAACGCGGCATTGAATGCCTCCTGCTGATTTTGAGGCGGCAGTTTGGCAATCAGCAGCGCGTGCCCGATGGTGATCTTGTCGGACATGAATGCTTCGGCTACTGGCTCGATTAACTCGGTCAGTTTCAGTCGTCCCAAGACGTAGGCTTCACTCTTGCCGGAGCGGGCCGCGATTTCGCCAACCGTGTACTTCGGGTCGCCAAGCTCGAGCAGGGAGCGAAATCCAAGCGCCTCTTCCAGAGGATGGATGTCTTCACGCTGGAGGTTCTCGACGACTTGGGTCTCAATCGCTGCCGCGTCGGTGAGCTCGACGATTCGAGCCGGTACTGATTCCAGCCTGGCAAGCTTAGCAGCCCGGAAGCGCCGCGCGCCGGCTACAACTTCGAACTGCTCGTCTCCCGTTGGCCTGACCACAAGTGGAGCCAGTACCCCCTGCGTAGCAAAGCTCGCGGCAAGTTCTTTAAGCGTTTCCTCCTTGAACCGCTTCCGCGGGTTCGTTGTCGATTCGTGAAGCTGCGTAAGTGGAATGTTGCGGTATTCACCGCTTTTTTCAGCATGCGGCATTCCATCTGTTCCTTCGGGTTGTTGTATTGACGCACCGGGCCTCATCAGGGCACACTTTTCCGTTCGCTGCATAGTGATCTCCTATTCTGTTGATTGGACTTACCTGGCGCGCGGGAACACCGCGCGAGGCTTGCTGGCGGGGGACTATTTACAGAGTAGGAAAGCGGCGAAAAAGCACAAGCAGGCCGAAAAGCTGCTTAAGGGCTTAAGGCTCATAGACGGAGGAACGTTCGGCGTTCTGTAAGTGGGCGGGAAATCGCCAATTTTCACTTGTTTGGCGACAAACAACCCTGTGACGCCCGAAAAAAGTGGGAAGTTCTAGTTCTAAGAGTTACCATGTAGCCGCGTGTGAATCCCGGGCACCAATGCCCGATACCGATGCTGGGCAGTACGGCCTGCAACTCCCGAGAATTGTTGGGGTTGCCGGGGTGGAGTGAGGTCCAGAGGCGACGATGGTTGCGGATCTGAAATACAAGTTCGCCGGGCACCAGACGTTCGTATTCCGATACGGCTGGCTTGAAAAGGGAGTTCGCGGCGTTCATGAGTGCCCGACACTCTTTTTTGAGGACGACGCTCTGGTTCGGCTCGGTGTCGGGAAAAATATGGTCTCCAGCATTCGCCACTGGTGTCAAGTCGCGCGGCTGGTCGAGCCAGACCCGAATGTTAAAGCAAACAGTGGCCGACATCTCCGAGTGTCGGAAATAGGCCGACGGTTATTGCTCGATGGCGGATGGGATCCATTTCTGGAGGACGATGCTTCTCTATGGCTAATTCACTGGCTACTTGTGTCGAACCCCAGCGTAGGCACGTCCTGGCAGCTGCTTTTCTCAAGGTTTCACCGGCCTGATTTCACCAAACGAGAATTGGTGTCTTTCATCATATCCTTCGTCGAACGGCAATCACTAAACTTCAGTAGCAGCGTGATCGCGAGAGATGTGGATTGCTTGATCCGAACGTACGCGGGCAACAGCGGTGAAAATAAGTCATCCAGACCGGAAGAAAATTTTGATTGTCCGCTTCTTCAACTGAATCTCCTTCAGCCGTCGCCCGATGGCGATCTGCATAGGTTCGCAATCGGCCCGAAGACGTCCCTCCCGGCGGCCATCTTCTCCTTCGCATTGGCCGAGTACTTTAGCCGAATGCCGGGTGCAGCAAACACATTGAGCGTCCAGAAATGCCTATACGGAGACGGAAGTCCGGGACAAGTATTCAAGCTGGATGAGAACAGTCTGATCGAGTATGTCGAAGAACTAGAGGAGCAAACGAATGACGCGCTGATCTTGGACGAAACTGCTGGCCTGAAGCAAATTTACCGAAGGCGGGCACTGGATCCAATGACGATATTGGAGGACTACTATCGGGGAAGCAGACGGTCAGGATGAAGACTTCGTTGGAACGTCCAATTAGTGATTACCTTGAAGTGGCGCGACAGTTTCGTCGCTCCGCCAACCTTGAGAACGACTATCGGAGTTCGTCGCAGAATGGCGAATATATCCTTACGCCAACTGCACTAGAGTCTCTACGCAGGCTCATGGAGGGGCTGGCCGCGGGTTCTGCATCGCGCGCGTGGACGATTACTGGGCCGTATGGCGTCGGAAAGTCTTCTTTTGCCGTCTTCCTCACACGTATTCTTTGTTCCAGAGACACGTCGGGTGCACGAGCCAGAGAGCTAATCAGACATAAAGATCCCGAGTTGGCAGTCGCACTGACCGATTTGAGCCTTGGTCTCAGGGGCAAGAAGGGTTTTCTTCCTATTCTTGTAACGGCTCGGAGGATTTCGGCACCACTCTGCATTGCTGAGGGTATCGCTGCCGCATTGACTGCAGAACCAAGTAAGGGCCTAAAGACTTTGGGCCGTAAGGTTAAGGCGTCTGTTAACGGCGGAGCGAATGGAAATTCCCTAGACACAAAACGGGTTATTTCAGCTCTTGAGAGCGCTAGTGTCGCGGCGCGCAGCGAAGGATACAAAGGTGTCCTGTTGATCATAGACGAGCTTGGAAAGCTTTTCGAATACGCGGCGCGGTATCCGCAAAGGGGGGACGTCTATGTATTGCAGGAAATCGGGGAGTACGCTGCTCGTAGCAAGGTATTTCCGACAATGGTTGTAGGCCTTCTCCATCAGTCGTTCGAGGAATATGGACATCTTTTAGACATTGGTACCCGTCGAGAGTGGTCCAAGATACAGGGTCGCTTTGCTGATATCCCACTCCTCGAACCTGCCGATCAAGTGATGCGAATGGTGGCGGAGGCGATACACCGGAAGGAGTCAGCGCCGCCGCCGAGGGAGCTCAAAACTAACATTGAACGCGTTGTGATCGCCGCAACGAAAAGTGGAGCGACGCCCCCTGGCATGCCCGTCGAAGAGTTCAAGAAAGCCGCAATGGCGTCCTATCCTCTTCATCCCTTAGCCTTGGTTGCCATTCCATACATTTTCAGACGGTTCGGACAGAACGAACGATCATTATTTTCGTATCTAAGCAGCGGAGAACCCTTTGGTTTTCAGGAATTCGTGAAAACGCGGCCAATGTCTGCCCAGACCCCGCACTTTGTTCGCTTAGCAGACCTATTCGATTATTTCTCTAATAATTTCGGTCTCGGTTTGTATAGACAGCCCCAAGCCATCCGCTGGATGGAAGCTGCAGATGTTTTGGAGCGAAAGGACGAACTCGGCAAGACTCACCAGGAAGTAGTAAAAACCATTGGCGTGCTTAACGCTCTTGGACAGTTTTCTCATCTCTCGGCGTCTGCAGGCATGATTTCTTGCGCAGTGCAGGATACGGTTAATCCCACAAAGTTGTTGCAGGAAGTTTTGACCGATTTGGAGGATGCGTCAGTCCTCACACATCGGAGCTATAACAATAGCTACAGAATATGGGAAGGTAGCGACGTAGATCTCGAAGAACGCATAGCCGAGGGGAAACGGAGGACCGGGCAGAGGGGAGGTTTGGCGGATGGGGTGCGGCAATATATGCCGAGTCGCCCAATAGTAGCTCGCCGGCATAGCTTTGCGACCGGCGCATTGCGCGTATTTGATGTTGTTTACGTAGATTCTCTCGTATCTCTGGAAGAGGCCCTGAACACGAAGGCCGTGACAGACGGCAAAATTGTCGTATGCCTGAGTGAGTCTGGATCTCTCGCTGAAGAATTCCAAGAGCGAGCCAAGAAGTTGAATATAGTTGAAGATTTGCTCATAGCGATTCCACAGCAAATAGGGGGGCTGCGCGGCGTTGTCACGGAACTGGCGGCGTTACGTTGGGTCTGGGAAAACACGCCTGAACTAAGGGATGATCGTGTCGCACGTAGGGAAGTCTCTCTCAGAATCACTGAGGCAGAGCAACTTCTGCTTCGCGACCTAAGCGGGCTTGTTGATCCACGGCCCGAACCTGTTGGAAGTGGATGTTTGTGGTTTCACGCCGGCACTCAGCAACAAGTTGCTACACGAGCCGACGTATCACAACTCCTGTCGGACGTTTTTGATCGTGTGTTCCAGAAGTCACCCAAAATACGCAACGAACTTATCGTAAGACGCACATTATCCGCGGCGGGTGCGGCCGCTAGAAGAAACCTTATAGAGGCAATGCTTCATTCTGGGACGAAGCGCGTTCTGGGGATCGAAGGGTATCCGCCGGAACGCAGCATTTATGAATCAGTACTGCGGCTCACGGGGATCCACGAAGAACAGAAAGATGGAAGCTGGCGTTTCAGTGCTCCATCGAAGGGTTCAGCACACAACCTTTTGCCATGCTGGAAGTTCTTGAATGATTTTGTGTTCAATCGGCAGCCTGAGCCAATTCCGCTGAACGATCTCTTTCGAGAATTATCCGCACCACCATGGGGTGTGCTAGATGGGTTACATCCGATCCTTCTCTGCGCCTTCATGATGGTTTACCCGAACGAAACGACACTGTACAGAGAACAGGCATTTGTTGCGGAACCCGGGATTGCGGATTTCGAGTTGATTTTGCGACGGCCTGAGTTGTTTTCTATCGCGGGCTGTCGAGTAACTGGGAGCCGCGCCTCGGTCGTGAAGCGTATAGCTGAAGGACTAAGAGTCGAAGCGGCAACAGTTCCGGTCGTGCGTGCTCTTTTTCGCATCGCCAAGGCTCTACCTGAATTTGCTTGGAACACCCGCCATTTGCCTTCTGTGACAGTCGCTCTGCGTGACGCTTTCAACAGCGCCAGGTCTCCAGAGAGGTTTTTGTTCGTTGAAGTCCCGACGGCACTCGGACTTGCGCCTTTTTCGACAACTTTGCCAAAGGCGGCTGAGATTGAGGGCTTTTTTCAGGCCTTGAACCAAGCATTACAAGAATGGTCTGCGGCATTGCCGCGCGCAGTTGACAATGCTAGGGAGATGCTGTTGGACGCTTCTGGTGCTCCAAAAGGTGATCGCGGCTGGGAAGTGCTCCGCCAGCAAGCGCTACGATTGGAAAATATCGTCACGGAGCCTCAGTTATTAGCCTTCATTCGGCGAGTGATTCAGGCGAGCGCTGGTCGTTCAGGAGTCGAATCTGTTTGTGCTTTGATTGCCAGTCGACCACCTGTTAGTTGGACAGATTTAGATGTGGAACGATTCCCAGACGCAGTTCGATCCGTCGGCAACCTTTTTCAAGATGCGCTGCGTTCGTTGAATGGTAATGGGTTGTCGCCGACGGGCCTGAAGGAGCTAGACCCTATCGAACGTAGGCGGGCCGAGCGAGTGATTAAGGACTTGCGGGAACATCTTGAGAAAGTTGCCGACACAGAGTCCGCTAGCATAATCAAGACAGCATTGTACGAGCTACTGCGCGAAATAAGTGAGGAAACTCAAGAGCGAGGTGAACTCAATGTCAGACAGGGATGAGCGGGGGTGGCGGCACATTCTTGCATTGTCGGGTGGGAAGGATAGCTCTGCTCTTGCTATTTATATGAAGGAGCGTATTCCTGAAATGGAATACGTCTTCTGTGACACAGCGAAGGAACTTGTTGAGACGTATGAGTATCTCGATCGGCTTGAGGTGTTTTTGGAGAAGCCGGTGGTCCGTCTAAAGAGCGACGGAATGGGTTTTGACGACTTGCTCAAAATGCGGCGTGGATTTCTTCCATCTCCGCAGATGAGATGGTGCACAGAGTATCTGAAAATCAAACCCTACGAGAAGTACATCGGCGACGATAAAGTGATCAGCTATGTCGGTATAAGAGCTGACGAGGGAAATCGGAAACGGTATATCTCGACTAAACCGAACATCATTGCGAAATATCCATTTGTTGATGATGGTATCAGACATAAGGATGTTCTAGAGATACTCAACACTACATATGTTGGGGGCAAACCGATCGGGTTACCGAAGTATTATGAGTGGCGGTCCCGCTCTGGTTGCTACTTCTGCTTTTACCAGCAACGGCGCGAGTGGGTTGGTCTGCTGGAGACTCATCCTGAGCTGTTCAAGAAGGCAATGGAATACGAAAAGGAAGACCAGGAAACCGGCGAGCGCTACAGCTGGGTGCAAGGCGAAAGCCTTGCTGAGCTTGCCAAGCCGGAACGGGTAGCTCAGATAAAGCGAGAGTTTGAGGAGCGAGTCGCTAGGCAAACTGGACACCTAGCGAACAGTTCTCTGCGTGAGGTGTTTTCCAGTGAAGCAGAAGAGCAATCGCCAAGTTGTACCATTTGTCATTTATGACTAAGAAGCAAATCGTATATCTCGATTACAACGCGACAACGCCTTGCGCGCCAGAGGTGGTGGAGGCGATGCTCCCTTTCTTTGACAGGCAGTTTGCAAATGCGTCCAGCGCACACTCAATGGGAAGAAAGGCTGCGGAGGCGGTTCAAGTGGCCCGCCGTCAAATTGCACGGCTCGTGGGATGTGCATACGACGATCTATATTTCACCAGCGGAGCGACGGAATCAAACAATTTGGTGCTGCTTGGACTGGCACATGCTCGCGATGAAAAAAGAAAAATTGTCGTGGGTTCCATTGAGCATAAATCGGTATTGGACCCCTGCAGGCGTTTATCCGAGCAAGGATTTGAAGTGGTCCAGATACCGGTAACGCATGACGGCGTTATTGATATCCGTGCCGCTGAACAGTTGATCGATGACGAGACATTGCTTGTTTCCGTCCAAGGGGCAAACAACGAACTTGGGACAGTGCAACCTATTAGGACTGTTGCGGATATAGCCCACTCCCATAATGCTCTGGTGCATTGTGACGCGACGCAGATGCTTGGCAAAGTGCAGATTTCAGTGCGCGATATGGATGTCGATTTTGCGTCGTTCAGTAGCCATAAAAACTACGGCCCGAAAGGTGTCGGCGTTCTATATATGCGGGGTGCAGTTGCGAGGGCCGCAATTGGACCTCTTATCCTCGGCGGAGGCCAGGAATCTACCGTCCGGCCCGGAACCCTGAATGTACCGGCGATCGTTGGCTTCGGGGAGGCGTGTCAGGTAGCGTTTAACTCGCTTCATCGTGACCTCGTCCGCATCGCGATGCTGCGTGATTTTCTTGAACAAGAGATCCTAAAGCATATTCCTGATGCCTTCGCAGTCGGTGCTTCGGTTGAACGGCTGCCGGGAACATCAAGCGTTTATATAAGAGACGTTCCTGCCGATGCCCTGATCTCAAGGATGTCGCTCCTCTGCATAGGAACGGGGTCGGCGTGTATGTCGGGCGCACCATCGCCCTCACACGTGTTAGTTGCATGTGGATATTCCCGTGACACGGCTAAATGTGTTATTCGACTTTCTCTCGGGCGTTATACGACAGAGGCGGAACTAGAATTCGCAGTTAAATACCTCACTGAAAATGTAAATGCAATACGGGACTACGCTGTTGGCCATACGAATACGCTACGTCTAGCTCAAAAGGGTTCAGGATTATGACGCTCGATGCGTTCCTTGATGAACTTTCGAACCTGAGCGTACATGGCAAGAGTTTCAAGCCGCACAAATATTTGGCTCTGCTTGCGGTAGTTCAGCTTGTGAGGCAGGGTGTCATCAACTCACCGCGAATACCATTTGACGAGGCGTTTCGGTCAACCTTTTCTGACCTGCTTAAGACGTTCGGCGGTGATGAGGATCGAGATCGGCCCCATAATCCGTTCTTTCACCTTAGGCGACACTCATTTTGGCGCCTCGTGGCGAAACCCGGTCAGGAAAAGGCCCTCGATGCGGTACCAACGATCGGATCGGCTGCTGATCTGAGCTCCCTGGTTGGTCATGCGGAACTTGAAACGTCGGTTTTTGAACTCTTCAAAGATCCCCTGGCGAGCGAAAAGATTGAACGAAACATCGGTGCTCTAGTTCGAGCGGGAATCGAGAGTCGCTCCGAGAGCCGGGAGGAACCGGCACAACCTCCCACTGAATCCCTGTTTGCCCACGAAGCTTCAGCGCTCGATTCGATCAAGCAGCATATCAATTCACATGGGCTCGGAGTGGTGCTTACAAATCTGGAATTGCACGACCCACAATCGAATCGATACTTTGAAGTCGATCTGGTCGTCGTGTCTGAGTTCGGGATTTATGTTGTTGAGCTAAAGCACTGGAGTGGCCTCATTGAGGTTCGTCCCAATTCTTGGGTACAGAACAATTCCTTCTTTAAACCTGATCCACACAAGGTTAATAACTTTAAGGCCAAATTGTTGAAAGGATTGTGCGAGCGGAAATTCCCACAGTTCCCTCAAATATATTTTGAATCAGTTGTTGTATTGACCAATCCCGACGTGACAGTCCAGGGTACATCTATCCCTAATACCACGTCCCACAACCCGACGTTCGAAAGTATTGATCGATTCTTACAGTACCTGAAGAATCAGCGACAAGGATCGAGGTCGTTCTTAACAGGAATTCAGTGCAAGCTGTTCGCCGATTATATTAATAAACTGCAAACAACGAGCATACCGCGAGACTTTGTATTCCCAGGCTACGAAGTCGTCGAAAGACTTTACCAACACGTTGACCGAGCTGAAGTAATTGCAAAGCGCACCGATATTCGTCATCGGAGGCTCAGTCGCTTGCGTGTTTTCTATCCCGCGAGTGAGAAGTCGGAAGCTGAAAGGCGGCGGGCACACGAACGCGCAACCGCGACATTGAATGCGGTTGCGAAAGTTGGGGACCACCCCAATGTTTTAAAGGTCTGGTCGATTCCGAACGAGAACAACTACGTCATCGAAGGTAGTGACTGGTCGGAAACAGGAACGCTACGCGATGTTTTAGACCGAGAACCAAGGCTGAGCTCCGAGCGTGCTAGAAGGATAGCTATCGGCCTGGCTCGTGGCTTGTATGCCATCCACGAACAATACGTCGTACATCGGTTCTTGGCGCCAGAGAATGTCCTGATGGTCGACGACACCCCCAAGCTGATGAACTTTGATTTGTCTTTCCAGCTGGAAGACGATCGTCTCACAGTCATTCCCGATGCCACGAAGTTGAAGCGATCGCCGTATTTTGCCCCCGAAATCTACGTTGGCCGCGAGATTCCTGACGGACGCGCTGATCTGTTCAGTCTTGGTGTCATTTTGTATGAGATGCTTGCCGGGTCCCGCCCATTCGGCTGTTCCACGGACCTAGAACAGTCACACGGAAAGCTAACGAGCGCTCATCTGCAGCAACTCGCTAAACATGACGTTCCGGGAAGGCTTCAGGACTTGGTGTGCGATCTGGTCCAACAATGGCCGAACAACAGACCCGCTGACGTCCTAACCGTTCTCAAGCGGCTGGAGGTAGTTGAAGATGCCGCCGTGGAAGTTCGGGAAGTCAATCCCCAACTCTTGCCAGGGCAACAATGCGGGCTTTACGAAATCGAAGAATTCATTAGCCGCGGCGCAGAGTCACAACTCTATCGGGCGGTAGGCGTCACTGGTCGGAAGATCGCACTAAAGATGTTTGACCGCGACGTTCCTCAACAGCGGGTAGTGAATGAACACCGTTTATCCGGAGCGATTCTTCACCCGACTATTGTTCGTGTCGATTCCTATGGCCAGTGGGATGACGGCCGATATTTTATTGCGTTCGATTGGATTGCGAGGAGAAATGTCCGGGACGACATTGTAGAAATGGTGCGTCCCAACATAGAGCGGTTCACTACGGTGGCAAATCAGGTTCTAACCGCCGTAGCAGCTTTGCACCAGAACATCGACGAAGAGGGGCGTCCTGACCCAATACTGCACAACGACATAAAGCCGGAAAACATTTTGTTAGCCGACAGAGATCGGCCGGTATTAGTGGACTTCGGCGCCGCTTCAGCGCCGCACATTGGCACGTACCAAGGAAGCGAGGGGTATGTTGCCCCGGACTTGAGACTCGGTCAAGATCGCAAGTATTGCGAAGATGGTGACCTGTATGCACTAGCGGTCACTTTGCACGAGTGGTTGTTGGGAATTCGGCCCGGGGAACGTGATTCTGGGCGAAGCGGAGTCCTGACGGCAGTTGTAGATTGGCTACGTAAGGGCTGTGCCTCGGACGCGACGGAACGCTTTGTGGCCGCCCAACAAATGCGTGAAGGTCTTGCTGATGCACTTGCCTGGAATGAACCTCTGGACGCGACGATAGTTGACGAGGTTGCTCCTTCACTCGCTGACGAGACGGTAAGGCTGGAGATTGTCGAAGCGGAAGAGGCGAAAGCTCTTCTTACTGATGGATATGATCCGAATCCCTTTGTTCCATACCTAAATTCACTCCACAGCAGAAACGCAGAGACAGACAATGCTCTTGCGGAAGCCCAAGCTCGTCATCCGTTGTTTGGATTTATTCATGTCCCACATCCTCTGGTGACGACATTCGAAACGAGCCTACTGGGTTCTAAGAAGCGTCATGTGATAGTCACCGGTCATGCGGGAGACGGCAAATCGACGATCGCAGTTGAACTTATTAGACGACTCAGGGCCCTCCCTCCTGACCAGCCTTTGTCGACCCCGTTACGACGTCGCGAAGACATCACGACGCGTGGAATTTCCCTGAGTTTTGTAAAGGATTTTAGCGAGTGGTCTCCCTCTGAGCGGAGTCAATTGGTTGCTGAAATGTTAGCTCCTGAGGGTAGACGATTCTTTCTAATTTCAAATACAGGGACGATGCTCGATGCCTTCAAGTCCCACGAGCAAGCTACTGACGGCGATTGGATGCGAATCGAGAGTGAGCTCCTGGGTGCAATAAGTAAATCTGGTGGCAGTGAGTTCCAGTTTCATGACACTTTGTTCAGCGTAGTCAACATTGCCATGATCGACAATCTCGGTATTGCACAACAGATTTTCGAGCGAATGCTGAGCGTTGATCGTTGGAAAACGTGCCATTCGCACGAGTGTCGACACCATTGCCCGATCTTTAGAAATGTCGCTCTGATGCAGGCGAATCAGGCAGTTGTCACGGAACGCCTGTTTCTTGCGTACCGGCGAATGTACGAATACGGCCAGCGCCTCACACTTCGTCAACTGTGTGCACACTTGGCTTATATGATCACGTCGGGATTGAACTACCAAGACATCGTGCGGTTATCCGAGAGAGCCCGGCCGCCCTTGATTTCTGAATTCATGTTCTTTAATCGGTTTTTTGGTGACAATGGCAGAGAAGTAGATCAGCCGGCTTTACAGTTGAGAGCTTTAAGTGCGGTGAGGCACCAGGGATTCGGCGTTCAATCATGTCCCACTTGGGAACGCAAACTCTGGCTCACGAGTCGGACTGCAACCTTCCAGCTGCGCGCGTCGGATTCGCCGGACGATTTCACACTGCTCCAGTCCATTGGTGCAGGTCTTCAATCGAGCGATTTGGTAACAGCAGCGCAGGCGCGAGAACAGGTGAGACGTGCGGTTTTTTTCTTGCATGCCTTCGATCGGACTGATGCCAGTTTTCTCAGAGTGTTTCTCAAGTCGATAATGGTATTGGATTTTGCGCGCTGGCAGACTCAACCGGGTGAGACATTGAGCCTGCAGGAGACGGCCTCATTGCAGAGACGGATACTGCACGTGCTTCAGGAGCACTTTACCGGGGTGAGATTGCCTGAGGGGACACCTTCAGATCGCCACCTGTTCGTTACGCTTAGCCGGCGCTCGCACGACGTCCGCCAGAGCGCCCAAGTTGTACTCGCCCGCTATCCAGAAGAGGAATTCCGCGTGCGCCTGGTCACTCAAGAAAATGGAGGCGCCGGTATTCGCAGGGAACTGGTGCTCGACGGCCCAGGGCGCTCCCGGACGTTGCTTCTTCATCTTGGTCTTCCATTCCTAGATTACGTCATGATGCGCAACCAAGGAGAGGTTGGCAAGGACCTGCAGACGTCATTTGTGGATCGGCTGGAGCGGTTCAAAGGGCAGTTGATTCGTCACGCAGAGTCACGAAACACCGATGACATCATGCTGGTTAGATTGCGCACGAACAACACCTTCCGACGGCAGGTATTTTCGGTTCGGGGCGAACGGCTGGAGGTCACCGATGGTTAAGCCATTTCCCTCCATCAAACTTAGAGCCGATGCACACGGCGACGAGGATTTTAACCCTGCGATTCGGTTATTTGGTCGCCGCTTTTTTGGCGACCAAACCGTAGCTGAACTGCTCTTAGAGTTGTTCCTGGTAGCAACGTCTGTGAAAATGATTGGGGACACTCCTGTCTCGGATGACCTGATCTTTCCGGCCTTGGAACAGTTACGTCACTGGTCTCCCGGTGCACCTTTAAAGTATGCGCCAAAGGCGCGGCTCAATCTCAAGCTGTTTGCCTTTCTCGGTGCATCAAAGTTGGAAACGCGGCATGATGCCCACCGACAACACTACCGCGAACTCCTGGGGTCTCTAACTCGGCCAAATAAACTCAGTATTTCAGCCGGCATGGATGGGGACGAGGTACTGAAGACGTTGGAGAATCTATTTCTGGGCTTTCAAAGTGTGGGTGGACAACGTACATGGTGTGCTCAGGCATTTCTGCCAGTATCCAAGAGTCTGATCGCGGCTGAGACTCTTTGGAATGAAACTCAAGCGCGCCGCAGAAATGTTCAGACTTGGAGCGACGTTACGGAGCATTTTCTTGACTTCTTCTCGTTCCAAAAACATCGGTTTCTTGCGCGTGGCGGTGAATTATTGTACTTGCAGCTGTGCAACGCGCTAAGACAGGAGCCTGCCTCTGTACAGACGTGGCTCAGAGAAGCTGGAATTGGCTGTTCGCCCGCGGAAAGTGACCCTAGCCTTCTGCATAGCTCCCTGCAGCGAGCACTGCTGAACGTGGTCGAGTCGTGCCCTGAAACGGTCGATAAGCTCGCGAGATTCTTAGATTCTGGGGGAGATAAGTTAACTGCAGAGAAGACTGACTTTGACCACTCTGGCAACGCAAGAGAGGCTTGGTGTGGTTGGTGCCCTGAGGAGAGTTGGCAAGAAGGAGCTGTCTTCGCTATTGAATTGTTGCGTTTGTGTCAAGCGTCCATCGATCCTATTGAAAGAATCGAACTCTTAGAGATCGCGTGCGCATTGCAATTACTCCGGAGCTTGTGCGCACAGAGCGCTCGTTACGCGCCCCGTGTAAAGGAGGGGTCGGTTGGTGTAGGACCACTCCGATATGTACTGGTGGCCTCCGATCCGGAAGGTCGACAAACCGCAACAAAGCAGATATCACGGCGCAATCTCAACGCAGTACAGAGGATGATCTACGACGCTCTTCGACATCCCAGTATCAGGAGCAACCATCCGGATTTGGATTACAAGGAGGCAGACGGGCGCTACGGGCACAAATTGTTCCTGACCGTCGCTAAACGCATTGGCCTTGTGGTGCCGAAAATAGGAGCGGGAGCACGCTTGGTGTTAAATGACAAACTGCTACGCTGTATGGTGTTAGGCACAATTCGACCTGGCGAGCGCGTCACCTACGAGAGCTTTAAAAAACTCCTTTTCGCTCACTACGGGTTAGCCGTTGATGATGGAACAATCGGGCAGTCCTGTGCATGGTCCGGTACGGCTCGCTTAAGCACCCTAGGCGGGAATGCGGATGCCTGGTTGACTGAAATGTTAGATGCATCCGGCATGCTCATTCGCCTTTCTGACTCATTTTCACTGGTCACCAATCCTTTTGATGCTGGAGAGAGACCGTCATGAATCTCTTTGCCAAGAGCGCCTTTGAATACATAATTCGGCAGCTCGATCGAAAGGCAGGCTCCGGTGGAAAGTTGATGTTCATGATGCCAAGTCTGCCGCCAGCGGTGGTCCTGGAGCTTGGCAGCCGCCTCGTTTCCTTCTGCACAGAGAGACCGGATACAGCGCCGGCGATAATTCGAGTTTCGACACCTCTTTCGGACGAGTGGGCGAGTAGCGCCGACTCCCAAATTCGCGAGACGTCGAACGAGATCTTTAAAAACGGGTGGCGTGACGAAAAAGGCAACTTAACCAGCTACCGCAATCTGATTCCGGAAGACAGTTCCCTGTTGGTTGTTCTCCTTATTGGAGTGGACCGGGTGACAGATTCCTCCAGTATGGCCGACTTCCACCAATGCGACCTCAGTACGATTTGGGAAGAAGAACTTGGTGGCAGCTTTGCCAACTGGACTAGCGCCGTTCTGGATAATGTCGGATACGACGAGGAGAACCTAAAGCGATTCGACTGGGTGCTTCACGCGCTAGTCGAGCGCGGACTGGCTGACGTTCTTCAGATTAGCACGCTACTGCAAAATTTGAATCTTTCGGGTGCGCAGGATGGTCGAGACGCGGAGAAGGTCTTGCTCAGTAGCCTGGGTATCTTCGGTTTGCCGGGTTTTGGCAACTTCCGGTTTTCGAACGCTCGGGCGTTTGGTGCTTATCTCGATGACGCAGTAGCGTTCTTCACGTACGATGCCTACCTCGATGAACGCAATCGCCGAAAGTCTCTCAAGGCGATCGAGCAGTTTCAAAAGAACAAACCGGATGGAGAAGTGTTTGATCCGCAGGACCGACCTTCATTCGCAACCGACCAAGAGTTCATTGATAGCACCAAGCGTTACATCGAGAGCGGCGATGTCGATTTGAGACACCGCCTTCTTCAATGCGATTTTGTAACTGTCAGAGATGAACTTCTCCTTTTCCGGGCGCCAAAAGAGCCAAAGGAACCCAAAGAGAAAATACGAAAATTGAGCGGGGCGCCTATAGAAGTGATTCTGACTGCGCTATGGGAATCGTTGAGTGAGTTCAGGCGAGCTGCCGATGATCGGGGACTGTTCGCCCACGACGTCCTTAAAAGCATCGAAATCGAATCTCATCTCTTTAAACACGACTCTGATGGTGAATCGGCCGACGAACGTAGAGAAAATGCGCTGGTCTATCTTCGTCGTTTGCTTGGAGGCGTAGATTCAATTGTGGAAAGATATTTGTCGGATTCTCGCCTCGGAGGCGAGGGACGACAGATTAGCTGTAAGCTCGTCCGGGACGATGTTGATTGTCAGTCGGCCCGAATAGCTGAACCGTATTTACAGTTCGCCGTAATAGTGGGTGGTGAGGGATTCGACAGACCCATCGTTAAACAATTTGCCTGGAGACTTCCGGCTACGGAGCCCTATCGAGTCGCCGACGAGTTGATTCAGTGGGCAGCCCAGGCAATATCGAATGCTGATGGATACTGCTTACCTGTATTCCAGGTTGCTTACTACGAAGAGCTAATGCTAGCAAAAGACAATGACGAGGCGTGTCGTGTTCTGCTGCATTGTCTCCACGACGAAGACGATGCTATCTGTAACCTGCTGAAGGCAGGCGGTATTGATGCGCGTGATCCACTGCTACCGAAAGTCCAAAAGCTTGCTTTTGCATATGATCATTTCATCCAAATAGCGAAGACTCGGGGTCTTCATACAGCTCTACTACACAATTGGGACGAGGTTCGAAGGAACTATGAGCAGGCTTGCGACGCCTATTTGAAAGATCCTTCGAGCGGCCAGAGTCCGATAGCGGCTTTGCTTTTCCGCGCCTTCCTAATAGTCAGACGGAGAGAAAGTGCTGACGCCGATCGCTGGATGTGGGACCCGTATGAGCCCTCATGCACAGTCACTGTTTTACATCCGGCGATGCTGGAGATCTTGCAAGCCCAGATTCAATATCTTTTGAGTTCGTTCACGACGATTGCTGCAATCGAACTTAAGGCGCCGGGCACGCGCCGCTTTCGGGATTTGGTTTGGAGAGGGTACGTGGATTTGGCTGCAATTCAGATGCCCCTCTCGGGTTTGATAAAGGACAGAAATCGGGTTTTAGACACGGACATGCGGGGTCAGAATCTCATTCACCGCATCGGTTCTGCCACCGACAAGGAGGCATCACTGACGACCCGATTGTTACTCCGTTATGACGCCTTCGACGAAGACGACATCAGCGATACCGAACTTTTCCGACAAAGTCGCGAATCGATGTTGCTCTGTCGAGTACTGGAGGATTATCGCGGGCTACATCCTCATGCAGATGACGGACTGGCCATCGCTGTTTATCAAAACGAAGACATTCAACCGGTGATTGCAGCAGTAGATGAGTATTTGAGAACGGTCTGTGCGGACAGATCGCCCACGAGGAAAGAGTACGTTCTGGCGGTGACCGTATTCACGGAATCAAGCGACGATACCAGCGTGTCACGATGGGTCTCGCAGTGGAAGGAAAGGTGGGAGAGCGCAGAAAACCAGGCATCCCTGTCCCACTACCGCCGCGCAATTCTCTCGGTTGCCCATCGTATCGTCTCACCTGAAAACTACTATCGTCAGTTCATTCAATTGATCGGAGACACACTTGAAGTTGATATTGCACTGTTGATCGGATTCATTCGAGCCGGTAGTCAGGGGAACGATTTTGAGCCGGTTGAAGCTTATAATGTGTTAACTCGTACATTGAAGTTTCCCATACTAGAAAAACCTTTCTGTGCCTTTCGTGATCCAAGTCGTAGACTTCAGCGCGCTCGCGTACTGAGCAATCGTCAATTCCGGTTGACCACATGCCACGCGGAGCTGATGGCCCGTCTCAAGAGCCGCGAAGTACCGCAAAACACTCACCATGTCGTCCTAGGCTATGGCGATTACGCACCTTGGCAGGGAGTGATAGATGCACTTCATAAGAAGGCCGAGTGGGTAGTATGCATCGATCCAAACGTTGACGAGCGCTTAGTTGCCGAGAAAGGCAGAGAGACCCAGGAGGCACGCGAGATCATTGGATTTGGTTCTGGGGTCGGTGCGCATGGCGAAGCTAACTTCACAATTTCCACTGAGCAGTTTCGGCACGCTGATGTACTTCACAAGCTAGAGGCCTCGATTCGCGAGATATACAGCGGATGGAAACCGGAAACATATCGCATAGTCGCGCAAAGGGTCCTGGGAGAATCTCGCCGCCTCTCCGGACTATCTCTTGTCCGGGCCACTGGAATAGGTCAATACGTGCGTGACTTTATGGCTTACTCACTGACTCGCAAATTGCTACGGGCGGATAGCGGGTCTCTTTGCGATCAGATTGTGTCGCTAGATGCATATCAGCACTGGTTCGATTCCGCTGAATCTGGCACGCGCCCAGATTTGATGTGGATCATTGCGCGTATTGATTATAGTGGCCGTCTGAAGTTAGATGTACGCCTTATTGAGTGCAAGTTAGCCAAGTCTTCTGATGCTCACCTTCAGAAAGCACGGGAGCAGCTTGAGAACGGATTAAGACATTTGGTGGCTGCGTTCATGCCCAGAGTCGACGAGAAGGTGGAGGATGACAGGCCGGACCAGCGATATTGGTGGCTGCAGCTCTATCGACTGATAGCAAGTAAGGCCGAAATTATCGAACGCGATCAACGGCGTGTGTTAACAAGCCTCGAACGTCTAGCGGAGGGGGAATACGACATAGAATGGCGAGCGGCTGCGATCACGTTCTGGACGGACCAGAATTCGGCGCAAATTGCTCCCGCAGGCGTATGGACACATGCCTTCGATGGAAACGAGGTAGGGATCAGCGTTCTATCCGCTGGAAGTGAGTTTGTCCGCACATTGTGTGAAACTGGCAGAGACGATGACATTCCATGGGAGGGCGGATTCATTGCTTTTCAGGCAAACCGCAAGTGTAGCCTTCTCGAAGACAAACAAGAAGATGACGGTGGAAGCAGTACGGGCGGAGAGTCAGTACTGGCTGCTGTATCGGAGAATATTGAGGTACCGAGTTTAGGGGGGGGATCTGGGAAGCTTGAACCTGTGAATCGCGGCATTTCAGCAGTGGTACCAGACAGAATCCTTCTTGGCGTGGCGTCTCCTGGATCGCGAAAGGTTTACTGGGAGTTTGGACACAAGGAACTTAACAATCGCCACATTCTCATTTTTGGATCTTCGGGGATGGGTAAGACCTACACGATTCAGTGTCTTCTCTTTGAGATGGGACGATCTGGCCAGAACTCCCTCATTGTCGACTACACGAACGGCTTCTTCGACAACCAGCTTGAAACGGAATTCGTAGATCTTTTGCGTCCTGTGCAACACGTAGTTCGACGGGAGCCCCTAGCTATCAATCCGTTTCGTCAACAGGCAGAGGTCATTGGTGGAGAGCTGTTGCCAGAAGTCTCCTCATCGACTGCTCAGCGCGTCAGCGGGGTGTTTTCTGAAGTCTATAATTTTGGCGATCAGCAAAAGTCTGCATTGTACCAAGCTGTGAAATCAGGACTGGAAGCAACCTTCTTCAACTCGTTAATGGGAGAGCGGGCAGGTACCGGAATGACGCTTGAGGATTTGATACCTCGGCTTGAAAGCCTCGCAGAGGAGAAGGGCACGCAAGCCCAATCAGCGAGTAGCGTTATCAGTAAACTACGTCCCTTTCTTGATCAGAACCCCTTCGGAGCTGAAGATCCCCAAGGCTGGGAGCGTTTTTTTGCGGACGAGTATCATCGGTGCCATATCATTCAGCTGGCTGGTTTCATGAAGGATGCTGCACGACTGGTGACAGAGTTTAGTCTCATCGATCTTTATTGGTTTTATCGGGGGCGAGGAACTCAGACTTCACCGCGGGTGGTGGTGTTAGATGAGGTGCAGAACTTGGACCACCGCGAAGAAAGCCCTCTTGCCCAATTGCTTCGCGAAGGTCGGAAGTTCGGATTTTCTCTAATACTTGCGACGCAAATCATGAGCAACCTCGAAAAGGACGAGAAGGACCGGCTCTTCCTTGCGGCTCACAAGCTCTTCTTTCGTCCTGCTGATACCGAATTGCGGGCTTATGCTGAAATCGCAGCCATGAGTACTGGTGAGAGATCAGATGAGTGGATAAAGAAACTTGCTGCTTTAAAGAAAGGTGAGTGCTACTCGCTAGGACCCAGCCTCAATGAAGCGACAAGGAAGCTTGAAGTTAAAGCTTTCCGGATAAAGATCAATCCTTTGTCGGAGCGGATAACGGCCAATGGTTGATCCAAGCGAGAGCGCTCGCCTACCGCGTAATTTCCATAAAACGTTTAAGCCCGAGCGTCAGTACATCAACGCGATGCTGAAGTATGCAGCTTCAGGGCGAGATGGAGATTTTCAGGCAATCGGCTCAGCTACTGGAATTCCGACTGGAACTTCAACGGGCAAGGTGCCGGCAATTCTTGACTATTGTCGCGGCATGGGTCTCGTGCGTCTTGCAGGACAAGAACGCTCTGCTGTAAAGAAGCCTGAATTGACCGCTTTCGGGCGTGTCGTGTTGCTGGAAGATCCTTACTTAAAAACAGGCATCAGCCAGTGGATTGCACACTTTAACCTTTGTGGTCCAATCAAAGGTGCCGACGTGTGGTATCAGACATTCTTTTGCGGACTGGCACCACTTGGAATGAATTTTGATCGCGACCAACTGGAGGCCTATCTTAGTTCTGTGTATGGCAGCGAGAAAACTGGGGTGGTCGGGCCGCTGATCGGGATGTATGAGGATGATGCCGCTTTTCGCTCCTGCGGAGTTTTGTCAGAGGCCTCCGGGCGGATTGTTCGGAAATCTGCTCCGGTGAATGATGAACTTGGTTTTGCGTACGGCGCTTGGATACTAGAACAGATTAGTGATCATTTTCCTGGAACTGGTCAGGTGTCCGTGGCGGATTTAGACAGGAAAGCAGGGTGGCGAACTATACCGGGATGGGATATAGGGAACCACCAGCGTGTTCTAGCCCTCGTGGAACGTAAAGGAGTCATCGAGATAGACCGGCACATGGAACCCTGGCTTTTGCGCCCCTGCGCACCTGCGCTCTCTGTCTGGAAACGGATCTATGACGATCTTTTGTGAGGGGAAACAATGCCCCATGCTCTACGTGAGTTAATCAGATTTCGCTCTGACAAGCTCTTCAACGGTGCCGTGAACGTCGATTGGTTTGGCAGCGATGATACACGCGCCAAGTCTGCATCTGAGGCTTTTGTATTCCATGGACCCAAATACCACGGTGTATCACAAGCCGATGTTGGGGTCGAGCACGGGCACCAATTGCTTGATACCGCGAGTTTCGCGCTGTCCATTGTTCGCCGGTGCTACGGAATTGAAGACCAACCATTTACGCTTGCCATTGCTGGGTATGGAACAGGTAAGTCTCACCTGGGCCTCACGATCGCTTCTCTTCTTAGCGAACCCGAAGGAAATATTGCGCGAACTGTGTTGAGTTCAATCGACACGGCCGACAGCGCAATCGGTGCTGAAATTCGCGCAATCTTAGTTGAGGCCGGCAAACCGTGTTTAGTCGTGGCCCTTAACGGAATGAAGAGCTTCGACCTCACAACTGAGATCACGCGGCAAATCATTGGCCAACTGAAAGCAAGAAACCTAGAAACCCGTTCGCTAGATGAGTTGCGTCCTCGGTTTTCCCAGGCAGCGACCCTAATTCGAATGGGAAACGAAGAGGTAAGACGCGAGGTTATTGCAGCGTGTAATGCGAATGGGATTGACCAGGTGTTGGCGGGCCTTGAACAACAAGACGAGCTGACTTACGGTGGCGTCCACAGGGTGTTTTCTGCAAGGGGAATGGCAATAGCTGCTCTTCGCGGCGAGTCTGTACACGACATTATCGATGTAACGGTGAGGGAGTATTGCGGCGACAACAAACCTTTCCACACACTGTTGGTCTTGTTCGATGAGTTCGGACGATACACAGAATTCGCAACTGTAAGAAGTCAAATAGCAGGCAGCGGAGTTCTACAAGATCTGTTTGAGGGGATTCAAGCAAATAGCAGCAGAGTCTGCTTTTCGGGTTTCATTCAGTTCGAGCTCAACGCCTACGTACAACGAATTGCTGCCGAGTATAAGAATGAAATTCTTCGTTATGTCACGAGATACCAAGCCGCTAGCCGGGTCTATCTGTCCATTAATCTTGAGACGTTGATAGCCAGCCTAATAGAGAAACGCAAACCCGAGAGTCTAAATCGCTGGTTTGAGCGCGCAGAAGCCAAAAGAGAATCTCAGAACGTACTGCATGACCTAAACCGTTGGTTTCCGCAATCCAGCCGGCACCGACTGTGGACGGATGTGGACGACTTTCATGTTGTTATTCGCTCAGGCTGCTGGCCGCTTTCTCCCTATGCGATATGGTTTTTGTTCCACCTTGCAGCAGCGGGAAAGCATCTCCAGGAGCGATCGGCGCTTGCGCTTCTTGGGCAGGCCTTAGACCGGTTTAGTGAATCAATTGTGCCGGATGGAGGCAACTGGCTTCTATCTCCCGCAGATTTATGGTCCGATGCATTAGAGCAAGAACTCATCAGTTCTGAAGAAGGGGGCCAACAAGGCGCGATTACACATGCATATGCCTCGGTGGAGGCAAAACATGGCTCAAGTTTATCCAATGATCTGAAGCGATTGTTACGTGCCGTTGTGCTCTCCTCAAAGATGGGGCTGCAGGCCAAAGATCGTGATGATGCGACAAATGCATTGTCGCATCTGTCCGGTCTCTTCGACGGCAGAGCGCAGGCCGGCTTGCGGCTTCTCCAGGAAGAGTACAACGTAATTGAGTGGGATGAGGCATTTAAACAGTTCGACATTTTGGGCGACGCGGTTCCGAGGACGCAGTTTCTTTCCTTTATTCGGCACCGTGCTGCTGGCACATACGACAATCGGGGCAAAGCCGCACTCTTCGCAAGCAAGGGGGCGACGTGGTGCGACCTATTGAGCGATTTGGAATGTGATTTTGCAGAAGAGAACAAGATCACTACTCGCGAATGGCGTTACCAGGCCGTGACGTCGAATCTGGACAACTTCCCGATGCATGTAAAGTTGGCGGCAAGCAGGTGGGAGCACGCAGTCGGAGTAGACGAGCCTAGAGGGACTATTGTTTATTGTTATTTAGAACCCGATCGAGATGTTGCCTTAGTCTCAGTTGATGCAATACGCCTACTACGGGGCGCTGCAAAAGAGAAAGGGACTCCCGCCTTACCGATACTGACAGTATTGCTTCAGGATGAAGACGGAAGTTTGGGTCAGGCGATGGCCGAACTAGCCGTTCTAGAGGACTCACTTACAGAAGAGGATCGACTCAGATTTGGAAATCTCATCCCCGCCCACATCGAGAAGCAAAAGCAGGTCGTGCGAAGTCAAATCGACGGGATGATTAAAGATCGGAAGTATGTTACGTGTCTGAAAGAGCAACTCGAATCGCAACGGCTCAGCAGGGCGGGGACGGAATTGTTTTCTCGAATTTATGAACATCCCTTGACATTTCCGTTTGACGGATTCAGCACCGCTCGCGGTAACGCGGCCGATTCCTGCCAGGAACTGACGCGAGAATTGCTTCTTGGCACACTTGATTATGACGCTGTCATGGGGAAACCCGTCAAGGTTAAGAATCGAGCTGTCACGGTTCTGAAAGATACTTGGGGCGTATTCGCGAAGAATGGTGACGTTATGTCACGTCCCAGTTATCGAGTCGTACGAAGCATAGTCACGAAATGGGACGAGATGCTGTCCGTGGGCGAGCGACGACTGCCGATTGAGCAAGCTCTCCGTCAACTATGCGGAGTCCCCTATGGTGCGAATATCGCGTCGGCGGCGCTGCTCTTGGGCGTTTTTGTGGCACCACGCTCAGAGAAGCTCATTGTGATTCGTGACGGACAGCAATTCGGAATCTCTCAATGGGTTCAGGACGACATTTTTCGGGGCAAATTCTTCAATCTGAGCGGAGTAAACAACATTGATCTCGCCATGTTGAGCGAGGAATCTTCGGAATGGGAAGCGCTATTGGATGAATGGGAGCAGGCCGAAAGCTATTCGGCCACCATTGAATGCTGTAAACGCGCCGTAGAGTTGAAGCAACGAATCCCAGTTCCCCCTGTTCTCGGATATCGCGAACTTCATTTGGAGGAACTTGCCCGAGGTGCAGCCAAGGCGATGTCGGAAATACAGGCGAAGGAGGAAGATGCCTTTAGCAAGATCGAATCTGGCAGTGAGAAAAAGAATGTCTCCCTGCTCGCATGGGGTGCGGCGATGCTGGGAGAGTTGATTGATCGAATGGAAGAGGAACAGCCTCGCTGGGAAGATCATGAAATCGACACCCTCCGACCACACGTAGAGCGGGCAAAGCAAGAGATTACGCAATATTTTCACGAGTGGCTGAATTACCAAGCACCTAGGGGCGACACACCCGATGCCGTGGGGGATTTCAAACACAAAATGTTGCGGCTTGTAGGGGGGAGTTTAAAGACGTTGGAGCTAGACAGCCTTGCCGAAGAACTAGAGAAGCAAGTCGCCCAAGTCATTCGCAGTGCAGAAACCGCCGCCGAGGCCCGCCAATTGGTGCGAGACGTACGCTCGTGGCAGCTGAGTCACCGGGATGCACATCGCGTCGTTCGTGTCGCCGATGGTCGAGCCTTGCTAGATGTGGGTAAGGAATACACGGCAAAGCTTCAAGGGATGTCACAGCGTATACAGTTGCAAGAGCTGGCAGAAGTAAGAACGCAGCTGTCACTGTTCGTTAGCGAGGTGAAAGAGGCGATCGAGCAGATTGTGAAGCGAGCGGAACGTCTCTGGAACCTACGCCTCCGCTCCGCCGAGGACTTAGATAATGCTCTGGAAGAGATCGACTCACTCGTCACAGCCTTTGAAAACTGTCCAAAGGATCTAAGCGATTTGCATATGATGAAGCGAGCGCTCCGGACGTATCAAGAAGATCGGAAACAGCTCGCGGACGACAGGTTAACGTGGCCGGAATTTGAGGCCTTGGCGTCGAAGCTCCAGACTGAGGCTGAACAGGTTATAAAAGACGATGACGTGCCTTGGTCGCCGAGCGAGGTCATAGGTCAATTTGTCGAGACGATAGCGCGGGGAAGAAAGGAAGCGAGCACTGCTTGGATTAGCAGTATGGAGACCGACGCATCGGGAGTCTTGTCATTGTCGGCAGCAGAGGCAAACCGTCTTGATACCCGTGCAAGTTCTCCCCCTGCTGTACTGACAGAGGCCCATGCCAAACGGCTTGAGAAAGTGTCAAGGATGATTCAAAGCCGGCTGGATTCCCTAAAGGTTGAGTGGCTCTTGGAGAAGTTTAAGGAACTGTCACCATCGCTGCGCAAGAAGTTCATTGAAATGATTGGTGATGTATAGATTCGAGATGGCCAGGTTCATGATGTTAGACAGTTCCACTAGACACACAGACATGGCCAACAAGTTGCTCGCTAAGGCGCTAAGGCCATGCGAAACTTTCTCTAGTGCGAGTCTTCTTGACCTGAGCCCCTGAATCCGTCCACAAGCGAATATGATTTCGGGCGAAAGGCAGGGGAGAGGTATGTCGCGAAGCAAGCACACCGAGGCGCAGATCATCGCGGCCTTAAAGCAGGTCGAAGGCGGGCGCACGATGGAAGACGTGGGGCGGGAATACGGCGTTGCCAAACACACGATCTATGCCTGGAAAGCGAAGTACGGTGGCATGGAGGTTAGCGAAGCGCAGGAAGTGAAGCAGCTGCGCGAGGAGAATGCGCGGCTGAAGAAGCTGGTGGCCGATCTGAGTTTGGACAAGGACATGCTGCAGTCGGTGATCCGAAAAAACTCCCTGGGCTCGTAGAGCGGCGGGTAGAGGTGCGGCGCCTGGCGCTGGAGTTCCGCGCCAGTGAACGCCACGCCTGCGAGCTGATGGGAATTGCGCGGACGACGCATCGTTACCAGAGTCGTCGCGATGACAGCGGGTTACGGGAGCAGTTGTTGCGGCTGGCACGGGAGAAACCGCGCTTCGGCTATCGCCGACTGCAGATTCTGCTGCGCCGGGAAGGTACGCTGGTTAACCATAAACGGACCCAACGGGTGTATCGGGAGTTAGGCTTGAGCGTGAAACGAACCCGGCGAAAGAAGCTGATGCGCATGCAGCGACCGCAGCCGGTGCTCAGTGCGCCCAATCAGGAGTGGGCCATCGATTTCGTCAGCGACCTCGCGGCTAGCGGCCAGCGATTGCGGATCTTCAGCGTGGTAGATAGTTTCACTCGCGAGTGCCTGGCCCTGGAGGTCGATACGAGTTTGCCCAGCCGGCGCGTGACGCGGGTGCTGGAAGCGATCCTTGCTCGGCGCGGACAACCGGTGGCAATTCGCAGCGACAACGGGCCCGAACTGACGAGTCGGCATTTTCTGGCCTGGTGCGTGGAGCGGCGGATCGACATGGTGCATATCCAGCCGGGCAAGCCGACGCAGAACCCGCACGTAGAGAGCTTCCACGGGCGCTTGCGCGACGAGTGTTTGAACGTGAGCTGGTTCTGGAATTTGCAGGATGCGCGGCGGAAGATCGCTAGCTGGCGGGAAGAGTATAACCGCGAGCGACCGCATTCGGCGCTGGGCTATCGCACGCCGGAAGAGTTTGTGCGGCAGTGGTCCGCTTCGCCTTCCCCATGGTCGAGTACTGCGGAGATCGGACCTGCGTCAAGGCAGCCCTGCGGGCTCGCTGCGCTCGGCCTTGACCCCGGTCCGACTCCGCAGTGACAGGAACAAACTAGGAAGGCGAAGCGGAAAAACAAAGTGGACTTAGCAATCTCGTATACTCAGCCGGACGAATCTAGGGGTCAGGTCATTCTTATTGGCTTCTATAGAATCGCGGCCTCACTGTTCAAATGAAGTCGCCAGTGCTGGCTGCAACGTGTGGCCGTTGACCCTGAGATTCATCGATTCCAGGAACAGGTTCCACTGGTTTTTGAACCCTATCCCCGGCCTGGACAGCAAGCCCGCCTTGTCCTCGGCCTCGGTCAGATCGTGGAACATCGCGTAATAGGGATAAGAAGGTGAGACAAGGGCGTCTTTTCTGTGAAGTATCGGAGGGTTTAGCGAGTTCGAAAAATCTCGGATCTGGTAAGTAGCTTTTGGCAGATAGACTCGGACTCCGAAACGTAGCGCCGGGTGAGGATCCTCGTCGAAATTATCATAATAGAGGAATGACACTTTTCGACCATCAGTCGACATCTTGACTACATTGTGTCCGACATCCCCGACGATTCTTCGTCCGGCGAAACTTATCAAGCGTAGTAGCGCCGGAAGTTCCTCTTCTACTGAGCGGTGTATGTAGAGGTCGCCATATACAAGCTTCCCCTGCTTCACGCAGGCGAATGCGTCTTTCACCTTCTCCGGCTGACCAATCGAAAACAGAAAGCTCTCACCATCGGCAAGGGCTGAGGTATAATCCCGCCAAATTGACCTAAGATCTGCCTGGATCGCCGGAGGTAGGGACCGTATCGGCGGTGGTTTAAGACCTTGTAGGCGAATCATCGCGATATAAGTTAATAGGTCTTCACGTTTTTGCGCTTTTGATCCCTCAAAAGCGTTAGGATCAATCCTTGCGAGTGTAAGGCGTTCGATGCGATGGGGTGATCCAAAACGATCGACTAATCTTGCATAGCTCCGGAATTCCGAGGGCAGGGGAACGCGACCCAACTTGTTTGCCAATTGAATGAACTTTTTGGCCGCCGGATCGCGCGCAAACTCCTGAATGAGTGCCGTTCGGTATGCGAGACGACGCGCGAACGCCTGCGATGCCAAGAATTGAGATTCAGCTTCAGGATCTGTAAAAACATAAACAACCCCCAGCCCCGCAACGTGGACTCTGTGGCCCAACACTGTCTCGACGTATTCCTTAAACTCAGATTGGGCGTAAATCTTCTGAAATGTACCTTTGTTTGTGATTATCCCATCGCTGAATTCAGCAACGCCGGCGGCTCCCTGTTCAACCCGAACCGACACTACGAGCAGCTTGCGAGCTAGGCTGAATGCCTGGCGCAGGGTTTCGCTTCGCTCCGTAGGTTCTTCTATCACATTGAGAACAAATCCCAGGTTGACCACATCGGCAGGAACAATGGGCGTCTTGGGGGAGTGAAATGGATCCCAACCCTCTGCTTTCACTTTTTGGCGACGCAAGAATCGGACATCGGCTCCATGCCCGCAACCGTAATCGAAAAAAGTATCGTTAACGGATATCAGACCGTCAGCGAGCGCTAACGCAATCGGTCTAGAGCACGTATAGCGCCGGATTGCGGTTTTTCCTCTATGCGGCGGATTTAACTCGGCGGCAAACTGTTCCATCAGCGAATACCATTGAACATTTCAAGCGTTCAGGGGCTATATCGGCAAGTGCCACCCGTCCGAGACGGACAGAAAAACCAGCCACGCACAAGCTTATAGCCCACGCCGCAACGCAAAATCATTTTCGCACATTACTGAGGCGATACGATCAGTGCTACCGTCGTTCCGCAGTACGCATCTGACACCGAAGACAGCGCCCTAAATCATCCGATTCGCGATCACCCGCACAGCCGACCACCCGCTTGACGAAATATCGCAATCTTTTATGATTTGCACGACACCCAACCAGGCGAGCGTACCAACCACATCGTCCGAATCACCTCAACCGGCTATGCCTCTGGGTTTAATAATCTGAATCGCAATTAGCGCTCGCAGCACTTTACAACTTAAAAAAGGAGAGCACATGCAAGAGCTGATGGCCCATTGCGGCGCACAGAAACTCAGACGTGAGGAGTTAATCACGATCCTTCCGCCTGAACCAACTGAAACATTCAAACCGATAGCTCATTCCGATCTTGTCACCAGCATTATCGATGGCCTGAGCTTTCGGCATATCAACATCGTACGCGACGAATACGCGGTTTCAGAAGACGGCATGAAGCTGTTCGGCGTTCTCGATCTCGAATCCGGGTTTGATGGCGCGCGATACTCGCTTGGTCTGCGAAACGCGAACGACAAATCGATGAGACTTGCGTTGACCGTCGGCTATCGCGTCTTCGTTTGTGACAACATGGCATTCCACGGCGACTTCACGCCGGTGCTCGCCAAACACTCCAAGCATTTCGTCTTGGCTGACGCCATCGACATCGGCTTGGGCCGGATGCAGCGTAACTTCGACCCGATGCGAAAGCAAATCGAAGGCTGGCGACAATCGCAACTCACGGATGAACAGGCGAAGCTCGTCATCTATCGCGCCTTTATCGAGGGGGATTTCGAAGCGCCGAAGCATCTCGTCCGCGCCGTGCACGAAGCGTACTTCAATCCTCAATTCCAGGAGTTCGCTCCGCGAACTCTCTGGAGCTTGACCAATGCATTTACGACTGCGTTGAAGCAGCTCGATCCCGTTCCGCAGTTCAAAGCGACCGCCAAACTCGGCCAATTCTTCGCCTCACTGACTTGAGCCAGCTTCACTGATCCGCAAACCTTCCCTCTTGACCGACCCGCCTCTAGAAGGTGATGACATGCCCTTCCATCCTCGACCATGCGACGGCTCATGCCTCGTGAAGCAACCGCGCCGAGAAGAGCTGAAGTTTCAAGATGGCCAATCGCTTTTCTTCTATTGGTGCTGGCACGAGCAGACGCACGTGCTTACAAACTATCCCTCACCGCGCTCGGTGAGGCGGCCCAGGAAACAAGAACCCGCTCAAAAGGAGTGTTCATGATTCCCGAAACTGACAAGACGATACTAGGGTCGCTTTCACGAGCCGCGCGAGGAGGCACTCTAGACCCTGAGCGACTGGCGCACCGCGCCTATGAAATGGGATCGGCTAATTGCCACAAAGCAATCAGCCGCTCTCTTGCCCTCCCCGAAACCCTCAACCTCAATGCACTTGAGAAAGCGGCGCTGGAGAAAGCCCTCCAGGCGACGGGAGGGAGCACTCTCGCCGCCGCACAACTGCTCGGAATCGGCAAAACCACCGCTTATCGAAAAGTAAAGCAATACGGACTCGCTACCGGTACCGGCCCAGCGTTTTGTCCAAACTGTGGACGCCGCCTTCCTCGCCAGGCTGCCCAGCAGGTTGCGACGACATAGAAAAATGAGACACCGGGCAGGATGCTACCGCCATGCCTTCCAAAGCGGGCGTAGGCCCGCTCAAGAGATAGCCCCGATTCACAGTCGGGGCTCATTTTTTGGCGCTGACCTGTACCAGAATCGGATCCCGGAGTTTATGGGATTTGCGCCAGGATTTCTAAGGTGGAGTCAGCCGTCGAACCCCTTCTCCCAATCGCTGGAACTCTTGCCGTGCACTTGCGATTTGTGCCGACGCATAGATCTCATCCTGCAGAGCGCTACCGTCGGGATCCTGAACTCCGACGGCGACCTCCTCAACTGGACGACCATACTTAGAGGCGATTGCACTCTGGATTAACGGCATTCTCAATTCATTGCGCCAATTAGATCGTCCCGCGCCCAGAATAACTGCGCGATACCCATTGTCTGTGATGTCCAGCCTGGAAATAAGACCGCCCAGATCGAGAAAGCCACCGATCGAGTATGAAAGCCGGATGTTGCTATCGGCAACAATAATCCCTGATCGCCGGTGCCAGCGGATATAGTTTTCAAAATCTGCTTCCAATTCCTCGATCCGTCTCTCGTTCGTAAAATTGCGGTCAATCATTTCGCGCAAATGCGACCGCGCTGCTCGTGCGCTGTTCGTCCGGTGATACCGATGGATTGCATTCAAAAGGGCTTGGCCATATCCAAAGCTACGGAATCCGCCGGCAGACTGCCGGCCCTGCCACCATGTCCTTGGTGAACGTCGGCATTCTTCGAGTTCTCGATGAGAAATCTTCATCCTAGGGCGGCGGCCAATCCTGGATATTTCGACAACACAGCGCGAGTCTGCTGCGCTGCCCGACGATACATGGCAATGGTGGAAACCTGATCGATAGTGGCGGAATACAATTCTGGCCACTCGTCGATCAAATCCGCATCGCTCATCGTTTCAAACTTGCGCGAAAACTCACACAAGTCGGCGAGGTTTCTTCTGGCCTCGTCACCTGCGTCCATTGTCGAAAAGTTCTGCGCAAATGAATCCCTTCCATACGGCGTGGGATCATCGCCGTGCGTCTCAATCGCCACACGCCTTATCATGCATGGAACACATTCTCCGCAGTGGGTTACGCCTTCGGGAAGACGCGTATTTCGCCAACAACTACTCGTGACCGGCACAGCATCGCGCATCACCGTCCAGACCCGCTCGACTACCTCAGCTTTTGTAAGCGACACGTAGGGATTGGAGATGCGGTAGGTGCCCGCCAAAGCCGTAGAGATGATGGTCTGCATAGAATCAAGCACGTCTGGGTGGGCGGTGTGGGTTGAAAACGCGCCAATGCGAGCTGTGTTCAGCGGCAGGTGAATCGCCATCTGCCCGTTCTCCGCAATCATCAACAAATCGCGGCGACCCAGCCGACGCGCAACTAGCGCGGCAAGAATCAAGAACATGAATGAGCGCGTGCGTTGGCTTCCCTCGATGTCATGGTCAAACCCTAGGACGTCCCGTGACGACACAAACAATTGGTAATGCGGTAGCGAAGTGCCCGAATCAGCAAGCATTCCTGCGAGACGTTCTTGAACATTTCGTGTCTGTCGTCCGCGCGTTATGTGACTGACTAGCGCGAGCGGCCCTGGATTTCGGAACTCTATGGCTGCAGCCAATGAATCCAGCCCGCCCGAGAACAGAAGTACTTGGCCATCTTCCTTTTTGCTTTCTGCTAGCGGCTCAGTGGTACCGTCGTATTGGCGTAGCTCAATGTGCCAATAATCGTTGGACAAGGAACGCAATACGTTCTCGATAGCCCCAACAAGCGGTTGCAAACGACCAGCGTTTACGACGGGGATCGAAAGCTCTAGGCGTCGTGCGAAATCCTCCCGCTCACCGCGCGGCGTACCGCGATCCACGCTGAAGACGCTCGCCGCAATTAACAAGAGGTCAAGCTCAAGGCTGGTTGCGGTACCAAAGCTGTTCTGAAACTCTGCTGCGCCCATTAACACATCCTGGTCCGCACGCAGGTGAACGCCAGGTTGGGAGGAGTCGTCCGCGTCACGGTAGATAAAGTACTGCGACATTAGCGCGCCCCTCTCAGAACCGTCAGGGCCGACTTGACAAAGGAAGCCCATCCCTCAGCGCCGGTCCGGGGCATACCAATTTTTGATACCTGCTCCCTAGTGACTCTGTTGATTGCACTTTTCAGCTCGATCGCCGAAGAGGTGTTTTGGACCCTGCCAGCCGCTCCAATGAAACTCGGCAGGTCCCGCGAGGCATAGTAAGAACTCGCGTCAGCAAAAAAGTCGGCAGCAAATCCAGCCGCGCCTGTGCCGCGCGCAATGGCACGCGCAAGCGCCCGCCTTCCGATTTCGATGCCTAAGCCTGCCCGATGCTCCCGCTGGTTAGCCGCATCGTATTCGCGAAGCGCTGCTTGAAGATTTCGGCGGGTAGCCGCAAGCTCACATGCAACCGCCAGTGTGCTTTGGGAAAAATCGTCTTCGAGTCGCGGACCTCGGTCCGCGTATGCCGCTCGCCAAAGCTCCCTCGTCTGGCGGTCTATCGGAATATCAGGCCGACCAAGCACAGCAAGGAACGGCTTCCACGGCGGAATGTCGGGCGAGCGGACGTTCTTAGATGTGCCCATCTACGTGCAGTAGCGCTCGGTATCGGCGCGTGTTAATTCAGACTGAAAGTCTCGCGCTGCGATCAGACCACCCGCAAACAGAGGACGCCAATGCACAGCGATTCGGAGGTCTGGCCGCTGGGAGAGTGAAGTAACCATCTGGCCCAATAACGCAGCTTGCAAGAATGCTACAGGGACACCAGTTTCAGCCAAAAACTGCTTTGAGATACCGCTCAGTACGTTAGCCTCTTGCTCAAATGCGGGTGCAATTAGAACTGCCGCAAACACTTCATTATGGCCCCGCTGCCGGTGCCGTTGCATCCGAGTATATTCGATCAATGGTCGCAAATCTGAAATCGATGCACTGAACGCACCAGCAGTAGCTTTTGCATCTACTACCAAAACTGCACCGTCGGGAATTTGAGTGATCATGTCGCTGACGCGCTGGCCTCGTTTACGCGCGCCCATTCTACGGACCTTCCTCCCGAACACGAACTCAAATCCGTCAGCAACAAGGTCCTCAAACAATCGCCATGCCTCACCCGTCACTCCGCCCGGCAACCTATTGCTTCCCGCCGTTAGCAAATTGTTTTCGTATTCCGGAGCCAGCGCTCTCCACGACGGAACAGCTCCTCCAAGCGCATCTAGGAAGTCCGCCCATCCAAGTTGTAGCTCTGTGGCTGTTGCTCCCACCAACACTAAAGACCTCCCCTCCCGCCCAGAGATCCTCCTGAGCTCCTGTACAGTGTGTTCGGTAAACGCATCAGCTTCCGTGATCGCCACTAGGTAGCGCACATCCGAAGCGAGCACTGATGTTTTATGGCAAAGGATTTCAATGTGCGTGGGTTGTCGCCTGCTGTTTTCAATCGCGTATCCAGCAAGCAGCAAGGTGCGCGCTGCCACTGCAACATTCGGATTTTCGTAAACAAAGCTGCCGGTGGCCATTGTGGGTACAGGGGTCGCATTACACGATAGAAGATAATCCCGCGTTCTGACCAGAAGTGTTCACCTGCTCGGGGCTCAGGGGAACGGCTTGGTTGAGCGCAGCGTTCGCAGACAATCCGCATCCGGTAGTCGGCCCGCGAGAGCAGTACCAGAGACTCCCTCACTGTTTATCCACAGCCTGTGCCTTGCGGATTTGGGCGTAGCTGCTTCAATTAAAGTGTTCCCCGACAGGGGAGGCGAGCCCAGGAGCTTCATTCGAAGAACTCTTTGGGAAGCTCCGAGCCGCGACCGGCTAGGGGCTCGCCAAAGGGTTTTTTAAACTGCGGGGTTAGGTGCGGCGAACCTTTGAACTGCCTCCCGCGGATGCCGGCTAAGAGTTCGGACTTGGTACCCGATGCGCTCCCGACAGCAATCAGGAGTCCCTTAGGTGATAACCGAGCGTGCGATCATCGTTCTCCCTGGCGATGACGACGTACCCTGCGGCGCGTATGCGACCAAACGGAGAGTGGGGAGTGAATCGGCCCGACATTTACAGCGGAACACGCCGATAAAAAAGAAAGCCGCAACGCCGGCTTTTACCTTCCTTGTCCCTTGTTGATGGACCGAGCAGCAGAACAGGAAATCAAGGGAGCCATACGAAAGCTTTTTTCTTTTTCTGAATTTCTTTCGGAAAAATCGGCCGCGTGTTCATCGAAATTTGCATCTTTGAGCGTCACCGACTTGTGATATTCACCACTTTTCCCCACCTTTATCCCCAGCTTAACCAGGCTTTGACGCACCACCAGTCAGGATCCAATCCACCGTTTTGCCCGAGTACGCCTTGAGCTGGAGAAGGATCTCAACTGTCGGTGCGCTCTGACCGAGTTCGTACTTTGAGAGCTGTGTCTGTCCAATACCGAGGATCCGCCCAAACTCCTCCTGAGTGATATGGGGGCCGCGAATGTCCCTGATCCGCGTGCCAATGGCCTTCAGGTCGGCACGGGCGTTAATATTCCTTTTAGTGGTACTCATTATAGTGGTAAAATACCCGCAATACGATTAAGCCCAGAGTTCGGGAGTTTTGTCGTCCTTGAGATTAGAGCATTAAGGGGGATTGGGAGCAATGCCTGGACAGATTGGAGAGTTTCGAGGCGACCGCCGCCTGAAGTTCACTCCCGCAGAGCAGCAAGCAATTCGCAATGCGGAACGCACTCTTGGATATGTGCCACAGCGGCAGCGAGCAGCGAGTAATTCACACCCGATCTTGTACGCGCTCTTAGCACTTGCTGCTGTCGCGTTGCTACGAAGTTGTGTGCCCACGGTCCTGAGCTTGCTACCAGCCGATCCCCGTCCGGCCACGGTCACAGTCCAATCCCAGGAGCCCGAGCAGCACGTTTCGCCAGCATCGCTTACATCCGCAACTCCTCAAACACAAGAGCAAGTAGCTCAGGCGGTTGTCGCTCTCGCGCCCGGAGCATCAGAGCTTCAGGCCACGGAAGCACCTTCTCCCGCAGTCCTTAGCGCAACGCCCCAACCACCGGTCGTTGAGACCAGAACCGAAGCATCAGAGGACGCCCCTCGCGTCGATGACAATGACGGCACAGAGTCGACCTCGGAGCCTGCCGAGGACGAGAGCAATTCCGTTGCACTAGCGTCAGCTGCTACAACCGAAACCAAACAAGACTTTAGAGTGCCGCGGCCACCTTCTGCGCACGTTCAGCTCCAGAATCAGTTCGATCTCCAGGACCACGAGACCACTGATGGGGTGGGTCGGCCAACATACATTGCAGCGCTAGAACGGCAACTGCGCGGACAAGACGTACTGAAAATCAAAACAAGGGTGCTGACCGTTATTCGGGAACAGCCGCGATTTGACGCGCGGATCATCACCATTGTTCCACCTTATCGTGTTTATTACGCCATCGACACACATTGGCCGTGTAGTTCGTCGCCCAGAGCCACGTGGAAGCTGGCCTGGGTACCGGCGTCCGATTCGGGCAAGGGCATGGCTTGCACCTCCCAAGGCCGTACAAAGATCGGCTCTTTGTTTCACGGCCTGACGCGAACACTTCATCGGGTTTTTGGGGGGAGTGATTCTTATGTCCCAACGCCGGCCTTCGCGTCGTCATCACCAATGAGGACTCAATTTCAAGTACATCGACCGCCGGTGCGGATCACGGCCCGTCGAGTTCCGAACAACGATCCGACCAAACCAAACGGGAGTCAACGATGACTATCTTCGACCGCAACAACGACAGCAACCGCGTGCAGGTCCCCGAGATTGAAGTTCAGGGCGACCGAATGAACGTGAACCCTAACGGGCAGGAGACGGTTCGCGAGCACAGCCAGCGCGAATACGAACTGCCGAAAACAAAGTGGTGGTGACGACACAAAGAGGCGGCATGGTGCCGCCTCCTCGCCTTTTCTGGAGCACGCAGATGTTGACTAACCCCCGATGGATCGCCGAAGTCAGGCACATGCGGAACAACGTCCCTAGCTTCCGCCCCTTCGCCGTAAGAGGCGTGGAGGCTGGATTTGAAGGCTGGCTCATCGGCCCGCGTACACGGAGACCATATCACGTGAGAGTCCGGGCGCTCATTCGGGAATACCCGGAAAAAGAGCCTGGCGTTTACATCGAACCACATCCTGAACGCCACCACTGGATTCATGACAACCGTCTCTGCTATCAGCGAGAAGGGCACGTCTGGAATCCAGCTGAAGACACCTTCGCACAAGCGGTGGCCATGGCGGTGAAGTACATCGCCGAGTTCGACGGGAGAGGATGATAATGAGGCGCAACCTAATTGTTCCCCAAGAAGTATTTCGTGACATTGTTCGCTTGGTCACTCAGACGCCCAGCGGGCTAGAGACCGGCATAACCCTCTTCGGCACATCACTAGAATCCGGTCTGGATTATGTCGTGCTCGCCGTCGCTGGCCCTGGGCGCGGGGCAACCCACGAGCCGGGCCATTACTCCGGAGACGAGAACCATGCCAGCGCCATTTATCGTGCGCTTGGCAGCGCGATGCCCCGCATAAGCTGGCTCGGTGAACTACACGTTCACCCTCGCGGTATGACGTGGCTCTCAGCCGGTGATCGTCGTACCGTGCGGCAGCTCTTGATTGGCGTGCCAGGCACCGCCCCCAGAGACGAATTTATCGCCGGCGTGATGCAGCGGCGCAATGGGACGGTTGATCTGTACCCTGTCTACTTCACTCGCGAGTGCATGGAGGGAAGGGACATGGAACTCAGGATAGCGGGCGCCGAGGCTCAGGTCCTCCAGCAAGCAAGGCAAAAAGTTATTGAACCAGGAGAAAAAGATGATCGTCGATCCCGTATTCATCCGGAACCCGAAGGAAGCCGAGCGGCTGTCCGGAAAGCACGTCGCTTTCGTTGGCTGCGGCAGTGGCGGGAGCGCTTTGGCGCTTATGGCCTCAAAGTCCGGCGTAGGAAGATTCACGCTGATTGATCCTGATGTCCTCAGCTTGGAGAACGTGGGCCGGCACATGCTTGCTCGCAGGTACGTCGGCACGCCCAAGGTCGAGGGCCTCAAAGCGGAGATTCTTGAGCTCAATCCTCAGGCCGAGGTTGAAGCCGTCTTCGGCAAATTCCACGATCTTCCTCAGAAGCCCGATCTCCTTATCGCCGGAACCGACTCCTTCACGTGCGAGGCCGAGGTCAACAGCTACTCATTGAACGCCTATGTGCCCGCAGTTTACTGCGGCTGCTGGGGGGAAGCCTCGGTCGGAGAGGTTCTCTACGTCGTTCCCGGCAAGACCGCGTGCTACCAGTGCTATGCAGGATTTCGCGAAACGACCGTGCAAGTGCCGGAGATTCCCGCTGATATCCGCAAGTACGCGGAGCCCGATTTCGATGCAACAAAGGTTCCGGGGCAGGCTGGGCTCTGGGCCAACATTCTCATGATCGCTGGATTGGGATTCCAGATCGCCCTGGCGTTGCTCGATGCAGAGAGCGATCGAAGCCAAGTCATCGACTACGAGCGTACGCTCCTGCTTTTCAATATTTCGAACTATGGCTCTCCCCTGCAACCGCTCGCCGTGACCTTTGGCAAGGTCAAGCGGGGCTGCAACATCTGTCGCGAGACGGTTGAGCTGCATACTTCGTCCACGCTCGCGGCGCTCGCGGACACGATCGCAGCGATGGTACCTGAGCAGCAAGAGCGCGCCACAGCAGGGATTCCCTTGCTCGAATAACGAGCAGAAAGGAGCGCAGCTTTATGCAATATATCTTCGATGATGGTGGGCGAGCAGCAGCAGGATATCGCGGCAACACCGGCGATTGCGTCTGCCGCACGATCGCCATCGTAACCGGCAAACCCTACCAAGAAGTCTATGACGCGCTGAATTGCTTGTCGGCACGAGAGCGCCCCAGGAATGGCCGAAGGTCGTCGGCTAGAACGGGCGTCCACAAGCCCACGATCCGGCGCTACCTGGAGTCCTTAGGCTATGTCTGGACGCCTACCATGCACATCGGCTCAGGCTGCACGGTGCATCTGCGGACTGGGGAACTGCCAGTGGGGCGCCTAGTCGTCTACCTTAGCCGACATCTCACCGCGGTCATCGATGGCGTCATCCATGATACTCACGATCCGGCTCGCGGCGGGACGCGTTGCGTTTACGGATACTGGAAACAACCGTCGCGCATCCCCGGCTAACAAATCAACCTCCCTATCCGACCACCAGCCACTTCAGCTGACAATGGCCACGCAAGTACCGCGAGCACTTTTCCTGTCGTCTTCAGTAATAGGAAGGAACAGAAAATGCAGCTGCGCGATCTGCTGGATCCGGACAAGATAATCAATCTAGCTTTCAGGGCGTTTCTCGTGCTGCTTGCCCTGATCCTCGCCCCCGAATTGATTGAGGCATTCTGCTCGAAACTCTCTAGCTTGGAGATGTTTGCTGCGGTCTGTTTTCTTATGCTCCTCAGTCCTGCTGCTTATTTCCTGTTGAGGTTTCGGCAGGGCGCCCCGGTCCGCCATGAGCGGCGCGGGGCAGAGCGCATTCCCATGCTGCCGGCCGCCGAGGACCCCCATGACTGATCTGGCGTGGATTGCTGCCCGCCTTTCGCGGCAGAGGATACAGCGGGAGACCGCTCGTCATGTCGAACACCTCAAACGAGAACCCATCCGTGCTTCCCGGCAACAGGCCTCTCGTCTGCTTGAACAACTGCGCCGTGAGGCTGGCCCTCACGTTTGCCTCGGGGAAACAGAATGGGGTGAGCCAGTGCACGTCCCTTTGCGCGAACTCGTCCGTTCCTGTGGCGTCATGACCGGCGGGATGGGATCGGGAAAAACCATGGCCGCCTGCGCAATCGTGGAGGCCATCGTCGGCCAATTGCCGGCCATGCGCTCGCTCGGATTTGGCGTACTTGATGCCAAAGGAGAACTCTTCGAGCGCACGCTCTATCTCCTTTCTCAGCGGCTCGATTCACTCAGCGGCAGCGCGCAACAAGAACTGCTCGACCGCATTGTTGTCATCGACTTTTCCGCTAAGCACGCTGTTGCTTCTTACAATATCCTGGGGCGCTGGCCATATACCGACCCCGACTACTTCATCACCAGCCGACTGGAAACTCTACGGGAGCTCCTGCCCGCGGGCGAGAAGCTGTCGCTTCGTGGCGCAACCGTACTCAAGAACGCCCTCGTTGTCCTCACCGATGCTGGCCTGCCTCTTACTTATTTGGACGAACTACTTTCATCTCCTGCGCTGCAACAGAAGCTTGCCCGGCGCACGCATAATCAGGCCGCTCGGATCTTCTTTGAGCGCTATATGAAAACCGAAGGCAAGCAGACCATTGCGGCTCTGCGTTCCCGTATGGACGCGCTCCTGTCTTCAGAGGGCGTGCGCCTCGCCTTGTCAGGTTCGTCCGCACCGGACTTTCGCACTTTGCAGAATGAGGGCAAGATCGTCCTCGTTAATTATTCCGGGCCCACGGTCACGCGCGGCGTGCGTCTTCTGCTGCAAGGGCTAGTGCTGAGCGACATTCGCCAGGCCGTGTTTGCCCGGCCCAACCAGCCGCCGGTGAGCTATATCTGGATGGCCGATGAAGCTCAGAATTTCTTTTTAACCGAGCAGCAACGCACCGATCTTTTCGACCTGCTCACGATGTCCCGGTCATACGGCGCCTACTTCCTATTCCTGTGCCAGAACCTCTCCACCTCAATACCCGATTCCAGGCTGATCGAGCAGCTCCACACCAACATCCGATGGACGCTGACCCTCCGCGGTACTCCCAATGACGCACGCTTTCTCAGGGCGGCGCTGCCAGTGACCGGGCGTCGCACGCGGCCCGCTCAGAACCCATATGGGGAGCGCACGATGTATTCGCCGGAAGAGGAACGATCGCTGCTGCTGGATGGAGTAGCCCACTTACCCGACCGAACAGGTTATCTCTGGCTCAAGGCGCGTTCGGGCGAAGCAATCAAGATCCGTACGGAGCGAGTGGCTATTCCGGAAGGCCGACAGTTTCGCGCGGTGATGGATACATTGCGGGAAGAGCCACGACTTGGGAAACGCGTGCCTCGCAGCGAATACGACCGCCTCATGGAAGAACGCGACCGGCAGTGGCTGGAGAACGGGCGCGAGGAATCAACACTTGATGAGCGGATGGCAGAACGCTACCGGGAGGAGTCACGGATATGGCGAGCCGAAAGCTAACCCCGTTGGACTTCGTCCTCTATGCGCTGGCGAGTCCGATTCTTTTAGCGCTTGCCGTCCGCCGCTGGTGGGAGCGCTATCAGTTCATGCGAGTAGCCACTCAGCCATCAATCATCTGCGAGTGTGGCGCGCCCGTCACGCTAGTAGGCGTCTGGCGGTGTTCGTGCCGGTTCACGTACGCCGGCCACTTGCTACGCCGGTGTCCGGTCTGCGGAACCGTGCCCTGCATCGTGCGCTGCTATCACTGCGGGCTCACGACCAAGCTCCCCGAGCCGCAATGAACGTGAGGCTTACGCAACGCGATCACGGGATACTCGCCAAATGTGCCGTCTGCCGCTGGCTTACCACCACCCAACTGCAGCGGCTCTATTTTCGCAATGCTAGCCTCAATGCCGTTCAAAAACGTCTGCGCATACTTACAGATGCTGGATACCTGCGTTCCCACCGGGAGAACCAGATGGCCGAAGCGGTCTATGCGGTTGGTGCGAAAGGGAAGCCGGTGCTTGAGGAACGCGGCTCGGAGGCAGTAATAACGGACGTTCCTAAACAGCTTGAGCATCTGATGGGCATCAACGGTATTCGTGTCGCCCTGGAAACCAGCGGACTTCCCATTATGTATTTCTTCGCCCACTGGGAGTTGGGGAGTCTGGGCTGGGCGTTTCCCGTGATTCCCGATGCGGTGCTCGCGCTCGCGACGCAGCAGCGGCAGCATTTTCTTGTCGAATATGATCGCGGGACGGAGCCGCTGAAGATCATTCTGGAAAAGCTCCGCGCCTATAACGAAGGTGTTCCGGGATTCGCCGCCGATGGAGTACTGCTCATCATGGAGGAAAATCGCCGATTTGACCGATTGGGGCGGGAACTTCGGCGGGAAGGGATTGCCTTGCCGTGCCTGGCGGCAAGCCGGAGTGACGTGGACCAGGCACCCGCTGACGCCATCTTCCTTGAGCTTGCGGAGGGAAAGCGGCGGCCGTTGTTTGCCGCATGACGATCTTTCTTCCCGTTGGGAGCAGTTCTTTAAGTTCAATTTACGAAGATAGGCGCTCGATGCCACTGCACTGTGCACCGTGCCGGTTGTATGACGCTCGCCATCGTTCCTGTCGTCTTTCTCAGTAGGGGGCGAACGAACCCCCCAAATGGTCCGTAGTACGTGCCGACGTATCGCTTCGCTGCACGGAAGAAGCGCTCCGTCGGAAGACCATGACCAAGTATGAGTTTCACGCGAGCGAGTTCATGACGATACGCGAGAAGGAACTGGTGTTGAAGAGCTGGATACGGTTCCTGAAGAACGGGTTGCGGTTGCAGGACTTCACCAACCGCCTCTACCAGCACCTCCATCTCCACTGTGGCTTCATCGCCCATTACAACCGGCTCGGCTTCTACGAGACGTATTTCACGAACGGCGAGGACACGATCAAGTTCCTCTCCCGTTTCGACGAGCGACTCCCGTCCGGTAACGGAAGGCTATGGACCAGCGGAGACTACGAGGATCTGGCGAAGGCGATGATGGCGGTGGCTGCACCGTATCTGCCCACGCTTTTGGAAGCTGCCCAGGGTCAACAACGCAGCGCCGATCTCGCCGAAGCCGAACGACTCGCAGCCAAACACGGGGTCGAGGTTCACCTGACAGACTGACGCCCTGCCGGACGGTACGTCCGGCACGTGCTACGGAGACGAGAAAGGACAACGAGAGAGAGATTCTGCATTCGGAAGAGACGAATGGCAGGGACAGGACAGTCCAAACAACAACAAACATGAAACATCAACAAGTAATTGAAAACTTCATCACGGAAGGGAGTGGAGGTCGCGGGGCCTATATCAAGGCCAACGAGGACATGCTCTATTCCGAGATGCCCCAGGGGTATTCCCCTTGGGGGCGGTGGTCGAGCAGTGCGGGACAATCGGCGCCTTTGGCGGTCCGGCTGCAGGATGGCAACCTCCTCGTGAACGGGGCCAGCCTTCCTTGGCCGATCAGCGGCCATCAAACCGATCTTCTGCAGTGCCTCGAAACCGTACCGGCATCAACTTTTGGAGTGGTGCCGTTTCACTCGATCGTCGCCGCTTTTACCGACGGCGAAGCCCGCGATTGGAACCAAAAGCCGATACCAACCAAACGTCTGCAGAAGGAAGTTGGCATCGTCGTCCCCAGTTCGGGAGAACGGTGGCGTGATGTTCCCGTAACCAACAAGCATGGCCGTACCGAAACCCGGCGGGTCCACACCTTGGGAGACAGCGTAGTGCGGATACGCGACCGCTACTACCTCTCCGCTGTGGATGAAACCGGTCGTGGCTGGGGCGGCATGTACTTCCTTACGGAACTGTCCACAGACCGTGCTCCCGGAACGCTCGCGGATGCGTTCCAATTCCTGAAGCCAAAGGTGGTTCGGGAGGCGGAGGCGCGCGGTTCCAACGTAAGGCGCCAGGGCGAGTGGTTCGCGATCCCGACAAAGCTTCTCACATCGGAACTGATGCGGGACGTGGAACGCGGGTTTGCGGTTTATCGTGAGCGCCACGTGCTCGGCAGCAACGGCCACCACGAACTTGAGCAGGCCGTCATCTACCGTCACGGACCCCAAAAGGGTCAAGTCTACGCTCGCGGCGTCCTAAAGCATACCCAAGCCGAACATCATGACCTCGATCTGGGCATGATTCGCTGGCATTTGGTCGTGCATAATGTCGCAGGTCAGTCCTACACCTTGAGTGGGACACAAGCGCAATTCGACTAACCTGGAACCTGTCCATTCGTCTCTTCCGATTGCAGAAACACTTGGCTCTGTCTCCTAATTGGCTAGGCGATAAAAATGCTAACCACAACGAAAAACAGAGACTTACCGCATTCAGACTCTCCTCTCTTGAGGAGACCCCTAGAGGAGATTACGCCCACATGTCGGAGCCACACGCATCCTGTCGTCTTAGAAAGCAGGAGCACATGAAAACCCGAATGATCGCAGGAAGGAGAACGAACATTGCCCAAAACACCTCTTGCCGAAGAAGTCCAGGTTCTCCGTTTTTTTGAGGAAGCTCCGCTCGAAAAAGCCGAGATGCTGTTCAATATCGTGAGGGACAAAATGCGCTCCCGCCTGAACACTGGAGCGGCACCTGTCAGCGCCGGACGCAAAGCCAAAGAGCGCCCCCCCGCTGCCAGTCCGACCGAGACAGTTCCGATTGGGGCCGGAACGGGGAACGTATGACCGACTTTGTCCCGTGGAGTGAACTGGAGATTGCCGAGCCATCGCGCATCCGGGATCCCCATACACACCCCATGCGGACCGAGGGGAGGCAAAGGTCGAATTCTGTCGCCGTGCACGTCGCCCGTTGCGCAGGCGATGGAGACAGACTGCCTCCCCCAAATTCCTTTTGTTATCGCTCACCCGCCGGGTGCACGGCCCGGGACCAATTAAATCCCAAACCGATGGCTTGGCGACCATATGAGAACCTCCTCGACGGAGAACTCGATAACCGCATTTCAGGGAAAGTAACCGGCTGGATGCGCTTCTTCCGCAACGGGAAGCCTCCGCTCCGGGTCACCTTCGACCTTGCGGGAGATTTCCACGAAGACATCCGCGGGACTAGGATTCGGCTTTCGAACCCCGAACCGTCCGATCGGAATCACGATGAGGGAACGTACATGGAGGGTTTTGCCCGAATGCAGCGCGGAACCGCAGGCGATATTACTGCCGGTCGGCCGCTCGGGCCTTGGAATGAAGCGCTCGCCGAAAAGCTCATGACGCGAAACGAGCTTATCTGGAACGAGGCTGGCATCCGAGGCCGAGAGCGCGAACGGCGCAGGCGGGAATTCTCCAAACGGTATCGCGCTCACATCGCAGCGCACGACCTTTACTATCCATACGTGGAATATCCCTATATCGAATGGTATTCCGATAACGGCAGAGTGGTTCTGGAGCTTGATCCTTCCCAACTGGAGATCGCGGAGACCGCACCGCTTAAGGAGAAGAGCCCGGTGGAGCTTGTCGAAGACGAGAAGAGGCGTGGAGAAGCCTTTGGATCTTTCCTTGGGGAGATGGTACAGGGTTTTTCGACGGAGAATCGCAATGAAGGCGGCGACGGCAACGTCACCGGCATTGTGGTTTCTTGAAGGTTTCCATGCCGAGGCTCGCGCCTCGGCGGGTGGGCGGCCAGTATCTCTGACCAACAAGGACTTTATTTCTAACGGCACAAACGTATGGAAAGGACATTATTCGAATCATGGAACGACGCTCAACGCAACGCTCTGCGCGCAGCCGAACTTCGCCTCGAAGATCTCGTGGACTGCGTGCTCGGCGCGCCACTCACCACACTCCAAGCCGACGCGGAGAAGTTGCACTGTGACCCAGAGACCAAGTATCGCCTGGCGCACCTGATCAGAAATTCGCCCACAAAATCCGAGCTAATGAGCTCAGCTCAGACACAACAAGCGACAGGAAATATCGTATTTGTACCTCTACACCATGAATTTGGTGAGCCACGGGACGACGAAGCAATCGCCTTTCAGCAACAAATCGGGGCATTTATCCTACAGCGCGGGGATCGGCAAGGCGACGTTTTGATGTTGGAAGGACTTGCTGCCGGTCCAGTTAATCCGTCGAGGATGGTCAAGCAACTTAGCGAGATCGACCGAATGGAAGGAATGCGACAGCAGGTCAGATCCGTTTATGAGGAGCGGGTCGAGGGACTACAACGGGGACATTCACTGTTCCGTTTGGCGCTCACCCACACGTTCCATGTGGCAGGACTAGAACAGCTCTGGCTGTGTCAGACCTGCCAAGTGGCACTTGAAATTGAGGAGTTGCAGCCCACCGGGATGTCGATTCCAATTGCATATCACTTGGTCGAGTTGCGAAATCGAGTTGCATTGAACCGCGCTGTAGATCGAATCCTCGAAACCTCAAAACGCCCCATCATCGCAATGGGCGCATTGCATGCATTTGGCCTGAGCAAGGCGGCGAATAAGGCGGGGTTAACGTGTGAGATGTGGCTTCACGGGTCGCTCCCACCATACGTGTCAGCAACACTGAGGCAGAATGCCCGGCACTTGTCAACGCAACCATGACCGCGAGGGCGCAACGCTCAAAAGCTCCTGCAAGGCCGAGGTCTAGAGGCGGTGCCGTCCCGGCAGGACGTGCGCAGTGGACGCGTTGCAGAAATTGCTGGAAGAAATGTCTCGGGAACTTGAGGCGCCCATTAAGCTCTCGAATGTCTTGCGTTCCTGCGTGATGCTGCTTCGTCACGCGGAGGAATCGATACGCAGTTGTGCAGGTCGGAGTTCGGCTTTTCTTCGACCAGCGAATAATGACCAACCGGGCCTCGCGATTTTCGAGCAGCGACTTGCACAAATCCTTCACGCCGCGTTCAAAGAAGTCCAGGAATTTAGTGATGATGCCTAATCCGAAGAGGGCTGCCCCTCTCACCGGCATAAGTTCGTTGCCGATCTCCGGTTCTCAAGAATATAAGTTGCTGAACAAGAGTTCATGCGTGGCCGCCGTGTAGACGAAGCAATTTCACCAACTCATTGTGGTGATTATTCATTGCATAATGCAAAGGTGTATTGCCGTTGTTGTCTTGGGAGTTGACGTCGGCTCGATTGGCCAGCAGCAATTCAACCACTTTGGTGAAATCCCGATCTTTTCTATTCCACCAGTAGTCCGATTTGCGCGGCGTAGCAGCCGCCGTGTGCAAAGGCGTTTCGCCCCTCTTGTTTTTCGCGTTGACTTCGGCGTGCTTGACGAGTAGCAAATCCACCACGTACCTGAAGCCATTTTCCGCCGCGATGTGCAAAGGTGTCGTGCCGTCATCCATCTTGGCGTTCACCTCAGCCCCATTCGCCAGTAGCAATTCCGGCATGTTCTTGTCGCCCCCAGTCACGGCCCCGTGCAAAGGTGTCGTGCCGTCATGTTTCCTGGCATTGACCTCCGCCCCATTTGCCAGCAATAACGCTACCACCTCTGAGTGGCCCCATTCCGTCGCAAGGTGCAATGGCGTATCGCCGCTATCGATCTCGCTTGCAAGGACGACTTGAACATGAACGACCGTTGTTGCCTGAGCATTAACCTCGGCGTTGCCGGCCAGCAGCAATGCGACCACTTCTTTGTGGCCTTCCGATGCCGCCCAGTGCAATGGCGTCCTGTCGCGTTCGTCTTTCTTGAAAACCAGATCAGGTTTGGCTTTCAGCAGCAGGGTGGCCGTTTCAACGTCGCCGTCCCGCGCAGCCTTGTGCAAAGAGTACTTAGTATATTGCTGCCCTCCGTGCTGGCGCAGAAGGTCTGCCACATCCTCGTGCCACTTCGCTGATGCACAAGTCAAGGGTGTCTCACACCTGTTGTTCATGGCATTGACCTCGGCATGGTTGGCCAACAGCAATTCCGCCACATATCTGTGGCCCCCTAATGCCGCCAGGTGTAAAGGCGTATTGCCGTCACTGTTCTTGGTGTTGATTTCAGCGTGGCTGGCTACCAGCAACCTTGTCAGATGCTCATGGCCCGCCGTTGCGGCAAAGTGCAAGGGCGTATTCCCCGCATTGCTTCTGCAATTGACGTCGGCATGGTTGGCCAACAGCAATGCTGTTACATCTTTATGGCCTTCCGACGCCGCCCTGTGCAATGGCGTCATACCGGAGTCGTCTCTTGCATTGACATCGGCGCCGCCGGCCAACAGGAACAACACGAGATCCTTGTAATCTCCACCTTCCGCTGCAGCAGACAAAGGTGTGATGCCATACTTGTTCCTGCTGGAAACCAGATCAGGACTGCTTTGCAGCATCTTCTTCAGCCTTCGTAGGTCCCCATTCCGGGCCGCGTCGTGTATGGACGGTACGTGACTTAGTCTTTTCCAGAAGCTCATGGCGTGTGTCGGATTGAATCCATTAATCGCGGACCTTGTCGAACTCCGCATTCGCTCGAACGAAATTCCTGACGGTGCGCTCTGTGCGTATTACTGGCTGAAAGCTGGAGGCCTGGGCTCCTCCGATTATCCTTTCTCAAACGTTTGTTTGGCTTCTCGATGAGATTCAGCAGTTGAAAGCTGATTGGTCTGTTCATAGGAACCCCAATCAAACTGCGTTCCGTAAACCTGCGTCAAATGCTGTCCAGCGCCTGCCGCATCTCGGGAGCGAGCAGCCCCGGCTCGCCTAAATTCGAGACCATAGGGTAAGGGGGCCACATTCTAAAACAACAGCGGGCCGGGGGCAATGATATGCTGAGGCTCACTATTTGGGGGGAGGTGCCAGAATGCGTTGGTGGCCGTTTCGTGAGAGACAACCGGCTGGCAATCCCCCGAGTAAGCCGTCAGCTCAGCAAGGTGTAATCCGAAAATGGGAGAACCTGCCATCGCTGGCTCTGACGCCAGTATACGAGCCGTTTTCTTTTCGGGAATTAACCGCATACATTCTTAAGACGGCTCCCACGAAGGATCTTATTGAAATAGTGTCCTACGGTTGGGAAACAACCCCGGAAGAGGCATTTCACGACACGGAACTCCCTTGGGAATTCGCCGACAATCCGAAGCTGGCTTTCATTTTTCGGCGCTCCGAGAATCCCAATAAACAAGCAGTGATTATCCGAACGGCCTTCATGAGAGAGGCCGCCGATGTAATCGAGGCCACAACATGGCGCACGCTCATTGACAGTCTGTCTCGTTGGGCTGCGCAGCACGGCTACTCCTCTCGGTTCGTATGAGTTGGGGTATGATCTAAGCAAAGGAAACCTTCCGTAGGAAGAGACCCGATGAGTGAACAACTGGATCCGAGAGTCCGCATTCAGCTCGAAGCGATTATTGGAGATCTCGTTTTCAAAGCGGCGAGCATTTACTTTCGCGGCCAGAGCCGCGATGTGATTGTCGCCGCCGTGGAGTCGAAGCTCGACTGCAAGTTCCTAGACGGTATGCCGTTGGCTACACAGGAGGAGCTCCGCCGCGAAATCCGCGAAATGATCATATCGCGGTATGACCGCCGTTACTCAGCTCCCGCGAACGGTCCTTCTGGCCGATGACAAGAAGCCTGGAAGGCGCGAACAATACGCGAACATGGAAGCGCCGAAAACGGCCTAATTGTGCCTACAGCAGCCTAAGACGGCTGCGGAGTAAGCCCCCTCCCATCAAGTACATGCGCTGATTTCAAAGCCTTTGGGCCGATCGGCAGGCGGCCCTGAAAAGGCTGGCTTCGGCGGTTCGATTCCGTCCCTGGCCACCAATCACACTCAACAACTTAGCGAGTAAGATTTGCGTTCGAGCCCAGCCCACAAAAGGCTGGCGTCGCCCATTAGCCCTAGGTATCGCCTCATTCGAAACGACATAGCGGTGGTCGCGAAAGCGGTTTCCGACGAGCGAACCATCCGCGAACATCCACGAGAACTCAGGACCCTTGCTGCACACGCCGTCGCGCTACGGAGCGAAACAGGGTGACCAAAGGCGTACAATTCACGACTAGTTGTTGCCGAGGAGCGAGCTATGTCCCTGCGAGATTTTTTTCGCGATCGTGCCGATCGTTCTGACAAACGGGCGAGAGAGCTTGGAATTGACCCGCCTCGTAATGGAAGGAAGACCTACGCGGAGCGCCGCGCCGAAACTGAAGACCTCTCGACGAACGAACTCTTAAAGCTTCGAGCGAAGCGACTGGAGGAGGGGAAGGAGGTCGGTGTAATTGACCGTGTGCTTTCTACGCGAAAGGATCTTGACGATTATCACGACACCTCTGCTCAGACAATGTACGACCTTGAAGACCCGGACTGAGAAATCCACCTTCGTCTCTTACATTGACATTGGCATCGTAGGTGTCTGCCCGGCCGACCCGAGGACGGAGGCTTATGGAGTTCGGCCCTGGGAGCAGAAAATGAGCGATGCTAAGAATTTCCCAACCTACACATTTGAGGCGGAGGAGTGGTCGAACCGCTGGTCTGTAACGTGCCCTTGGTGCGAAACATGGGCGAAGTCGCGCTTTTCGATTGGACAGCTGCCAGGCCGGATGCGATGCGCTATGTGCAAGCGGCCTTTCAGACTGGAGCATCTTGGTGAGCCGGAACGAGGCCTTCATAAATTTCGAGCTACGGGTCTGCCCGAAATCGGCCTCACACAATTGGTCATCGTGTGCGCGACTTTCTTCGCCGTGACAATTGCCAGCTATTTTCGGTTTGGGGGAATAACCGCATTGATTCTCGGGGCAATCACTTTCATCGTCGCGTTCAGGGTGGGAAAACGTTTAACCATGCACTAACTGGTCTATGCGAGGATATCGGGCTTTTGTAGGGGTGGCAAGTCGGGGCTCGCCTTCCGGATGGCCGGACCACCACTCTCGGAGACCAGCATTCATTTTCTTAATGGAGCAATTGCGCCGACTTTGGATATACTTGCCCGGAATGTTGCTAGGAGTCCAGCAAGATGACCTTCTGGAAGAGGTTCTTCGGCATCCGGGAACCGCCAAAGGCTAGTCCGCACCATCCCTCCATCCGAACAGGCCCAGCGGAATCACCACAAACGATAGCTCCACCGGCGCAGGTCGCAGCGACGGCCGACCAGATAGCTTCTTTTGCCGACGCCGTCAAAAGCGGAGACCTGGGAACAATCAGGGATTTGGTCAAGAGGAATCCGACACTGGTTTCCAGCAAAGATAGCCATGGCATGGCGCCGCTGCACTGGACAGCGGAGTACGGTCGCGACGATGTGGCGGAATTACTGCTAGCCAACAACGCCGATGTCAATGCAAGGGTCGTCTCCTCCGGCATGACGCCCTTGCACTGGGCAGCGATGCGCGATCGCAAGCGTGTGGCGGAGTTACTGTTGGCCAACGACGCCGATGTCAATGCAAGGGCAAAGGACCTCGATGGCATGACGCCGTTGCACTTGGCAGCGAGGTACGATTGCAAGGATGTGGCGGCATTGCTAGTGGCCAAAGGGGCCGAAGTCGATGCTAAGGACAGCGATGGCAGGGCGCCTTTACTCTATGCGGAAGCTTATGGCCATAAGGGCGTGGCGGAATTGCTGTCGGCCAAAGTCAAGGCCAGTGCCACGGACCATGGCCACGATAAGGCGGATGTACGAGAGCGAGAAACAGATCGCGGCGAGCAGGCTGATGAGGAGAGGCGCTTCCGCAAGACCCTGGAGCGCCTAGCAGAACAGGGAATCAGCCCGAGCGATGTGGCGAGAGTTCTAGACTCGATGGGTCAGTTCAAGGCCGTATTCTCCAACCTTTTATTTGGAGGGGACGAGGACGCAGAACTGGCCTATTTCCCGAAGGGAATTCCTACCAGGAAGGCTATTATCCTGTTGGGCAAAATGGGCGGACATCGCAGACTTCACGAGATTGCGAGAGGTCTTCCCGATTTGGTCATGGTCGAACACTCTATTGAGCATCCCGAGTATTATGGCGGAGGCAAGCTTCCCGACCCTGGGAAGTACCATTACTGGCACATCTCACAGAATCTGGTAAGCGTTCATGGACACCTCGTACAAGTTCGCTACCTGTCGCACTTTCCGAAATTTGAAATCAACTTTAAGTATAAAGATGGTTTCACGCTCTATTCAGGCCAAAGGACCGGCACGTACGATATCCATTTTCTTTCGCTGGGCTACTGGGGAGAGGGACCGCGGTATGCATGGGTCTTCTTGGCGGCAGCCGGCTTTGACCTCACCGAGGACGAAGTCGCTTCCATTCGCCCAGGCGACAAAATCGAGATGAGGTCGGGAAAAGCAGTTATCATTCGTGGCGCAGAGTCAGACAGCTAGCGCGTCCAGGAGCTCCAACCGCAATGTCGCGGAGGAGTGGTGGAGTCTTGTCAGCATTCCGAACTGAGGGCGTCCCGCTGTCGCGCGAACCATACGCGAACATCGAGGAGCCGAAATCATCCCAAACCATCCCACGCCATCCTAAATGGCGCTCGGCGCAACCTCACGGCGATCATTGACATCCGCTGATTTCAAACCACTTTCACCAATCGGCAGGCGGCCCTGAAAAGGCTGGCGTCGCTCAAATGGGAATTTCGGGACACGCGATGCCCAACTCGTATGAGAGCACTCTTACGTGAACTTCGGCATTGCCTTAGTGACAAATTGGACGAACGCGCTCTCGGAGCCCGACTGTCACTGTTTTGTCACTATAGCTCGTCGAAATCCAGTGAAAGTGCACCAAATCAGGTGAAGTCAAAATCCGCTTTAAGTCATTGGCAGACAAGAGGTTGGGTTGATTTTGAACGACTTAGCGGAATGTGCTGATTCGGTTTTCAAGATCGCCTATTTCAACCGCCCACACATCCCTCCGCAAATTAACTGCTTCCCTGTGAAGCACTTCGAAACAATGTAACAGCCCCTGTGGCCGTTTCGAGACGGTTGAGAGGAAGGTGTGACGGATACTGAGGACTTGCCCGCCGCTCGTTTGCGTCCGTACCACGCCTGAGCGCGTGTAACGGCTAGCTGCTTGGAGCCGCTCGGTTTCCAATCCCTTCTCGCGCATTTTCAGAATCTTGTGTCCATTGAGATATGTGCAAAACTCCGATCCTGGCTTATCATCAATGGACCGGAGACCGAAGATGGAAGGCAGGCTCGCGGTTAGGCGGCACTTGTTCATTTGGGGCGGCATATTCATATACTTGGTGGGATGCGCTGCCCTTCTCACCCCATCTATACGCGCATCCGACGATCCAATGTTGGTCGTGCACCTGAAAGTCAAGTTCGACGAGAATCACATTCCTCGGGAACTAATTCAGGCGGTTGACCGCACAGTTACTAAGAACGGGAGATTCGCGAGGCACATTGGGAAATACCATTTGGAACCCGCAGCGTACAACCCGACTACTGATCCGGGTTGGAAGAAACCGCTACACGAACTTCCGCGCGGTCCCCGTGATTACGACAGTTCGCGCGAATTCCAAGCGATGATGCAAGCCGTCGGCGAACGTGGCACCGGAGAGTTGAACGTCGTGTTCTCGCCGGCAGATGACAATACGACGCTTGTAATTGGTATGGTTGAAGGTAGAGTGCCGGGGGATGGACCGGCGCAATGGCAGCCAATGGTGATGGTGCTTCCTAGCGGATCAAGGAGCGTACCTCCCGCACCTCCGAGCGATTAACGTTTGATAAAGGACACGCGGATGAAGGTACCGGGGGCTCACTTGGCGCCCGCATTTCGCAGCTGTTTGACAGCCTTCTTGCATCCACTGGCTCGCGCTATCGTCATCGCACTGGTGCCATCATTCGTCGCGGCATTTACTCTCGCGCCCTTACTGAGTAGGATTTGCACGGTAGCTTCGTCGCATTCCTTGGCCGCGTACATCAAGGCTGTCTCGCCTTCGTTTCCTGCCGCATTCACATCTGCACCATGGTCAACCAGTACTCGCACAACGCTGGCAGTACGCTGGACGACAGCTGGATCCGACTCCATGTTTATGAGAGCGGTCTCGATTGCAATCATCAACGCTGGCTGACCTCTATTGTTACGGGCATTTACACGCGCGCCCTTTTCGGTTAGCGTGCGTACAATCTCCGGATCCCCCGCGGATACCGCGTACATCAAGGCAGTGCCCCCCTCGTTCGTTACCGCATTTACGTCTGCTCCGCCATCGAGTAACGCTCGCACGATAGCAGCGGTGGGTTGCGGCGTGCTTCCAAGCGCATCCTGTTTTGCTCGCGGGTTAAGAGCAACGAGTCTCCGAATGGCCTCCACATCGGACGCATTCTCGACGGTCAGCATTAACGTCGTGTGGCCTTCGCTGGTGCGACCGTTGACATCTGCGCCTCTCTCCAACAGCAATTTCACGACATCCAGATGCCCTGCTACTGCAGCCACCGCCAAAGCTGTCCCTTCTCCTTGCCACTTGGCGTTCACATCCGTACCCTTGTCAAGAAGAGTTCTAACAGCGTTCAGATCGCCTGTAAGTGCAGCGCTCATAAGCGCACCGGAATCTCTTTTCACATCTGAATCTGCGCCGACTCTCTGCAGGGCCCCCATTATGTCATCGCGACATCCCAACGCCACCATCAGTACAGTCGAGCCGTCGTCCGCCGTGGATTTGGGATTCGCACCCCCGTCTAACAGGACTCTTACAGCACCGCAGTTGCCGTGATTCGCAGCGACCATCAGGGCTGTCCAACCGTTCATCCATGCCGGTGTACCACCCGACACCTTTTCGTTAACGTCGGCGCCCTTTTGCAACAGAAGTCTCAGGATTTCTACTCGGTTGTTATTTGCGGCAGTCATCAATGGTGTCTGGCCCGTGCCGTCCCTGGCGTTTAAGTCTACCCCTTTGTCGATTAGGGCCGTGACTCGGCTTATGTCGCCGTCCGCGACGGCTTTGTGGAGATCATCATTCACTTGAGCCGTGCCGACCGTAGGGCATGACAAGCGAACGCACACTAGCACCACAGCCGACACCAATCGCAAAATGCGCATCGTTGCGTGGCCTTCCTTTCGATCAAAACCAGGCCGCAAGGTTATCGGCCAGCACTGGCGTACAGAGAGTCAAAAACAGAAGGACTGCTTTCATGTCGGTGAAGTTCGGCCAGCTACAAGACGGACCTACGATCGCTTGTTAATATACTGCCGAATACCTTCTTCTGCACTGCCTTTTAATTTTCGAAAGTTCAATCTCAACATGAATCAGAGAAATGTTCACACTCAGCAAGCACGCGGCGCGGTCGGCGCGCCTTGCCAAGTTTAAGAAATTCACAAATGGTTCTTTGCGCGACATCACTACGAGCGAGGTAAGTCAATTCACCCTAATTACACGCAGGGTAAGGATTCGTGTTGGACTGTTACACTTCAATTTCCTAGCGTGCCATCGTTCGCGGATTACCTCTACAGCATCCTTAACAGCGGTCTGCATCAATGTGGTCTAACTGGCCAGATGAAGTAGTAGTCTTTCTCCTTTACACCCTCGGTCGCAAACTCACTTTTTTTAAAGCCTGTCATAAGGGAAATGTTGCTCTTGCAATGAAAGATTGGTTTTCGATCCACACTGTAATGAAGTTCCTCGATTACCAAACTTCCGTTCCCGTTGTTGCTGTCAATCAGCTTCGCTTCTGCTCGCCTCACACCATTGTTGTCGTAACTCACTCCCCCAAATGGAATGCCTGTATAAATAGAATCTGCAAGGTACATAAATACGTTTCGAAAAGAATGAAATGTCATGCCGTAGATAACGAGAGAGCCATTCAGACCCCCAGCACCCATGCGCGCTTTAAATTCCACTGGGGGTGAGCCATTGAAAAACGGTGGCTTCCTAGCCAAAGACTCTTGGACAAACACGAACCCTTCAGTGGGTTCGTCGCGAGGATCTTGGATCAAAAGAGGAGCAACATTGATCGGCCCTCTATGTAAATCTTGAGGTGACGACTGCGCCGCAACAGCGGGCGGGGACTTCTCGGCTGTGCTCGAAGCGTCTGGTTGCGTTTCGCAGGCAATGGTTGCGAGGAATGTGATCCCCATGAGGGCTGCGACGCTGCCAGTAGCAGCTCTTCTCATATCCGGCTCCTCAGCAGAGTATATCAGTTTGTTGACTTCCCTAAGCCAGCTCTTTGGCCGCGCTGCGCCAGCCGGTACTGACCGTTGCGTGTGTGTCATAAATCGTGAGTTCGACCCACGGCACGGGGGCCGCCAAGACATCGAACATAGCCGAAGAGACTCCGAATGACCCCGCGTCGCGACCGTTACGTGTTCGCGGCTTTGTTGAGCATTCGGCGCAACAGCCGCATCTATTGGTGCCCCTAACGATTCCGAAACACGGACGGGTAGGGTCGGGCGTAATTACGGAGATGAAGAACTCCGAGGACTCCGGTATGATGTGCTCGAGCCGCGCCTGAGTGCGAGGCACTCGTGTATGTGATGTAAGAGGGGCTGAAGACCGAGCAGCAATGGCGTGGTGCTCTTAGTTAAGGAGGTGTATGACCGCTGTCCTCACGCTTCTGTTTGTATCGACTTTCTTCATTCCTGCTGCTCACGATGAAACTGATATGTCTGTTGGTGAGACCGCCACAATTAGTAGCTCCAGCTGGGTTGTGTTTCACAGCGACCTGGATAATTCGTATAAACCTATAACAGCATTGATGATTCGTGAATTTATATTAAGAAACCCGCATTGGGAGTCGCCAACTGGAATCACCCTTTCAAACACGAAGTTGGAAGTCGCGGATGAAAAAGTAGAATTTGATTCCCTCGGGAGCGTCGAGCGTGCGGATGGAATTAGGGTTACTGCAACATGTGATGTGTCAGTCCAACCTGGTGCAGCCGGAGACAAGGAGGTGTTTGTAACCCTCCCCGGCTTGAGTGAGGCAGCAATATTGTTAGTAGCTATGCCTCAGGGACCTGCGATCGAGTACCATGATATGCCGGCCGGAATATTGTTACGACCTTTGCCATCGGGACCTGCTATCGAATCCCATTTTCTCCTGGCAATTCGAGTCAGCACCATTCATGTCCACGATAGTCCGGCGGCGGCACAACTTGTTGGTTCAGGAAGGGAAATCCTTAGAGTTTTAGGCATTACAGCCGTAATGATCCTAATAGTTTTGGCGTGGTTACATCTGCGAAGACTTTACTGATCGACCCGATACCGCTTCTGCGTTCTTGCCTGTTGTGGGGTAACGTATTTTCAGTAAGTTACAGACTAGGTGAGGGGATATGAAGAAAGAATCCCTCTCCATTCGGCGGTGCAGGACACGCGAATCATGCGCGAACATCCGAGCACCGAGAATGGCCTAATTGAGCCTACACGGTCCTAAACGGCGTCGGCGCAAACTCCTTCGCAACAATCACATGCATTGATTTCACACCACTTCGACCATTCGGCAAGCGGCCCTGAAAAGGCTGGCGGCGGTAGAGCCGCGCCAAACGCCGCTACTAGCAAGTTCTGCGCTCGAACTAATGAAGACGACTTCCGCCTGACGCGCCTAACATTGAGGAGGGCACATGGGCGGCCTCCAATATGAACTGCTTTAGTAGTGCTTGTGATTTATCAGTCACTAAGTCCCCATAGAGAGCAGCTCCAAGAGTATGTTTCCACTCATTTGGAGATACTTGTTTGCGCTCCACGCCGGGTTGATTAAAGCAAAACCATGCCAAATCACTGATGGCGAAGTCTATGGCATCCTTGTCCTTTCCGTCGCTCTGATAAACTTCTTGGTTCGCGGCGCCGAAGTGTGGAAGCTTTGTGGCGAGGGCGTTGATATTGTCGGTTAAGAAAGTACGGCTGGGAGACGATTGTGCGGCTAAACGGCTCCAAAGAGCGCTCTCGATAAAGCCGTAATAGATTATTCGTTCAATGCCTACCCGATCAGGATAGCCCTCCAGCGCTTTGTCAATTGCCTCTGGGTAAATATCTCTATTTTAAAGCTCAACATACGGAACATGAAAAAAGATAAAAAGTCCCAGCGGCACGGTGTACGGCGATCGGAGGGTTGCGCGCCCGTCAGGCGATTCCTCCCATAATTGCACCGCTTGCTTGATGAGCGCGACATATAGGGCCTTCAGAAGCAGGTCCGAGTTAGCGGCGATCTTGGGATTGGAAGAGACGATGTCGTTAAATACATCCTCAATTTGCTCTACAGTAAATTCAGTTCCTTCGTGAACGATCACGTAATCCGCAACGTATGTTGCGTAGTCCGGCGCATTTGCTTGCAAAGTAGCGTCATGTGCGGCCGATCCATTGAGAATTGCGTCCCTAAGCCTCATTTCCGTGAGGTTCCATTGAGCAACGGCTTGCTGCCGCTTGTGCCCAGTCTCATCGGTTCCGGCGCTCCGTTGTCGTTCGACAGGTTCTGCCTTTGGCGGTGAAGTTGGACCGCTTGCGGGATCTGCTGGTGCACTGGGGCGCGGAAGTCTCAGGAGCAAAAGAGCCAGCCAAGCCACGGCTGCAATGAGTACGTAGTTCAGAACGCGCCCCGTTCGTGTAATCGGCTTCATTTCACCCACGCAGCAACCTCGTGAATATATCGAATGGAGCAAAACACCCCTTGCATGAACTCGGCCCGCCTGTGTCAGCCGCTCACACATCCTTCTCCCCGTGTGGCGACGCTGATTCAAGGTTACCGCCGGCTAGCAGCAAGCAAGCGGCGAGTTGCGAAGCCCGAAACTGGAAAGCAATATAGCGCATTCTCACGGCGATTGTACGCTCCGTCTCAGCGGCAGTGGTTAAGATGCGCGCATGAATGTTGACGAAATCGTTCGATCTCTGAAGGCCGAGCGCGACAAGCTCGATGCGGCCATTCGCGCGTTGGGAGGAAGGGCTGGGTCGGGATTCAAGCGGCGCGGTCGTCCTCCTGGTGTCGGAAACAAATCAATCCCAGCACGCCGGCGCGTGATGTCTGCGACGGCGCGTAACCGCATCGCAGCAGCGATGAAGGCGCGCTGGGCAGCAGCAAAGAAGTCAGGAAAGAAGCGGTTGTAGCACCGGGCCATCAAAATCTCTGCTCCGACAGGCTGACAGCAATGTCGGCCTTTTTAGGTGGGCATAGAAACGCCGCGTTGCTTGCGCTCGACGATTGCGTCGCTTGCACGTGAATCGACCAGAGCGAGAAACTATGCCCTAAGGCTCCTGACCGTCGCGAGTCATCGCAGTCTATTTAGCCATCGTCCGGGCAGCTAACGTCGATTCCACAAACCGTTCCACAAAACGTGAGGTCTTGTACGACTTACGCGTGCTTAGGCAACCTCCACGCACTTGTAAGTTGTTGTAAAACCGATCAACTCCGCGTTGACACGGTTAAAGCCTCTAACGGTCCGGCTGTAAGGTGCCGTTAATCAAGAAGTTGTGAAATCCATCATGCCAGCAATCCGCAATTCGTTCCACAAAACGTCAGACACTGGTGAATTTCTCAAGGATTAGCACTATCGGTGCATGCGTTCGTCGTTACAATCTCCGGCGTGCCGAGCAGCACGCACGCCCGATTTCAACTGGGCTCCAGCATGTTGAACTAGAACCAGTCTCATAAATACGTGAGAGCCGCATTGGTGGCACTCTGGAGACGCTCTGCTGATCTCCGAATGCGCCGATGCGAGGGCCGTTGGGAACTGACCGACGAACAGTGGGCAGTCGTAGAACCGGTGCTGCGACCACAGTGCCGAGCCGACAGGCGAGGTCGTCCATGGCACGACACCCGTGTTGTGGATATTGGGAACCGGGGCGCAGTAGCGGGAACTGCCCGAAAAATATCCACCCTTCCAGACCTGCCACCGCCGATTCCAGCTATGGGTGCGGAGCGGGAAACTAGAAGAAGCGCTGCGGTGACTGGCGCGGCACTTGCATGAGCGCGGCCAGTCGAACCTGGACGAGGCGTTCGTGGATGCCACCTTTGCGAGCGCAAAAAAGGGGGCTTCGCTGTCGGCCCCACACCCGTCGCGGCAAGGGCACGAAGATCGTCCCTATCGCCGCTGGTAACAGCCTTCCTCTCGCCGTATCTGTGCAAAGTTCTTGCCGGAAGCTTTCTCGACGAACTGCCCGCCCGGCTCATCGGCGACAAGGCCTACGACTCGGACGCGCTCGACAAAAAGCTCGCGCAAGAGTACGACATCGAACTGATCGCGCCGAACCGGCAGCGCCGAAGCCAAACTCAGGATCGACGGAAGCTCCGTCGTTATCGTCGTCGCTGGAAAGTGGAACGGCTCTTCGCCTGGATGCACCACTTCCGCCGCCTCGTCACCCGATGGGAGTATCACATCGAGAACTTCCTCGGCTTTGTTCAACTCGCCTGTCTTCACCCGCTGGTACAAAAGATCGGCCAGGTCAATGGCAAGACGGGTCATTGCACATTCGCCATCAATCCAACGATTGGGGCAGGTTCTAAGCGTCAGATATTCCTCGCCTTCATGTCCCCTACTTTTCTAGGCGTGTTAGGTCTAGGTTTCATTGGTCTGGCAGATGGAAGGCGTACAAGTTACCACTGTAGTGGTCACCGGCGTATACCACGCCGCTGGCCACAGCTGGAGAGGAATCTCCTTCTGCAGGAAACGTGCCAAGGAGTGTTCCTGTGCTCGCGTTCAAGGCCCACAAACCTCCGCCGAAGGACTCGATATAGACCACGCCATTGGCCACCGAAGGCCCAGAAGTGAAGAAAGTCCCCGCCGTAAACTTCCACAAGAGTACGCCCGTGGCTGCGTTCACGGCGTACACGTTGTAATCCATCGATCCGACGTATACGGCACCGTTAGCCACCGCCGGCGAAGAATAGATAGGCCGCTGCGTTGTGTACTTCCAAAGTAGCGCCCCGGTGCCGGCGTTCAAGGCGTATAAGGAATTGTCCCCATAGCCGCCTCCGACGTACACCACGCTGTTGGCCACCGCTGGCGAAGAACCAATTGCTCCTGCAGTCGTGTACCGCCACAAAAGCGCTCCTGTGCTGGCGTTTAGGGCGTAGATGTTGTCAGCGGATCCGACGTACACCACGCTGTTGGCCACCGCTGGCGAAGACTCAATTCCTCCTGCAGTCGTGTATCGCCAAAGGAGTGCTCCCGAGTTGGCATTCAAGGCGTAGACGCTACTGTCAGCGGATCCGACGTACACTATGCCGTTGGCCACAGCCGGCGAAGAATTGACAACGTCCCCTGTTAGGTACTTCCACACCAAAGCTCCTGTGGTGCCATTCAAGGCGTACAGATTGTTGTCGTCGGAACCGATGTACACTACGCCGTCGGCCACCGTTGGCGAAGACTCGATCCTACTCGCCGTCGTGTACTGCCATAGGAGTGCTCCTGTACTGGCGTCCAGGGCATACACGTTATTGTCCTCGGAACCGATGTACACCACGCCATCGGCCACCGTTGGTGAAGAGTCCACGTAAGAGCCGGTCGTGTACTGCCAATCTAAAACTAGGTTCCCGACGTTTGCGGGGCTCAGAACAACCTCATAGGGATTATAACCCGTGTGGCAGGAGTCAAAGCGAAACTGCGACCCCCATTCTATTAGGTTGCTGAGTCCATCGCACGACTGGCTAGGCGGCTGAACCACATGCAATTGGGCCGTAGCCATTGAGCTTGCTATTAGAAGAAAGGCCAAACGGCAGGTGAGTGTCGGCTTCATATTTCTCTCGTTTCACACTAAGGAAATGCTAACGGATTAACTTCTTGCTCCGCGAAGATCATCCACGTTGTTGCAGCCAAACCCACGCGCTCAGGTGGGCAGTTTTGAAAGGGAGTACTTAAACATTGATTCAACGGCGGAAGCATATCGCCGTCTTGCAAGGTGCTACCTACCATACCTTGATTATCCGCGAACGGAGCCAAGGCTCGGGCCATCTCGATCTGCGCCAGATAAAAATCGGCTTGTGACTCGAACGTAGTTTGATGGTAAAGCTGGTCTACATACCGTAGCATCTCCACTACTTGGCCGGTAAATTCCCATGCTATTCCGTTCGCGCCCGAAACTGGCGTGGTCACGATGTCAAAACCCTGATATGTTTGGCCGCCGGCATTAATGCTTTGTGCGAAGGTATTCAGCACGTATTGTGCAGGACGCCTCCAATCCATAGTTGTGCCGTCCGGGAGTTGGAAAGCAAAATATCGCGGAGCAGCCGCCATTGCGAGCACGGTAAAGCTATCCGAATCGAGGAAGTCACAATCAGGTGAGCTATTGGCGTTTATGACATCGTTCCCTCTCTGAGCTCCCGTTGGGCACACCCCTATCTGCTGCAAAGTTCCCACTGGCACGGTTCCTGTGTTGAAACGCCCCTGTGTCGAGTCGAACATCTGCATCACGAAATCGCCGGCAATGTCTGCGGCTTCAGTCCAGGCGCCGGCATGAGCCGTGTCATATGTCGCCAAAGCAGAAAATGCCGCAAAAATATCAGCATTGTTTTCGGTTGATTTTCCAAAATTAAGCGGTTTCGGCGGAGGCACACCTTGATCCGGATAGCCCACGTAATAGCCTCCGAAACCGGTTCCCGTCGTATCCTTTAAATTGGCAATGATCCAATTTCCAATGGTGATTGCATCAGTGAGATACTTTGAATTGGAGGATTGTTTGTACTCAGCGAGCAGAGCCAAAATCGCCCAGGCATTGTTCCCTCCTGTGGCTCCGTCGAGCACCAGACAGAATCCGGTTGGTGATATGGTGCCGCAGGTAAATCCGGCCAATCGGCTATCGCCTGCCTTCGCCGTACCGCCCCCATTTTGGTCATTCAGAAGCGCAATGTCGCCGCTTTCGTACGCGTTGTGAAGACCGCACTGGGAGGCGGAGTTACCCGAATAACAACCGCTAGTGCCACCTGGGAATGTGGATAGATACCAGCCTTCATTGTCATGGTAGAGTGCGTAGTCGAGCGCGTCCGCGACCGTCTGCGCATTCGAAGCGTCCCCCTCGGCAAACAACGCTTGAACAGTCGCCGCGGACTCGTAGATCGCCGCAAGATTTCGGACCACCTGATCGAACGGGAACGGTGAAGCAGTCTGAGGTACTACACCGAAGGTCTGCGTGCTAAGGGGTAAGTTCAATGTTTCAGAGCCTTGGTTTGTTCTGGGAGGCACAGGAGCGAAGCGGATATTGTCCAGGAGCACTGTCGCGCCATTCGGAGCGTGATGGTCGTTTGTTGCAACCCCGAACAATACATGAACGCTGGACAAGTCAGGCGTACAAGCAAGATCCGGCGGGCCAAGCGCGATCGTCATTGTTGTCCAGCCTGAGGAAATCGGCGACGTAAAGGAGGTCGTACAGCCGTCGCTGCCAGACTTTCCCACGCTGAACTGCACCTGTGCGTTATCAGGCGAACGGATGTCGAAAGAAACGCTGGTGGCGCCCCGAAGATCATAACCCGCACCGCTTTGCAGCACCCCCCAATTCTGAGGCTCTTCGATATTGACACCAGCGAAGTTGCCCGTGGTTTGAGCGTCGAAGGAGATCCTCATCACGGTCACGTGCGTGGTATCCAAAACGGTTGTGTCCGTCGTAGAGTGGCACCCAGTGGTGAGGTCTGCCGGGTCGTCTATGCACCCGGCGTCTAGATGTATAGTGCCGAGATTGCCGGGACTTCCAAAAAACCCGGAGGGGAAACCGTGGTTAAGGCCGGAATCCTGATCCTGATACACATAGAAGTTAGACCTATTGGCGGTCACTCTAGCCTGCAGCTCGCCACTCGGGGTAGCACTGACTTGGTTCGAGTTTCCGCTCTCTCCTCCAGCATTGACCGCCTGGGCCACATAGAAGTAGGTTGTGCCATTAGTCGCTGTCGTATCCGTATAGGTCGTCATCGTGACATTCATGGCGATGCCGAGATACCCCTCGCCATTAGTCGTCGAACGCAGCACGTTATAGCTTGTTGCTCCCGGCGATGCTGCCCAGACCAACATAACTTGAGCATTTCCGGCGGTTGCGGTCAGGTTGGAGGGCGCGGCTGGCACCGGGATTACTGGTGGAGGAGGCGGAGATCCACCGCCGCAGGCGAATAGCACAAGCACCAGTAGTACGCACGTCACCGCCATCATGTCTCGGCGGCACCGTTCCCAAAGGGCTGACTTACCCGCCATTCTCTTTCCGAATGGTCTGAGAACCCACGAAACCTCTGGGAGGTATCTAGCTTCAGCGGCGCGTTCCATTTCGTGCTCCTTTTCCTGCTCTTTAGGGCGCATTTTCCAGTGAGGCGGACGCATTCTACGAGCAGGCATACTGAACGGCCGTCGCCACATCCGCGTGCTCAATCTTACCGCGCAACAAGGAGGGCACCTATGGAAAACCCCCATCACAATCCCATCGTGCTCCATCCGGAAACGGATCCTACGGTTCAGTTTCGAGGACCACAATAGCCCTTGCCGTACCGTTCGGGTTTGGTCTATCCCTACAAGCCCGAACCCACCGCGTCCAAACAGTCGCAAATAACAGGCTGTCGCCGAGACAGGCACCGCTCCTGAGAGTAGTCATGTTCTCAGCTTCAGCGCTCGAAGACTATGTCGTTGCGGCGACATTCGTTCAGGTCGCCACTTCGTATGTCTCGTCATGTTTTCGGCGAACGTGCAATCTTGACAGCTCAGCCTGCTCGAAATCTCGGTCCGACTTTGCTAAGGTGTGATCTCAAAGACAACGCCGTTGCCGTAAAGGCCGCCATAAGCCGCGGTGCCGTAGAGATTCCCGTTTGCGTCGAAGACCACATTGCCATAAGGATACGCTCCGTCATCGCCTCCTCTAAAGTCGTGGAGCGACGTGTACATCCAGCCACCGCTCGAAGGTGACAGTTTGAAGATGGAACCGTAACCGTACGCGCCATCGCGGAGCGTCGTTCCGTAGAGATTACCCGCTATATCCGTAAACAACTTCGCCTCCGGACCATTCTCGGATCCACCTTCGGGTCCATTAGCAAGACTATATAGGATGCTGTAGGCCCAGCCTTCCCCAGCAGGCATCAACTGATAGACGGTGCCGCCGCCTGCCGAACCGAGATTCGTCGTGGTTCCGTATAGATTGCCAGACTCTATCAGCAGGCCACCCTCGGGTACGTTGCCATCATTCGGTTCATTAAGGAAGCCGTAAACGGTATCTTCAGACCAACCGGATCCCGAGGGCCTCAACTGATAAACTGCCCCTCCACCGGTTGGACCATAGGCTGCAAAGACGCCATAAAGGTTTCCCGATGCGTCAGAAATGACGCCATCGTAGGGGTAACCGCCAATATTGCCGCCCGGCACTTGATACAGAATTCCTTCAGTCCACCCCCCACCCGAGCGTGTTAACTGATAAATCGTGCCAAGCCCAAGGCCACCATATAGAGTGCTCCCGTAAATCGTTCCGCCGAAGGTCAGGTCACCCTGAGGTGCTGCCCCATCAGGAGAACCTGCGAAGCGGTAGAGGACAGTCTCAGTCCATGGGCAGAGCGCGGTCTTGCAGGCTGACGCTGAGGGCCGCAGGCTGAAAACCGTCCCGCAACCGCTCCACCCACCATAGTTACATCCTCCCTGCCCTCCTGCCACAGTTGAGCCGTAGAGAGCGCCATCAGGGCCGAAAACTACTCTGGCGTATGGCCCGGCACCGTCACTGCCTCCAGTGAAGCTGTACAGGGGACTGAAAACAAAATCGGATCCCGAGCGCTTCAACATGAAGACCTCTCCGTAGCCGACCGCGCCCCCATGGCCGGTTGTTCCGTAGATATTTCCCCGTACGTCGATTGTCAAGCCAGCTGAGGGAATGGCTCCATCCGGCTCACCGGCGAAGTTGTGCAGCACTGTGTACTGGCGCTGGGCGTGGGCGGTCGTTGCGACTATCAGCACAACCGAGCTCGCCAACACTAAGCCGACTGCCGCTCGCAGTTTCACGCGGAGAATCGAAGTGCCGGGTCGCAATGGGTCTTTCATAACTTTCCTTTTCGACGAGTACTCACTCATATGCAAGAACTTTGTTTACGGCGTGATCTGGAACCCAACGCCTTCAGGGCAGGCGCCGCCAAAAGTGCGCCCATTCGAATCGCTGTTGTCATGACCGCCATTCGCGTTTGCTCAGCGCCGCCGATGAAGTCGTACAACGGTTTAAGCGCGTAATCGGGAACGTTATTCACGGACCACACCCGAACACGGGCCTTGAATGATCAGCGTAATGACAGTAACGAACGAACGTGCACCGCCCAAGCCGTCGGAGCCATAGCTTGGCGCGCGTCGTAATACTGATTGAATACGAGATCGACAAGGTTGTCGCTACTGGCAGCTACCACGCCGGTGCCGTTCATCGACGCATCTTCCAGCGTTTGCAAGCACTGCTGCACTTTAGCACCCCAAGGATCCGGTGAGTTCGGCTCCAGACGACCCAGGAGCTCATACGCAACGCAACCTTGCGCAACCCCTTCCAGCCACACGCGTGGGCAAACGCTCTGATTCAACTTCGTATTGCAGGATTGCATTGCCGACTGGGTGCTATAGGTAAAGCCGGTGAAAAGACCGTCAGTCACCACCAGATTTGCCTCGGCCCATCGCAGTGCGGCGACATAGTCGACGGCGTTCTGGTACTGCTGCGACATACCCAGGGTTAGGAGCGGCAGCGTCTGGGCGTCGAGTGGCACGGAAGCCATCTGGACCATATCGCCCATGCTGGTTCCGGCCCAGAAGTATGGGCCTGACGCAAAATACATATTGATCACGAAATTCCCGGCCCACGTGGCGCGGTCGGCGTACATGGCGCCAAGCTGTTCGTTCAATTCGAAGTAGTCGGAATTCTCTTCAGTTGATCGGGACGGAAGTGGATTGCCGTTATCATCCAAGCCGCCCGAATATCCCTGAAGCATGCCTGACGTGACTTTGAAGTTCGCATTGACCCAATCGCTTATCTGCTGCGCGCACGTCAGGTAGGTGCTGTTGTTCGTATCCTGATAAAGCGCGAGCAGCGCTAGGCCAAACCAACTGTTGTCGCCTACTCGCTTCCTCATGCTGTACGGACCGCGCGACATCCCGTTGGCCAGCAGTGTATGCCCGCTGTTCAGCTCGTTGTAGAAGCCATTGGTGCAGTCGCCAGCGACTGTCGCCAGCCTGCCATCCGCGATATTCATCGCTTCGGTTACATAACCACCCAACAACAGCGATTGGATAGCCAATGCGTTATCGTACAAAAATGAGCGGTTCGGATAGATATTCGCATCGCGATACCCGGGGGTATTTGGAGGGCTGTTGGTAGGAGCCCAGTGGGCAATATAGGACTGGATCCCGCGCAGCGGATCATAGCCGTCCGTGTCAATGCGCACGTTGCTCAACCGAGCAGTTCCCCCTCCCACGTCGCGTGAGGAATCCATTAGAAATTGCACTGCCCACAAATCCTGCGGCGACAGGCCGGCAGAAGAAATATCCAGAACATATTCGGACCAACCGGTGGTGAGTTGAAACCACTGCGTGGCAATTGGCGTATGTACAAAGTCGCAGGTCGGCGGCGCTACCCTCTGAAACACATTTACTTGCACTTGGGTGACTTGGCCATTTCCCGTCAGACCACCCTTTGCGAAGAACCGTAACTTTCGAGCAGTTCCAAAATTCGAAATATCGCGAGGAGTGTTGGGGATGTTGCAACTAATGTCGAATTGAAAGTACCCGTTCGAGCCGCTTCCGTTCCAAACCATGAGATAGCTGCTGATGCCTCCCGGCGGCGCATCGGGGTCATTGCCGTCGGGCGGCGTGATGTTGCCGAATCCGTCGGGCGTTCCGTACGTCCCGCCCGCGTTGTAATTTGTGTACAGCGGAACGATCGCGTTGCCCTGGTCTGCAGAATCAGTGCTGATCGCATACAGATTCAGCAAGCCCTTCACAAACTGTACCCAAGGATCTGAACCAAGTGATCGATTTGCACCTGAGGCATGCGGGACAGATGCATCGAATTGAGCAGCACTGCCGATGGTCTGTGCAGCCGGAATAATGCCCAGCCCGCACATGAGACCAAGGACTGCCGCGGTGGTGCGTGTATAACCAAGCAGTCTTCTGCGAAGAGGCGCGCCACCATGAGGTTGTTCCCCAATGCCAAGTGGCGGAACGACGCTAGCTGGCATTCTCGGTGGGTCGACTGCCGTATTTGAAAAGCTGAGCGCAAAGTTTCGTTGCTTACGTGCCACCGAACCAACATTTCGGCTTGTTTGCATAGTGATCTCCCAAGCGGTTTTGCAGGTCCGCATTTCCCTGTTCAGAGGCCGTTAACGAAAAGCTGAAGGCGAAAAGACCGTCAGCTGACTTATTGCGACTGACACTAGGCCACCCGCGCAGGCGGGGGCTGCATAACGAATTAATCGACAGTGTGTGCTGGTGCATCGGAAGCCCCCTTCCTCTTTACTCCCACCGAGACGCCGTTCGCTCGAATGCGGAAGTCCAAAGCATCTGTACGAGCGCTTCCGCGAAAGGCCCGAGCAGCCGGTCTGTAGTAGTTGCATAAACTAAGTCGGAGACTTTCCTCCCCCTGCTTTGACCAATGGCTATGGCGTGATCTGAAAGACGACGCCATAGCTATATGTTCCTCCCCGTGACGCGGTGCCAAATATATTTCCGCGAGAATCAAATACAATGTTGCTGTACGGAGCCGCTCCATCAGCGCAGGGATAGCCGCCGGCGCAAAAATCGTAAAGAGAGCTATATGTCCATCCACCCAGCGCCGGGGTTAACTTGAATACCGCTCCCCACCCATATCGGCCACCACCTAGTGTGGTGCCATACAGATTTCCGGCTGCGTCCATAGTCAGGCTTCCCTGCGGCCCTTCCACGTTGCCGAAATCGTAAATCGTAGTGAGCGTCCAGCCGCCATTCGACGGAGTAACCTGAAATACTGTGGCGTCGGCCAGTGAACCATACCCTGTCGTCGCGCCATAAATATTCCCAAGGCCGTCAAAAATGAAACCCCCGGTGGGCGCAGCTCCGTCACCTGCTCCCTGGAAGCCGTGGAGAACGTTCTCCGTCCACGGGGGACCGGAAGGCGTCAACTCGAAAACAGTCCCGCAGCCAAAGTCGCAGCCTCGGCCCCCGCCTTCCTCAGTTGTGCCATAAAGATTGCCGGCTCCGTCGAAGATCACTCCACCCACCGCGAATCTTCCATCGTCTCCGCCGCTGAAGTGGTAAAGAACGGTTTCCGTCCAGCCGCCGTTTGTTGGCGTCAGTTCATAGACAGTTCCAGGTCCGCCCCCGGCGTACGTTGTGCCGTAAATGTTTCCACCGTGGTCAAAGGTTAGATCGCCGTAGGGCCACAACCCATCGCTGCCTCCGCTGAAGGCGTACAGCACAGTCTTCGTCCAGGGACAAAGAGCGCTATGACACACGCTGGGCGAGGGCCTCAATTTGTAAACCGTGCCGCAGCCAGTCCAGAACCCGTTACAGCTTCCTTGACCTCCAAAGGTCGTCGTGCCGTAAAGGCTCCCATCGGGCCCAAGCACCACTCTGGCATTGGGGCCGGCGCCGTCACCACCTCCGCCAAAATCGTAGAGAGGATTGAGAATCCAACCTGTTAAGACATGCTTCATCTCGAAAACAGTGCCGTACGGGTTGCCACCGGGAGCAATACCGAACGTCGTGCCAAACAGGTTGCCCGCCCCGTCCACGCTCAAGCCGGCCCTCGGCACTGCTCCGTCGCGTCCCCCGGTGAAGTTGTGAATCACTTGGTACGTCTGCGCCTTTGCAGCTCCAACCGCGCAGAGTCCAAGCCCAATGGCGAGCGCCGCCGTCGTCGAAAGCATGGCAGGCAGCCGCCGGCAAAAATACCGATACAACGATGATTTGCTGATACTCATAACCAAAGAGTCCTCCAAAAAGTTTTCGAGAGGCCCTAGCTAGCGCAAATACGCCCCGCAGCATTAGTCCGCGCAGGGACGCCTAACTCAAGCACCTCACGAACGCATTCACTCGGGCGCCAGATTAACTACTGGTTGACTGGCAGCTACCTTCTGCCCGTTTGAATCCACAAGGTCGACCTGGAGAGCAAAACGTACGCTGGGGCTGACCGGAGGCCCGAGAGTTCCCTGCAGCGAGCCACCGGTTGCCCCCGGCATCAATGGAAGCTGGTCAGGTTGAATAAATACTGGGGACTGGCCTTGATTTTCGGAGGCGAAGGAATTACCGTCAGCATCGGTACAAATTTCAACCGCAAGTTCGGCATTAACCGGTTCACTCAACTGAGAAACGGTGAAACCAGTATTAAAGCTGCAAGTCTCTCCGCCGGAAAGCCCGTCACAAGGAACGGAGGCACCACTGGAAACGCCAGAGATCGCAACTGTTGTGCCGCCTGGGCCGGTACGCGGGGAACCGAGACTCGCCCCGCAATTGTGTGAGCCACACCCCAACGCGTAGGTTAGGGTGTAAAAAACCAGAGCAATCAAAAGAACTCTGCCGGGGATTTGCATAGGATCCACCTCGCGAAACTCTCATCTTCGAACGCCTCAGGACCGCGGCTGAGGCGTCACTAACAACCCTCACGGTCCGAAATGGCCGCGGACGTGTACATTGCTCCTCCGTTAGTAATCGGGACTGACAGCACACATGCAGGTCCCCTGTGTGACTCGGACACCTACTGGCCGGGAGCATACCGCTGCAGGGACCAACTCATCGACAAGCGTCCATTGACACGCTGTTCGAGGCGGATTAAGCCCGTGTCCTTTGCGAACCAGGTATCCTCCGTGAACGACGAGTCGAGATAACGGGAATCGGGGGTGTTCGGAATGCCGGTCTGGGCTTCCCCGGCCCTAACAGCGCGGACAAAGTGAAGGCAGGGCGTCCCGGTACACGACTCGGTTCCGACAAGGAGGAGCGTATCCGCCGGGTCGTCACCATACCCGATCTCTGTACCTGGCTTGTCAGCAAAAAAAACCAAACGGCGTCCTTCGCCGTCTGCCTGGCCCCACGAACCCCAGGCACCGCCACCAGGCGCGCCCGGCGTATCCGGCGGGTAGCTCGTGACCTCATCCACCATGAAGCGATCATCGGAAGTTGCCGCCCAAAATAGGTGGTCGTGGTGCTCGAAGATCCCAAGGTCGTCCTGATCAACAGCTAACTCGACGCCGTCGGGGTAACGAGATGAAGCTTGCGTACTGGTTGAGCGCAGCACCCGAAAGCTGAGAAGGAATGAGGACGAATCAGCGTGGGACGCCGCCGGGAAACGGCCACGTTCCGCAATCGCCACGGCGCCACCGCCGGACGGCCATTTGACCACTCGATATTCAAGCGGAACGGCAGGGCCAAGCGAAATCGCATAGACCCACTGCGCACCGATCGAGTGTGGGAAGAAAGCGGACGGCGACTCCGCAGGAGGGCCGCCATCATTTGAGGATGGCGCGCGCGGTACGCTGGAGCCGGGCGGGTCGTTCGCGGAGGAAGCATTCGCGACGTTCCCAGCCGCGGTCTTGCTCGAAGTGTCCCACTGCACAACCGCGAAAACCACCAGCCCGAGCAGCACCAACACTAAGAGGGTCTTCATCGTTCCGTCCTTTTCGTATGGTCGCGATCGAACAGCGCCCGGGGACCCGATGGAACGAAATGGCAATCAGCGCGGAACTCGAAAACGCGACCCGCTTGCCAATCTAGCGGATGAGTTTAACGCAGCGGATTAAAATACGTCAACATCCATTTTTTCAATGATTTAAAGCGTCATATCTGTCAGTTATTAACTGTCTTAACAAAACAAATTAACAGGGAAATATGTCGAAACATTCACAATGTGATAACGTGCTGGAGAAGCGTTAGTTGGTGGTCCGTGTACCGGGCCTGCACTGCACCGCTAACCAACACTTGCATTATTGTCGAACCAAGAAATCCATCTAGCGCGTCACCGGGAGAAGAACAAGATGGCTGACAGAAAGCGCTCGGTTCCAACGACCCGGGCAGCGACTGAAGCAACCAGATCGGGGCGCGATTCGACACTCGATCCAGGGTGGGCTGGGTTGCAGCCCGATGCTCCGGTTAGCGATTTCGAGTATGAAGTCGCGCGCCTTGCGTGGGAGAAAGGGCTCGCCGAGAGCTCGATCGTAAGAGAGGTTTTCCCCGAGGAGCGAAAGAAAAAGCCCGAACATTTCATGAAGGTACGTCGTGCCCTGGAAAAAGCCGTGAGCCACGGTCTTCTTCAATTGAAGCCGCCACGTATACGTGCGCTGGAGCAAGATTTGGTTACTGCGTTCCCGACGCTCAGAGTCGATCACGTGCACGTCGCGAGGGACCGGCTCGCCGCCTGCTTAGCCGCGGCGAGACATGTTGCGGAAGCAGTTGACGAGTTTCTGTACCGCAGTGACAAGAAAGAGATGATAATCGCAAACGCGGGGGGGAAAACTGTGGGTGAAACGGTTCGCTATTTGCAACGACTGATTCCGGTTTCGCCTCAGGTCCCGGTTCCGCCTCAGGCCCAGGAAAAGACGCTGACGTTCTTGTCTCTGAATTCTGCTGAGATTCACGATCAATTTGACCAATGCGCAAACTTCATTAGCGTGAGACTTGCGGAGATCTATGCGAGTCCTGACACCCACCATTTTGCGGTGGCGAATCCTTTTGACGAACGAACCATGGCCGAGTATCGAGAGAAATTGCAGAACATCGATCTTGTGATCTCTAGCGCAGGCGGTCGCGAAGCATTTTTATCTGAATGGCTTCGTCGTAGAAGAAAAAAGCTTCCACGCGAGGCCGTTGGCGACGTCGCGTTTCACTTGATTGATGCCCGCGGAAAGCCGGTTCAACTTTCAGCTGAGATGAAAGAGCTGTTGGAAGTTGAGCTGGCGAGGGCACCACAGTGGGAAGATCTCACTAGGCTATTCCGTCATGATAAGGTCTTGCTCGTGCTCGCTGGCGACAAGTTGGATGTCAGCTATGCTCTAGTAGAGAGCGGCCTGGCACAAAAGTGTATATTCGACGCTCAGGTTGCACAAGCTCTGTTAGACCATCACCCCGTTTCGTGAGCATGGCCTTTGGATCGCATAGCCTGCTGAAGTCTGCACATACCCTGTCTCCCCTGCCGGGCCTCTTTTTCGTACTAGCAGCCCCGGGGTTCCCAAAATGGAACTGCAATCCCTCTCCCCCATTGCGGAACACGAGCAGTTCCTTATTCCGCGGCAATTGTCTTCAACAGTGCGCCTCTTCTCCCTTGATTGTGACTTTCGATTTGCTCGCCGCCCTACCTGGTTAATGGTAACGCGGCGAGCCGTTCCGCAACATCCTTGCTAAAAAGCGGCAGGTAAGATGCCTCTCAGCCAACAATAACCAGTAATGGCGCCCAGTCATTGAAGCGTATTGAACCGTCGTCCGGGACAGCCAAATTTCGATCCACAAACCGTTCCACAAAACGTGAGGTCTTGTATGACTTACGCGTGCTTAGGCAACCTCCACGCACTTGTAAGTTGTTGTAAAACCGATCAACTTCGCGTTGACACGGTTAAAGTCTACTAGGGGTTTGGCTCTAAGTTGCTGTTAATCAATAAGTTGCGAAAAACTGACAACCCACAGTCCACAATTCGTTCCACAAAGCGCGATGGGACTCTAAACGGAAAACACCCAATCCTCCCGCCGCTTAACAAAGCGCCTCTGCAAGTCATCCTTTTCTGATAGCGAATCGTGGTGTTGGGCGGTAGGCCGTTAGGCTCCCCACGAAGTGGCCGTAGAGGCTACGAAGTTACTCTATGAATGCGTTATCGTCGATGACGCAAATATAAGAATTTATTGAATGTTAGCAGAGCTCCAACACAGGCCAAAAAAAAGCAGTAAGGAGCTAAATTAAGAAAGCCTTCGCCGTTTAGCGCCGGGTCTGGCGCAAGAATATAGCGTGCAATGGACTTATTCCAGTTATCGTTAACGAAATTGTTGAAACGGTATCCGCACCAAGGAACTAGATACGGTAGAAGAATACAAATCGCGGCGCACATAAACTGCCTCCACATGGGCTCAGATGGATCGAGGGGATACAAGCGGATCAAGCACCAAGTGAGGACGAGAGTGATGACGCCAAAGAGTATTACCTCTGCGCGAGGCGTTCTCTCTAAGAGGCCGCTCTGCTCAAGCACGGGATTGTAAAACAACGGACCGTATAGCCATCCGAAAATGCCGGCCGCTGCCGTTGCGACCATCCAAGTGTAGCGCCAATAGCTTACAGATCGACGTCTGAATGGATCATCGTGAATGAGCAAGCGCCACAGTTGCGGATACCATTTCCAGACCCATTTCAATATATCCCAGAATTCCTTCACTTACATTCTCCGGACAGAGTCACTGGTTGTCGTTTGACTGCTTCATGAGATCCCTTAGCATGGCCAACAAGGAAAAGCTGAAGGGAGACCTGTTTGCCGCGTTCTTCCGGGGGGTATTCCGCAAAAAATCGAAATGGTGGCTGCTTCGGGACATTCTGTTCCAAAACCGTTCCGTAAAGGTCCCAGACTGCTTCCTTGACCTGTTCGCAACCCCGACTTTCTGTTGTAGATACGCCAACTATACCGGCCTTCGGCGGGCCACACCCGTTTGCCAATGCGTCGTTAGGCAGGGTCAGTTTCGCATGCAACTCGATTGCTTGGTACGAGCTCGACGGGCGCCGTGGAACAGACAATTTAAATTGGACGTCGCATCCAGTCCAGTCAACTCGATGAGGACCTTCCAATTGTTTCTGCTCCACGGGGAGTTTTTCGTACGCGGTTAGAGTCACTTCTGGGCCAAAATTGATGGGCTCGCTTCCAACTGGAAGCCCATTGAGCGCTGCGGCTAATAGGAAAAGCCCGTTCTTAGATGCCTGGTCTGAGGCATTCTTAATTGCTTCTTTGGTGCCGTTCTTAAATGACTCAACGAGGGAATCTGTTGCCGGATTCCGCAAGAGAGCCACATACTCGCCCCTAGCTCCGTTGTTGTGTCGGTTCACCAAATGCAGTCGATTAGGAAAAATCTCGGTCGGAAGGAGCATTCTAATCACATCAGCATCGTACATCTTCGCTCCCACTCCAGGAATATTCACGACGACGAAGGCAGTGCCGTCTTCCGGAGCAACCGGATATGTCTTGGCGATTCGATAATCTTCTTCCAGTCGGGGAATAGTTTTGAAGAAGATTGGGGGAATCCATCGCCGCTGCTTTCCATGGTCGGTGGTTCTCAAAACAGCAGCCAGCAAATCGGCTGATAAAGCAACCGAGTTATTTTGTGAAACGAATGCTAGGGCTAAAGTCTGATAGCGCACATCACTCGCGGGCTCAACCAAGCTGCACGTATCGCCGCTGGTGCTGCATAGCACCTTAAGATTCGGAAGGCCTGCAGATTCTTTGGTTTGCTGGCCAGCCTGAGGCCACATCAGCGAAGGAATTAGACTAAGAAAAATAAGTTTTGCTGTGTTCGTTCCAGTTTTCATGCGCGAGATTGTACAACGGCTCACACAGGTCATAGCAGGCGAATTTTGAGAAGTCTATAGTGAGATCTGTGGTTGCGAACAGCAACCCACACTCAGGACCACCACTATGGTGGGTCTCGGCAGCGCCCGAACGCAACCGCAACCTATTGCTAGCGGCATTTAAGTGCTCTATCTTGTTGGGTCAGGGCGCGGTAAGGTGTGTTATTGAAGGGAGTACAAGATGAGGCGGGACGATGCTAAATCGAATGCCGGACGATTCGTCGGTCTAACCCCAACAGACGAAACAAAATTGACACGCCCAACGATCGTCCAAGTGCAGTTGAGAACGCCTGTTAAACATGCGCTAGATGCTGCAGCAGAAGAGCCTACAATGGGAATCTCTAGTCCGTCAGGGGTCAATCTATCGGGGCTCCAGCAAGTAATGAGTGAGCACGATATTGTCAAGGTGGAACCGAGTTTTCGATCGACAAATGTGAGGCGTGAATTTGTAGCTCCGGATTCCAATCTCCTCCAAGACTCGGAAAAGGCAAAGTATCTGGATCTTCACTTTCCTCCCGGTGCAGACGTTAAGGCGATTGTACAGAAGTTAAACCAGTTGCCAGAAGTTGAAAAGGCGATTGAGATGCCGACGGCGATACCGCCTAATGCCATCCCGTCGGATCCGCTAATCGGGTCCACCGATCAGGTTTCGGTGGACCCCGCCACAGGACTCGAACATGAGTGGTATGTTTTTCGCTGCGCGGCCGATCAAGCATGGGCAAGTGCTTCAGGGTTCAACGTCATCATTGCCGACATTGATTTTGGTTTTCTGACTTCGCATCAAGATCTCGTCGCCAATTTAGACCTCTCGCACGCTCATAATGCCGTGGACGGCTCGGCCAATGTGTCCGTCGGTGGCAGTATCGACCATGGAACCGGCGTGATGGGTTTAGCGGCTGCCGCGGCAAATGGTATGGGCATGGCGGGATTTGCGTTTTCGGCAAGTCTCTGGCCTATTCAAGCTAATCAGGGGGCGGGTGCTTCACTGCCTGGGGACTCCTTCGCCAATGCAATCGCTTGGGTCTCGAGTCAAGATACGGGTGGTAAGCGTCTGATCATCAACCTTGAGGTACAGACTGGCAACTTCGGCAATTACGAGATGGTTCCAGCCGTAAATCAGGCCATACGAGACGCGATTGCGCAGGGAATTGTCGTTTGTGTGGCTGCTGGGAACGGTGATAAGGACGCAGGCGTTGGTGACGACGGGCTTCCAATTACTCCGACGGGCTCGATTCTGGTCGGTGCTACACAATATGATCCGTCTCAGAATGTTCGAGCGTCATTTAGCAATTTCGGCTCAAGAATAGTCGTGAGTGCACCTGGCGACAGCAGTCACGACGTTACTTGCAGCACGAGTTCCGACGACTCCTATCGGAACGGCTTCGGAGGAACATCAGGTGCTACCCCGAAGATATCGGGAACTGTAGCTTTGATGTTAGAAGTTAACCCTTCTTTGACACCCGCGACAGTACAACAGATTCTAGTTGCTACCGGATCGCCGATCATTACGGATGATGGAAAGCCAATCGGCGTTTTTCTCAACGCCGGAGCCGCTGTTGCCCAAGCAAGTGCTCAGCCCGTCTAGGACCTCCGGAGGTGGTCCAAGGCGGACCGCGACTTGCCCTCATGAAGATCGGATATACCGTCCCTGAGAGGTATGTGCACCTGTGAAACCGACAACTCTGATGGCCTCTATGCTCGTCGCAGGCACACTGGCTGGGGCGGCGCCGCAGATTCCAACGTTTGTGAAGTCGGCTCTGAACCCACACGCAGCATCAAGTGGCTCAACTGATCAGAAATCTTCAGCCATCCAAATTGGATGGCCGACCAACGCTAAGCCGACAATTTTTCAACTTAGAGGCAATCAGTACGTTGCTGATATACAGTTGCGAAATATAAGAGAGCAGACACAGTGTGCATTGTTCGACGCGTGGCTCCAAGGTGCAAATGGCAAGAGGCTAGCGGCAACGGTGCAGCCAAATGCACCCGTTAAGGTTGGCGGATTGAGCGCAGAGGTTGTGACAGTGAGTGTCACACTGCCGAATTCCAGAATCGATGCGGACCTACTATCTGAGAGCTCAGCGATTCCGGCGATAGGATTTCTCCGTATGTACAGTGCGCCTGCGGACAACGAGAAATGTACTCAAGGTTCCAAGACTGCTACTTACCTCGACCAAGAAATTAGAATTGCTCAGAAACCATTGATGGGTTACATTTTTGTCGGGTCTCTGGCTGTAGTATTCTTTGTAGTCCTGATTACGGCAATCAATCTGCATCGAAAAAAAATAGGCCTGTTCCACCGCATGGGAGGTTCCACTTGGACTTTTGAAAAGAGCTGGGGTGCAAATGTTACGCTCGGCGGCGCTCTGCTTGTGACGCTGCTCGGCTTGACCATATTTCCTGATCCTCCCCGCCTAATGACCAAATTGTCGTATTCGCTCTTACAGGTTCTATTCGGAGCGCTCGTCGCTTTGGCACCTCTGGTCTACAATCTTATTAGATGTGAAGTCCAAGTAAGAACCAATTCAGGATCGACGATTCAAGTGCAGGGTTATGTAGCGTTGTTTCTGATCGCTGGTGGCCTCGTACTCTGGGCAGCCATCGGCCAAGTAGCAACGCTTGCTTTATTGGCAGAGGAATTCGTTCGCGGCTTTTCGATTGATCAGTACACAGGCATAACACTGCAGCTGCTCACCGGTGTGCTCTTCGTTCTGTTGGTTGTTTAC
>Ga0335081_10000203_pt1 | contig 113459 bp, 88 predicted proteins | sample Lox_Sample_35_FD_206713 | JGI IMG/M metagenome (GOLD analysis project Ga0335081, IMG submission 206713) | Soil microbial communities from Loxahatchee National Wildlife Refuge, Florida, United States - Lox_Sample_3.5 | ecosystem: Environmental > Terrestrial > Soil > Wetlands | place: USA...
TGGTTAAAGTAAGGAAGTCCGCCGTGAGCAATGATAGCGGCTCACCTTGTCTGGATTTTATTCTCTCGAGACGTTCCACCTTGCATCCCTTTGCTTGATTAATGATCTCACAAGACCTACAGCGAGACCGACATTGGCAATCAAGAAATACCCAAGATGAGCTGCAACGGGAATTTGTATGCCGGTGTACAATCCAGCTACACCAATCGCTGCCAAGAAGTAAAAAGTGAATTGCATGACCGCCATATCAACGTATAATTCACCATGCGTGAGTAGGATGAGATTTGAGAAAACTGCGATAAGAAGCAAGAAGGGTACAAACCAGCGAACTATTTTGTGGGACCAGAACGAATAAGCTACAAATCCACGAAGTGGATTTGTTAAATTCAATGATGATTTCAGTGTCCCCGGAATGGCTTCACCCACCTTAACTTTTCTGAAGAACTCGGCTTTAAAACTATTAGAGTTCTCGAAGGCAAGTGCTTCAGGTTCGTACACGAAATAATATCCTCGTTCAATTAACCTCATCGGCAATATGAAATCATCCGCGATTCTCAATCGGGAGTCAAACGCGACATAGAGTTCGCGTCTAATTGCGTAAATGGCCCCGTTACCTCCCAGCGTCATTCCCTGGTCACCTTCAAGTTTCTTTATCCAGCTTTCGACCCCCCAATACTCGGACTCCATATCTGATCCTTTTGCTCCATCGTTTACATGAAGCTCGAGTCGCCCGCAAACTCCACCTACATTCTTGTCGTCAAAGTGTCTCTCAAGTTTCCTCAGGGATTGCGCGTCGAGCCGGGTATTCGCATCGGAAAACACTAATACATCCCCATCGGCATATCGGCAAAGATCATTCAATACCCACACTTTGCCTCTGTTAACTCCAAAAGGGATTATCCTAAGTCGCTCATCGTTAAATTCTCTCAACCTCTCGTAAGTTCGATCAGTCGCGCCATCTATCCCAACGATGATGTCATACGCCGGATAATCGATGGCAAGGAATTCTGACATTCTCTCGCAAATGGTATCCTCCTCGTTGTATGCGGATATTAGTATAGATATTCTCCTCATAGGCTCTCGATCACTGCTCTCCAGCTCGTATCGCCTTCTCGCCTTGGAGAGAAACAAAAGGGAAGCCGGATACAGCAGATAGGAGTGGACGATCAAGATCAACACCACCCAGAAAATAGATTCAATTAGCACTTAAAACTCCACTCAAGATATTCTCACAATCTTCAAGCTACTTTGCTCTGTAAAATCCGTTGCCAGATTTAGGATAATCGGTTGCCACTGGTAATGCGCAAGTAAAAAATCATTGGTGAGTTTTAAAAGATTTTCACAAGAACGACTGCTGCAGGCTTATACGGAATAGCACCTACCTCAGGATTAAGGCCCGTCTATTTCAAAACCGCCTGTCTCTTGGTTTCAAGAGTGTATCCTGCAGCTTGCGCGTCCCCGTAAAACATCTTTACGGTTTCGAGAGAAAACTCATCCAGGTCTTTTCCTATCAAGCTCAATTTCTTTATGAGATCGTTGGTGACAGTAATGATATGACAGCCAATTTGGTCTGCCTGAACAACATTCAAAACTTCACGCGGGCTCGCCCATAAAAGTTCAATGGATGGATACGATTTAAGAAACTTGACTATATCAGCCATGATAGGAACGGGATCGCGGCCCGAATCAGCAATCCGACCGGCAAAAACAGAAACATACCCCCCGGGTCCGTTAAGCATGTGCGGCACCACTTTCTTGACCTGTTCAAGGGTCATCATGGCTGTAACATTTATTTTAACCCCTTGCTGCGCTAATCTACCGATCAGAGGCGTGCTGGAGTTGCCCTTCGTGTCCGTTACCGGTATTTTCACACGAACATTCTCTCCCCAGGAGGCAATCTCCAACGCTTGCTTCTCCATTTGATCGAAATCATCGGAGAACACTTCAAACGAAATCGGCTTGTCATTGATCACCCTGAGTACATCAAGTGCAAACGCTCTGTAGTCTCTTATCCCAGCTTTCTTCATTAGGGTCGGATTGGTGGTGAACCCCGCAATGCTTGGATTTGCCGCCATTTCGAGCATTCCTGCTTTGTCAGCACCATCGGCAAATATCTTCACTTTTAGATTCCGCACGTCATCTTTCTCATTAGTTCATGTGCACAATGAAGATAGTAAAACTTGACGCATAATTCATCACTTCGACGTCTGGAGACTTCATTTAGTTGATTCCCATTTTGTCCCATGCCTCTGGAGTTTCGGATGGGATACCAACAAATGCCAGATAACGGATTGAAATCCTTCCGTAAGAGGCGTGACGTGTTCCGGATTCACTGTAGGAATAACTACAACTGCATCGCCAACCTGTTTTGTGTAACCTCCATCCCTCCCAACCACACCTACAATCTTCGCGCCTATTTTCTTAGCGTATTTGACTACATGTACAAGATTTGAGCTTATGTTTTTTTCTTCGTTTCCACCGCCAACTGAAAGGACAAACACACAATCCCGTTCACTGAACCGGCTTACTTTAAGCCAATTCAAAATCGAAACATCCCAGCCTTCGTCATTCACCCGCGCCGTGAGTTCAGAAATGTTATCATATGGCGCATATGCTTCAAAATCACATAACTTGCGAAAATCACATGTCGCATGAGATGCGTGCCCGGCACCTCCACCGGAGCCCACAATGAACAGCCTTCCGCCGTTTTGCCTGGTTTCATATAAAACCCCGACAACGTGGTCTATATCATCATGGTTAATCAACTTCAACACTTCCGCACTCTCGGACAAAAAAAGGCTCGAAAAATCCACGCTATCCTCCAAGTATTTGTTTCGTATTCATGTCTTCCAGGCTCTCCACCTCGAAATCAAAATCCGTCACAGTCTTTTCGTTGTAGGAAGTCACTAGAAAAACCGTCTTGATCCCGGCACTTTTTCCCGCTGCAACGTCCTTCCAGCTGTCACCCACAATTAGACACTCCTCCCTCTTCAAGCAATATTTTGAAATCAGAGTTTCGATCATGCCGGGCTTCGGCTTCCGACAGTTGCAATCGTCTTGATCGTCGTGCCTGCAGTACAAGATTTCCTTGAACGTGAACATACTCTCTAGCACTGCCGTCATGGAACGCAGCGTGCTTTCAGACAGTTTCCCACGAGCAATATCTGGCTGATTCGAGACGATGAAAAGATTTAGCTTTTTCTTCTCGATCGATCGAAAGAAATCAACAAATTCCCTCTTGACCTTGAATTCATTAAGTTGCAATGGTGAAAAAGCACCGCCGTCTCTCAGTATTGTCTCATTCACGATTCCATCGCGATCAAAGAAAATATTTTTGATCAAGGGATACCAGTCGGCCTTTCTCTAATGCCTATGTGCTTTTTCTCTCCTGTACTCACTCCCACCTTCGATTGAAGCACGTAAAAGCTCCGGGGTATCGAATGCTTTCAATGCCATCCGTGACCGGATTCCGCACAATGGGACCCCCTCTTCCAGCAGCCGTGGAAAAACATCCCGTCCAAAATCAGAAAAACCCTGTGGTATATAATCAAAAATTTCTGGACTTAAATAGTATATACCCGCATTCACCCAATGACTTGTCGTCAGCCCCTTTCCCGGCTTCTCCAGGAAACGGACAATTCGTTCATCTTTATCGAATTCCCCAACTCCGCTCTCCCGCACATCATCCCTATAGTGAAATGCGATTACCCCGATGCACTTGTTCCGCTGGAACGCGGTTCTTAGCATCCGGAGATTGAATCTAGAATAATTGTCTGCATAAAGCACATAAAAATACTCGCCATCCAATTGATGGCGGAAGTTGTTCAGAGCTCCTGAAGTTCCGAGAAGTTCCGGCTCATATGAATAGTAAATCTTTACGCCGAATCGTGCACCGTCTCCGAAATACTCCATTATGTTCTCGGCAAGATGATGAGTGTTGATGTAGATTTCTTTGACGCCGTATTGTCTGCACAACTCAATGTTGTGTTGAAGTATTGGTTTCCCGTCATACATTATCATCGGCTTCGGGATAGTCTGTACAATCTCTCTCAGACGTTCCCCCATCCCTGCGGCGAGCAATACGGCTCTCATTGAATGTTCCCCTTCGCAAGTTCCTTCCGGATGTAGTCGATTGAAGTTGCGAGCCCCGTTTTAAGGTCCACCTTGGGTTCCCATCCGAGTTTTCTAGCCTCGGTGATATCGGCAAGATTCGCGACGGCTTCTCCCGGGAGGTCACCTTGATAAATTGGTTTCATTTGTGACCCCAGCAATGACGCGATTATCGAAAAAATCTCGTTGACCGAGAGATTTGAGCCCGATCCCAGGTTGAACACTTTGCTCGTAGTGCGCGGGTCAGTAATGCATAACTCGTGAAAGTCATTGACATCATCAACGTGAATGAAGTCCCGACGCTTTTCCCCTGTCCCATAAATTACAGGCCGCTCGCCTCTCAATAATTTTATTATGAATGCGCTGAACACGGGTGGAATGGTACGTCGATAGTCCTGCCTTGGACCGTAAACACAGAAATATCTGAGCGCAGTAGTCGCCAGACCAAAGAATCTAGAATAACCCTCAGCGAAATACATTGAAGAAAATTTACTAATCGCGTAAAAGCTGACCGGGTTAATCTCCGTTTCCGGAGTGGGTAGCGTCTTGCTTCCCTCATAGAGAGAAGACGATTCCGCATATATGACCTTCTTGACTTTTGCTCGACTTGCCGCTTCAAAAACATTTACAGTGCCGCGAACGTTTATATCGGCAGTCTCCACCGGATCAGACTGACAATCACTTATGCAATTCTTGGCAGCAAGATGGAACACATAATCGGATCCTTGAAATAATGGATAGATGGAATTATCACGGATATCCAGCTTATGAAACTCCACCGCCTCAGGGACCTGTTCAAGGCTACCGAATGAGAGATTGTCGATGCCGATTACCCGGTATCCTTTCACCAGGAGGCGGTCGGCAAGGTTCGAGCCTATGAAGCCGGCAGCTCCTGTGATGAGCACAGTGAGACGCGAGGGACTTGAAAACGCAGCACTTTTTTGAAAACCGGGCCTTCTCATGCCGTCAGACCAACCACCAATCTCTTGGTCGCTCCACCACATCTCTTTTTAAAATCTTCGATCGTCTCCTGATAGGAAGATCAAGACCTATTTCATGGATTGCTGTGTGCGCACATCTGTTTACCATCGTCTTCACTGCAAACCTTTGCGATTTAATTGTCTCAGATTCTCATCCTTCTGTTTCATATGTTGACCAGCTCCTTGCTTCCTTCCCAATCAAACTTGAAATCCATATATCTTAGGCCCTCAGCTTCCATAGCGTTTCTCAATTCCTTACGTTTTCCATGATCGGCACAGAGAAGAAGAAAGCCTCCTCCGCCTGCGCCCATCAATTTACCGCCGATCGCACCGTTGCCTAATGCCTTTGCATACCACTTGTCAATTTCTCCAGTACTCATTTTGTCAGAGATCTTTTTCTTTTCAAGCCAGTGATCGTTCATCAGTCGTCCAAATCCCGACACATCATCATTCTCTAAAGCAAGCTTCACCTCTTTGCCAATTTCCTTAATCCTATGCATCGCCTTTGTAACAACTTCTTCGCCAACTTTTGCCTTCAGACTCTGCTCACCAAGAATCTCGTTGGCATCTCGCTGTATCGAGGTGTAAAACATCATCAGCCTGTTCTCCAGTTCATAGATGGTCTCATGATCAATTCTAGGTCGAGTTACTTTCACATTTCCAAGTTTGTCTATCTGGAGGGCTATTATGCCTCCGTAGGCCGCCGCGTATTGATCCTGTTTACCGATCGGCTTCCCGACAAGGTCAATCTCTATTCTGCATGCCTCTTCAGCGAGTTCCTGAACTGAAATATGACGACGCTGCATTGCGTTTAGTGCTCTTAGAAGTCCGACAGTATAAGAGCTTGACGATCCCATGCCGGTTCCGGCGGACAAATCTGCCATCGAGTGAATCTCAAGTGGCTGGCAGATTTTGAGGTATATGAGCGCCTCGCGTACGATCTCATGTTCAATCTTCCCGATTTCTTGCAGTCCAACGATTTCTGTTTTATTATACGCGATCTTGATCTTGTCGACCAGCGCAGGGACATTCAGATTGATGTACATGTACTTGTTTACTGCGGCAGTTACCAGGAAACCCTCATACTTTTTGTAATACGAGGGCAAATCAGTCCCACCTCCGCCAAGCGGGAGACGAAACGGCGTCCGTACTACTATCATTAATTATCCATTCTGCGCTTTGTTGACGCGCCACGTATTTTAATATCTTGGGTTCAAATTTAACATCTGCTCTCGATTTTATCACTACCATGCTGCGTGGTAGGCTCCATTAAGAAGAAATGGAAAATCATCCCACCCCACCCACAATTGGCTCTTTGAATCAGGATCCCATCCTTGCGTTATCTCTAGATGATTTCGCCCGCTTGTCAATTATCTCATTATAAGCACGCCAGAACATATCACCGATCCTGTGCCATGAATATTCGGAGCTCACGAAAGATCCCGCTTCTTTGCTGACTGTTCTACAAAGATTTTCATCGTTCAACAGCAACAACACTTTTTCAGCAAATTGATTCGCTGTGTCGGCAATCATAATGTTCTTGCCCGGCTCAATTTTGATGCCTTCGCTACCAATCGAAGTTGTGACGATCGGTTTACCCGCTGCCATCGCTTCAAGAATTCTTATTCTAATGCCGCTGCCGGCAAGCAACGGCACAACCATTACTCTTCCCTTCATGAAAGCTTGACGCACGTCATGGATGTAGCCTTCGACTATCACATTCTTTCCATTACCAAGTCTATCGACGCTTCGGGGATCACCTTTCCCATATATGATTAGTCTAACGTTTCGTTTCGACTCCGTTATTATCGGCATTACTTCATCGACGAACCACTTCAGTCCATCAATATTGGGAAGCCAATCTAAACCGCCGACGTAAATAATTGTGTTTTCGTCGCCGATGGAGTCGGCTGGCTTGAAAAAATCAGTATCTACGCCCGCAGGAATCACAACCGCATCGACATCCCTTCTCATCGACAGAAGACGGTCACGGTCTTGCTCGGTGATCATAACGCATTTATCCATCTGGGCACAGATCGACGGCTCGTACTTTAAGAACTTTTTCATCTGCGATTTGGCGTAAGCTCTGTACGCAGGATTACCGGAGCTTTCCGAGAAGCGCTCCATGATCTTGAGCTCAAGGTTATGCTCTCTGAGTGCCACTGGCACCATGAGCAACTTCCCAAGAGCAAGCCCGTAATAAGCCATATGGAGATGGTCAACATGAATCAAATCGATTTGCTTGTCCGAAGCGAAGCTGATAATCTCTTTCAGGATCTTTCGAGAATGATATTTCTCTACGTTGATCGGAACAGGAGAGAAAAGATTTCTTGCAGCGGCTGCGAAGCTGTATCGCTTGCTCGCTTTGGTGACGAGTACACTTTGACAGAGTTTTGATAATTCTTTCGGGCAGTCTGTGTCACGATTCCCTGAGACGGCGACAAAATAAATTAGTGCTCCCCTTTCGCTCAACTGTCGAGTTATGTTGAAGATGCCAATGCTTCCACCCTCAGTGAGCGGGTAAGGAATGCGAGGAGATAACTGGAGGATTTTCATGGGAATAAAAATATCAGACATAGGGCGAAATTACAACGGCAAATGTGTGGAACAAAGGGACCGGGTTATCGCACGATATTTTTATAAATCCCTTGGGTAGCTAACTTAAGCTTGCCAGTTCCATGAGACAGATTTATTTTTGACGGAAAAGGAGTTAAAACGGACTTTAGATGATGCAGAAGAATATCTCTGAGCCGCTTGTAAGCGTGGTCATCGCCACATGGAACCGCAGAGACGATCTTAGAGAGACACTCAAAAAATATTGCGAGCAAACTTACAGAAAGGTCGAAATTATTGTCGTGGACAACGGCTCGACCGATGGCACAGATTGTATGTTGGCGGCTGAGTTCCCAGCGATACAATACATCAGGCTTGAGACAAATACTGGCGTGAAGGCTTACAACATTGGGATGCAGAAAGCTCTTGGCGAAATCATCGTTGTGTCCGACAACGATTCGTATTTAGAGGCAACTGGTATTCAAAAAATCGTAGATGCTTTCGCACGGTTGGGTGACAAAGTCGCTGCTATCGCTTGCGAAGTGGTCTACGTCCCGGAAAACAAGGTCTATAACTGGTATCGATTCGAGCACAACACTCAAGATTCAGAAGGATACTCTGCCCACATGTTTATCGGCGCAGGTGCAGCTATAAAGAAAAAAGTGCTCGAAGAAGTTGGCTATTACCCTGAAGAGTTCTTCGTCTACATGAACGAAGTGGACCTTTCCACAAGAATTATTGGCGCTGGGTATGACATACGCTACTTTCCCAACATCGTGACATACCATAACGCCTCTACTGTGTCCCGCTCCAAAGGAAGGATCCGCTTGCTGTCATACAGGAACATAATCTGGTATTACTGGAAATACTTTCCATTCCCAATTGCATTAGGCAGGTGTGCAATCCGTGTTCCGGTGGAAATAGCCCAGTTGTTGCTCACCGGGACGAATCCCATGTGGATACTCTCGTCCACCGTGGAAACAATAAAAGGCATTCCAGGAATTATCCGAAATAGAAAACCAATTCCAAAGCGGTTCGTAAAAAAAGCGCTAGGATATCAGACTGAGATCGGGAATCTGGCCTCCTATTACAAAGAGGAAGTTGCGAGAAGATTCTTTCAACCAAGGGCAAACGAATCTAATTTGCAGAACACCATCAAATAGCCTTGTGCCACAGGAGCTTCTGTTGAAGGAATTACTTTCTTCTAGGGACGGATAACGGACATCATTTCAGGAACAGAATTTTCTGGGTTTTGGAACAAGTCCCCGCTTGGAGTCGACATAAATACACTCCACTAGTCATTTGGCTCGCTTGAAAAATCACCCAATGGGATCCTGCCCTTTGGTATTCATTCACAAGAGTGGCCACACTCTTGCCGAGTACGTCATAGACCTCGAGGGAGACAAAGCAGCTAACCGGCAACTTGTAATCTATCACCGTTGAAGGATTAAACGGATTGGGATAGTTGTGGAGCAGCAAGAAACCTGCGGGCAGATGATTCGTTCCGGGAGTGACACCTGACAAAATGGATGAGAGTTCTGAACGCCAAACTCCGCTGTGTAAAGTTCCGGCATAAACAATTGAGTCTTCGAAGAAGAAGGTACTAACTTCGCGACTTGCAGCCAATGCAAACCCTCCACCAATATCCGTCCAGGTGCTCCCTCTATTCTTGGAATAGAAGACTCCGTCTATTGATTCAGCGAAAAGGAGTGTATCCTCAACCGCAAAACAAGTCGCTTGCGACATTACGCAATTCCAATTGAGTCCGCCGCTGTCGAGGCAGTAAATTGGACCCCACGGGTTATCATAGGCCGTACGAACGTATAGTTTCATTCTTCCTGAATCTGCCATTATTGAAACCTCCTTCGCCCAATCTAATGACGTGAGAGTCCAGTTCGTCCCTAGATCCGAGGAAACAAAAAGTCCTTCCAAAGCAGCAACACAGATAATTGAATCGGCCGCCGCCAAACATGAGACCGTAAGATTGCCAGTGACTGACAACCTCACAATTCCAGAGTCGATAGGACCCCAGCTGGCACCTTCATCCTTCGAGAGGAAAACGCCAGAGGAGACCCCTGCAAAGAGATTTGGTTTGTCTGCAACAAGAGTTATCACGTCGTAATCAGTTAATCCCTGGTTCATGGCGCTCCAGTTTGTCCCATAATCGGTGGTCACAAACACGCCGCCCCCTGTTCCGGCAAACAATTTAGGGCCCATCGCGGCGAGGGAATTGACTGAATAGTCTGTCAGACCGTTGTTGACTTGAATCCAATGGTCACCCGAATCCGTTGATCGGAAAACTCCGTCATCTGTTCCAGCAAAAAGGACTGTGTCGACCGATGTCAAGCAGTGAACGCTGTTCGCGTAAGGGCCGTTCGTCTGAACCCACTGGCACCTTAAAGGATTGGAAAATAGATTGAAGCCCGTAGTCACGAGGAGCATTGTCAGAATGCTTCTTCTTTTCATTGAAGGAATCCTTTCTTGCCGACATGCTTATGTATCTGTCCTGACGGAAAACTTGTCAACAATGGCGGCGGCGATCAGCGATGCGACGAGACTGATTAACCAATAAGTCGCCCGAGATAGCATGACCATAAAAGTAAAAAACACAAAGGCATAAAGATGGGATAAAATCACTAAAGACGACAACGTCCTTCTGCGATCATAAACTGTTGCCGCCACGGAACAGAGTGCCCCTATGACATATACTGCAAGCATCGTCCCACCAATCCCCCAATCAGCATACAGCTCGCGCAAGTACGTTCCCGTGTTTGTTCCCACGGGGACGTTGTAAAATTTCTGATATTCACGGACATAATCGGATATTCCATATTTCGAAAAGAGACGAAAGAAAGGAGCAAATGTATTTGCGCCAACAGGAGTATTCTCGGTCTCTCCCGAAAACTCATAATCCAGAAATTTGTTCAACACGGCTACATCCGAACTCAAGTATAGATAAACCGACGGGGCAATGAAAGCGACACCCTTAGCCTTCGAAAGCGATCCGGTTTCCCCCGCGAAACTTTCGTTTGTTCCCCTGTACTCCCTTATGAGCTCCATCCCCAGAGCGGAGATCAAAAGGACAGAGGTGACCAATAAGAATCGCTTCCTCAAGGATTTCCAATCTCTTGTTCTTTTGTTGGCCTGGGGCACGAAATATGCCGTTCCCCACAGTATTAGGCCGATGACCAAACCCGACCTTCCGAACCCAGAGATTGCGTTAGCTATCTGAACAACGATGGGAATCATAGCCAAAAGGATCGGGCGGCCACGGGCCGCGGCAAAGTACCCTCCGAGAAAGTCGGCAGCTAAGCCAAAGCTGTCAACATAAGGCCACATGCCTGGGATTCCACTCTCTCGAGTTCGAAGTGTATAAAGGACATTTCCACTGATTATCACATTTTTGATGCTTCCAAAAAGCCTGATCAGGACGAGCCAGTGCTGATAGGTACCGATCGCACCAACCAAAGTGAATGTAACCAGAACCGGCGTAAGAAACCCAACGCCCTCATGCGTTCTTTCCCGAGTTGCCGGTACATTACCGGAATAAAACGTCTTGAAAGTCAATGACGATACGACAAAAACCGCCCAAGCCCCAAAAATTAGAAATGTGGTTTCCGGAGAAAAGTCATAGTATTTGATCAACCTTAATTGGAAAAGCACAATCTGCGTCCCCCAGACAATTCCATAGATAGTGATGTGGTTGATCCATCTCCCGTAAACGCGCAGGCCCAACCAAATCGTCGCGACCGTGATCAATACATACGTCAGCAGCGTCAGTTCAGGCACTTACTCTCCTTTGGGCGAAATTCATCAAGAATTTCTTTTCACTGTCTTCAAGCGAAAATCTAAATACAATGAAACCATACAACAGGAACGACATAAGTCCAAGAACTACTTTCACGGCAACAAACCGTTGTAATAAAAACATGCAAACCATGCCGCCAACAAGAGACAAAGCAGGCATTGCCAAGTTTCTACGAAAATCTTTGAAGACTCCGACTTCTAATCCCAATTTCCTTGACGTAAATGCGTAAAGCAGAATCGTATCCACGATAATTCTAAACAGGGTTGCTATAGCTGCCCCAACTAGCCCAAGATACCTTATCGCTATGAAAGTGAAGAGAAAATGAATCGGTAATTCAATAAGATGTATTTTCCCGGTTAGATCCGATCTCCCCGCTGCCTGAAGAATTGTGAACGGAAGTTGCGCGATTGAATTCAGTAAAAATGCCACGGAAAGAATTTCAAAAACAAACCGGGCGCTTTGCGCGAAAGGCCCCCCCATCCATATGTTCAAGATTTCAGGTGTAAAAATAAACAGGAATGCTCCGATCGGAAGAAAAGTAAAAACCAAGATTCGTTCGGACTGATTATACAGCTTTTTGAACTCTTGGCTTAGTCCTCCTACTCCATGCATCTCGCTCATCGCCGGAAACAAAGCTGAAACCAATCCAACCGATAATACCAGCATTTTAGAAGTTGCTTCATAAGGGACCACATAAAATGTCACTATGCTTGTTGCTACCATGGCGCTAAGCATAAATCTCTCCGCATACTGGAGCAAAGGACTGATCACTTGACTGACCATTGCCCACCCTCCGAAGACTAGAACGTCTTTCATTAAGGAGAAATTGAATGGTCGATTCAGATCTTTCCAATTCATGATCCGAGAGATCATTGCTAAAAGGATAAGAGTGGTAATCAACCGGCTGAGCATCACAAAACCAATCACCCAGAGCACGCCAACCCCGAGGAGTACTAAGACCAGAGCTCCCCCCCATTGCAAAAATCCGTTAATAACTTGGACTAAGTTCGACATGTCAAATCTATCGAACCCCATGACAACGCCGCGGAAAACACTCTGCAGGAGGAGCACCGGCATGGAGACCGCGACAATCCTCAACGCCAAATTAACAATCGCGTCATATCCAGCCGGCACAGTAAAAAGTAAATGCGCTAGCTGATAATCAAAGATAAAAATCAACGCCCCAAATATGAAGCCTAAAAGAATGCCGATGACCGTGGAGGTGATCACAACCGACACGACATCGCTATTCTCCTTCTTTCCTTTTCTTTCGGCCACAAATTTCGTAACCGCACGGCCAATTCCTAAGTCCCACAAAGTAAAATAAGTAATCACGGTCCATACTAGAGACAATATGGCAAATGATACATCCCCTAGTCCTCTTACTATCCGTGGGATCGCAAGAAACATTATCAACATCACGATCACCTGTGCGACAATGTTTAGTGCCGTGTTTTTATAAACTTTTCTCAAAGAACTTCTTCTCTAACTCTGAACCTTCGTGCAACTTTGACGGCGTACCGTTGGAGTTTTATCTCCAAGGAATTCAACCCGCCAACCTGGGATTTCACCCTCTCCAGAACATGAACAAAATAAACCAGTGATGAAAGGACAACGAAGGCAAACACAATTTCTATGAATAGTCTCTTCGGAACTGTAGCTCTTTCGGGCGGAATGGCTTTATCGAGAACTATAACTGCTGGAGTATCCTTCTGCTCTTCAATCTTTGCCTGTTCGTACAAAGGCAATATGAACTCAAGCAATTTTGTCTGGATCTCATAATCGCGGTATAATCTAAGGTATGCAATCCCCAGCTCGGGAACATTTTTAAAAGCCGGCAATATGCCTGCTCCCTTACTGAAGTCCGCTCCTGAACCAGTCTGCAGGTCTTGAAGTTTCTGGTTTAGTTCCTGGATCTGGAGTGATTTCAGCTTCACCTGTGGAGCATCTTCTCCGTATTGCTGTTTCATCACGCCGAGTTCGACTTCAGCGGCGATCCGCTGAGCCTCGAGATCAGCCCCGGCAGTGATAGCTGCTTTTGCTTGCTGCGGCATGTCGTAGACTTTGAAATGTTGCTGGAACTCTTCTAATGTATCTTCAGCGCTGCGCAAGTCCTCAAGATTCTTTTCATACCGCTGCTGGATGAACAACCTATTGTTGTGGGCCTCTTCAACGCTTACCTTCGTAAAAATCTCATTGAGCAGTGTGATAAAATAATTTGCCATATCTGCAGCACGAGTTGCATCTCTATCGATTACCGTAATATTCAGTGCGTCATTTTCATCAATGTCGAATTTAGTATTCTCGCGTAATTGTTTCTCGGCGGTCTCCATCGGGAAATTGCTTATGCCATAGACTTTGACCAGATCGAATTCAGAAATTACCGAATCCATCACGGACCGGCTATTGAGAATCGCGAGATACGTAAAAGTCGGAGATGCTGAGCCTATACCCGTTCTGCTCAGCAATGGAGATACACTTTGCATTACCGTTGAGAGACCGGACAGCCCGCTCAAGATATTCGAATTTCTCGGCGGAAGAACTGAAGCTTCAGCCTTATACGATCTCGGGATCAGCAAGAGTATCGCGGTGATAACCACCATGATACTCGTGAACCATATCAGGAGGAACCATTTCCACTTGGCGAGGACATAGAGAAACTGCCAGAACGTACTTTTGCTCTCTCCATCTGACGGTGTTCCCTCTCCGTCATTCTGCATTGAATCAGGACTCATTACACTAATCTTTCTTTCTAATTTGGTGACTAAGCTTATCCGTAAACTAACTTCGCGTGGGTGCCAGCAGGTAAATAATAAACCATGCGTTATCGTTCAATATCATTGGTGCTCGACAGGAAAGCATCTTTTATAGAACCGCGGCGCTCCTGTAAAACCGCCTTCTTTGCTTTTCTAAAAGCACCACGAATTTTTCTATAAACAAACATAGGGATGCTGTACGGAAGTATGATGTACCCCAATTCGCGAATGCGAATAGACAGTGATGCCTCATTAAGCATCGCCTTGACCTTCGAACGAAATATTGGCCACGTCCTATCATTAAGATCGATCTTATTGTGCCACTCCTCTGTGATCCATTCGACCATATGGTTTTTGTAGGCGTTGTTTATCGGCGCTGTCAGTTCAAACAGTTCGCCATCGCTCGGAAACTGTTCAGGTAGATATTTCGACATACAACTGTTGTCAACAGTTATTATCGTGCTCATTTTTGTCAAGAGTGAATGTGGAACGAAAAAGCAGTTAGTATTAATCCATATCCTCACTCCCCTATTATTCAAGCGTATCTTCTCCCACCTCGTGTCGATAAAACCGATCACAGCACCCAAGACATGCGACTTTAAAATCATCCAATTGATATTGCTATTCTTAAGGTAACTCGCTCCAGTTGCCTCGAATGCCTCATTGACAAAAAGGACTACGTCAAATTTCACATTGCTACTGCGAACGAACTCAATCCCTCTCTGCCATCCTGAGAATTCCCTATCGACATTGCTCCCCTGCAAGTAAATGGTGTTGTCGCCCAGATTTCTCGATCCCGTTCCCGTGTCTTTGTTATTCACACGAATATAACGAATTCGTTCGCCGCCAACTTTACTCAAATAAGACTTGAGGTGTTCAAACGAAGAGGGATATTTCTCGAGGTCGTACTCGACATATATGACGACCATCTTCAATTTAGGAAACAGCACTGATGATTCCCCCGCGTAATCTGTTCATAATTTCAAATTGATTCTACCATTCGATTTTTTTGAAAGTGCGTATGTTGTAGAACTCATCGTTCTCGAAATCGCCATAGAGGTCTTTATGGTTAAAGAGATCATCGACAGTATCGATAATTGTAAAAACCGGTTTGAACCCTAGGTTGTTCTCCGCTTTCTGGGTAGAGACTTTATAGTTGCGGTAATCCTGAATATTCTTTATGTCTAACGCGACCTTCATCCCTGAAATTTTTTCGACTTCCATTTTCACAAGGTCTCCCACTTCACCGACTGTGAAATTGCCTCCGGTTATGTTAAAAACCCCGCTTAAGTTTGAATCCGCTTGAATTGCCCGCAGGTACGCGAAGACAATATCCCTGACGTCGCATAGTGGTCTCCAAATTGCTGGATTGTTTACCGTAATCCTTTTGGAAGTAAGCGCAGACTTAAACATTGTGTTTATGATGAGGTCAAAGCGCATTCTGGGACTATAACCGCAGACAGTTCCTTGCCTAAGTGCAATCACTGAAAAATTCTCGTCCTGTAACTGGAATACGCCGCGCTCTCCTTGAAGCTTGGAAATCCCGTATGGATAGCCGCATGTAACAGGAGAGTTTTCATCATAAAGATTATTCTCGGTGTATCCATAAACAGAACACGAAGATGCATAAACATATCGCTTTACGCCGGCTTGCTTCGCAATATATGCGAGATAAGCAGGCAATGCTGCATTATAAACAAAATTCTTGGATGGGCTGAACTCTGCCATCGGATCATTCGAAAGTCCCGCCAAGAAGATAAAAACGTCGAAGCCTTCGATTTGCTCTCGCGTCAGGTCAAAGAGATCCTGTTGAATGACTTTGACCTCCTTCGGTAAATGATTTCCGAACCAAAGGAAATCAACAACCGAAACATGATAGCCGTGTTCAATCAACACAGGCACAAGAGCACTTCCTATGTATCCAGCTCCACCACCTACGAGGATTTTCTTCCCGTTGTTATTTCCCATTTATAGTCTCACATACCTCAATTATTATTAGTTTATTGCCTAACAAATGCGATTATCCATTGGCTGATTCTTCAGTTACTATGTTCCGTCAGAATGACAGTCTCCCTCGTGTCCTGAGACGGTGCATGAAACGAACTCAAACTAAGAATCAACTCACCACATCCATGCTATTCATCACCGAAAATCGACCTATAAAGCCCGACGTCCAAGGATGTGTCATTCGGTACTTTGAACGAGACTTCCGACGTTGATAAACGACCGATTTTCTTATCCGGGCTCAAGTTTAGCGCATAGTTGTAAACAGTCTTTCTCTCTCCTCCAATGTGTATGACGCCACGGTAATCTGATTCAATAATCTTAAGCATCATCTTAGCTATCATGGATACCGATTCGCGGCTCGTCCATTGATCAACGAAAGCTTTGTCGTAAGGAAATTCGTCCGGCCCGAAGCTAGTTCTGATGATGACTGAATTATCATACATTTTGACCGCGCATTCACCGCCCAATTTTGACCACGCGTATTTGTTCACGGGATGAACTGAGTCGGTTTCGCGGTAGTTTCCTTTGTCTCCTGAAAAAACATAGTCGGTCGAAACGTAAATGAGTCTTGCGTGGTGTCTCGCGCAGATTTTTACCATGTTACAGGTTCCGATGATATTCGAATCAATTGCCTGCTCAGGGTCCTTATCAACCTTTGGCGGAGAGGTGAAGGCGGCAGCGTGGAAAACAATCTTTATGTTTTTTCCTTTGAAGCACTCCTCCACCGATTCGAAATTGGCTACATCGAGTTCACCACGGGACGGATAAAGTGCCTGAGGAAGAAGTTTGTGGAATTCACGTCCAAGCAGTCCGGACCCGCCTGTAAAAAGAATGCTTCGTTGGTCAATCATAAATTATCTCAACAAGAACCATATAAAAAATTATCGGACCGTGTGTCCTTCAGCCAATTTGATAAGGAAAGTCCATTTTTGTCTTTCTCGCTGAAAATTCCATTTCTAACTATTGCATTGTCAAAGACGGATTTCAATTGGGGACTACAAAGGGACCAGTCGATGTCTTCAGCCAGAGGAGAAATGCCCGCTTCACAACCGGGACTGTATTCACCTGAACACAAGTATTCAATTCTCGAATCTTCCGGGAAAAAATTTCCGTGAGCAAATCCGGGAGGTACCCATATCCATTCGTTGAATGCATCGGTCTCTTCGGTGGGCATATCATACGCTATTATTTTGCCGAGTGTCGGCGAGCCCTTTCTTATATCGAGAACCATATCTACCATTCGACCAGTAATGGTGCGAACTAATTTTCCCATGAACGGATTCCACTGAAAATGGAGTCCTCGGCAGACTCCTTTTATTGAGAAACTTTCATTTACTTGGACGAACTCCAAGTTTCGAAAATTCTCCAAGCCGGGGTGACTGATGCTGTCGCTCCTTCGGTAGGGCTCAGTAAAGAAACCACGACTGTCGACGAAGCGCGCAAATCTGACTACTTTAACGTCGGGTATCTCGAGAGATATTACAGAAACAATCTTCATAATAATAATTTCATTCTATACTTGATTTGGAACCGGTAAGTCAAGAAGTACTTTCCCTATTCTTTCCGCCGCTTTCCCGTCCCAAAGCTCCGGCACTCTGCTTTTCTTCCACTTCCCCGAGTAGCATTCATTCGTGAGATTAACAACTTCATCCACCGATAAACCCGTCAAGACATTCGTTCCGACTTCCAACGTGATGGGGCGCTCCGTATTCTCGCGCAGAGTTACACAAGGCACATTTAAGAAAGTCGTCTCTTCCTGTATTCCGCCTGAGTCGGTCAGCACAATTCGTGCGTCCATCATAAGATTCAAGAAATCTAAATATCCAAGCGGATCGGTCAGCACAAGATTTTTCACGGCAGCAAATTGTGACGAAAGGCCGAATTCTTCAATGCGTTTTCTTGTCCGGGGATGTATGGGAAATATTATTTTGCCATGAAGTTCGATGCCATGGAAAATCTTCAGAATCGTTTCGAGATTAGTGCAATCGTCCACATTGCTCGGACGATGCAGGGTCACCAACGTATATTCTCCGGCCGATAATCCAAATGTCTTTTTGATTTCGGATCGCCTCGCTTTCTCCCGATACAATATCAGCGAGTCTATCATCACGTCGCCAACCAGGAAGATTTTCTTTTCGCTTATGCCTTCATTCCGCAGGTTCACGACTCCGCTTTCCTCGGTAACGAAAAGATAGTCGCTTAAAACATCCGTTACGATTCTATTTATCTCCTCGGGCATCGTTCTGTCAAAGCTCCGAAGCCCCGCCTCGACGTGGGCTACCGGAATCAAGAGTTTGGATGCCGTCAAGCTGCAGGCAACCGTCGAATTCACATCACCGACGACGATAACGAGGTCGGGTTTTCCATTCACAAGAATTTTTTCAAATTCGACCATAACCCTCGCAGTTTGCTCTGCATGAGTCCCGGAACCGACACCGAGATAGACGTCGGGTTTCGGAAGCTCCAAATCGTTAAAGAAAATTCTCGACATGTTTTCATCGTAATGCTGACCCGTGTGAACGATCATATGATCAACTCTGTCAATCTTAGAGAAAACACGATGAAGGGGGGCGACCTTCATGAAGTTTGGACGAGCACCTACTACGCTGATAAATCTCAATTTCCTATTCACCGAAAACTCTTCGCTCTGCGCTGTCTAATCTTCCTCGCTCATCTTCCGTCCCCCAGGAGGACAATTTTTTCTTTTCCTTTCTTGACATTCCTCGTCGCATTTCTAGTGTCAATAACCAGATCGGAATTTTTCACGACAAAATCGTAGTCGTAAGACGAGTGATCGGTTGTAATCAAGACGCAATCTGCGGACTTCAGTAGCTTCCCGGTCAGCTCAACAGATTTGAATTTCCTCCCATCCACCCTGACTTCCGGGACGTACGGATCGTTATACGAAATGTTCACAGCACCATCCTGGAGCAGAAGTTCCATAACCTTCAAGGCAGGAGAATGCCTCGTGTCATCGACGTCCTTTTTGAATGCCACTCCAAGGATCACTATTCTTGCTTTCTTGAAACTTGTCGCGAGGAAACTCAACTCGCGCTGCACCATGTTCTTCACGTAGAACGGCATATTTTCGTTAACTTCTGCCGCCAGCGAAATGAAGTTGGTCTGAAAGTCATATGCTTTTGCTAGCCACCCCAGGTAATATGGGTCGATGAGTATGCAGTGTCCGCCGATTCCGGGACCCGGATAGAACGGCATAAAACCGAAAGGTTTTGTCGCCGCTGCATCTACGACTTCCCAAATATTTATCCCTCCCATCCTGTCACAGAGCTGCGCGAGCTCATTCACGAGCGCGATATTTACGCTCCTAAAAATATTTTCAAGCAGCTTTTCCATTTCAGCCACTTTAGGATTCGATACTTTGACAATTTCATTGACACTGTACTTAACAACCAGCGAGGCAAGCTCCGTGCTGGCCTCATTTACGCCGCCGACAACCGTCGGTATGTTATTCGTCTTGAATTTCTTATTGCCCGGATCGATCCTCTCTGGAGAAAATGCGAGGAAGAAATCCTTCCCGGCTTTCAATCCTGTTCTCTCAAGAATCGGTTGAACGTATCCTTGAGTTGTGTTTGGGAATGTTGTGCTTCTCAACACGATTATCTGATTTTTGCGCACACATTTTGCGATATTTTCCGCGGCGTCAAGAATAAAAGAGATGTCCGGTTCTTTGTTCGGTGTAAATGGAGTCGGGACACAAATGAAAATCGCGTCACACATGTCTATTGAATTATAGTTGTCTTCCGCTTTCAGCATCCCCGACTTCACAAGTTCAGCAAACTCATCGCTCTCGACATCACCGATATAGTTTACACCTTTGTTTACGCTCTCGACTTTCTTTCGGTCTAAATCAATTCCCAGCGTTTCGACTCCCTTCCCTGCAAATTCAACCGCGAGAGGTAGACCCACATAGCCAAGGCCCACAACCCCCACTTTAATCTTTTTCTCTGTAATTCTTTTCTTCAATAATTCGACATCGGTATTCATCTTCCCTCGTACTGAAGTTTATAATAGTGTTGGTACTCGCCGGAGATAATTCTTCTCCACCAATCTTCGTGGTCGGTGTACCACCTTATTGTTTCCTCGATTCCCTCTTCAAAAGATCTGTGAGGCTTCCATCTCAATTCTATTTCAATCTTCGATGAATCCATGGCATATCGGCGATCATGTCCCGGCCGGTCTTTCACGAATTTCAATAGGGACTCCGGCTTCCCAAGCCTTTTCAATATCAGCTTAGCCATCTCGATATTACGAATCTCATTCCCGCCGCCGATATTATAGATTTCCCCGACCACTCCATGATATAAGACCGTATCGATAGCCTCGCAATGATCTTCAACGAAAATCCAGTCTCGTACATTTTCACCATCACCGTAGATCGGAAGCTCCCTGTTCTGCATCGCGTTAATTATCATCAACGGTATGAATTTTTCGGGAAACTGAAATGGCCCGTAATTGTTTGAGCATCTTGTGATAACAGTCGGAACATTGAAAGTTTTCAGCCATGCCCGCACGAGCACATCTGCACTTGCTTTGCTCGCCGAATAAGGGCTATTCGGTGAAAGGTTATTTGCTTCGGTAAATTTCCCTTTCGCTCCGAGCGAGCCGTAGACCTCATCTGTCGACACCTGCAGGAATTTTTCTACGCCAAATTCCCTCGCTGCCTCAAGGAGCACCATGGTTCCTCGGACATTTGTTTCGATAAAAACTTGAGGGCCGAGAATACTCCTGTCAACGTGCGACTCCGCAGCAAAATTAACTATTGCATCGCAATGCCATTCATGAAAGAGCCGCTTCACGAATGCAGCATCGGAAATATCTCCGCGATAAAAATGATACCTGGGGTTTGACTCAACGTCGCGCAGGCTTTCAAGATTGCCGGCATAAGTCAACTTGTCAAGATTTATGAGGTCGACATTATCATGCTTTTCTAAAAAGAATCTTATGAAATTGCTGCCGATAAAGCCCGCGCCACCGGTTACAAGAATACTTCTCAAGTTCATTGGCATTGATTATAGATTTTTACCTAAACTCTTTTCGATCGTGGTCGTGAAAAATTTTATGATTGCCAACTCGTAATTGAAAAATATATCACTCGCTGGGTGGAGTTTCAACACAAAAGTTGCGAGGGTAGTCTTGAAAAAAAGGGTTGCAGATACTAAATTATACGAAATCTTGGAGAAGTGAATGGCAAAAATCTGTGAAGTCTGCGGAAAAAAACCGATTTACGGTCACAATGTGAGTCATGCTCACAACATCACCAACCGCAGATGGAATCCGAATCTGCAAAGCGTACGCGCGGTGATCGACGGCAAGGTCAGGCGCATAAACGTTTGCGCGTCTTGCATCAAGCAGGGACGCGTGCGAAAAGCTGCTTAGGTTTCTGGGGTTGCATCCTCGTACTGCGAATTACAATCTAAAGTTAAACAGATTTCCGACTTTTAAAACTTGATTTTGACTTTTGGGTCACATTCCGCTAAGTCGTGCGTTTGAAATCGGTATCTCAAGCTATATTCTGCTGAACCAATTTCAAAGACAGTCTTCACGATAATAATCCGTGCGGCGATAAGATTTTTCGGTCAGATGAATTGCCGTTCCGTTGACAAAGCCCCCATCGACAATCTGAACGTTTCTCACTTGGCGCGGACCGATGCACGCAAATTGTTGAGATAAGCAATGTCCTCGGGTTTTGGAGATAGACTCTGCAATTTTATGAAATACTTGTCGCCTTCACCCAATCGGCCGTCTAAATAGTAAGCCCGGCTCAAATTGAATACCACCTGAACATCTTGTCTGTCCAGAGAATCAGCTCTCGTCAGATATGAGATCGCTTCCCCATAATTTTTATTCATCAGGTCAATCTGTCCCAGCCACTTGTAAGCGAAGACGGTTTCCTTATATCCCAGAGATACCTTCAACAGTTCCTCCGCCCGGTCATATTTCTTTTCCATGAGCAGAATACCCGCGGCCTTCTTGTAAAAATCCATCACCTGTGGAATCGATGTCATCAGAGCTTCGTACTCGTCAAATGCCCTCTCTAATTCACCATGATTCTCATAGTAATCGCCCAATTCCATATGACCAACTTCCAGACTCAAACCCGTTTGCATCACGGCAAACGCGATCTCTTGAATGTGATTTGCGGGTCGAAAATTTTCCATAAAACGATTAGGAACGGATTTAGGTTGAAAGGGCCAGCCCGATTTTAAATGTTGAATGACCATGGCACCATAAACGCTGTCCAATTGAGTCACTCCTTTTCCTCGTTCCAGACCTACGCTGTCCGGAGGCCAGTATGAATTAATCATCTTGTTTGCCTTCATCGTTTCGTAGAAAGCCTTCGCAATCAAAAAGTACCCATTAATGTTGGGATGAAGATGTTCCAGGATTAACGAGTTCCCAATAACGCCATTAGGGGAGGCGTTTTCAAAATATGCCAGCGTAGGAACGATAGGACAGGAGTATTGTTTTGCCAATGAACGCAATGCATCGTTAAATTCTTCCGGGGCGCGGAACCGCAAGGCATCATAGTCTTTTGCCTTGAAGTAGTTCTGACGAGCCTTTGCATAATCTCCATCGGCTTCTTCCTGACGGGCAAGGTCGAAATAGTCCTGCGCTGTCTTTCCTTCCTTGTCGCGCACAGAGATAAACGGGGGTTGATCGCGGAGATTACTGACCAGCTCGCTCAAGACAACGGGCACCTTCTTCTCAGCCGCCTTTTGGAGAATGTCATTCATGTTCTCTTCGAACTGCATTTTCCCTGCCTCGTAAAGCGGACTCCCAAAGGGAATAGTTTGTTGTGCCACTATGCTTTCCATCAGCGTCGATGATGGCTCGCTGTCATTTCCTCCGTAAATCATCTTGTTTAATTCGAATCTTAGCCAGCCCAGGAAGTCTCGCAAGAGAAGGAATATCTTGAACCTCTCAAGCTTGAGATATGTTCTAATCAGCCATCTTGAATTACCAAGAGATTGAACCGAACCCACCCCGAGGGCGCCATAATATTCGTTGTGACCGGCGTAAATAAGAAGTGCGTCAGGGGACTCTCGCAGAATTTCGTCCATCATGTCCAGCATTGCATAGCTGTTAATCGCAGACATCGCGACGTTGATAACTTCAACCTTCTTTCCAGGAAAAGTGTCCGAGAGCAACCTAGCAAGGATATTCGGGAAGGAAGCATTTGTCTCATACGGAAATCCTGCAGCCGACGATTCGCCCAGTACAAAAATCCGACACCCGTTCTTCGGCTTATCCCTCAGAAATATCCCTCTGGGCGGAGCAGGCAGCGCGGTTTGTCCGGTAAAATAGCGGCGGGCGACATTGGGATTACACTGGAGATAATCTTCGTAACCCGCTTGGGCCGGAATGAACAAATCTAAATTGCCGTCGTAATTGAGAATTCTCAGCGAAATCTCTAAAACGATCAACACCATGAACGGCAAGGAAACAGTGACAACCCAGAACATTCTCTTCCGCGATCGAGACGTAAGACTGCGCCGGTTACCTTTTGGATTCTTCGCTTCTTCTTTTTCTCGGTCCTTCATTATCTTCAGGTAAACTTTGTCGCGAGTTTCGAACGAGACCCTACTTCAACACCATCATCTTTTTTACTGATGCAAGTCTTTGTCCGTCGCTGCCAACAGCCTTTATTTCATAAAAATACGTCCCGCTCGTCAGCTTACCACCATCAAACAAAACCGAATGATTCCCGGCACTCTCTTGTTCATCCACCAAAGTTTCTACTTCCCTCCCGAGGACATCGTAAACCTTCAACGTGACTCGGCCGCTGACCGGTAATCGATACTTGATTGTCGTCATTGGATTGAAGGGATTAGGATAGTTTTGTTCAAGAACAAGACCAACGGGGACGCCGTTTTGTCTATCGCTGACGGCGGTTATCGTCTGTGTACCATCATAGTGCACCACCGTATCGATAATGGATGTATAACCGATGCCAGTACCATGATTGCTGCTCACAAATACCACATCAAATATTCTATCCTCTGGCATGCCACTATATGATCCCTGTCTCGTACCGATGACAAGTTGTCCGGTGGCTTCACTATATGAAAATGGGATGAGAGAGTACTGTCCTTGCTCATAGTTGTAATTATCACCCTCATCTTCATATAAAATGAATTTTGCATCGGCTCCTCTATAAACTCTTATTTCAAGAGTGTCAATGGATTGAGTTGCATACTGAATATTGGGACCCATAGGAATTATTGAGCCCGATTTTACAAAAATCGGCATAGTATCTAACGGAGCAGCTGCAACTATGCTTCCTCCCCCGCTTACAATATCTCCCGTCCAGAAATCATACCAATTGCCCGTCGGCAGATATACAGTTCTAGATGTGACGCCTTGCGTACAGACGGGATTGATCATCATGAATGGACCGAACATAAATTGATCGTCGATGGAAGCGACATTGGGATCTGCTCTGTAATCCATTATCAGATGACGCATGACGGTATAATTCTCGCTCGTGACCATCCAGGCAAGTGAATAAATATAAGGCATCAACCTGTACCGCAGCATGTCATAATTCAGAAGGATCCTTCTTGTTGTGGCATCCCAAAAACTTGACAAGAGGGACTTATCGTCCACCCCGTGAATCCGGTATATAGGACAAAAGGTTCCGTACTCAAACCAGCGGGTAAATAATTCACGTTTGTCGGGTGTTCCCCAGTTAGTTTGCACCCAATTGGTTGCGTATCCACCGATATCAGTTGTCCAATATGGAATTCCGCTGAGACAAAAATTTAAGCCCGCAGATAGCTGTAGTTTAAAATCACCCCACGTACAGCTTATGTCGCCCGACCATGAAGCTGCAGCGTTTCGCTGACTTCCAGGAAATGCACATCTGCTCAGAGTAAACAGTCGTTTATCTTTAATATCCTGTCTCCAACCGTCATAAACGCTTGTGGCATGCATGAGCGGGTATGTATTATGGTACAGCACACCTTTGCCTAATGCAGTGTTGGCTGAGTCCCTGTCGTAAGTGTCCGGATATGTATCCGGTTCGTCGGCATCCGCCCACCAGGCATCCCAGCCGTACTTTTCAAACAATTGATCCCTGACCTGCTGCCAATAGATAGTTCTGGCCGTACTGTTATGAGGATCATAGTAATGGCGTGTACCATCGCTCGGATATAAAGCGTTGATCCCCGAAAACTGAGTATAATTTGAATTGCCTTCCGTAAATGTTGCCCATATAGAAATCATCGTATGTATATTGGCATTGTGCAGTGAATCTACCGTCGCCGCGGGATCAGGATAATTGGAAGGATTCATTACGTTAGATCCCCATGAATATGGATTCCAGTAATACCAATCCTGGACAATGCAATCCACCGGGATCCCGTTGTTTCTGTACTCGTTTTTAACGGCGATAAGGTCGGAGCTTGACGAATATCTATTCTTAGACTGGAAAAGACCGTAAGCCCATTTTGGAAATAGCGGTGCGGTCCCAGTTGCCGTTCTATACGCTGAGATTACCGAATCGATTTCGGGTCCGTAAATGAAATAATAGTCCACCATTTCACCACACAGCGAACTGAATCGATATTTGGTTGCCGATGCAACTGTGCCATCAAAGAGCGTCTTCGAGTAATTGTCCCACAAAATCCCGTATCCTTTACTGGAAACTATGATCGGCATTCCTATCTCTTTGTTCGCCTGGTCTAGCAATTGTGTGTGCCCCTTGTAGTCCATGATTCCTTGCTGATGTTGCCCAAGGCCATAGATCGCTTCGTCAGTAGGAGAATTGAAAGTTGAGGAGCAGCTGTCCGTATTCACGCCGTAAACCGTGTCTGGAGAGATCCGTCTGCTGTCCTCCGACAGTATTAGGCTGCCGTCAATTGAATAGAAACTCAGCAATGAGGAAGCCTTGGATACGGCCGCCTTGATTTTGCTCGTAGTAATAATCACGGAAGTATCATCCTCATCCATTGTGAATGAAGGCGCACCCCAGACTTTGTTCACCGTGAGAATGACTTTTGGAGGAAGTGCAGTGTCTGCACAATACGTGATGCGGAAAATATTATCTTGGCATACGTACACTTTCAGAATACCTGTCTGCAATCTGAACAATACCCCGTCCGACTGCCGCTGGAATGAGCCAACCTGCGAGTTCGCCTCCGAGAAAAGCAGATCTAATGACACACACATCAATAAAATTATTTTTTTCATTTCTTATCCGATTCCTGTTTAATGTTTTATTTCGTTTATGCTGCCATCTCGTCCGATTGCAATTTCGGTGATGGCGGCATAACCATCAACAGATGTTAAGGCAATAAGACGTATATAGCGCGCACCGGTCGGCTGGAATGTCACAACTTTCATCCTTACGTCACCGGCCCATTTGCCGTTGGCAATCTTTGTGAAACTGAGATTGTCGTTGCTTTTGTAGATTTCGTAAGACTCTATGCTACCCGATGTGATCGGAGTTGCCACAGTCTTGTATTGTGGCACATATTCCAGCATTGCGATGTCATTGAATTCCTTTCCAAGGTCGATGGTGATCGATTGGGGCAAGGAAGAATCGGACTTCCAAACCGAGTAATAGTATCTGTCATTTATTCCATCGATAGCATAACTCGCGTTGCCGCTTGTTGCAGCGGCCGACACGGGGATCACGGGATATTCCATGAATGGTTCTTGTTTAGGTAATGCAGGTCGGGTTGTATCCGGATTCCATGCCTTTCCAACTTCCTCCAGACGCACCACGATGCTCGAATCTAATTTCCCGTTTTCGTTGGGAGGACAATTCAATACAAATGTGCACCATCTGGGTTCAAGAAATTTGAATTCATCGACAATTTCGTTCACGTCCATCAAGGGCGCAGTCGGAACTCTCGCGTCCCAGAACCAGTCGTCGCCGCTGTTTTTGTTTATCAAGGCACTCTGCAATGCGGGAAGAACGTTGTCGTTCGGAAGCGTCTGTCCGGCTTCATAATGTACCATATCGTTTTCGTACAGACATTGAAGGTGTGTGTTGTCCAGAAGCAAACAGCCCGGTTGAAGTCTTTTCACCAGCGCGCGTATTTCGTCATAAGGCACCGCTACATGTCCCATCTTCCACGACCATCCGTCGATGAAGAGCATCTTGATGGGCCCATAATTAGTCAAAAGCTCGGCAATCTGCCCTTTTATAAACTCCATATCCCGCGCAGTGATTGGTCCATTCCCTACTCCCCTCGTATTATCCCAGATGGAATAATAAAGGCAAGGGAACAGCCCATGCGCCCTGAAGGCATTCACGAACTCTCGGACAACATCGCCGCCGCCATTTTTCCATGGACTATTTGCAACACTGTTTGACGTGTATTTACTGTTCCACAAACAAAAACCATCATGGTGTTTCGTCGTAAGAATTCCGAATTTCATTTTTGCGGCGACTGCCGCCTCTGCCCATTGGTTACAGTCGAGATCTGCCGGGTTGAACTTCGTCACATCTTGGTCCGGTGCAGCCCATTTCGCACCGGTAAATGTCATAATGCCGAAATGTATAAACATACCGAAGCGAAGCTCGGTGAATGCACGCTGGAGATCTTCAGTTGTTTGAGCATGCATTGATTCCAACGATTGGAACAGAATTATCATCGTCAAAAAAAATAATTTCGTGAATTGAGCACGATTCATAGACAAGGTCCTTTTCATTTCCGTTGATTACATAAGACGAGCGAATACCGATAAAGAATACGCCTGCAGCCTTCACGCTCTGCAGGCGTTGTGCGTTTTATCAGAAGAAGTAGCCGGATTGCACTATTTCATTAGAGACATTTTGCTTGTTTGACGTTCGCTCCGGCTAACAGAAAAGCAGATCTCTGATGCGAGCGAGCTGCCCCGGAACCTGGAATCGTACAATTGTTCAGGTTGAGTGCAGGCCCAAAATCCAGACCTTCCCGGCCCTGTCGCATTTTACATTTTCGCGACGAGCATCAACGTCATTCAAATTCCGCAAAAGTGTTACCGCTAACAATGAAATCACAAAATTTTTTGGGACACTCCTGCGGCCACGGCGGCTGCAGGATATGTCCAACCAAAAAATTTTAGACGATTTACTTCAAGAGGACCAATTTCTTAGTAATCTGATTGCTTCCAGCCTGTAACCTATAGGAGTAAACGCCGCTGGCGAATCTGCTGCCATCAAATATTGCAGAGTACGTACCAGGTGCCTTCAAGCCGGAGAACAATGTCGCTACTTCCTGTCCGAGGATGTTGTATACTTTCAGAGTAACGAGACTATTCTGTGGAACGGTGTACTCTATCCGAGTTGTCGGATTGAACGGGTTCGGATAGTTTTGAGACAAGACGAATTGAGTCGGGTGCGTATTGGGCGGAAGATTCACACCTGTCGTTAGCTTTCCTCCGTCATTGTCGGAGACGCCAGCCCAAGACGTGTCGAGGCGAACTTCGGCAAACATCGCCTGCGTCCCGACATTCGAATTGCTGAACTCGAGGTGAACGGCGTTGAAGCCGTGGTGGAGTACGGAATCGTATAACACGGTTCCATGTTTCCAAAAGCTGTAGGTTCCCCGCGCGTCCGCAGACGCTGTGTCGGGTTTTCCTCCACTGGGATCCAGATCATGCCACATATGAAGTACGGCAGAGGTATCTCCGTCCAAGTCCAGTCTCAATACCCACCAGTGTGGTCCTGTGCCCTGACACAAAAGTCCAGGGACTCCTGTGCCGGAAACATTATTTATCATCGCAGTGTCGTTACCCCAGCCATGTGGAGCTCCGAATTCTTCATACGTGCTGTCCCAGAATGAGCAGACGTTCCAGCAATTCGGCGAGCCGTATTCCAGGTCATTGACGAAACTCAACCAGTAGGTAGCCTTCGCCTCGTTGGTCACTGGATGGCTCAAATACCGGGCATATCGTATATAGGTCCAGCCGCTGGGAATTGACCCGCACACCGCGTGACCAGCACGGTTGATAGGATAGGCCAGCGCACTTTCATAATCTGCTATTCCGGTATCGGCCACCGCGAGCATTTTACTGTTGTGATTCGTCGACGAATCCGAGATGTACCAGCTGCCGGCCCAACCGTTGCCGGCAGTGCCCAAAGTATCCAGAACGGATCCCAGTTGATAATCGAAAGACTCAATGACACGCGTGCCGGTTTGGGCCATGGTCACTGAGCTTATAAGGAAAATTAACGCTATGCAGGAAAATATTTTCAGGCCGTTCATTTTTCTTCTCCTTCATGTTTTTAGTTCAGATTTTCTCATTGCACGGCATCCATCGTGAATGATGAGTAACCGACTCTTTTCACGTTGAATACCTTGCACTATCTTACAAAGACTTTTTCCGACTCACTTCTTCGTTCGCCTACCACCTCCTTTAAACAAAGTTATGCTCGTCCTATCTTATCAACATAAGTTTCTTTGTTTCGACAAAATCGCCAGCCTTCATCCGGTAAAAATAGACGCCGCTTGATAAGTTCGAGCCGTCAAAGCGGACAATATGTTCACCAGGCTGCTGTTCTCCATCGACCAACGTCGCTATCTCTCTTCCAAGCACGTCATAAATCTTTAAAGTCACGTGACTAACCGTCATAAGCTGGTAGCTAATGTCGGTCGTCGGATTGAAAGGGTTCGGATAATTTTGACCCAGCTCAAATTTGTAGGGAGTCTGCGAATCCTTGCCGTGGACCGACGAAATATTGCGGCTGCCACTGTCGACCAATACATATTCCACCGAATTCGCTGGTGAAGCAAACTCTATCGTGTCATCGACAGGATATGCCAGAGCCGGAATCTGCTGAAGGCTGTCAAGGGGTCCCCATCTTGTCGCGCTGGGGCCATGACCATTCACAACCACAGACTGCGGCCATGTGCTATTGTCGACTCCTGTGAGGGTATAGACATAAAATCTGTCTCCTACACCGATGCTTTTTGGATTCAGCATCACAGTTTGACTGGTGGAACCGTCATTCACTACAACGACACCAGTGTGTCCCGAAGAGAACCTCGTGGCATAAGCATAGATACCTTTGCCTCCCGGCACAGTCGCGCTTACGACATGGTCTCCGATGACTTGGTTCAGATAATATATGTAATAGAAATCAGGCCGCGGATTCCATTGCGGAATGCTGCCATCGTTCCCATTATAAAACATTCCGTCAGTGTTCCAGTTTGCAATGAGCCACCTTGCAGACATCCCCATGTTGTTCTTTATCATCTCACAAAAGAGCGCCACAGCTTGCATCCCGTTTGCAATTGATGTTTCTGCCGTAGCGGACCCGCTGTTGTTTGCAGAGGAACAGTTCCATTCAGTCAATGCGATCGGCATCGGAGCAGCGCCGAAATTGGAAATGTCCTGCCGAACCGAGGCAATATCGGCGTCAATTTCACTCACACCGTTATCTACCTGACCCTTTATGCTTGTAGCATTGTTGCCGTAATAATCGTGTATCACGTAAAAATCTGCGGTATCGCCGACTTCGTTGAAGAACTGTTGGTTCCAATTCCGGTCGGCGACGATCCAGTCGCTTGCATCATGGTATTGGTTTATTTGACCTCCAACATATATTGTTGCTCCAATTCCGTTCGCCGCCGCTTTCATCGAGTCGACAAATATTTTGAAATGTTTCCCGTAGAGGTCACCACTAATTACTGCGGGCTGATGGTCTTTGTTTTTCGAAGTGTCGATCAGGAAACCGGCTTCCCAGGGTCGGTTATCTTCGTTGCCGATCTCCCAAAATTCAGTGCGACCGTCATCATAGCGCACCCAATCAGCCGCATAATGTGCGGCCTGCGCTACGGGATCGTTGCTTCGCCCGTAGCGGGCGTAAGCATAGTTGATGGTTATGAGTCCCTGCGTGTAAAGCTGGTCACGCATATTATAGTAGCTTTCAGGAGTCGGAAGGAGACTGGGGCCTAACTCCGGTGAGAGCCTTTGCTTAACCGCACCAGTGCCATAATAATTGCTCGCATCGTAAATAGAATCGGGCAGATCGCCAGGATTGCCGCTCCAGAAAAAAACGTCCGACCAGCTTCCTCCCGGATAACGGATGAGAGTAGGCGACAGCAATTGGAGATAACCCAGCAGCGTCGGATTGTTTACGTCCTGTGACACCCATGTCGCTACTGCATTTCCGAAAACATAGTTCGATATCTCGCCGAGCGTGTCGGTACCGTCAATGGTAACGATAACATTAGGGGAGACATTAGTCTTTGTCGTATCTCGATAGAGTGGTATAGCTGCAGTTTTTGGGTAATAATCCTGCAGGAAACAATTTGTCCCACTCTGACCGAAAACCTGACTGACCCCGCCAAGAAGCAACACGGCTGATAGAACTGCCTTGATAGTATTCATAGCATCACATCTCTATACTGGTTAGGAAAGAATCATCCTTTCAAAAAATCATCGTGCTCCGCCATCTTGCCCCATATCAACTTGATATACCATATATTTGTTTGAGCTAGAACCGTCACCGGCAATCATGTACAAATAATTGGATGTGCTGCTCCACGCAATCCCGTTGCAAACTGTCGGGAGAATTCCTTTGTACATATTGTCCACTTTCGTACCATCTGATCCGGCGCCGGGGTCGATGAGAAGTGGATCGGTCGAATAAGTTGCGATATACAGGTCGCCGCTCGAGGAGAATGCGATGCCGGTTATATGATCGGCAGCGAATGCCGTCGTACTCATGTCAAGCACGAGCTCTCGTGTACCCACCGTGCTATCCGATGTAAGATGATTCTTCCAGACCTTTTCATTCCCCGGCGAACCTGAGGGAGCAGATACGACATAGACATCACCATTATAGACTTTCACCGCAAGTATTGTATCGGACGCATATCCTGCTACAGCGGCCGGGGCGCTAAGGGTTCCGGCGGCATAAGGAGGAATAACATAGAGATCGGTCTTGTTCCATCCGGCAAAAAGATATCCAGCCTGGTCGAAGTCCCCAAATTTAGCAAGTTTCGCCAGCTGCACCCATTTCTGCTGCACAGAATCAGTCGATGGATTCACTTTCTCAATCCATCTGGTGGTTGCCGACATCACATATAAATTGTTGTCGGGTCCCACGCAAGCTCCCCATGGCGTCCCATTGGCCGTTCCTATTACTATGTTGTCGGTGGCAGAGGTGATCTCATGTATGCCCATCGGGCTGGACCCGGTGGTCGAGTTTTCCGTAACGAACACATGACCCTGATTGTCGGCCGCGATTCCACCCAAGGGGACGTTTTGCAGAAGACCGCCGTACTGCGAAGTAACATTTGTTATTTGATATGGTCCATGCTTCGCCACGGTGCCATTATGCGGCTCCACTTCTATGGTAATCGAGTCACTCACAAGATTGGGACGACGCACCACTATCGTCGTGGAATCCATCGAAATGACATCAGCCTGAGACAGAGAAAAATTTTTGCCGCCAACACTGCCGACACTGAAATACACTATTGTGGTGTCGGAGGCAAATGTGTCTGTCGCTGCAATGACAAAATTGTGTCCGCGGATTGTAATTGTATTCACGCCTCCGGTAGCCGCTGACGGATCTATAGAAACAATCGTCGCAGCTCCCAGCGCCGCGTAAGGCTTATCCCATGTAGGCGTTGTAACATTGTACTTGCATCCTGAAACAAATGCTAAGGAGGCAAAAATAAACGCAAATGTAAATAATATATAACGATGGAATTTCATGTTTTCTTTCTCCTTTTACCTTGAGAACCGGACAGTGAATCGCTGTATGTTTCCGAAATCACCGAAAGGTGTGTAGGCGTAGTCGATGGAAAGTCCGAACTTCGAGAAACCCACTCCGTATGAAAGTCCATTCCCTTCATCGTTAACAGCGTTTCCGGAAGTGTAACCTGCGCGCAGAGATAACATGTCGAGCAGACAGTAATCTAGCCCGACGTTGACTTCCTCAGGGCGATCAGTATAATGGCTGGCATCTAGGCTCATGAGAAGCGATTGATTGAACGGAAGCGATTTTGCCAAGTCCAAAAGATTCATCGATATTCCGAGAGAGAACGCCAGCGGGGCCTGGAAACCTTCATCGACATATTTCACCTGCTGAGAAAAATTCCTCACTGACATTCCGAACACGAGGCTCTTAACACCGGTTTTGAATTGCGTGCCGAAATCAAACACAATGGGCGATAACTTATTTGAGGCAGTCTGGCTTGTGTCGTTACCGGTGCCGCCAGGCAAAGGAATTGTGCTTGGACCTAGGTCTTGATGTATCAACTTTATCTGGCCTCCAAGGCTGAACTGCTCGGTCAACTGTTTCGCATAACCTAGGCCGGCAGCGTAAGCGGTCAAATGGTAAATGCCGAGATCCTCGTAGCCCTGAGGACCTTGACCCACAATCGTTTCATAAATATCCCCATAATTGACATACTGCAAACTGAAACCGATAACCCCGTACCGGCCGTTGGCCGGATTGACTTCGAGGCTAAAAGTATTATGAGTGATACCGGCTATCCACTTATTCGTGCTGCCAGATAAGTCCACGACGCCGTTCAAGCCTGTCATCCCGGCAGGATTGAAAAATAGTGAGCTCGAACCTAATGGAAGACTCGTCATGGCATCAGCCATGGCAGCACCGTGAGCATCCGAGACCACGCTCAAGAACTGAAATCCGCTCTGCGCTAATTTCTGCTGTGCAAAACCCGGAACCGTGAATGAACTCAGAAGCAGAGCCGCCGCAAGAAAATTTATCTTCTTCTTCATCTAATGTCTCCTTACCTGATAATGACAAATTTGCGAAAGATCTTTGGCCCATTGGGTTCTTCCACTGCCAGTATGTAAATCCCGCTGGCAACGATTTGACCCGCTGAAGTTCGGCAATACCACTTCTCATCACCGGTGCCTTTGTGGTCAATCGTGTATATCAAATCTCCACGCTCCGTGAAGATTTTCAGCTTGCAAACAGCAGGCAGGCCAAAGAAACTGATTTTATCTTGCACTTCAGGCTGGGAGCCGTACTGATAGGACCGTGCGCGGCTGTCATATGGATTTGGAACAACACGGACGAGATCCAATCCCAAACCGGCAGAAATTTGAAACGGTGTAAAGTAATTTAACCCATTCTCGAGTACAGCGTCATAAGCCTTATATCCGGCTCCACTTACCCATGTTTTTCCTGTCACGTTGACTTTTCTCCAAATCGTATCGGCAGCGGCAGGATTCGTAGAGTCCGCGCTCGTCAATGAATCTCCAACACCCGATGAATTCACATGAACAAAAACATAATCTACATTGTTATATTTCACCCAGTCCGACACATCAAGGGAATCATTTCTGCCGTACTTCATTCCCGTAGTCCATGTTCCTTGGCTATTCATTGCTATCCATTTCATGGTGGAGAATGTAAAAGGCAGCGGTCCAGCTGGAATCGGCGGGCGCTGCAATGAAGCCGGCAGAACTGTTATCGTCCACTCAAGGCTGCTGTAAAGCACTCCAACCGGATTCCCATTGATATCCCTCTGTGTACCATCATCCTTCGTCTGTAAATAATAGTAGTAATCAAATCCTCTTCCCGGCGGGTTAGGATCGTTGGCTGCATCATCGTCCCAGCTACGGTTGCCTGAGACATCGCTGGGAAGATTGTTCTTGCTGCACTCAAAGACCTTGTCATACCTTGCAAGCGGGTTCATAGAAGTATTTAATGAACGATAGATAACGTAGCCGTTAAAATGCGGATCCTTTTCAGCTTCTTCAGACCACTGCAAATTGATCCGATCACCCAATCCGCTCACGATAAAATTCGATGGAGGCTGCGGCGGCTGGGGTGCCCTGTAACCCGATGCATAATTGTTCATTGCTTCCCGATAAATCTTTATAATAGAATCCTTTCCCGTGAGTACCCACGCCCTCTTGTAAGCGTTCGCACCATCGAGAGTTTTTGGCGCAGACGATCCGTCAGGCATGATCAGATCGGGCGTCCCCGTTCCGTTGTAATACTGTAACCAGTTCGCGCCAACCTCAAGATTTTTCTCACGAGATATACCGCCCCCTCCTTGAGCATAAACTATATGAATGCTGTCTCCCGGTGCCAGGCTTGCATAGGGACCAAATCCCTGCTCTTGACTCGTACCACCACCGCTGTTCCTTCGTCCGACGGGGTAATTACCCTGAAGAGGTGTTGCACCACCGACAACGGCTATCATGCTCGAATCGTGAGGTATCGGCGAATGCCCCTCAGTAATGTCTGTCCAACGGTCCGCCATTCCTACCGCATCGTATTGATTAATATAATTCTTGATGTCGGGATCGAGGTCCGAGGAAATAAACCAGGTAGTTGCAGGCTGGGAAATATCATCGGACGTATCGCCAACTGCCTTATCGGCATGAAGAGTTACATTCCCTGCAAATTTCCATGAACACATCCGCCCATCCCAGTTTTGTGCCGGGCATCCCCAGTCTTCATCATATATACTGCCTTTAAGTGAGGTCCTGTTCTTGTCTGGACCGTAATAAGAATAGAACCCCCTCATGTGATAAAGAGGAGATGAAGCATCGTTAAAAAGCTGAGACCCCACGCCGTAGTCACCGAAATCATGGTTCAAAGTGCTCTCCCCCCACGTGGACTGGAATGATGCCCAGGAACCGGTACCCTGAACTCCTCCGATGGGTTCGGACGGTGCTCCGTTACCTTCCCCTGCGAAAGCATAACGGTAAATGAAATAGACCCAAACAGTATCGAGCGTCTGGGCATTGACATCACCTGCGGCATCGTAAATACCGGTGTTCTTGAAAGTCCAGTCGTTGATAAAATATTGACCATCGGTGTTGTCACCAAAAACCATTACCTTCCTGGTTACGGTAATCCCGACTGAGGTGTTGAATTGCACTATTATCATACGGTCGGGTGCCATGGTGGGATCGTACTGGTCCACCTGGTCATACGCGGTCTGAAATGACCCATCTGCAACATTGCCGCCATTAATCACCGTCACGTTAGGATGCGGCTCCTTTCCAATGAGCTTAAACTGAACAGGGAAGATCTGATTGGTCCGATCCGCACCATCCCGCGGCCCGGATCCAACCACCTTGGGACTCAGAAGCTTACCCAGAAGGGGGTCGTTGTAATCTTTGACGCCGATCCACATTCCTTCCATTCTCAACATGTCCTGGTCATTGAATCCGTAACCGAATTGAGCAGGCCACGTAAAGGAGTTTCCAAAATTGCCCTGCGTGAGAGCGCCATACTCACCCTCGTAATTCATCCCGATATTATTTATCGGAGACAATAGATCGCTTACGCTGAGCCATTTGACTTGTTGCGCGAACGAAACTTCAAAAGTACCTAAACACAAGAAAGCTGCAATAAAAAGGAAAATCGGTTTTTTCCCGCTCATGGAACCTTCGCTGGTTCTTATTGCTCGATATTTCATTATAAAAATTCCTCTTTTCTTTTTGTTAGTCTGACAAATTGAACGAAAATGTCAGGCCAAAGTAGAAAGTCCGCGGATCAAGGAACCAGAACGTCGACTCTTTCGGCATCTGAATATACGCTTTGTCCGAAACGACCTGATTGACTTTCGACTGAGGAACCTGCCACCATCCATTTACATCCTGCCCGGGTTCCTGTGAAGCGGCGTAGCCGTGCGGGCCGTACCACCAGTACTTTCCGGTGACGGCGTTGTAATACATTGCAATGGAATTCCCATTATTCAATTGAGTGGGATCCATTATCGGCGATGAGGTCGCATCAACATTCTGCTCCACCATCGGCTGCCAGTTAACTCCCGGCTTCCTGTAGTCTCCGACTCTATCACTTCCAGGAATGTTGGCATACGCGGTACTCGGCGGCAAATGCAGGGACAACAAATAATTCTCGTCGCCGGTATCCCAGAGTCTGAGGGTATTGAACACATTATCCACATCCATGAACAACTGGAAATTCATCCGCCCAAAGGTGAGGGTCTTCTGCAGTCTGAGGTGAGTGTTGAAGTAATCGACCGCCTGAACGTTATACGAGATATTAGGATTATTGGGATTCCATGTCGTCCAGTATCCGGCCTGCCAATCGACGACGATGTTCAGCATCCAATCACCAAAAATATGATTGCCGATTATATCCGGGCCAAAATCAGCCGGACTAAGGAAATTCACATTTGCCCTTGCGAACGGTGCGGGAATCGGCCGATTCTGGTAATTGTTCTCCGTGGTGTTGTCGAAGATGGTTTGTTGTTGAGCATTGTTAGTAACCTTGGCTTCGTTGAAATGACCCGCAGTGTTCACCTGATATGTGTAGTTGACAAAGCCATTCACCCAGTCCCCGGTAGTCTTGCGAAGTGTGATCTCGAAGCCCTTATTATCTGCATAGTTATTGGCGGAGGTCGCAAAGTAACTGACCCCTGAAGTTGCTACATATTGTACGGCATCTTGCTGATCGCTGACATCGTTGTAGTATGCTGCTCCTTGAAGCAGATACTCTTCGCCAAGCGAGAAGTCAACACCTAACTCGTACGAGACAGTTTTTGCGAGAATGAGGTTGGGGTTTCCGTACGCTGCCATCTTATCATTCTCGTCGCGGCTCACACGGAAAATGGTCTCGTACTGAGGCAGCTCTCTGAACCAGCCGTAGTTGAAAAACAGCTTTGCATTTTCGGAAATCGGATGCGATATCCCGAGCCTAGGACTCAAATCCAATTGCATCTTCGACGGAGTTGACCCGAATTTGGCATTGGCAAGCGTTGCACTGTCGGGCGGCTGGAAAAATATTGAACCGGCGGTGCTGAATGGATTGATGTCCCACCAGTGATAATTTGCGTCGCTTAGATCCAGACGCAAGCCCGCATTCATCGTGAACTCTTTCGTCTCTAATTTATCTTGAGCATAAGCCGCCCCGCGATAAGGGAAGACATCCAGGAGTGTCCGAGAGGAATAAACATTTTGACCCTGCTGAGAATTTATTATACCGTAATCGAAGTGCAGATCGTTATAGTCGAATTCTATTCCGGCTTTAACCAAGTTCTCAAAATTAACCTGACTCGTCAGATCTGCCTTCAAACTTGTCGTGCTTACGAAGCTATGATCGCGCGTCATTGCGTAAAACGAACCGCCGTTGATGATAACATTTGCAAAGTTGTTATCCGGCCAGTATCCAAACGGGTTGGAATCCTCGTAGAAACCCGGAACGACTTCAACCTTTGCCGATGTATCTCTCAATGCAGCGGGACGAGTGTTGTAATGCACGGTATAGTTCTGCAACAAAACTTCATAATATGTGTTCGCGTTCAAAGTGTGAGTAAACTTCGCAGAAAGATTACGATGCCAGATATCGGTAAGACAAAAAGCATAGTTAGAATAAAGAAGAAATGGATTAAAACTCCCGTCATTGGAGCCGACAATCCCTGCAACATCGGAGGCCGACTGAGGATAGAAATAGGCTCCCAGGTTGGTATCCCAGTTGTTTCTCTCGGTGAACGTCTCGCCGTATAGGCCGTTGAGCTGCAATTTCATCGTCGGGGAAATGTCTGAATTAAGCTGGAACGTGCCGTCATAGTCTTTATAATCGGGCCTCGATAGCGGCCACACAAGCATTGATCTATTGCTGCGATAAGAGGCAAAGAATCTCAGCCCGCCCAGTGCGTCGCTGACCACAGGAACCGGGCCGCCAAATCCAGCGTCGATATTGTAATCAGGTTGGTTGTTGATCTGCTGCTTTCTGATTTCGTATTCGAAAGCTCTCTGGCATTCTGCGGGAGTCAAATTGTAGCCCTCCGCATTCATTGTCTGCGCAACTTTATCCCACCCGCTGAAGCTCGGATACTCCTGCTGAGTATACGCATCCCAGTTTCCGTTTGTCGTCCCGGTCCAAGCGACGGCCGGGTCAAAATACGGACGCAAGGCGGCGGACATCGGATTGTTTATATCGTAAACTCCCGGGGCAAGCCAGTATTTCGGTTGTGGAGGAGCGAGCCGTACCTCAAATCTGCCGGAGTAGTCGGATTTGCTTCCCTCGCGCGTGACGACATTTACGATTCCAGATCGTACCTGCCCATATTCGGCATTAAAGCCGCCGCGTTCCACGGAGACTTCTTTCACATCGCTCATCGCGATCCTTGTCTCGGGTTCGTTGTTCCTCGGGTCTCTCAAAGTGGCGCCATCCACGTTGAAAAGAATTTGGTCACCGCCGCCACCGCGGATGCTTATTCCGCCGCCCACGGAAACGCTCCCCGTGGTATAGTTTTGAGTGTAGTATGACGGCGCAGAAGCCCCGCCCAGAGGTCCTTCCCATCCGCCCTGGACGCCCGCCTGCAGACCGAGAATACTGACGATATTTACCGCCGGCAGTTGCTGGGCCTGGTTCCCTGTATAAGAAGAAACGCTTGTAGCCACGTCAGGCTTTATGAGCCGCTGTTGCGCTGTGACAATAACTTCCCCGGCCTGAACCGCCTCAGGCTCCAAAGCTACGTCCACATGTGCGGTTTGATCGATATGGACGACGACGTCTTCTACAACGACCTTTTTATACCCAACCATAGAAATCTGTAACTTGTATGTCCCGGGCAAGACTTCCAAAACTGTGTATTGACCATTCAAGTCTGTTGAAGCTCCCAAGGATGTTCCCATCACGAGGACGTTGACGCCGGGTAAAGCCTCGCTGGTTGTTTTATCCGTTATCGTCCCCGCAATCTTTCCGGTTGTTCCGGCAAATGTCGTTGCCGGAAGTAAGACGGTTAAAAACAACCAAGGAACTACCAACCTGTGTAATTGTTTCATGTCTAGCTTCTCCTTTAAAATTAGATAGACCTATAACATTTAAAACCAGTGATTATCTTTTGCCCCGTTATCTGACAACTAAAGAAACTTAGAATTCGATTCCGCTCGCGGCCGCTTCTCCCACGCAGCCCCGCAAAAATCAGTAGCATTTTTCTACCTTTGCTTACTCCTTAGATTTTTTGTACTGCGGTTACTTCTCGCATGCAACACTTGCTAATATCTAATCTCGGATATTTACAGCAAAAAAACTTTACGAAGAAACTACCAAGCTCGCTAAACCTGCACCGTTACGAAGTAACCTACTCTACTACTTTTTATACTTCTTCGGCAATTGTTTTAAGAATCTTTGTCACTCTGAATTGTTACCGCTAACATTGACCCTAATTTAATCGGGATGTCTGCCAATGTCAATAGCCGCTCTGAGCTTTTTCCGCGCGCGCAAATCACAACTGTAAACTAAATAAGATTAATCGGAAGCTGCAACTTACTTCGATAACTTCAAGACCGTCTCAGCGTTCGTCCCGGATTTTGTAATTCTGTATGAAGTAAGTCCCCAATACGTTTCCTTTGCTATAACTTTGAACACTGTATAAAGCGGCATAGCCAATACCATCCCTGCAATTCCTTCCAGCTCGGCCGCTATCAGAACCAATAAAACAATCGTCAGAGGATGCATCTCGGCGCCGTGCGAATACACGGTTGGCACGATGATTATGTCGTCGATAATTCTTATCCCTGCAAAAAGTCCGACGATCGGCAATACCATATTGAGATTCCCCATCTGTACGAAGGAGACCACAATAGCCGGAACTGCACCGACAATCGGCCCGAGGTACGGAATCAAATTCGCGATCCCTGCCGCTACACCGATGATAACGGCGTACTTAACGCCCATGACCAGCAAACCAACTATGGACAATATCCCGACGATCGCAGCTTCGGTGAACCATGCGCGAATATATTTGCCAAGCTGGATGCCGATTTTGTGAACAACGTTCAGGCTCATCTCGAAATACCTATTCGGGACAAGGGCGATAAATTTCTGAATGATAAATTCACCGTCCTTAAGGAGAAAAAAAGAAACAAATGGAACAATTATCAGCAACATCAAAAACGAACCGACGCTTGTCAATATTGTAAACCACTTGCTCGTCAACTGTACCACTGCACCATTTATCTTCTCTGAGATGTTCCCGAAATCAATGAAAGAAATTTTACTCTGAATTTCCGACTGAATTGCACTTAACTTCCGCGTGAAGTCGGGAGACCCTATCGCCTCTTTCAGGCTGACAATCTGATTGAACAGCGGCGGCAGAAATGTATATAGCAATCCGGCCACCACGACACCAATTACAGAATAAATCATGAGAATCCCGTAGATACGCCGGATCCCTTTCGTCTCCAGGAGTTCGACAATCGGCGAAAGAAGAAAAGTCATCAATATCGACAAAAGAAGAAGGGCAAATACGCCCCCGAGAAATGAAAGCGCCCACAATGCCGACAAAAGAATTATAATTACAAGAAAAACCTTGAAGCTGTTCTTTCTAAATATCGTCTGCACCTAAGTCTCCGTTCTCAGAATGATCGAAAGACCCCACGCGAGAAACCCTTTCCGGAAAAGTCTCGCGAACCACATTTTTGATTATGCTCCAGTCGAACCCTCGCCTTGCAAGGAATGAGATCAGTTTCTCACGTCGCTTTTTCTTATCGAATCTTTTGAGTGCGCGGATTTTTGTCCGTGCGGCCCGAAGAGCAAGCTCGTTTTGAATTTCTTCGCCGCCGACGGTCGAGAGCGCCGCAGCTGCAGCTTCCTTGGTAATTCCCTTTTCGAGCAGCCTGCGCTCCAACTCCCGCCTGCCGACTGGCTTTCGTGTCACCTTTCCGGCAACGAACATTTCCGCAAACTTTTCATCGTCTATCAAACCAACATCTCTTAACTTTCCTATCACGAGTTCGATCATCTCGATGGGGAACTTTTTCTCCCTGAGCCGCTTAACTAATTCCGACTTCGTTCTCATCCGGTAATTGATGAGCCGCATCGCCGCGAGATATGTATCATGGTACATCTGCGATTTACGAATCTTGAGAAGAAGCCCGTCTGAAATATCGTCGTTCTTTCTAAGACCGTAATCTATAAGGACTTCTTTGCTTAAAATAAGCACTTCCCTTTCATCGAACGACACTTTGATTTTGCCAGAACGAGGAGACTTTTCAATCGAAACAATTTTCATCTGGCTTATTGTTGATAGTCCACGACTAATGCCAATTGCCAACGGTGCTCCATGAACTACTTACTTCTTGCTCTTTGTGTCCTGTCCCGCCGGAGAATCTGCATGGCGGGATCCCGCTTCGCGGGATTTTTTTTCGTCTTGCTTTTCGGATACCTTCCCGTTGTTCCCGTTCTTAGAAATCAAACCAAGCTTTGTTCTCACTTCCGCTTCCAGCTCGTTCAACATCCCGGGATTGTCCTGGAAATATTTTTTTGCGGCGTCCCTTCCCTGCCCGAGCCTGTCATTTTTGTACGAGAACCATGTACCGCTTTTCTGGATGATATTGTGTTCAACGGCAACGTCCAATAAATCGCCTACTCTCGAGATCCCCTCGTTATATTGAATGTCAAATTCAACTTCTTTGAACGGGGGCGCAACTTTGTTCTTCACAACTTTCACTCGTACCCTGTTACCTACTATGTCTGCACCTTCCTTGATATGGTCACGCTTCCTGATATCCAGCCGGAGCGCGGCGTAAAACTTCAGAGCGTTGCCGCCGGTCGTCGTCTCAGGGTTTCCATAAACGATCCCGATCTTGCTCCGGAGCTGGTTCGTGAAGATGACGCATGTGTTGCTCTTATTTATTGCCGCAGTAAGCTTCCGAAGCGCTTGAGACATTAAACGGGCTTGCGCACCCATCTGTGCGTCTCCCATTTCACCTTCGATCTCCGCACGGGGCGTCAACGCAGCCACCGAATCAATAACGACCACGTCGATAGCACCGCTGCGGACAAGCGTCTCAACGATGTCGAGTGCCTGCTCGCCAAATTCCGGCTGCGACAAAAGCAAGTTGTTAGTATCGACGCCTATTCGCTTCGCATAATTTAGGTCAAGCGCGTGTTCGGCATCAATAAAAGCGGCTATGCCTCCTTGCCTTTGAGCCTCCGCAATTACACCCAGACACAACGTGGTTTTGCCCGAGGATTCCGGACCAAAAATCTCCGTAATCCTTCCGCGCGGGACGCCGCCGATGCCCAACGCCCAGTCCAGGGAAATAGAACCTGTGGAAATCGAATCGATTCTTGCAATCGGCCCTTCTCCCATTTTCATCACGGCGCCTTTTCCGTAATCCCTCTCGATCTGGTTCAATGCAATATCGAGAGCTTTCAGCTTTGCTTCTTTTTCCTCTGCCATTTTATAACTCCTTCCTGTTTAATAAATACTCATGATCCGATGGAATTGAGAGCGATTTATCATGGCACAATGCATGTTGTCCCACACCAAGCAAATTTCCGCAAGCCGTTTCTCCACACGTTAACATTCCGAAGCGGCTACTACCGGAAACTTTACGGAAAGTATCCTCTCAACCTACTCATGCTACGCGTTACTCGCCGAAATCTCCGACAAAATTTTATACTCTGAACCGGACTTGTCTCTATTCAGCCTGCTTTCAAACAACGCAATACTCACCGGGGAAAATTTCTCGAAGCGTAATTTACCTTCACTTTCAAATTTCTTCAAGTCTTCTACCCTGTCACGTCCGAAATTATCCGAGTGACGGAATGACACGGATCGTTCGTCCGTATGTGTTCGAGAAAGGCGAACATTTCGATCTTTCAATCTGGCGATAGTGATATGCGGCTTAAAGGGACGATCTTCCGGTACAATGCCGAACTTCGCAGTTACAGATTTTATCGTTTCGGACACTCTGCTCAATGTACCGTCATCCTGACAATCGAGCCAGATGCCTCTTCTAATTTTCTCGCTCGGGAAAAAATTCATTCCGACTACCTCGACTGCCGACCATTTAGGGGATAACTCCTTAAGTGCAGACTCGACAGATGAAAAAAGCTCGGGTAATTTTTCAAATTTAAAATCGCCTATAAACTGAAGCGTGATGTGGAGTTTATCCTTACCTTCGAATTTTGCGTCATGGACGCTCGGACGAAGCTCTTCTTGAATTCTTATGATCTGCATCTTCACACTGTCGGGCAACGTCGCCCCAAAGAATATTCGCACTATTCAAGCCCTAGAATTCGCCTTCGAACAAGTTCTAGCGCCGCCTGCGAGGTCCGTTCCTTAAATCTCAAACGTTCATCAGCAAGCATATATTTTTTTACTACGGTACCAGCACGATCGGCAAGTCCGATATAAACCAAACCGACAGGCTTCCCGGTGGTGCCGCCGGTCGGGCCCGCTATTCCCGTGACCGAAATTCCTATGTCCGTCTTTGAAGTGCTCCTGATCCCTTCTGCCATGGCACGCGCAACTTCTTCGCTCACCGCTCCGAACTTATCAATAAGTTCTACAGGAACATGGAGCAACTCCACTTTGGCCTCATTGCTATATGTGATGACACTTCGATCGAAATATGCTGAACTTCCCGGAATATTCGTGATACGATGCGAGATATACCCTCCCGTGCAGCTTTCGGCAACCGAAATCGTAAGCTTTCTTCCACTTAGAAGTTCTCCGACAACCTTTTCAAGTTCTATTTCTCCTTCAGAATAGATGTATTTCTCCGCTTTGGTCCTGATTCTCTTTTCGACATCGGCTATAATCGAATCCGCTTCCCCGTCTGTCGCCGCCTTCACCGTAATGCGCAGGCAGACTCCAAACTGGCTCGGAAGAAAAGCAAGTTTCGCCCTGCCCCCTAAAATTTCTTCGACATTCCCGATTAGCTCATATAAGCTCGACTCGGCAATCCCGGTCGTCTTGAGGACTTTGTGTTTGATAACCTGGCCGATCGCCCTGGATTTCAACCGCGGTACGATGTACTCCGTCATCAAATTCTGCATCTCGTGCGGCACACCCGGCATTACGGCGAAAAATTTATTTCCATTCTCAAACAGCATTCCCGGGGCAGTCCCCCAATGGTTCATCAAGACTTCACATCCTTCAGGAACCAGTGCCTGCTCTTCATTTACTCTCCGAAGCGGAATGTTCCTCTTGGCAAGCCTGTCGCGGACATTTTCCAGCACGCTGCTGTCCATGATTAGCTTCCTCTTGAAAAAATCTGCAACTACTTTCTTTGTGATATCGTCATGTGTCGGGCCGAGGCCGCCGGTCACCAGAACGACATCGACCTCATCATGGTGTTCCTTGAACACCTTCATAATTTCTTCGTAGTCATCGCCGACCACAACCATTTGTGTAACTTCGACGCCTGCCTCAGATAATTTCTGTCCAATGAAAGCTGCGTTTGTATTTGTGACCTGGCCGATGAGAAGCTCGTCGCCTATGGTGATTACTGCTGCGGTTTTCACTTCAGAGAATAAAGATAAATCTGCAAAATTATGTTTGTGTAAACTCCGCACACAAGATCATCGAGCATGATCCATATGCCGCCGCTCTTCTTGTCGAAATAGTTTGCCGGAAATGGTTTGAAAATATCCAGCATCCTGAAAATCAAGAACGCAGCAGCCATTAGGAAAAGGCGCTTTGGGATGAACGCCATCGCCACCCAGAATGCCACAATTTCGTCAATCACGACGCGAGGTGGATCATGCCCGTATTCTTTCTCCATTCTTCCGGCAGCAAATGTTCCCCATACGAAAAAAACAACGAAGGCAGGCACAATGACATAAACCCTCTCAAATCCCGGAATAAAATAGACCAGCAGACCGACGAATGAGCCAACCGTTCCAGGTGCGAATGGCGATAGGCCGGCTCCGAATCCGGTCGTGATGAGTTTATCGAGAAGGGTCGGCCTTCCACCCGGACCTTGAGAAACTTCGCGCAAATTGTGTCCATCTCCGCGCGCAGCGGTCCGATCCGTATCGTTATCCATCCGCCCTGTGTGCTTCCGGCGCAAACGAAGAATGAATCAGCTTAAAATTCTCTATAACATATTGAAGCCCGGTGCCGAGAGTCAGAACAGTCACAAACAGCATCGAATAGTAGAGAACATTCTTGTTGAGAACCTCTTTGACCACGGGCGATAATCCCACAGAGGTTTTGAAAATGACCGCAAGGAGAATCGTATAAATGAAAACCATCTGGAAGACTGTTTTTGCCTTCGCAGAGAAATTCGTGTGCAAAGTCTGCCCGCGAAATTCCGCAAACGACCGCAGTAGGGTAATAGAAATATCGCGTACTACGATAGCCCACACCATCCACCATTCTATGAGACCGAGCCACGCGAAAGCTACAAACGCTGCCGAGGTTAAAACTTTGTCCGCAAGCGGATCCAAAAAGATTCCCCACCGTGAAACCGTGCCGAGTTTTCTGGCGATCCACCCGTCATACCAATCCGTTAAGGCGGCGACGACAAACACGAGCACCGACATTTGCTTCAAAACGATCCTCTCGCTTATGAAGAGCAAAACAAACAGCGGCGTGAGCGCTATTCTGAGAATTGTAAGCTGGTTTGGCAGAGTCATCCTGACACAATTTAAGTGCGAAGTCTCTGGAGGTCAAGTAATCAAAGCGGCTCGCTAAAAATTTAAACTTCAATTGAATTTGATCCGCTGACTAAATATTTTAAATAAATGATCGAAAAAATCCTTTCCATCTCAAGAAAATCTTTTTCTGAAATTGTGAAACTTAGGAGAGAGTTCCATCAATATCCTGAGCTTGCATTCCAGGAACTAAACACAGGGAAAATAGTCGCAAACGAGCTTGAAAAGTTGGGCATTCGTGTGAAAAATGGCGTTGGCAAAACCGGCCTCGTCGGAATCCTCGATGGAGATCCTCCGGCGGTTTCCAAAATGCGCATTCGCGACCGCAGAGTTGTAGCCCTTCGAGCAGACATGGACGCGCTCCCGATAAACGAGGAAAGCGATGTTCCATTCGCAAGTAAGAATCCGGGAAAAATGCACGCTTGCGGTCATGACGCACACATGGCGATGTTGATCGGCGCGGCCAGGATTCTTTCAGAGCTTAAGACCGGACTGAACGGAACGGTAAAATTTATATTCCAGCCCAGCGAGGAAAAAAACCCGGGCGGCGCACCATCCATGATAAAGGATGGCGCTCTCAGCAATCCTGATGTCGACGTCATTTTCGGACAGCACATGACGACAGAGCTGACTGTCGGCAAGTTCGGATTCAAAGCCGGGCCACTCATGGCTTCCGCGGATGAAATCTACATCACCGTGATCGGGAAAGGAGGCCATGGTGCATCGCCCCACAAGACAATCGACCCGGTCATAATTGCGGCGCAGGTCATAAGCTCCCTTCAGAACGTAATCAGCAGGATGAGAAATCCTCTCGAGCCGTCAGTGCTGACAATCGGCTCGATACACGGAGGCTCAGCAACTAACGTCATCCCGGATGAGGTGAAGTTGTCCGGAACTTTTCGTGCTATGAATGGGAACTGGCGTAAGAAGGGATTGAGCCTGATAAGACAAACTGCGGAGGAAGTCGCGAAAGGCTTCGGCGGAAAATGCAAGGTAGAGATTAGCAACGGATATCCCGTCCTCGTTAATTCTGAAAACGAAACCTCACTTGCGAGAGAATCTGCAAAGAAATTGTTCGGCGAAAAATCGACCGTGGAAATGAATCCGGTGATGAGTGCAGAAGACTTCGCATACTTTCTGCAAGAGACGCCGGGTACATTCTGGTGGATAGGAGCGGGCAACAAAAAGACAGGGGCAACCGCGTCAATCCACAGCTCAAAATTCAAAATTGACGAAAATGCATTGATGCACGGTTCCGCACTCCTTGCTTTCTTAACAATGCAATACCTGGATTCTCGTGACCGAAAAGATTAAGAACGATACCTCAAATCTTCTCCGGAAAATTTTTGAACTGACAGTTACATCCGGCTCGTCCGTCAGCTCCGCCGAATTCATCGGAGAGCTCGAAGAAATCACATCGCAGCTTCCCGACCAATTCATGGCGATAAATAACCTCGAGCGGTTCCTCGCCGTCACCCCCAATGCCGCTTCCGTCATAACCGATTTTTCGAAAAATAAAAGGCTGAGAGACGATTTTCTGAAGATCATTTCGACAAGCCAGTATCTTGCGGACATCCTTGTCAAGCATCCGTCTTACTTCAGATATCTTTTTTCTCCCCAGGGAATAGAGTTGCCTCTCGACCCCGATACACTCCTTCAAGAATTATCGCGTCAAGCTTCGATATACGCTGATGCGACGAAGAAAAACGATTCGGTTAGAAGAATTTACAAACGTGAAATTCTAAGGATCGGCGCACGCGATATCTGCGGGCGGGACAAAATCGAAGACACCACTCTGCAGATTTCCCAGTTAGCGGAAGCCATTCTTAAAATTTTTTTTGAAATCATTTCGGAAGGATTCAAAGAGAAGGAATCCATCCCGCCGATAAGTTGCATCGCACTCGGGAAATTTGGGGGCAATGAACTCAATTACAGTTCCGACATCGACCTCCTGTTCCTCTTTTCAGAGAAGGAAAATGACGATCCCGCAGTCGCAGCCGAGCTTGCAAATCATTTTGTCAGCCAGGTCATGAAACAGCTGACTGCGGACTCGGCAGAAGGCCGCCTCTACAGAGTTGATCTCCGACTGCGGCCGGACGGTTCGGCTGGCGCCGCTGCCCAGAGCCTCAGCGGAGCGCTTGCATATTACGAGTCCCGCGGCGAGTTATGGGAGAGACAAATGCTTATCAAAGCACGCCATGTTGCCGGCGACGAATCGGTGAGCCAAGCATTTATCAGTAATGTTCGTCCCTTTGTATACCCTAGAACATGGCTTGAAAATCCTATAGATGAAATTCCGCGGATGAAAATCCGCATCGAAGCTACCAACCCCAGCGAGCTTAATGTCAAACTGCGCCGCGGAGGAATACGAGATATAGAATTTATCGTCCAGGCACTTCAGCTTTTGAACGGCGGATCGTGTCCGGAAATCCAAACCGGCAACACTCTTCAAGCCATCAATGCATTGGAGAAGAGTAAATTCGTGGACAAGCATGAGGCGTCACTCTTGTCGGATGCTTATAAGTTCTTCCGGCTCGTCGAGCACAGGCTTCAGCTTTTGAATAATCTGCAAACTCACACTCTCCCTTCCGACGGCGCGGAGTTTCGAAATCTTGCCAAACGATGCGGCTATAAAAACGAACGCAAGTTTAGAAATGAACTGTTCAGCCGGTTTGATGCCGTGACTGGCATGTTTGACAATGTCTTCCGCATCGACCAGCCTATAGAGAGAACAGAAACTGAACAGCTCCTCGACGGATCGATCAACGATGAGAGAACCCGGCATGTCCTTGAGAACTACGGCCTGACGAAAATAGAGGATGCCTACAGGAACACTCGATTGCTTTCCCGCGGCGTCGCGCGAGCGGGAGACATAGAATTCCCCGCAACTATCACAAGAGCCTTCAGAGAAATTGCACCCGATCTTTTTGAGGACATCAAGCAGACTGTGGATCAGGATCTTGCATTGAAAAATCTTGCACGCCTTATTCCTGCAATCAAGAGTCTCGAAGTGTTTTACAGATCGATGCAGGATGAAAGTTTCAGAAAATTAATTCTGACGCTTTGCTGTAAATCGACCAGGTTCGTGGATTACCTGACCGCGGAGCCTTTGCTTCTCGATATGGCATTAACACCGGACAGACTTTTTGATGACGAAGTCTACACGTCGGATTTTCTCCCCGCTCATATCCAAAAGGAATTCAACGAGGTAAAACTCGGCTTGCTTTTTCTTTTGGATGCTATTTCAATATCCGAAATGCAGGCAAGGTGGACGAAGGTAACAGAACAATTCTTTTCAGATGCTTTCAAGAAGGTTTTCGGAAAGAATGAACCCGCCGTGATCGCCGGCGGAAAATTCGGATCCGGCGAAATGTCCTTCATGTCCGATCTTGATGTAGTCTTCATTCTTCCGGATAAGCTGAAATCTATGCACCCCGCGATCGAGAAAAAGATCCCTGAGATTCAGAAGAACCTTCTCGATTCGAACGGCAGTCAATTCTTAACGATAGATACGAAGTTGCGTCCCGAGGGAAAGAGCGCACCCCTCCTGATGACGGAGACGGAATACGAAAGTTATCTTCAGAAACGATTGTCCGTCTGGGAAGTGATGGCGATGACTCGGTTCAGAGTCATCTTCCCATCACCGAAAATTCAGAAATTGCTGACCCAGACCCTGAGCGGTTTTAAGTTAAATGCCTCTTTGGTAAAAGAGATCGCTTCCATTTATAATAAGCTGATTCAGAGCAAAAATTATTTCGACGAGGTCGACATAAAATCGGGCGACGGCGGCATGGTTGCAATAGAGTTTCTGGTGCAGACGCTGACTCTCAGCAGGCTCGAGCTGTTGACGGATACACTTCCCTGCCCAATTCTCGAGCTGATAGAAAAGCTAAAAGGCATCGGCGCCTTGGCCGAAGAAGAGGCGAATGAGATTTCCGAGACCTACAATTTCTACCGTACAATCGAGTTCATGAACTATACTTCGCTCTCCAAAACGAATCATAAGATCCCGCACGAAGAACACGAGCTTGCGTCCCTCGCGTTGCATCTCGATTTCAAGAACCCCAATGAGTTTCTCGACAGCCTTAAAGCCAGGATGAGGAGAATGAGCTCCAGTCTAAGAAAGGTCCTATCAACAATTGAGCGTGACCAAGACTAGGCCCCGCGAGGGCTGGGAACCTCCGCAAGGTTGGCGGCTCATCGATCTCACAATCGCCGGCAGTTTGACTATTTTATCCTTCACCGTCTATCTCTTCACGATGTCGCGGAGCATACCGTACATCGACGGCGGAGAACTTACGACTGTATTGTGGACCCTGGGAATTGCCCATCCGACAGGTTACCCGCTGTTCACTTTGTTAGGCTTCGCATTTGTCCATATCCCCATTTTTTCCGAGGTGGCCCTCCGCGCAAATTTCTTCGCAGTTGCTTGTACTGCGACCGCCGGCGGCACATTTTATTTCGTCTTTTCAAAAGCGTTGTGCGTGCTTTGCACTTTAGATGCAACAACTTTAGGAAAAAACAAGAAACAAAAGCAATCACGTTACGGCAATTCAACTCCCCTTCAGGCTACAGGACTCAACACAAGACTGGCTGCGATACTCGGCACCCTAATGCTGATTTTCTCCAGAACTTTCTGGGAACAGAGTACATCAATCGAAGTCTACCCGCTTCAACTCCTGTTGTTCGCAACAATCTTGATCCTTTGGCTGAATCTTTACGAGAATCCTTCCAGGTCTCGGTCTCTATTCTCAGGATTAGTCCTCGGCTTAGGATTTACAAACCACATGACCACGATCCTGATAATGCCCGGGCTTATCTTCCTTTTCATTTCCAGCTACCGCCGGAAAAGTTTTGATCTCAAGTACATTTATTGGATCATTGTCGGCGGAGCGTTAGCCGGGTTGCTTTATCTTTACCTTCCAATAAGAGCTTCTCAAAATCCGTTGCTCGATTGGGGAAACCCGGACAATTTGCGGAGATTTATCCGTCATGTATCCGGCAAGCAATTCAGGACATGGATGTTCAGCTCGTCTGACGTATTCCAAAAACAGCTAGGCGTATTTTTCTCAAGTTTATACCGGGAATTCAGAATCACAATCATTCTTGTGATCATCGGAATTGCATCCTCCCTTTTATCGACAAACACCTTCGGATCGTACAGGAAATACTTTTGGTTCTGTCTAATACTCCTCGTCTCGGATCTGCTGTACGCAGCCAATTACGACATCCATGACATAGCCAGTTACTTTCTGCTCGCGTACATCGCGCTGAGCTTCTTCTCTGCGATTGGCTTCCGTTGGCTGATTGAAACCATCTCCCACCGTACCAGGATGGTCATTCCAGCTGCTGCAATCTTCCTGGCATTCCCGGTTATTTCGGCTTTCGCAAACTATGACGAAGTCGACGCGAGCAAAGATTATTCGGTCGAACATTATACAAAAGACATTCTATCAGCCCTTCCTCCGAATTCCATCGTGCTTTCATACCAGTGGGACAACTTCGTCTCAGCATCGCTCTATTACCAAAATGTCGACAAGATCAGAAAAGATATCATCGTGATTGACAAAGAATTGCTGCGTCGATCATGGTACGCTGCCCAGGTACACAACCGGTTCTCTTTCTTGTTTCTAAATTACGACCGTGTTTACAATTTGTACCAGGATAACCTAAAGGTTTTTGAAAACGATTTACCCTATGATCCAAACAGCATCGAGCTGAGCTATCACAATTTCATTCGTGAGATAATAACCGGGGCAATGCAGAACGGCAGACAGGTTTTTGCCGGACCGGAAATAGAAGATCAATATTTGTCGGGATTCAATAAGGTCCCTTACGGCTTGTTGTTTGCGATCAGGACCGACACCGGTTATGTGCCGTTCAACGTTGCCGGATTGAACGGGTTTCAGGCCGCGAAAAATGTCGGCACCGATTATTCACGACAGATAATCGGCTTTTATGAAAGAATGTTCCTGGCTCGAGCAGCGTATGAGTACCGACATGAAAAACTCAGCTTGACCATGATATGTTTGAATAAGGCTCTCGAAGTTGACCCTGCTTCTCAAGCTGCCCGGATGGCAGAGCTTCAGGTTTCGCAGGAGCTTGGCCGAAAATGACTTTCATAAGTATTCTGGAGCTGTCGGTGTTGCTATACTTTGCGGAACTGATGCTCTACGCCTATGCGGCATATCGCTCGCGGAGAACCGGCCGTCAACCATCGGTTGCCGGTCATCAGCCGCCACGTTCGCCTAAGGTATCAGTGGTCGTTGCGGCAAAAGACGAAGAGAAGAATCTGCCGGCATGTTTGAATTCGCTGGTCGGTCTCCAATATCCGCGTGATAAACTCGAGATAATCATCGTAAATGACCAGTCAACGGACGCGACCCCGTCACTCATCGACAAAATGTCCCGGGATTTCGGTTATGTTCGACGTGTCGATGCAAAGGGAAGCAGTGCGCTTCGCGGCAAGCCAAATGCGCTTTCGCAGGGTATCGAAAACGCAACGGGAGAATTTATTTTCCTGACGGATGCGGATTGCGTAGTTCCGCCGACATGGATCACGGAAACACTGAAGTATTTCGACGGCGATACAGGGATCGTCGGAGGCGTCACCCTTATTTCGAAAACAAGTAAACCCATTTATGGAATCCAGGCGCTCGACTGGGATTTCCTGCTGACGGTCGGCGCAGGCGCGGCGACAATCGGAAAACCAATAGCATGTCTCGGGAACAACCTTGTGGTAAGGAAAAAAGCTTACGACGAGATCGGAGGATACAAAAACATAAAATTTAGCGTGACGGAGGACTTTGCGCTCCTGAAAGCCATTGCGAGGTCCGGCAAATGGAGCTACTGCTACCCGATGGAAAAATCCACGCTCGTAGAGACTCTCCCTGTTGAGTCGTTCAGGGAAGTTTTCTCACAGCGAAAGAGATGGGCAACCGGAGGTAAAGAGACAGGATTTTTCGGATACATTACTCTCGCGCCAGGCTTCATCCTGCATTGGCTGATAATTCTCTCGCTCTTCCGCTCACTGCCGGTATTTGTCTCCTTCTTCTTTCTGAAATCAGTGATCGACTCGTTGTTCGTTTATCCGACACTGAAGCATTATGGCAAGATTGCTCACTTGAAATTTATACTTTATTTTGAGATTTATTATTTAATATATGTTGCCGTACTTCCGTTCGCAGTCTATTTCGGAAAAGGAGTAATATGGAAGGGGCGAAAATACTGAAAGATCCGCGGGCGACAGAACGCCGCCAAAAGGAAGGTAGAATAATTAATTAGATGTCCGAATCGTGGATAAGAGATCCAGTCGACGGAAAACGGATCGAGTACGAAGTGCCATTTTCAATTTCATGGCGGGAGATGCGCGTGCCGCTGCATGTCGGACTTCTTCTGGTCACTCTGTTTACAACTACTCTCGCGGGCGTTGAATGGATCGGCAAAGATCCGTTCGATCTTTTAAATTTCAAATCGGGACTGGCCTACAGCATTTCGTTGCTGCTTATCCTCGGAACCCACGAGTTCGGGCATTTCTTTTACGCGCTCAAGCATCGGGTCAAAGCCACCCTTCCGTACTTCATCCCCTTCCCGATTATTCCGGGACTCTTGAATTTCGGAACATTCGGCGCCGTGATAAGAACAAAAACCCCCGTACCATCGCGCAAAGCAATGTTCGATATCGGGGTGTCGGGCCCGATCGCCGGATTCATAGTCAGCGTCGCAGTGCTGGTGTTCGGGTTTACGCATTTGCCATCTAAAGATTACTTGCTTCACATTCATCCCAATTACGACTTCGCGACAAACACCGTTCCGGGATCCGAGGGGATCCCGCTCGCTTTCGGCAACACGATTCTTTTCAAACTGCTTGAAATAATTTTCACGAATCCGCACAGAGAATTTGTGCCGCCGATGGGCGAGATTTATCATTATCCTTTCTTGTGCGTGGGGTGGTTCGGTTTGTTCGTTACCGCGATGAACCTGTTGCCTGTCGGCCAGCTCGATGGCGGGCATATGATTTACGCAATGTTCGCCTCGGCCCATAAACGAATCGCAAGAGCATTCTTCTTCGTAATCCTTTTCCTTGGGTTGCTTGGCATTCTGCCGTTGATACCGAGCAACGTGCTGAAAGGAGCAAGCAGTATTAACATAGGGTGGACAGGCTGGCTTTTCTGGTGTGCCATCTTGTTCTTTCTCATAAAACTCGATCACCCTCCGGTAGCGGACACAAGTCCACTCGATACCAAGCGCAAAATCATCGGGTGGTTGACAATTTTGATTTTCATCGTCTCCTTCTCACCAAATCCTTTTACAACATAATTGAGGCTGTTTTGAAGAAAGTTTTTCGATCACAAGAGATTCTGCCGGGGGCGGGCCTTCTAGTAATCATCCTCGGCATCATGGTCGGCTCGTGTCAGAAGGCGAGCAATGTCGTCATAAACAACTCGCCGCAGCCGATAAACACGCAGTTGATTTACTTTGATAACGACAGCGTCGACATAGCTTCGTATCTCGCCGTTCAACCTGCTCAAGCGACAATCAGCGATAGCTTTCGAGCGGCGATAAGTTCGACGCAAAACTTCAAGTATCTTGAAGTAAGAGTCGACAATGATTCCGGAAGCACTTTGAACGATATCTTCTTCACAAGTACAAACGGAGATACGATTGCCGGAACGGTCCAGACATATTTTGAAAATGTGTACGTCGGCAATATCAACTATACGTTTGTAACCTACGATAGCAATGGATCATCCGGGAACTACGCCGTCAAAACTCTAAGACTGTTCAACTCCAAGGCCGAAGAGCCGGTAATCGACAGCGTGTCCGTTCCCGACTCGGTCAAAATCGATTCCAACAACGCAACTTTATTGAATATATATGCGTACGTCCATGATCCTTTCGGCATAAGCGACATTGAGACCGTGTACTTCAACTCAACAAAACCGGATGGGAATCCCGCCGAGGGCAATCCGTTTCAGCTGAGACCACCGAGCAACACGGCGACAAACGAGGGCACTTATTCGCTTACAATTCAACTTCCGCCGCTCATTAACCCCAACCCGCCGGAGCTCGGCACATACACGTTTACCTTTCACGCAGTTAGCCGCAGTGGTCTCCAGAGTGATTCTCTATCACACAAGATCAAGGTCTATTAATGAAATTAAAAATGAATTTTCTTTTCATCGTCTGTGCCATTATGTATTTATGTCTTTACGTCCCAAACGCAAACGCACAATTCCTTAAGCGGACTTACAAGCTTGCCGACACGACTTCTACTCAACCTTCAAGCAACACCGTCAGCCAGATACTGATTTCAAACGGCCGGGTTTTCCTCGCGACCAATAAAGGGTTGAACGTGGCTACCACCGGCGGGATGTCATTCCAAACCAACTTAGAAAATGGCCCAACGGGAATAAGTGCTGATGCAGTTGCAATCCAGGGAGACACGATTGCCGTTGCGGTTTCGACCACGATGGACCAAGGTGGCACTACTTATCTGGTCGGGCAAGGTCTATTTGCATCGACGGATAACGGTACAACATGGACCAAGGAACCGCAAAGCGTAGATTCACAAGCAGACACGACTGTAGTGTTCGGCAACGACACGCTGAGGGCCCTTCCGGTAACGACAAACGTCCAGAATATCACCTTCTCACTTGTTTTTCACAAGGGCTACCTCTACACCGCCAATTGGGCCGGTGGGTTGAGGAGGAGCAATGACCTCGGAAAAACTTGGCAGAGAGTCGTGCTGCCTCCTGATAATCTGAGCTACATCAATCAGGACAGCACGTACAATTTTCAGCTTTCAGTTCTGGCGGGGAAAATCACGGACGAGACAAACTACAACCAGTATGGATTCTCGCTGTACTCGGATGGAGACAGTGTCCTTTATGTCGGAACCGCAGGCGGGATAGATAAGACTGCCGACAACGGCTACTCCTGGCAAAAGTTCAGCCATCAAAATGAGTCCAGCTCAATCTCAGGCGATTTTGTTGTCTCACTGGCAGGACAAAATTCCCGTTCGATTCATCGCATTTGGGGCGCGACAGTTGTCGCTAACGATCCTACTGAAACCTCGGCGCTCAGCTATACAGACGATGGCGGCGCAACATGGCACAGCATCTGGAACGGTCACTTTTTTCATGGCATGGCATCTAAAGACAGCACAGTCGTATACGGCGTGTCAGACGATGGATTGTTTCGCACTTCAGATCTCGGAAGTTCGAGCCAGGTAATCACAAATATTTATGATCAAACCACCAAACAATCCATTTCTCACCCTTCCTCCGACTTATCTCAGGCATTTTACGCTGTCGCTACAAGCGGAGACACGGTTTGGGTCGGATCCGGTGACGGCTCCGCCGTAGGCATCGATAATGGCGCGGGCTTCGACGCGAGCGAGTGGCATGTTCTCAGGGCATATGCGACCGTGGCCGCTAACTCGACCTACTTTTATCCGAATCCGTTCTCCCCGCACCTCGATGTCGGAAGGATCCATTATTACATTGGAAACGGAGGTAGGGTGACAATCAGAATTCTTGATTTCTCGATGCACATCGTCCGAACGCTGCTTCAAAATGCTACGCGCACTCCAATCGATTCCAAAGGCAACGCAGATGAACTATGGAATGGCGCAAGCGATCGCGGTGGCTTCGTAGACAACGGAGTATATTTCTACAGCGTCGTCGTGAACGGCGGAACTCCTTCATGGGGAAAAATATTGGTGTTGAGATGAAAACATTTTTTCTTGTCCTGATCATCAGTTCCGTTTCACTTGCGCAAAGCGACCCCGGCAGCTTCTCCCGAATTGGACTAAATGCAAAAGGAATGTCGCTTGGGAATTCAATCTCTGCCCTGGCATCGGGAAATGTTTACACTTACTACAATCCGGCACTCGCATCGTTTCAAAGTGGCGGAAGCATTGCAGCTTCAGTTGCGCTTCTGTCCCTGGACAGACAATTGAACGTGCTCACTTACACTCAAGGGCTCAAGCCGAACGCCGGCCTTTCGGTCGGAGTGATCAATGCCACTGTATCGAACATCGATGAAAGAGACGGCGACGGCGTTCACACGGGGAATCTGTCAACGAGTGAGAATTTGTTTTACTTCAGTTTCGCGAACCAGTTTACGCAGGGATTGTCTCTCGGGCTCAGTTTAAAATTATATTATTACAGTCTTTACTCCGGCATATCTTCCACCGCACTCGGATTCGATTTCGGCGGATTGTATGAGGTGACTAATTTCCTATCGCTCGCACTTGTCGTCACGGATCTCGGAGAAGAGTATCACTGGAATTCAACGAGTGTATACGGCACCGACGGCTCGGATTTCCGCACACCATTTCCTCATGTTATTAAAATCGGGGCGGCGTATCATCTGCCGGTCCTGAATTCCTCCGTCTCCGCCGAGTATGATATCTCGAGCTCCTCGTCGCTGAATGGCATCAAAGCAGGTCTGGAAATTTATCCCGTCGATATTATCGCCATCCGGGGAGGTTTCTCCTCCGGGAATCAAGAAAATGTGGGAACAAAGGTGTGGCCTACTTTCGGCTTCGGCGCGAGAGTTTCTTTCCTTGACTTTACACCTGAAATCAATTATGCCTATGTGGCGGAACCGTTTTCTCCCTACGGTATTCAGACAATCTCATTAATATTTGGGTTCTGATTTATGAAATATTTGGCATTTGTCATGGCGGCTGTATTCCTTTTTTCCGCAACTGCTTTCTCCCAAGGCGGTGCGGCGGGCCTCCAGATACTGGAGGTAGGCTACTCAGCTCGAGATCTTTCTCTTGCAAACTCGAACGACGTAATCACCGGCGAGCCAACCGCGATCTACACGAATCCAGCCGGGCTGGCTTCCATTGAAAATGAGAATGGAATCGGACTTGACTTTATGCTGACACATCGCACTTATTTTGCAGGGACGACAATAGACATGTTTGGAACGCGATTCCAGGGCGGCGGCTTCTCATTCGGAACAAGCCTCCTTCTCTCAAGTGTGCCGGACATTGAAGTGAGGACTTCACCGAGCGACGATCCCCAGTCGTCTTTCTCCGCAAAAGATTTCGCCCTTGCGGTGGGTGTGGCTCACAATTTCGATAATGTCAGCGTCGGTATCTCCGCTTTGTATTTGTATGAAAAACTTTTCGTCTACGAATCGAGCGGGTACGCACTGAATTTTGGCATGCAGTATTCTCCGATGGAAGATATCAGGATTGGTTTATCGGGAGGAAATTTCGGTTCGTCTTCCGCGATGATCTCAGAGAAGATTGCACTTCCTGCCTTCATACGCATCGGCGGAAGCTACACAAAACCGCTCGACGATAATTTTTCAATCACAGGCTACCTCGAAGGAGCCGCTTTCAAATCCGCAGGAATCTCACCGGGCATCGGTGCGGAACTCTCCTTCCAAAACTATATTAAGTTCCGGGCCGGATATTCGTCGGGGATAGAAATCGCCGGGTACTCTTTCGGCGCGGGTGTGAGCTATAGTCTCCTGAAGTTCGATTACTCATACATACCTTTGAAACAAGACTTCGGGAACAGCCAAACCTTCACGGTGTCGTTCGTCTTCTAACATGTCGAGCGCAGAGCGAGATCCTGCCCATGCGGGACTCGACGTACTAATCCTCGTCAGCTCCGATCCGCGGTATGATTCACGCAGCTCGAAGTATTTGCACTCCCTCCTCGACGCCGGTTTCGATGCAAGACTGGTTGGAATATCCTCTGACGGCGAAGAAGAAATCGGCGAGACTCTGGTCCGCCTACCCATGGCACACGTGTCAGGAAAAAAATTTTTCCTCCAGTTCTACCAGCGTGCCATCCCGGAAATGAGGAGGTCCCGCGCAAAAATCATAATCGCCGGCGATTTGTTTTCTCTCCTTCCGGCTGTAGCCAATAAACGACGCTATTCCTCGAAGAGTACCCTTCCGACAAAGAACGGCTCATCCGTAAAACTAATTTACGATTCAAAAGAATTGTATGAACATTTGCCGAGCTTGAAGACTAAACGAAGCAGCTTCATGTTCTGGAACCTTGTTGAGAAAATCTCGATAAAATATGTCGACCATGTCCTGACCGTAAACAAATCTATTGCAGATATTCTCGAAACAAAGTGGCGAAAGCCGACGACGGTGATCATGAACGTTCCCGACGTCAAACGCGCGCCGGCATTTGGCGAACGGTCACTCAACAAAGTCACCCTGGCATTTTCCGGAGGCTTTCAGGGAGGGAGAGGTTTGTGCAATCTGATAAGATTGTTGACACTTCTGCCGGAAAGGTACGAATTGAAGTTAATCGGCGACGGTAAGCTTCGTGGGGAACTCGAGGAATTTACAGCTGCATTGAATCTATCCGGTAGGGTCCACTTTATTGGAAAATTAAGAAACTCGGAAGTAATTGATGAGCTTTCTAAAGCAACGCTCGGAATTTACCTGATGGAAAATTCGGGGCTTTGTCATTACCTCGCCCTTCCGAACAAGCTCTTCCAATTCATTTCGGCGGGACTTCCGGTAATTGTGCCGAATTTCCCTGAGATGGCGGGTATTGTGAGCAAATTTCAGATCGGTGAGATAGTCGATCCGGAAAATTTATCCGATACGGCAGAGAAAATCTTAGAAATGACGAGCCACGAGGAACATTACCAAGATCTCGTTGGAAATTGCAACAGAGCGGCGGGTGTTTTGAATTGGCAGGTAGAGAAAGAAAAATTCTTGGCTTTGATTAACAGCTTAATTTAACAGCCCGTATTTCTTGCGCTTCTCCCACAAAGTTTTTCTTGTAACACCGAGCTGGTTTGCCGTCGCCTCCAGGTTGAAGTTGTTCCACTCCAGGACCTTCTTTAAATATTCTCCTTCGACCTGATCAAGCGTCAGCCCTTTCTGCAGGTGAAGACCGTCGGACTGACCGGCAACTTGCGCACCGATGCTTGTCAAGGCGATCTCATCCCCGTCGATGTATTCCTTCTCGGCAAATATCATGGCGCGCTCTACGACGTTCCGCAGTTCACGGACGTTTCCGGGCCAGTCATGCGAGAGGAGTTTGCGTTCTGCAGAAGTCGTAAATCCCTTCACATGCTTCTTGAATTTTATGTTGAAGTCGTCGATGAATCTTCTGCCGATTAAAATTACGTCCTTGTCTCGTTCGCGAAGCGGCGGGACCGCCAGGGACACAACATTTATTCGATAAAACAGATCACTCCTGAACTTGCCGCTTGCAACGTCCGCCTCCAGATTTGAGTTCGTTGCCGAAATCACGCGGAGGTCTACGGGAATTTCCTCAAGTCCTCCTACTCTCCTGATTCTCCTGTTCTCGATAAACGATAAGAACTTCGCTTGAAGTCCAAGATCCATGCTTGTGATTTCATCGAGCAGGACCGTTCCGCCGCTCGCCACCTCGAGCAGGCCTTTTTTTGAGGTCTTTGCATCTGTGAATGCGCCCTTTTCATAACCGAATAATTCAGCTTCGAGCAAATTTGACGGCAGCGACGCACAGTTTATTTCAAGATACCTTTTTTCAGCGATGGGACTGGTATAATGGATCACGCGCGCCACAAGATTCTTCCCCACACCACTTTCGCCCCGCATCAGGATAACCGCCTCGGTCACATTCGCGACTCGTTTGATGAACTCGCGCATGGCCGTCATCGGCTCGCTCTCCCCGATGAGGTTGTCGAAAGAGTAGCGAGACTTGAATCCCGACTTCATCTCCGCCACCTCGGTTCGCAGGTGGCCGACTTCGACCGCACGACCGATAGCAAGCTTCAACTCGTCAAAGTTGATCGGTTTCGTAAGATACTCGAAAGCTCCCGCCTTCATGGCACGCACGGCAGTGTCCACGGCGGCTCTCGCGGTGACCAGAATTACCGGCATCAATCGCGCAAGTCCGCGCATCTTATCAATAAGTTCGATTCCGTCGATCTCCGGCATCATGACATCGCTGATCACGACGTCCGGATATTCCATCTTTATTGCATCGACAAGAGCATTGGGGTGATTAAAGTACTTGACATTGAACTGCTCGTTGCGCAGCCCGTACTTGACCAGCTTAATTATGTTATCATCATCGTCTAAGAAATATACTAGAGGAGCAACCATGACAATTAAATATAGTCTACGTTATACAAATGAACAAATACCGGAAATTTTAGAAACAAGTTCGGAATTGCATCCTATTGAATTTTGACTCTCAGATTTTGCTTTTTGATCTTTCGTCCTAAACATCTGTGCAGCGACTCAACAAAATATTCGCTCTCTTCTCTTGAGCCTACGTTGACACGAAGATATTTTTCGAGAAGCGGATAGGAAGAGACATCCCGAATCAGCACGCTCTGCCGCTCTAACAAATCCTCGAACATATCCTTTGCAGAGAGTCTGGTCGCAAACAAGAAGAAGTTGGAGTCCGAATCGACCACCTCGACCTCGTCGATCTTCCTCAACGCATCCATCATCGAGACTTTCTGTTTCTTCAAAAAAGTTACGCGCTCCTCAAAAAGGGATCGGTGTTCGAGGAGCTTAAGCGCAGTGAATTCGGAAAGTGGATTTACCGTAAAGGGTATCTTCACCTTCAATATCTGGGATGCGGTTTCCGGATCCGCTGTCAAATAGCCGATTCGAAGCCCGGCAAGACTGAAAGCTTTGGAAAATGTCCTCAGCACAACAAGATTTTTAAAAGATTTCGTCAGAGCTATACTGCTCTGATGTTCGGAAAATTCTATATAGGCTTCATCTATCAACACCATGGCGCCCGTGGACTTAAGAAGTTCTATTATGAATTCGCGCGATGCCGATTTTCCCGTCGGATTATTAGGGGAGCTTATTATCACGAGTCCATTCTGCATTCGACGAGCATGTTCCAATATTCCGTTCTCATCAAACGTCAAATCGGAATTCGAATAGACTCTGATTATGTTTCCTTCGAGGATCTTCGCGACTTTTTCAAACAAATAAAACGTCGGCTGCGGTATTAATACATCGACTCCTTCTTTTACGATCGACATCCCCACCGTGTAAATTAATTCGTTCGACCCGTTTGCAGCGATAAACGATTGCTCTGGGAGATCGTAGAGATCTGAGAATTTTTTCGGCAGCGACGTCGAGAAAACTTCCGGATATCTATTCCATCCTATCCTGAGAAATTCCTCGATGATTTCTTTTTTCAGCTCGGAAGGAATATCGTAAGGGCTTTCGTTCTGGTTCAGCTTGATTTTTGCGGGATGGCCGGAAACATTATATGGCGATAATTCGAGAACGCTTCTTTTGAAATTAGATTTTGCGCCCAATTTTTTCCCTTGTCTTTATTGAAAGAGCGTGAGCTGTGAGTCCTTCGTTCTCGGCAAAGATTCTTATCTTAGTTGAATCACGCTCGAATGAATTTTTTGAATAACGGATAACACTTGATCGTTTCAAGAAAGAATCCACACTCAAGACCGATGAAAACCTGGCTGTTCCGCCGGTCGGAAGGACGTGGCTCGGTCCTGCAAAATAGTCGCCGACGGGTTCGGGTGAATATGTTCCGAGAAACACTGCTCCAGCATTCTTAATCTTCCCTAATATTTCCCATTCGTTATCCGCAACAATCTCGAGATGTTCCGGCGCTATCTCATTGATCAACGACACCGCTTCGGAGACATCTTTTACGACAAAAGCGGCTCCGTTTCGTTTGATTGACTCCTCCGTGATTTCTTTTCTGGCCAAATCAGGAACAAAGTCGCAAATTTTCTTTTGAGTCTTTTTCGCCAAACCTTTATCGGTGGTAACTAAAACCGCAGCCGCATTTTTGTCATGCTCTGCCTGGGCAAGCAAATCCGCGGCAATGTGATTCGCATTTGCCGATGAGTCCGCAAACACTACAACTTCGCTCGGTCCGGCGATCATGTCGATGCCGACATCGCCGAATACTATTTTCTTTGCTGCGGCCACATAAATATTTCCCGGTCCGACAATTTTGTCTGCCTTTTTGATGGTCTGTGTCCCATAAGCCGCCGCGGCTATCGCCTGGGCTCCGCCGACTGAATACACGTTTTCTATCCCGAGCAAGCTGCAAGCCGCGAGGACAAGCCGATTAACAGAACCGTCTTTATTCGGCGGCGTCATCACATAAATTTCTCGTACGCCTGCAACCTGTGCGGGAACCGCATTCATGATGACGGTAGACGGATAGGCGGCAGTCCCGCCCGGGACATACATCGCCACTCTGTCAAGCGGCACAATCCGCTGGCCGAGTATACTCCCGTCGCTTCTTTGCTCAATCCACGAATTTTGTTTTTGCTTTTCGTGGAACGATCTGACGTTATTTGCAGCCTCGCGCATAATCTCCAGCATCATTTCGCTGACGTTGGATTTCGCCTTGTCGATTTCCGCTTTCGGCACTTTTATACCTTTCAACTCAACGCCGTCGAATTCTTTGGTGAATTTTATCAGCGCTGAATCACCGTCCGCGCGAACAGTGGAGATAATCTCACTTACCGTGGAAATCAGTTCTTCGTCCAGAGTAAAATTTCTGCTTTTTATTTTTTTTAGTCTTTCCGAAAATTCCTTGGTCCCGGATTGTAAAACAGGGAATAGATTTATTCTTTTCATTTATTACAATTTATGCTAGCGAACTCTTCTTTCCAATTTCCCGTTGGATAAAGTGCTACCCTGTGGTCTAAGATATTCTTGAATCACATCGTTCACCTTGCGGCGATGCAGAGTCGAAGACAATCTGTAGCTGACGGCACTTGATTGAGCAACAATGATCTCTGTGGACATGAAATGGACAAATGCAGATGCCATACCTGCCGAAATGTCCCGGCCCCGCAACCAACTGCTCAGGAGTTCAGCACCTCATGCACTTTTTTTGCCAGCGCATAAGGCGTGAACGGCTTCTGTATGAACTCGACGTCCTCTTCGAGAACTCCCCGATGCGCAATTATCTCAGCGGTATAACCAGACATGAATAAAGTCTTGATGTCCGGCTTGATCATCCGTACCCGGTCTCGAAGCTCCTTCCCATTCATCGCAGGCATGACCACATCCGTCAAAAGCAAATGTATTCTGTCCTGACAAGTCTCGCAAAGCGAAATACCCCTTTCCGGACTCAACGAAGTCAGCACCTTATAACCGTACTCTTCCAGGCTGTTCTTCGCCAATTCGAGAAGCTCTCCTTCGTCTTCAACTATGAGGATGGTCTCGCTGCCGGCCACACCTGAAGCATCTCCCTCCGGCTCAGGCCCCTCCAACTTTCCGTGATAGCGCGGGAGGTAAATCTTGAACGTCGTGCCTTCACCGGGTTCGCTGAAAACGTCTATGTTTCCTCCGTTCTGACCGACGATTCCGTACAAAGTTGACAGCCCGAGTCCCGTTCCACGACCTCTCTCCTTCGTGGTGAAGAACGGCTCGAATATCTTATTCACGGTCTCCCTATCCATCCCTTTACCATTATCGGAGAAAATAAGCATCATATATTCGCCCGGAGCGAAGCCCATCTTGTTCTTAGTGTATGCCTCATCGACAACAATGTTTGAAGTCTCAACGACGATTTCGCCTACTCCATCTATCGCGTCTCTCGCATTGGTGGCAAGATTGATAAGGATCTGATCGAACTGAGTCGGATCTATTTTTACATTCCATATATTTTTTCCCGGGAAGAATTTCAGCATTATATCTTCACCTATCAGTTTCCCGAGCATCTTTTGGAGTGAATCGATCGCCTTGTTCGGGTCAATCGGCTTCGGCGAAACCATTTCACGTCTTGCGAATGCAAGAAGCTGTCTTGTCAGGTCTGCTCCCCGCTTAGACGCGGAGGCGATCAATTCTACATAGCGGCGTATCGGATCGTCTTTTTTCACATTCATGGCGATAAGATCGGTATATCCTATGATCACTCCTAACATGTTATTGTAATCATGGGCAACTCCTCCGGCAAGCCTGCCAATAGCTTCCATCTTTTGTGCCTGGACAAGCTGTTCTTCAAGTCTCTTTCTATCGGTGATGTCGTATGCCGAAGCTATTATCGCCTGCTTTCCTTGATAATCTATCACGGCGTCGCTGAAGTCGATCCATACTTCCTCTCCATTTTTTCTCACTATTTGATATTCATACTGCTTTGGAATTTCGCCTCCCTTAATTCGTTTTTCCACCTGCTCCATAACAAATTTGCGAAAATCGGGATGTACGATCCCTTCTACGTTTAGATGGGAGAGCTCGTCGAAACTGTAGCCAGTGATTTGCAGGGCAGCAGGGTTAGCGTAAAGAAAATTCTTGCCGTCGTGGATCCAGATGGCCGATGTCGAACCTTCAACGAGGCCGCGGAATCTCTCCTCGCTTTGAAGAAGCGCTGTCTCTGCCTGATATAGCTCGCGATAGATTGTGACCTGGCTGCGCCGATAAGCATAACCTGTCGCCACCATAGAAAGGACTATGAACAAAATTACCAGCAGGATTACTACACCGCCGCGATAAGTCGCCTCGGCAAGGATTTCACTTGCGTCGACTTTCGCGACCATCAGCCATGGCGTGTCAGGAATTGCGGAAAGGTCTGCGAGGACATCCTTTCCTCGGTAGTCTTTTCCTTCAAACATACCGACTTTTCCCGAGGCCGCCTGGACAGCGAGGGGCATATTGGAGCTGAGAGGGACACGCATTTCAAGGGCACTCCCGGGACGGAAGAGCAGATTATTCAGGAAAATGATTTCATCCCCTTGTTTTTCCAGTAATATGGTTTCAGCGCTACGACTCGGAACCGGCCATAAATCTATGAGCGGATATAAAAAGTTGTCAGCATCGCTTCGCAGGACAATCACTGCGGCCGGGCGTCCTGATTCGTCGAGGACGACGTCCATGGCATCGATGAGTATTCTTCCGTCAGCACTGCGGAACAGGTCTGTCACCACCGTCTTCCGCTCAGTGACTGCCTCATGTAGAGCCACTTCTTCAGCAGTATCGACAGTGGATGATGACGCGCCAATCGAGATTCGCGTCCGCCCGATCGTATCGACGACGAAAGCATCGACGTACAATCCAAGCCGCTGTTCCAGTGCCAATCGTTTCTCTACCGTTGCCCGGAGCTGCATGTTGGATCGTGCTCTGATCAAGTCAAGGATAGCCTGTCTTGTCAACGGGCTTTTTGAAAGCACACGTGCATCGGCGAGACGCTCAAGTCTCCACCGGTCAATCTCCCTGACTTTCAGGTTTGTTATGGCAGCGATTTCCTCGTACCGCTGGCTCCTGATCTGGCTTCTTTCTGCCAGGTAATACAAAATTCCGCAAATGATGAGGCCGATGCTGATGAGTGCCAGCAATATCCCCCGCACCCAGGGAGATAATACCGTTTTCCGATTTCTTCCGTCCATGAATGCAGCCTCCGCTTTACTTGTCACTTTCCTGATTAGTCCAAAGTCTCGAGTTTAGCGAACTGTTCCTTATCGAAATAAAATTTTGCTCTATTAAGAAAAGATGACGCAAGTATCGACCCAAGAAAAACTATCGTCTCTTAAAGTGGACGCTTTCCCTGACTAAGTTAATGCAATCTGCGCCATTCTGCAACTATGTTTCGGGGTAATGGCTCAGTTTCGATCCCGGGTGATCCGGCAAAAACAGGAATCCAGCTTCGGTTCTGGATACCAGCTTACGCTGCCATGACAATTATTATCTCGTCCGGAACATTCGAACCGGGCCAGTACCCATTCCTGAATTGCATTGACTTTCTGGCTTTCATCTTCATGACGGAAATTTCATAAGGAAGGCGACTTCCCTCCACTATTCCGTTCCAGTTCCCTTCTTCTCCACAAATAGTAAATAACAGGATATACTGCAAGCTCGAGAAGAACGCTGGTGACAACTCCGCCGACCATCGGTGCTGCAATCCGCTTCATTACATCTGCACCGGAACCTGTGCTCCACATTATCGGGATTAGACCGGCCAGAATTGCGGACGCCGTCATCATCTTGGGCCGCACTCTCCTGACCGCACCTTCATAGATTGCTTCTTTGAGATTCTCCAATGTCAGCGACTTCCCTGCAGCCTTGAGTTTGTCGAATGCAATATCGAGATAAAGAAGCATGACGACGCCCGTTTCGGCATCGAGTCCGGCGAGCGCAATCATCCCGACGGCAACCGCGACACTTATGTTGTAGCCAAGCAGATAAAGAAACCAGATCGCTCCCACCAGCGAGAATGGCACAGCAAGCATGACGATCAACGTCTTCGTCATTGACCTGGTGTTCAAATAAATTATGAGGAAAATAAGCACGAGCGTGGCAGGAATAATATACATCATGGTTCTTGCGGCTTCCTGCATGAATTCGAACTGGCCGCTCCATGTCACGAAGTAGCCGTCTGGAAGGTTGAGGTTCTCGGAAAGATATTGCTTCGCCTCGCTTACATATCCGCCGATGTCCGAAGTATTGGCATCAATGAAGACATAAATTGTCGGCACGACTCCCTCGGTCCTGACAAACATCGGCCCCTGGTGGATGGATAGGTCAGCGACTTCTCCAAGAGGAATCTGCCCGCCGGACGAGGTCGGTATCAAAACACGCTTCAGCTCTTCCGGATTATCACGCATCTCGAGCGCATACCTCACCGTAATCGGATATCGCTCAACGCCGGAAACGATTTGTCCGATTGGCATTCCACCGACCGCGCCCTGCAGCACATCCTCAATATCCTGCACTGTGACTCCGTACCGCGCAGCCTCATCGCGGTTGACGGCGAAGTCGATATAGTTGCCGTTCCCGACCCGCTCTGCGAACGCGCTTAAAGTCTCAGGCAGTTGTTTGAGCAAGGCTTCTATTTTTCCTCCGATGAACTGGAGAGAATCCAGGTTGGGGCCCGAAACCTTGATGCCAATCTGGCTCTTGATGCCGGTGCTGGTCATATCAACCCGGTTCTTTATCGGCATCGTCCAGACATTTGAAAGGCCCGGTACCTGAAGGGCATCGTCGAGAACAGTCTTGAGTTTTTCGGGCGTCATCCCTTTTGGCCATTCAGATTCGGGTTTAAGATTCACCGTCGTCTCAAACATGTCGAAGCCCGCAGGATCGAGCGCAGTGTTGGCTCTGCCGGCCTTGCCGAATACGTTCTCGACCTCCGGGAATTGTTTGATGATCTTATCAGTCATCTCAAGAGTCTGTCTTGCCTGAGTGACGGAAACCCCCGGAAATGCAGACGGCATGTAAAGAAGAGTTCCTTCCCAAAGCGGCGGCATGAATTCCGATCCCAATCTCATGTAAGGATAGACAGTGATCGCGAGGATCAGGACCACCGCGATAAGGACATACTTGCGGTATTTCAACACGAAATCGAGTAAAGGAGAATAAAGTTTTATCAGGATCCGGTTGATTGGATTCTTCTCCTCGCGTGGAATTTTTCCTCGAATGAAGTATCCCATGAGGATCGGGACAGCAGTAACACCGAGCAAAGCAGCAGCAGCGATGGAGTAAGTTTTCGTGAATGCGAGCGGCTTGAACAATCTTCCCGATTGATCTGTCAGAGCAAAGACCGGGACGAACGAGACGGTGATCACGAGAAGCGAATAGAAAAGTGAAGGCCCTACTTCCTTCGATGATTCGGCAATCAGCTTCCATCGGTCGCTCGTTCCGTCATCCGCTTCAATGTGCTTATGAGCGTTTTCAATCATGATTATCGCCGAATCAACCATGGCACCAATCGCGACCGCAATCCCTGCCAGCGACATAATGTTAGCGTTTATCCCTTGCCATCTCATGACGATAAATGCCATGAGTATCGCGGTGGGAAGTGTCAGGATTGCCACAAACCCGCTTCTTAAATGGAACAGGAAAAGGAGGCAAACAAGTGCGACGATAATTGATTCCTCAATGAGCTTGCTCTGCAAATTATTGATCGCGCGGGTAATCAATACGGAGCGATCATAAACAGTAACTATCTGCACGTCGGGCGGCAAACCTTGCTTGAGCTCATTAAGTTTTTCTTTCACACCGTTTATCACCCGCAGCGCATTCTGCCCGTATCTCATTTCGACGATTCCGCCGACGACATCTCCTTCACCATTCAGATCGGCAACTCCTCGACGGGCGGCAGCGACAATGTTCACGTCGGCGACGTCGCCGAGAAGGATGGGAGTACCGGTGGAGAAACCGGAGACGGGAGGCTCGGGACCGGGGGTCGGACTCTGCGATGAAGACTCCCCGCTGGACATTCCGGAGCCCATCGGCTCGTCGGACGTTTGAAGCCGACTCGATGTTTTAGTGCCGACCGAAAAAGACTTATCTCCAGATGACATACCAAGCGGAATCTTCTTCATATCGTCGACAGACTTTATGTATCCAAGTCCTCTTATCATCAGCTCGTAACCAGCCTGATCGACGATCTCGCCGCCAACATCGTTGTTGCTCTGCTTGATCGCGCTCATCACCTGCATAGGTGAAATATGGTACGCAAGAAGCTTTCTCGGATCCAGCGTCGCCCTCCATTCCTTCACAAAACCACCAACGCTCGCGACTTCCGAAACGCCCGGAACAGTTGACAAACCGTACTTCAAATAGAAATCCTGAATCGACCTCAGATCTGCAAGACTTCTCTTATCCGATCTCAGAGCGTACTCATAAACCCAGCCGACGGGAGTTGCATCCGGACCGAGAGTTGGCGTAACGCCTTGTGGCAGACGGTTCGCAGCGTAATTCAAATATTCGAGAACGCGGCTTCGCGCCCAATAAAGGTCGGTGCCATCGTCGAAAACTATATAGACAAGTGAAAAACCGAAATAAGAATATCCTCTTACCGCCTTGGCGTGCGGAAGCGAAATCAACGAAGACGTAAGCGGGTATGTCACTTGATCCTGGACTACTGTAGGAGACTGACCGGGATACTCCGTGTAAACGATCACTTGAACATCGCTCAAGTCCGGAATCGCATCTACAGGGCTTGAGGTGAGAGAATAGAATCCGGCCGCGATTACAAAGAGAAAAAGGATAATGACTATGAAGCGATTCTTTATCGACCATTCAATTATACTCGCAAGCATTTCAGTTCTCCTGTCCCGTTGTGTCGATTTTTCCCCGGAGAGATGTGGTCGGAGTTTTAATTGGATCTTTCTTTCCGCCCATGTTCATCCCAGGTACATTCATATCCATTCCATCCAGAGAATTCTTTTTCGGAGTCACTATCTTTTTCTTCGGCACCGCTTTCTTTTGCGGAACATTCATCTTCATGCCGGGTATATTCTCAATCCCCTGACTCTGCGTGTGCCACGTTCCTTGTTCCGTTCCACCATTTCCCGCATTCATTCCGGACGTGCTAGCCATCAACGACGCACCAGCATTTTTGAGATTGGCGTCGGAATCGATGAGGAATTGTCCGGATGTTACGATTGTCTCTCCCGTTTCAAGCCCACCGGTAATCTCATAGTATCCATCAGCATAGACTCCCAACTTCACATCCCGTATTTCGAATCTGCCTTTGCCGAGTGCGACCGCGACGACTTGTCTGAGCCCGGTGTTAATAACCGCTTGAGCCGGTACCGCAAGTCCGTTATAGCTGATCGGCGAATGAATTGCAACGTTTACATATTGTCCAACCTTCATCATCATTCGGGGATTGCTGAGAGAAATTCTCGCTGTGACACTTCTGGCGGTCGGATCTACCTCAGGATAAATAAAATCAACTCTACCTTCATAAGATTGGGAATTATCGTACTCAATTGCAGCTGGAGATCCCGATTTCAAGAAAGGCATGTCGATCTTGAAAACATCTGCCAGTATCCATACACGATGCAGGTTCGCGACTCTGAACAGAGTTTGCCCCGCGGAGATTTTCTGTCCTTCAAAAACATCTTTCTCGAGAATTACTCCGTCGCTTGGTGAGTGGATTACCACCTTCTCGATTACCCTTCCGGTTGATTGAAGTTCATCAATCTGTTTGTCGCTCATGCCGAAGAAAGCAAGACGTTCGCGTGCGCTTATGACAAGATTGTTTGACTGTGCAACACTGTTTCCGCCAGCTGTGCCGCCGGTCGAGCTTGCTTCAGCAAAATTAACGGACTGGAGAAACTCCTGTTCGGCGGCTATGAGGTCGGGGCTGTAGATTACTGCCATCGGCTGCCCCTTGTCTACGTTCATCCCGGTGTAGTCAAAATATAATTGTTCGATCCAGCCGCTCACGCGCGTGTTGATGTCGCTCATTTCTTTCTCGTCCGGTGCCACGACACCGTACGCGTTGATTGTACGCGTCAACTTGCGATACTCCGCTGGTGCCGTCACGACGCCGATGTTCTGTACCATGGCAGGGTCGACTTTGATAATGTTGGGATTGCCCCGAGGAGATCCATTCAAAGACTCATCTTCATCCGCGTATTTCGGCACGAGATCCATGTCCATCATCGGCGATTTGCCCGCGTGATCAAAATGCGTAGTTGGGCTCATCGGGTCGTACCAGTACAGAACTTTCCTTTCGCCTTTGCCCGATGTAATCACCGTTGAATCGCCTTTCGCATTTTTGTTTTTCGATGTGCTGCCGCACCCCGCCGCGATTAATCCTATCAACGGAACCAGGATAAATAATAAAGTCGTATTTCTCATTTGTCTCTTTCCGGGTTTCAAAATTTCATCTGTCTGATTTCTGCGAATTGTGCCGTCCCGATTAGAACCCGGCATGCTGTTCATGGCTCTGACTTCCCGCATTTTGTCCCTCTTCATTTTCCTCCCCCGTATTTTTCAATATCTTCTCCGATGAGCTTCGATATATCAGCCGAAGCCGAAAAATAAGCTGCTTCTATTTTCACCAGCTCAATTTTTGTATTTATCAAAGCTGTCAGATTATCGACCACCATCGCAAATGTTGTCCTCCCGACTGAATATGCCGACAACGATGAATTGTATGTCGCTTCGTATTGTGGAATCAACTCTCTGGCGTAAAGTGGCATCAATTGTAGTTGAGCCTGTGCATCTGCATATGCCGAACGAAGTTGAGCCGATAATTCAACTTCCACCGAGCTGTATTCTGACTCCGCAGCCTGTTTCATGAAATCCGCTTCGTCGATCATTTTCTCCTGCCTTGCGCCGTAAAAGATCGGGATTCTAAACCCTACTTCGAAGTTCATCATGTTCAGCGCCTTCGTTCCATCGGGCATCGATGCACCACGATAGCCATAAGAAAAGCCGACATCAAAGTCAGGCACAGCATCCTTTCTTGCAAATGCTGCGCCTGCGTTGGCGGCAGATTCCGAGTTGCGCATCTGACTCAGCTCAGGATTTTTCGCATCAAGCCGCACTTTGAGACTGGCGGGCGGTTGAAGAGACGGAAGTATTAGAGTGTCCACCTGTATCTCATACGGGGTACTTTGACCAAGAAGTGCTCCAAGCTGTGCATAAGAATCACTCAACATCGAATTCATATTTATGATATCCGATCGGGCCATCGTCACCTCGGCGGTCGCACGGAACACATCCTGCTGGGGAACTTGTCCGGTGGCGAAAAGCTGCTCAGCAACTCTGACTACACTTCCGAGAAGAGTCCGCTTATACTCCACGTATCGAATCGATGCTTGGAGGCGATATATATCGCCATACACCTTCCTGAGACTCGACATGACTTCGAGAGTCGTGCTCGCAGACCTGTTTAACGAAGCTTCATAGCCGTATTTTTGAGCATCACCCGCAGCACTCAATTTCCCGAACCACGGGAACATTTGCATTAACGTGAACTGCGGAAACATCGTCATCTCATCCGAGTTCAGCTTAAAATTTGACGGTACGTTTTCCGCCATAATCGTCAGTTGAGGATCCTGGAGTGTTCCGGCTGGACTTACACGCGCCTCGGCGGCGCTAGACTCGTAACGCGCCATCCGGATCCTGAAATTATTCCTCAAGGCAATTGTCACCAGGCTATCCAACTGCGTTTGTCCGACAGCAGTTGCCCCAGCGATTGAAACAATCGCGGCGACAAATTGAAAATTTAGAAATGAGAACTTGAAGTTTGGCAAAGACATACTTCACCTTTTAGTTAAAAGTTAGTGAATTACTAAAGGCGAGCCGATCTCTATCACGCCTGTGATGATCGGCTTCCCGAACGTCATGTTCGGGAAAATGTCTTAGATGCGGAGATTACCGCTTGAGGTGGGTATATCTAAAGGAGGAGGATCGGTTGAAGTGAAAGGCTTATGATTAAAGGGAAAAAGTTGATTACCGAACGACTCCGAAACATGGCCGAGCATTATAGATTGAGCAAAATGCTGGACCAGCTTCTGCGAACTCGTAAAACTATCCACGACCGATTTCTCTTGCAGACGAGCTTGCATACAATTCGACTTCAGACTCTGTTCGGCTGAAACCTGTTGCACGCCGCACTCAGCGCAAGAATTCTCATTTGAGTTATCCATCATCATTACATTAGAAGTGGAACTCACTGGTGCGCGATTCATCGTGCAGAAGTACCATGCATAAGCGTACTGAACCTGACCCACAAGGAAAGTCAGCAACACAATGATATTCAGATATTTGAGTCTTTCTGGCATTCGATATCAAATCATTTAACGAAACTCATGCCAAATAGTTCCACAAATATGATGCCGCACGACTTTGTGAAGATTAGGACGGAATTTCCGAAACATAATCATTGATTTAAAGACTCGTCCTCAATTTCGACTGAGAAATCGCGCCGATCTGTGCGGCACAATGCCTCGGCCTTCTGCAGCTCAAGGTGGAACAATAGGATTGATGATATCGTTCTTAGAGTAAATCACTACTATGGTAAAAAAAATCCACTTAGCACTTTTAGCGGCGTTCCTATTATCAGCAGGGAAGATTTTTGCCGGTCCGCCTTTCCGCACAGACGACCCGGTGCCTGTTCCATATCTGCACGGTGAACTGTACCTTTTTTCAACGGGGACTCTTGACGCAAGAGGAACGTCAGGGATTGGGCCGGCAGTTGAATTCAACTATGGCGTTTTCCCCAATATTCAATTTCATCTGGTGCTCCCTCTTTCATTCAATGCACCGAAAGGGACTGCAGCACAATTGGGATACGGCGATACTGAGCTTGGGGTAAAATTTAGATTCGTCGATCAAGGTGAAATCATACCGGATGTCGCGACCTTTCCAATTCTGGAACTCCCAACGGGAAGCGCATCAAGAGGCCTCGGCAACGGCAAAGCCCAGCTTTACCTTCCGCTGTGGCTGCAAAAGGACATCGGCAATTGGACAATATATGGCGGCGCAGGATACTGGATTAACCCGGGAAATGGAAACAGGAATTGGGATTTCTCAGGCATTCTTGTTCAGTACAACTTTTCCGATGACTTCTTTCTCGGCGCAGAACTGTTTCATCAAACGCCGTCGTCGGTTTACGTTTCGGATAATACAGGACTCCATATTGGAGGAGGAATTCCGTTAGTTAGGAATACTCAGGTCCTCTGGTCCTGCGATGCGGGCAACGGCATCGCTGCCTACAAACATTTCTCATATTACATCGGCCTATACCATACATTCTAGAATTATACGATCCCGCATTGTTTATAAGAGCCGGCAAGACTAATTTTTCCTAAGGAGAAAATTTCGTGAAAATAGGAATTACCTGTTACCCGACTTACGGCGGAAGCGGGGTAGTAGCCACCGAGCTCGGGAAAGCGCTCGCTTTGAGAGGACATCAAATCCATTTCATTAGCTATTCGCTGCCCGCACGGCTCGACAATTTCGTCGGGGACGTGTTTTATCATGAAGTCGAAATGTCCCAGTATCCATTGTTCGACTTCCCGCTTTATACCGACTCCCTCGCGAGCAAGATGGTCGATGTTGCGAAGTATCACGACCTCGATATTCTGCACGTTCACTATGCAATCCCGCACGCCACAAGCGCGTTCATCGCAAAACAAATTCTGGCACCTACAAAAGACATAAAGGTAATCACCACGCTTCATGGTACAGATGTTACTCTCGTCGGACTCGAGCCGAGTTTTCTCCCGCTCGTAAAGTTTTCGATAGAACAAAGTGATTACGTCACCTCGGTCTCGAGATTCCTCCAGATGAAAACAAATACGATGTACAACATCGAAAAAGAAATCCAAGTCATTCCTAACTTTGTCGATACGGAAAAATTTCAGCGAAAAAAAGATTGCCAATTCAAACCGCGGATCGCCCAGGGCGGGGAAAAAATAATCGTCCACGTCTCAAATTTCAGGGCCGTGAAACGAGTTCCGGATGTGATCAGAATTTTCGACATCATAAGGAAAACGATACCGAGCAAGCTTGTTCTTGTCGGCGACGGGCCCGATAGATCGGAATCCGAGCACCTTGCGCGGGAATTAGGTATCTTCGAAGACGTCAAGTTTCTCGGAAAGCAAATACTCCTCTCCGAAATTCTTTCATCATCGGACTTGATGCTGATGCCAAGTCAATCTGAAAGCTTCGGCCTTTCTGCCCTTGAGGCGATGTCGTGCAGCGTACCGGTCGTGTCGTCCAGCACCGGGGGTTTGCCGGAATTGATTACTCACGGCGAGACGGGATATATCGCCGAGCTTGGTGACGTTCAGAGGATGGCAAAGTATGCGATCGAGCTGTTGAGTGACGACAGGAAATGGGAATTATTCAGTCAGAACTCAAGGAAACGGGCTGTGGAAAAGTTCAATGTCAATTCAATTGTACCACTGTACGAAAAGCTATACGAAGAAGCTCTCAGTCAGACCGGTGTCAGCGTAAAATAAATCCATTCCGGAGTTGTCCCATCGTAAAAAAGCCACAACTCTAAGCACAATTTCCCGGACATAGATAAAGTTCCGACGTCGACTCGCCATGATCTTCCCTGCTTCGGATACTTGAATTTCGGATTTGGAATTTGGGATTTCAGAAGCTTATCTGGTAAAACAATCGGAGCATGTCCGTCGTCTCACGTTGTCCCAAAACGCGGTTGTTGACAGCGACATTTCTCGAAGCTTCAAGATATATCATGTTGCTGAACAGAAGAGTGAGCGGATAATTAAAACTGAATCCAGTGCTGGCAATATCCGTCGTGATTACAGGTGTTTGAACTTTGAGAGTCGCCGGACCTATTTTTGAAGTAATCTGCACATTCGGATCCGTGAAACTGGAATTGGGATTATATTGCAGCGCGACACTTTGTATGAAGTCGAATTGCTTGCCAAGAAAGTTCGTTAATAGCCCCGACAGATAAGACGATCCAAAACTTCCTATTGCCCCGGCCCCATATTGCGACCATAAGATGTTAGCCTCACCTTGTTTCTGTGGATCGGTTAACTCGTTCTCGAAATGATCGGTGAGTATAAAAGACACTGCATTTGTCTGTTGGTCATATGGATAAGGAACATTGTCGACAGTCATAGATATGTTGACGTTAGGCTGATTAAACGTCCCGGTAATTTTTAACTGCACAACTACATTCTGAGGTTTTCCAGTCCCCGTTTCGGAAGTATCAATCCCCTGATAAATTCCGGTTACGTCGAGGATGGGATTCAGTGGATCTCCCGTAAACCTGAGTTTCCCGCTCGCAGAAAATTGCTTGTTGTAAAAGTTATAACTGGATCCCGGCAAGATATTGACGTCACCGGTAAGGTCCATACCACCGGAAAGATTTGATAGGTGCAGCTTGCCGCCCAAGATTGCGTCCAATTCTTCGTTTGTTGCCGGATTAAAAATCATTCTAAAATTTACGTTGTCCTTGGTCTCAACATTCAAATCGTATCTCAAGCTGTCGATGAAACTTCCCGACGCGACTTCTTTTTCATATGATTCCGGCTTTTGAGAAATCATCAACGTGTTTTCTGAATCTGAAGGAAACCGGTAGATAACATTCTCAACCTGGGTACTTTGCTTGTTTTGCAGCGGAAGAAGCGTCAGTGATGTATTCTGCACGATTCCGGAACCTTCAAGAAACGGTCTCGATAAACTCCCTTTCAGCTTGAGCCCCTGTTCTTCCGATCCGGCGATTGCCGTACCGTATATCCCCTGATCGCTCTTTCTGGAGGTCGAGTTCAGAACTAACAGCGATCCATTCAGATCGATATCAAATTCTGCAATGGTGTTATTTCTTATCTCGAGTGATCCGCCGGCGATCATCTTGGTGCTGGATTGTCGGGTCGAATTCTCAATCACAACAGGATTAAGTACAAGTTTGTTTCCTTGCCCGTCAATCGTTCCGTCAAAATGATTGGTAATCTGATTTACAGCAAGTCTGACCTTTCCGTCTGAGATTTTCAACGCGCCCTTGAACTCAGGCAAGGAATATTTCCCGGAAACGGTCATTTCGCCAGATGCCATTCCTTCCAGATCATCGACTCCAGACAAGAGTGGACCGAGGAACGAGACATTCAATGAATCGGCATCGACCTTCAACTGCATCCCTCGCGATGAACTATCGGAAAATGGAACAGTTCCGTCCACACGTAATGCGTACCACGATGAGTCGTCCGGCTTAGACAATTTCGCCGACATTTCAAGATAGTCACCGAATATTTTGAGAGTCCCATTCACAAGTTTCGATTTCGATCCGTTGTAATCGATATTTTCTCCGTTGAAACCGATAGATACCGTCGTTCCTGACGGAGACCCGGAAAGATTGGCGTCCCCGTTGACTTCACCTTTAAGTTTTAGCGAGTTCGTATCCAGGTGTCCAATTTTCTGTAGTGCCGCTAGTGCAATATTATCAAAATCAAACCTGAGATCCGGGCCATTCAAGAGCGAATATTTTCCTTCCACTGATATTCTCGAATCTGGTTCGGATGAGTTCCCGTCAACCTCCGCAAGAAAAGTCGCAGGAGAAATCACAAATAGCTCGGGAAAATATGTAATATGGACCGGTGCGCGGCTCGTAAGCGAAGCACCGTAGAGTTTGCCCATGAGCGTATTTGCAGCTAAATCAATCGAGTCACCGCGCATATTCCCCGAAGCGTCCACATAGAATTCTCCGAGGGAATCCACTTCACCAAATGCCAAGATAGAAAGCGAATCTTTTTCTGGATCGGGCGACGAGATATAACCGACCTTCAAGATCTTCGCCGAGATGTGAGTCCGGTTGATATCCAACGCACGGAAGTTCGTGTTCAGGGACCAGCTGCCCGAATTCCACACAGACAAATTGTTGTCGCCGTTCAAATTGAATTCGGCATTCAATCGAGAGGTACGGATTTGGAGGGAATCTTTCGAATAGCCGAAAGTGTCCGCATCGACCGATGCGTTGAAAGAGATTCCTTTTTCACTCGATGAAATATTAATCTGACCTTCAGGGTTTCCGAAAATCTTTGAAATGCCTAGCAGCTTTCCGATGAAACGTGCATTCTTCACTCTAATGTCAATCGACGCGCTCAGACCCGCGATATCGATCGAGTCCTTTTGCGATGCGCTCTCCTTGCCGGTTACTTTGCAGTCAAAGCTATCCGCCAGCATGGAGAACAACTTCGACATTTGTGACGGGAGTTTGTCCAGCATGAAACTTCCGTTGACGCTCACGTCTGCAAAAGGCGACTTCAAACTCAGGTTTTTATCTGCCTCCCTGGTATCAGCGATAAGGGTGAAAGTCGAGCTGTCGATCGGTTCCCCTCCCAGGGTAGAACGATCCAGCACAATTGAAAGCCTGCTGTCCAGTGAATCGACATTAAATCCGCTTCCTGATAACGTAAGATGTCCTGTCGATACTCCGTTCAGGGAAGGGACATGAATAAATGAGGATATATCCAATCCGCTGAAGAGAATATCGGATTGGTATGCCTTTGAACGGATGGCAACCGATGCTCTTCCATCGATATTGCCTTCCGATGTCAAAAATTTCAGGCCAAAATGCAGACTGTCTGAAACAGACGCAATATTGACCGTGCCGTGCCGTATCGATGCTTGGTCTATCGTCGATGAATCTATTTGAACTACAATTCCACCTTCAGGAAATGAGCCTCTGGAATTCTTCAAAGTGAAACTCGCTTCCCCATTGAATGTCGAATTCAAACCATTACTGTTGAGTATCTCGCCGAGGTGCACGTTGCTAAATTTAAATTCACCGTTGTATAATCCGCCGTGAGAATCAGCACCACCGATAAACTCGGTTTCGCCGCTTCTCAACTGGACGTTAACTCTGAGATTGTTCGGCATCCCTTCGGCAACGGCATTTATCAGCAATGGCTTGAGCCGGCTAATACCCGGTATCCCCGCAGGATTTAACAAAGCAGACAATTCTGCTGAGTTAACCGACGCTCCATGGGACTCGACACGCATCGCAATAGAAGAATCGGTCAGATTGTAAAAAGTTGCAGATAACGGAACGAACGAACTATCGGTTCTGATATCGAGGTGTTTGATATATAGAGTATCCAAATCCCCGCTCGCATAACAATTCACACCCACTTTTGAAACTGGATAAATGGGAAGATCAAAAAATTTCTCGACCTGCTTTATATCGATGCCTTTAGCTTCCAGACTTGCCGTGAGGTGTTTTTGCCGAAAGGTTGTTATATCAATTGCGTCTAGGATGTTCTGACCAGTCAGAGTAAAATCACCTTCGACATTTGCTGCATCGGATTTTAGCTTGAGGCTGGAAACTTCCGTTCCGACGCTTGAGGCAAAGAAGTCAAATTTCAAGGAACCGATTTTCAAACCTGCAGGCTCTACATAGAATGAAACATCTTTAATGCTCGCCGTCAAATTGCCGTTCGATATGTTCCCCGATCCGATGACGTCGATATTCTTCAACTCAAAATCATACGGAACAAAACGGTGGGTCGACTCGGTTGGACGAACAGAACTGATTTTGGTGGAATCAAAATAAGTAAATTCCCCTCCATGAATATCAAGGTTCCTCAAAACAATAAGCCAATCGAATTTCCCACCGGGTTTGGTTGAGGCCTTCGAAATATGATCAACATTGAACGTTCCATCCTTGTATCGAGTGAGATAAAACCGCGGATTGAAGAGATCACATTGAAGAACGTCGAATGTCTTGGCAATGATAGACAGTGGAAGGTGAGAGATCTTGATCGTGTCAATCAGGGCGATCGGCTTGTCGTCGTACATCAATGCGGCGCCGTCTATCTGAAAGGAACCGAGTATGCTGCCGTGAATTTTCCCTAAATAGAGCCGCGCATTGGTCTGATTGTCCACGATGGTCGTGAGCAGGTCCCCGACCTCATCATTGAAGAAACGAGTGTATGATAAAATAAGAATTACGAACGGAAAGAAGATCAGGGCGGTAAAAATTGGGATAAGAAATCTTTTGCGCATGGCTGACGCCACTATTGCATGACTTCGAGAATCTTTTTTATGATGTTGGTCGTCGATCTGCCGTCGACAAATTCAATAGTGATGACTTTTCCCCCCCGGCCCTCTACTACATCACGTCCGACCACGTCGCCAATTTTCCAATCGGCTCCCTTTACGAGAAAATCCGGCTGGACCAATTTTATAGTTTCATAAGGCGTGTCTTCATCGAAAATGCAGACATAGTCAACGCTCTTCAAGTTAGAAACCACATAAGCGCGGTCCGATTCAGGAACGATCGGTCGCTTGTCTCCCTTGATTCTTCTAACACTCGCGTCGGAGTTTATCCCGACGACCAGGATGTCGCCTAGCTTCCTCGCCTTGTTCAAATATTCCACGTGTCCTCGATGAACAATATCAAAGACGCCATTCGTAAAAACGATCTTCTTCCCGTCGTTTTGAAGATTTCTAATCATTCCCGATAGTTCTTCGCGTGAGAAGATACCTGTCATCCGACTTCTCCTGAGGCGACGCTTTCGGCTATGGATCTTGAGTCTCCTGCAACTTCGGCAAACAATTTTTCCTTGTCAACCGGAACGATACCGACCTCACTGCACACAATTCCGCCGGCATGATTGGCTATTGCGACGGCTTCAGAGATCGTCGCACCCGAAATGAGAGCCACGGTAAAAGTGGAGATCACGGTGTCACCGGCTCCCGAAACATCGGCCACTTCTCTCGCCTTCGTCGGAAAATGGGCATAACTTCCGTCTTTAGAAAATAACGTCATCCCTTTTTCTCCGCGAGTCAGGAGAATGCTCTTACAATCGAGACGATTCATCAGTTCCTTGGACGCCGTTACCGCCTGCTCGTCCGATGCGATAGTCACCCTAAGTGCATTTTCCGCTTCCTTCCTGTTGGGCTTGAAGACGGTAACGTGTTTATATTCAAAAAAATTATTCTGCTTTGGATCGACGCTCACTATTTTGTCATTCTCTTTAGCAAACCTGATGACTTCCGACAATAATTCCCCGGTCAGGATTCCTTTGTTATAATCCTCAAGAATAATTGCATCGATATCTTTTCTCAAAGACCGCATGACTTCCAGAATGTGGTCTGCAATTTTCCGATCTATGTCTCTTCTGACTTCATGGTCCATTCTGACCACGTGCTGATTGTGGGCTATGACGCGTGTTTTCACGGTGGTCGGCCTGTCGTCAACTTTAATGATTCCTTCTCTTGTCATTTGCATCTCAGCAACGATATGCGAGATTCTCTCTCCCGCCTCATCATCTCCGACGATTCCAAACAGAATAGGTTCTGCTCCCAGCGATTTGATATTGTTCGCTACGTTCGCCGCTCCGCCAAGGCGGGCAGACTCGCTCTCGACTTCCAGCACGGGCACCGGAGCCTCGGGCGATATCCTTGATACACTTCCCCAAATGTATTTGTCCAGCATTAAATCGCCGACTACCGCAATTCGCTGACCGTTAAAATTGTCAAAAAGGTCCTTCAGCCTTTTGATTTCAAAGCCTCTCAATGAGATTCTCCACTTTACATTAATTTACACCCGGTTGACGTGAAGAGCAATTTATGACGGTGACGCAATGGAGACCCTGGTCATGCCATCAATCGATCAACGACCTGTTTTCAATCCTCGTTCAGAACCTCGTACACCGTCTTAAGAAGTTTTTCTCCGGTAAAAGGTTTACTGATGAATGCATCGATCTGACCCGCGAAGCCTGCAGAAGCTTCTTCCTGCAAACCGCTTGTCGCAATTATCTTCACTTCCGTTTCCATTCGTTTAAGTGCAGACACTGCCGACTTGCCATCCAGGATCGGCATCATATTGTCTATGATGACGGCTCTTACCTCTTCCATGTTCTTGACAAACACAGCTATCGCTTCGGCACCGTCGCCCGCCAGAACCACTTGATAATGATATGCCTCGAGAGTGGCCCGTGCAATTTCTCTTATGGACGATTCATCATCAACGACGAGTATCATTTCACCATGTCCGACGTACTGATCAAGATCGGTCTCCACGGCAGTCGAAACCTCTTCAAGCTCAGTTGCAGGCAAATAGATCTTGAAAGAAGTTCCTTTGTTGATTTCGCTGAAAACGTTTATGAATCCGCCATGTGCTTTCACAATCGCCAGCGCAGTCGACAAACCGAGTCCGGTTCCCTTGCCAACTTCCTTGGTAGTAAAGAAAGGCTCGAAGATTTTATCCAGCAGTCCCGGCGGTATTCCGACACCGGTATCACTAACCGCAATCAAAACATATTTCCCCGGTTTCGCATCTATGTTCATCTTGGCGGACTCTTCATTGAGAATTGTATTCTCCGCGCTTAATGTCAGAACTCCACCCTCGGACATCGCGTCTCGAGCGTTTACACAGAGATTAAGAAGAACCTGGTGAAGCTGAGTTGCGTCTCCCAGGATCGTCCATAAATCTTTAGGGATATACTGATCGACGCGTATCGACTTCGGCAAAGTCTCGTTCGCGATGCTCACTATTTCCCTCACGACATGGCGAGGCTGGAGTATGACGCGCTCGCCCTTAGCGCCCCTTCCAAACATAAGGACCTGTCGTACCATATCTGCGCCGCGTTTTGCGCTCGACTCGATCGCCTGCAAAATTTTCTCGCTCTGATCGTCGTTAAGGCGGCGTTTCAATGCCCTCACTGACATCATGATGGGCGATAAAACATTGTTGAGATCGTGCGCAATGCCGCCCGCGAGCGTGCCTATGCTTTCCAGTCGTTGTGCGCGCATGAACTGCGATTCAAGTTTTTTCCGATCAGTTATGTCGGTGCATATTGTCATTATTGTTCTCGGATTGCCTTCGATGTCTGTCAGCAGCTTCCATCTGCAATCCAGAATTAACTCATCACCGCTCCGGTTGAATGAGGTCATCTCACCGGCCCATTCGCTTTCCTTCAGAGTCTTGTTGCGCGCCGCGCTCGAGCCTTGCGGCATTTTGTCTTTCATAAGCGATTCCAATTTCTTTCCTATCGCATCTTCGCTCTTCCATCCGAAAATCTTCGTCGCGCCTTCGTTCCAATAAGTTATTATACCATCCAGTGTCTCCAGCGTGATTGCGTCCTGAGATTTGTCCAACAGAGTTGCCTGTTCACGGATTTTTTCGTCGGATCGTTTTCTCTCGATCGCTGCAGCAATCTGCCCGGACAACAATGACAACAAATTCTTTTCCCGATCGCTGAATCTCGTCATAGTGGTAAAATTCTGTATCCCCAGTACTCCGATCGTACCCGAAGCAGTCTTCAGGGGGACGCCAAGCCAATCAACCGGCATTTTCCGGACCGCATTGCCTGCCTCCTTCGTATCCATGTCGCTGCTCTCGTTCACCGTTAGAATCGATGGACTGCCGCTTAATGCCGCCTGTTCGTTAAAGGCATCAAGCCCCGGCTGCTTCTCCGGTCCGTCAAAAACTTCGTTTACGTAATAAGGATAAAATAAACTATTGCTAAGGGAATCGCGCAGGGCGATGTAGAAGTTTTTTGCCGGTATAAGGTGCGCAACAACTTCGTGTATCGCTTTGCAGAATTCATTTAGGTTGTCGGTAACGCGGGTAATTTCGGCAAGTCTGACGAGCGCAGCCTGCAGCAGCTCCGAACGGCGCCGCTCCGTGATATCCCTTCCCACTCCGACAAAACCTACAGTCTGTCCTGCCTCAAGCACGATGGTTAGCGACAAATTCATGGGCACGGTGTTGCCGCTCTTCGAAACAAAATCCACATCGACCACGACCTCGTCCTCTTTCCCGCCGATGGCATTTTCCTTGTATGTCCGAATGGCTTCTCCCTGCTGAGTAAACGCCAGAAGATTTTTTCCCAAAAGCTCACTCTCTTGATAACCAAGAACCGCCAACGACCCGCCGCGGACAAACTGAATATTAAGGTCATCATCCATCCGGAACAGGACATCACTCATGAACGTCAGCGCAGATTTCATGGCATCGTAAAGAGTGTTGATAATTATTTTGTGCCGGAACACGAAGTACAGAGCCACGACCAAGGAGAGAAGAGACGTGAAGATGTACAATTCCATGTTCTTCGGAAAAAAAGCATTGAATATCGATTCCGTAAAAGGTCCTGGGAGCAGCAGCAGCAGACATGCAAACCCACCCACAATGAGATTCGACTTCGTCCCCTTTTCGCTGAACCCCTTCAGAAACGTGAACAGTATCGCGATGCCAATGCTGAATGCGACGGACATCCACGTCACAAGAAACACGTAGCCGATCGATGAAAGGCCTACGCCGATAACGGTCGGTTTAGGAATCAGGCCTATCAGCTCCAGCGTGTAGCTAAAGAGACCTGCAAAATAGACAGCAGCGACAGTAAGCGGAGACTGCAGTAGTTCCTCCCGGCGCACCATGATTATCATAAAATGGAGGAAGAAAAAAGGAAACAGCGCGAAAAGAAAAGAACTCAATGCACCTGTCACGGCGATTGCATAATTCGAAGTAATAACGGTTGATAGGAAACCACACGCGCCGAACACAATCAAGCAGCTCACAAGAAAAAGGTAAAACTTTACGATTAGACTTCTGGTGGCTTTGAGGTATATGATGACCGCAAGCAATAAATTCGTCGCAGAGTAACCGATGGAAACATACTCATATAGCATTTAATGCCTCCATAAATTTATATTAAAATTTCCGATCCGACCCGCAGCCGTCAACCGCTGCAAAGTTTTATCCATCAACGCGAGACCGACGCGGACTGTCTCCCAAAATTCCGTAAGCCGGCTTAAACACACAAAAAACCGATCACCCAGACTCGAATGAAACTTCGGCTATAAGTTATAACCAAAGGCCGAAAAATCATAGTCAACAATAATCTGAGCGACACAAAATATTTTTCGCGCCGATGTGCAGCAGCATTTTTATTGTGCTCGTCATGAACTTATCTTAAGCTCCATGGACAATTTCAACTCGTTGATCCTCGAAGGAAGAAGAGTCACACTCCGCTCGGTTCGATTGGAGGATGCAAACGAGCTTTTCAGAATCATAACAGAATCCCGTGAACATCTCGAAAGATGGCTGCCATGGGTCGATTACATCCGTTCCGTCGACGACGAAAGCCATATCGTGGAACAATGGACATACGAGATGCAAATGAAAACCGCAATACATTTTTGTATAAACGCCGAGAGCCAGACTGCTGGGCTGGTCAGCACGCATCAGATCGACTGGATGAACCAGCGGACAAGCATAGGATATTGGATCAAAGCGGGGATGGCAAATAAGGGCATAATTACGGAATCGACCGCGGTAGTGATGGAATATGTCTTCGAAAAGTTAAACCTGCACAGAATCTATATTCAAGCCGCAACTGGAAATGCTCCCAGCAATCGCGTGATTCAAAAATTGGGCTTCAAACATGAAGGAGTTCTCCGAGAGAACGAACGGTTGAGAGAACATTACCTGGATCATAATATTTACGGAATGACTAAAGGTGACTTTTCAAAAATAAAACCAAGTCTTTCCAAATACTTCAAGTAGACTCGGCGAAATAAATTCATGCTGCAGGGGACGATGAGAACTCACAGTTTTCTATCGCGGTCCTATTTTATCCTGTGGGGCTTTAAATTTTTTTCGGCGAAAAAATCTACAAGCTATACTTATCAGCTTCTGCAAGCTTATCTGTGACGGTACGACGGATATAAGCCGAATTTATCGGCACATATTTCAACAGACGGCGAACAGCAGTGAGGTACGTACGCAGCATATCGCCGTCCGCAATGATCGCAAGCGCAGCCTTCGCGTGGCTCTCCACTCTTTCAAGTGCGTCATAAACGAAAGCCCTCGCGATGTCTACGTATAGCGATGCGTCTCTCTTGACTTTCGTCTGCCCCGAAGGGATCGGTTCCGACATCTTTTTCACCCTCAATAACACGCTTTCCATTGCGTAGGATTCCATGGCGATGTCGCTTATATGCCAGATCACTTCCTGTTCGTGTTCTAGATTATTCATGTATTTTTGAAATGCAACACCTGCAGCGAGCAACCCGACTTTCTTGGCATTTGCAGCAAGCGCCATTTCACCGGCCAATACACCATCGTATGATGATTCATTTACGGAGAATGAGATAAGTTCATCCGTCAATTTTTGACTCGCCGCCATCAGAGGCAATTCTCCTTTCATGGCACGGCGAATAAGCATGGATGGGATGAGGAGACGATTGATTTCGTTTGTACCTTCAAATATCCTGTTGATTCTCGAATCACGATAAGGTCTCGCTACCGGGTATTCTTCGGTAAATCCATAGCCGCCAAAGATTTGTACGCCTTCATCGGCAACGTAATTCAAGATTTCGGATGCGTAAACCTTTATGATGCTGCACTCGACGGCGTATTCTTCGATACCTTTCAATGCCAGCGTATTCGCGTCGGGCATTTTCTTATCGATGTGCTGCAGTATGGAGTCTATCAATCCGGCGGTTCGATACACCATGGATTCACCTGCAAAAGTTCTTATCGCCATTTCGCCGAGCTTATTTTTAATCAGCCCGAACGAAATAATTGGAGCATTAAACTGTTTCCGTGTCTTCGCGTATTTCACCGCTTCTGTTATTATGGACTTCGCTCCGCCGATCACACCGGCTCCGAGCTTGAACCTTCCAATATTAAGTATGTTCAAAGCGACCCGATGCCCCTTTCCAATTTCGCCGACAACGTTTTCTGCAGGCACCTGCACATTGTCAAGATTAAGAGCACGCGTCGATGAACCCTTGATCCCCATCTTTTTCTCTTCCTTGCCGAGCGAAATGCCTCTGTAATGTTTTTCAAGAATAAACGAAGTGAACTTATCGCCGTCGACCTGAGCGAAGGTTATATACACATCCGCAAAGCCGGCATTAGAAAGCCACATCTTTGTCCCGTTGAGGGAAAAGGACTTTCCGTCGACGGACAACATCGCCGTCGCTTTGGCGGACAGCGCATCGCTGCCGGAACCCGGCTCGGAAAGCGAATACGAAGATATCATCTCCCCCGTCCCGAACTTCGGAAGATATTTTTGTTTCTGATTTTCCGTCCCGAAATAGACAATTGGTAACGTCCCGATCCCGGCATGTGCGCCATGACTTACTGCAAACGATCCCGTCTTGCCGAGATTCTCCGCCACAAGCATCGAGCTTGTTTTGTCGAGTCCAAGTCCGCCGTATTCTTCCGGGATATCGACCGATAGAAGTCCTATCTCCCCTGCTTTCCGGAGGAGCTTCACTGTAAGATCATAGTCCAGCTCCTCCAACTTTCCCAAGTTTGGCATTACCTCGTTATCGACAAAATCTCTTGTCGTATCGGCAATCATCTTATGCTGCTCAGTGAAATCTTCGGGAGTGAATACTTCTTCGGGCTTCGTTTCCTCGATAAGGAAGCTGCCGCCTTTTTTGTAGCTCAGCTTTTGTGTCGTTTCCATTTTGGATCTCCTGGTAGGGACGTAAAACTTTTCTTTAGTTTATATTTTCAAAAATTCCTGCGGCACCCATTCCCCCGCCGATGCACATCGTAACCATGCCGTATCTCGCTTCTCGTCTTTTCATTTCGTGGAGCAGAGTTGCAGTTAGCTTCGCCCCGGTACAGCCGAGAGGATGACCAAGAGCTACCGCACCGCCGTTAACATTAACTTTGCTCTCATCCATCCCGAGCTCTCTTATGACAGCAATCGCCTGAGAAGCGAACGCCTCGTTCAACTCGATCAAGTCGATGTCATCAAGTTTGAGTCCGGCAAGCTTCAATGCTTTTGGAACAGCTTTGACCGGTCCAATCCCCATGATTTCGGGCGGTACTCCGGCCACGGCAAACGAGACAAATTTCGCAAGCGGCTTCAGTCCAAGCTCACTTGCTCTTTCTGCGCTCATCACGATTGAAGCGGCTGCGCCGTCGCTCATCTGGGAAGAATTCCCTGCAGTCACCGTACCACCTTCCATGAAAGCCGGTTTTAGCTTAGAAAGCTTATCGAGTGACGTATCTTCTCTTGGTCCCTCGTCGACGCAGAAGGTCGTTTCCTCGGAAACAGTCGTCCCGCTCTTCGTAAATTTCCTTTTCACCTTCAAGGGAACAATTTCGTCGATGAAGTTTCCTGCTCTGATAGCTGTGACGGCCCTTTGGTGACTTCGCAGCGAAAATTTATCCTGGTCTTCGCGTGATATTTTATATTGTGCCGCCACCCGCTCGGCTGTTAATCCCATGTTGAGATATGTCTCAGGCTGATTATCGATAAGCTGCGGATTCGGGAGAACTTTTCGGCCGCCCATGGGAACCAGGCTCATTGTTTCGGTTCCGCCGGCAACAATTACATCTGCAGAACCCACCATGATCCTTTCCGAAGCCATCGCTATCGTCTGTAAGCCTGATGAACAGAACCTGTTGACAGTCGCTGCCGGTACCGATACTGGCACGCCGGCCCGCAGAGCGGCGATCCGCGCGACGTTCATCCCCTGCTCACCCTCCGGCATCGCGCAACCCATCAGAACGTCATCGATGGACTCGGGCTGAAGACCACGCGTTCTCTCAATCGCCGCCTTGATTACAGCAGCCGCCATCTCGTCGGGTCGAGCCTCCCGCAGTGTACCACGAAGTGCTTTCCCGACGGCGGTTCTGAGAGATGTTACAATTACTGCATCGTGCATTTTAGGACAACCTCCTGCTTAAACATTAACCTATAGAAGGAGCGGAGACACGAGTAAACAAATTCATTCGCATCATGTCTTTTCACTTGTGCTGTTGCATCCTGCCGCCTTGCATCATTTCTCAGTTTCTCAGCGCCTTATTGTTCTTCAACATGTATTGCATTCGTTCCTGAGTCTTTCTTTCACCGCACAAACTCAGAAATGCCTCCCGTTCAAGGCCGAGGAAATATTCTTCGTCGACTTCCTGCGGTGAGGTGAAGTCACCGCCGCACAATACGTAGGCCAGTTTTTTCCCGATATTGAATTCGTAATCGGTGATCCGCCCGGCTTCTTTCCACAGATACAATCCGAGCGTCAACCCCGAAAGAACCGATTGGCCGAGTGCGATTATTTTTTGCCTCTCCGGCGGACGATAACCTTCTTGTACCATGGCAAGCGCCGTAGATTTTGCATCATGGATTAAAAACTTTTCATTCATCGAAATGTCGTCAGTCGGACGCAGGTACCCCAGATTTTTCGCGTCGTCGGCGCTCGCGGACACCTTCGCCTGCCCGATTGTCTCAAGCACCTCGCGAACAAACGGCATAAGATCGGCATCCGGAACTCTAGGCGCTCTCGCGAGACTCCGCGCTAGCATTTCCTTCGTTCCGCCGCCCGCCGGTATGACACCTACTCCGATTTCGACGAGGCCCATGTACGTCTCTGCAGAGGCGCGAACTCTGGGAGCATGAAGGACCATCTCTGTCCCGCCGCCGAGCGTCATGTTGAACGGCGCCACCACTACCGGCTTCGGCGCATACTTGATTCTCATATCCATCGATTGGAACATCCTTATGGCGCGGTCAAGCTCATCGAATTCGCCTTCCTGTGCCATCATAAGAAGAAGCATCAAATTTGCGCCCGCGGAAAAATATTTCCCCTGATTTGCAATGACTAATGCATCATAGTCGGTCTCAAGTTTTTTCAAACCTAAATCGACGATCTGGCTCACATCTTCTCCGATAGAATTAGCCTTGGAATGAAATTCTATGCAAGCAACCGAATCTCCGAGATCAACCAGAGACGCGCCTGAATTTTCCCTGATGATCTTCCCATTCCTCTTCTCAATGGCAAGGTTGACGAATTTTCTGGAGATCGGAACCTGCCTGTAACCTTTCGAAACAAAATCATAAAAGAGTATCGCTCCGTTTTCCTCCTTATAAAAACTATCCGCACCTCCCGCAAGCATGTCTAGAACCTTTGCAGGTACCAGCCTCCCTTCCGCCTTCATTCTCTGGATGGATTTTTCAAGTCCGATTGCATCCCACATTTCAAACGGGCCCAAACTCCACCCGAAGCCCCACTTCATCGCGTCGTCGACGCTGACGATATTGTCGGCGATCTCCGGAATTCTGTTCGCGCTATAAATGAGGAGAGCTGCGGTCGTGTCCCAGAAAAATTCTCCGGCGCGATCTTTCGAGTAAGCAAGATTTCTGATGCGCTCCCGGACATCTTCGATATTCTTTCCCAATTCGATCGATTGGAAAGAAGGTCTCTGCCGTCGTCGATGTTCCATCTTGCCTCGATCGAGGGCAAGTATTTCCGTTTCCCCTTTCTCATTTTTAATACGTTTGTAGAAGCCCGTCCTGGTTTTCTCGCCGAGCCAGCCCCGTTTCTGCATCTCCAAAATGAATTCGGGGCACTTGAAATAATTTCGCATTTCATCTTCGGGTGCTGCTTCATATAGATTGGTTGCAACGTGGATCAAAGTATCGAGCCCGACGATATCCGCGGTACGGAATGTCGCGCTTTTAGGCTTTCCCGATGCAGGACCGGTTACCGCATCAACCTCTTCGATCGTGAGATCACACTCGACCATCCTGTGAAGGATATACATCATCGCAGCGACGCCAATGCGGTTCGCAATGAAGTTCGGCGTATCCCTGCAGAGCACAACTCCTTTGCCGAGGGTTTCCTCGGCAAAACCTTTCATAAAAGCAACAACTTCGGGAAGCGTATCTTCGGTCGGGATCAGTTCGAGTAAATGAAGATAGCGCGGCGGGTTGAAGAAGTGGGTTCCCAAAAAATTCTTTCTGAGATCGTCCGACAGGCCTTCCGCAATTTTTGAAATCGGGATTCCGCTCGTGTTCGAGCTGACGATCGTTCCAGGTTTTCTAAACTCTTCTATTTTTTTCATCAGCTCCCGTTTCGGTTCGAGGCTCTCTACGATCACCTCAATGATCCAATCGACTTCTCCGATTTTCTTCAGATCGTCATCGAAATTACCGAGCGTTATGTAATTCGATTTTTCTATCGTAAAGAATGGCGCAGGCTTCAAATCAAGGGCACGCTTCAATCCCATGGAAGCAACCCTGTTTCTGACTTCCATGTCGGAAAGCATCAAACCTTTTTTCGTCTCTTCGTCATTAAGTTCCTTCGGAACGACGTCGAACAAATACGAACTGATTCCCGCGTTCGCAAGATGCGCGGCAATCTGTGCACCCATCACGCCTGCACCGAGTACTGCCGCCTTTCGAATGTTTTTCATTTTTCCCTCATTGAAAACCCACGGGCATTAAACACCAGTGAGCCTCGCTTGATTCCGGCATTCATTCTTGGTAGAAGCTGTCAATCAATTCTCTATATCTATTCTCTACATTCCGCCTCTTCATCTTGAGGGTAGGTGTCAAATAATCCTCCTCGATAGTCAATTCGCCGTCCAGAACCGCAAACCTCTTTATCGTTTCCCATTGGGACAAATTCTTGTTCATTTCATCGATTACACTTTGATATAATTCATTGACTTTTTCATTCTCAGCCAGTTCACGATTAGAATTGAACCGGATCTGATTCTTATGAGCAAAATTCTTCAGTGCATCCCAATTCGGAAAAATCAATGCGGAAGCAAACTTACGGTGTTCCCCGATAACGATCGCTTTTTCAACGTAAACATTTTCCGCCAATGCCGCCTCGATGACCTGAGGCGCGATGTACTTCCCGCCGCTGGTTTTAAACAAGTCCTTCTTTCGATCCGTCACGAACAGGAATCCGTCCTTATCAATATATCCGATATCTCCCGTCCTAAACCATGACGCATAAAACGCAGCAAACGTCAACGCAGCATCTTTGTAGTATCCCATCATGACATTCGGACCGTCGACCAATATCTCTCCATCAGCCGCGATCTTCACGGATACGTTCGGGATAATCGGTCCAACCGAACCGATCCGGTTCCTCTCGAGCCTGTTCACCGCGATCACTGGAGAAGTCTCCGTTAGTCCGTATCCCTGAAGTATTGTCAATCCTGCAGCTGAAAAAATTCTCGCAAGGTCCGGACTTAGCGGTGCACCGCCGCTGATGATAAATCTTATCCTTCCGCCGAAGGCTCTGCGGAGGTTTTTATAGACCAGAAGACTCGCGAACATATGTTTCATCTTGTAGGCAAACGTCATTTTCTTTTCGACGTCGAAGCGAAGTGCAAGATTGATCGCCCACCTGAATACAAACCGTTTGTACCAAGGAAGATTCTCGACCACGGCTTGCGCTTTTTCAAAAGCCTTCTCGAGCATTCGCGGAACGGTCGTCATCAGATTCGGTTTTACCTCGACAAGATTTTGCGGTAGATTCTCTATCGAGTCTGCAAAGAATATCCGTATCCCGACATCAATATAGTGGTAAAGTATCATCCGTTCGAACACATGCGACGGAGGAAGATAACTCAGGGCGATGTCGTCAAGCGGATGGAACGTGAATATTTCCGCACAATCTACGGCATTGGAGACAAGGTTTTCATGAGAAAGCATCACGCCTTTCGGCTCACCGGTTGTTCCGCTCGTGTAAATTATCGTGGCCAGATCGTCCTCTTTCACGAAGTTTTTCATCTTGTCGAAAAATTCTGGATTCACGGAAGCCGCAGCTCTCCCCTTTTCGAGCAATTCATTCCAGGTAATAAACTCGATGCCGCAGCCATCTTCTCCATCCTGGAGCAAATCAAGTTTCTCGTCCGAAATACTTATGACAAATTTACAGCAGGATTTTCTAATTGCGTCCTTGGCTCTTTCAAATAGTTTTTTTGAACCGACGAATATTCCTTTCGATTCGGAATTATTTAGAATGAATTCGATTTGATGAACGGCTTGCGTGACATAAAGAGGAACATCCGCCGCGCCGGTGTGAATAATTCCGAGGTCGCTCATCGTCCAGTATGCCGAGCTGTCCGCGTATAGGGCAACATGGTCGCCTCGGACGATTCCGAGTGAGTGCAGGCCGAGAGAAATATATTTTACGGTCTCATGAACGCAATCAGATGAAAATGATTTCCACTCGCCGCCAATCTTACAGTTTAGAGTCTGCGGATTATGAAAGCGCTTAACCGATTTTTCCAGCAATTCGCAGAGCGTTAACGGCCTGTCCATCTTGACTCCGGAATTCTTGTCTAGCAACAGTTGACGAGTCATTTTAAGATCTGTCTTTTTCATAATCAACACTTTCGACGGCAAGAATGTTCACGAGAAGATTGATTATTTCTTCTTTAGAAAATACTACCATGGAACATGACCGGGGAAAAAACCGAGAGCTTTTCTTGTCTGGCAAATGTCTCCATTTTCGCCTAAATTCATTATCCGAAGAGCTCCTTCGGGGAATTTCTATGACTGAATTACTAATCAATCACGTGGTCAACTGGATCGGGATCTCCGGCTATGCCGGACTGGTCATACTAATGGCGCTGGAAAGCATGGTGGCACCTCTGCCGAGTGAGGCAGTGATGCCTTTTGCCGGATTCCTGATATTTGAAGGGAGATTTTCGTTTCACGAAGTAATATTCTTCAGCCTGCTCGGAAGCATAATAGGCTCGGTTATGTCTTACTATGCGGGACTCTACGGCGGGAGGCCGTTCGTTACCCGCTTCGGAAAATATTTACTGTTGGACTCCCGCGATCTTGACCTCACAGAAAAGTTTTTCAACAAATACGGCGACAAGACAATCTTCTTCAGCAGGTTCATACCGGTGGTCAGGCATCTTATCTCGATTCCAGCCGGCATCGGGGAAATGAAGCTCGGCAAATTCTTGATTTACACGGCAATCGGAGCGGGCATCTGGAATTCTTTCTTAGCATATGCCGGCTTCAGGCTGAAGAGTCATTGGGAAACGATCAGGCATTACAGCCAGATTATGGATATCGTGGTCGTCGTCTTTCTGATTTTCGGACTAGGTTATTTCATATATCGTCATCTCAAGCGTTTGAGCGCTAAGAATCCGACTTGATGACTCCAGAACTGATTCCTTTGTCCAGAGCGTTGACGAAGTTAGGGTATTGTTCGCGGTCGAGGGCTGCCGACTATATAAAAAGCGGAAGAGTTTCGGTCAACGGAGAAGTGACCAGGCTTCTCTCGTCGCGCGTAGATTTGGATAGAGACATTATTGCAGTCGACAGGAACCGCCTCTCGAGACCGGTGAGGGTCGTCATAATGCTTCATAAACCTCGCGGCTTCGTGACCACTTCGAGTGATGAGTTCTCGCGGAAGACAGTTTACGGTCTTATACCGAACGATCTCCACCTTTTCTCCGTCGGGAGGCTGGACATAGACACAACCGGGCTTCTTCTCTTCACGAACGACGGCACACTTCAAGATAAAATTCTCTCTCCGGAAAATGAGATCGCCAAAACCTACATCGTTACCGTCAACGGGAAGGTAACCGGTGAGCAAATCGGCAAGCTCATGAAAGGCGTCGAAATTCGAGATGGAGTTATTTGCAGAGCAGATGATTGTGAGATAGTAGAAACGGAGCTGTCTAAGACTCGATTGAGAATTAGGATCCATGAAGGGAAGAACAGAGAGATCAGGCGAATGCTGGACGCAATTGGGAAAAAAGTTTCAAGATTGCACCGAACGGCAATTGGAGGCCTGGAGTTAGATGTCCCTGAAGGGGCATGGCGGAAACTGACAGATGAAGAAATTAAATTAATCTTGAACTGATGCCAAGGATAAGTTCTAAGATTGTCGAAGTCGTTATTTTCAGAAAAAAGGATGTTCCCGAATTCCTCGTACTAAAGAGGGCCGATAATGACCGGATTTATCCTGGGCTATGGCAGCTTGTGAGCGGAGGAATCAAGCGGGGCGAGAAAGCGCACGAAGCCGCCATACGCGAGGTAAACGAAGAAATCGGAGTTAAGCCGAAGAGATTTTACAACACTCCTCTCACAAACACTTTTTATTTTTTTACGAACGATGCGGTCAATCTAAGCCCGGTTTTTGCGGCCGAAGTCGATGGCAGTACAAAAGTGAAGTTGTCTGGGGAGCATAAGGAATTTCAGTGGCTGAAAAAAGAAGATGCGATCTCACTCCTCGTTTGGCCGGGTCAGAAAGAGGCGATTAGTGTGGTGAACGATTACATTCTGAACGAAAGCCCGTCGCGCAAGTTTATGGAAATAAAAATCAGGTAAGCACCTGACCCTGCCGCTCCGACAAGTTTTCATTTCCAGATATCAACCGGAAGGAAAAATCACGAGCCCGGCTTGAGACGGGCCTCGGGTATGATCGGCTGAAACAATTCTATCGGATTTCCCGATGGATCGTCGAACAGGCACTGCTTCCCTCCGACGCCGGTTATGATGTCATTTCTAAAGTGAACTCCGGCTTTACGGAGCTTCGCAACTGTGGCTTCTATATCCTCAACTTCAATCGCGAATCGGTTCCATCCACCCGGCATCGGCAATCTGCCGTCCGACATAGCCTGACCGCCACCGGGTCCGCCTCCCGGCTTGCTCAATACAAGACGCAAGTCACCGCGAGAAAGCATGGCGAACGTCGGTGCCGGATGCATGACTTCCTTAAACTCAAGGTGCTTGCAGTAAAACGAGATTGCATCCTCAACATCGTTAACAATGTATCGAACCTGAACGGCGGCCATCTGATGGTTCTCCTTTCCTCGCTCCGCAAATATTACTCCTCGGTGTTGATTCAAGAAATCGCTATTCTCTGCCTTTACTTTCTTCCCAAATTTCATTCATCTCATCGAGGCTCGCATCATGGAGCGAAATGTTTTTCTTTGACAGCTCGCTTTCCACGTAAAGAAATCTTTTTTGAAACTTTTCGGTGGCGCTTCTCAGCGCGCTCTCAGGATGAACATTGATATGACGGGCATAATTGACCAGCGAAAAAAGGAGATCTCCGAGTTCTTCTTCTATCTTATCGCGGTTTCCCTTCTCCACTTCCTCTCGAAGTTCTTCCACTTCTTCCGTAACTTTCGGCAGGACTTCGTCGGCACTTCCCCAATCGAATCCGACCTTTGCGGCCCTGTCCTGAATTTTAAAGGCACGTGCAAGCGCGGGAAAAGCGACCGGTATTCCGTCAAAGATAGATTCTCTTCCCGCATCTGTCTTTATTCTCTCCCAGTTCTTTTTCACCTGCTCCGGCGTATCGGCCTCAACATCTCCGAAAACATGCGGGTGCCGAACTATCATTTTCTTTGTCTCTTCCCTAACCATCTCGCTGAAAGTAAATTTCCCTTCGTCTTCGGCTATCTGGGTGTGAAGAAAAACATTCAGCAGGATATCTCCGAGCTCGCTCTTCACCTCCGGCCAGTTCTCTTGATCGATCGCCTCGGCAAGCTCGTAAACTTCTTCTATTGTATAATGCCTTATCGATTTGTTCGTTTGAATCTTATCCCACGGACATTCCTTCCTCAGTTTTCTCACTACATCCAGAAACTCTTTCAAAGATTCATCTTCAATTTTCGTCATGGCGTTCTATCCTATTTCCAAAATTTGTTTCAGGGTTTCAAATACTTCTTCCGGTTTTATTGCCTTCATGCATTTCATATAGTCTTCGCCACTCATGTCGCAACGATCACTATGACAACACTGGACATCCTTGTGCAGTGCAACGTGGCCGAGACTCTTCTCATATGGAAACCAGATGTCCGGCTCGCCAGGCCCGAAAATCCCGATCGTCCGAGTTCCGACCGCCGTTGAGATATGCATGGGCGCAGCGTCGTTCGAAACATAAGCACCGCACCGGGAAATTATCGCGGCGAGTCGCCTCAAATCCCGAGGCGGAATTACGACAACTCTTGCCTGAGTCGACGACAAAAATCTCTCTAGATAGCCGGAGTCTCGGGGGCCGTAGGTTACCACAACCTGCGCGTCGAGATCTCCGGCGATCAATTCCGCGAGTCGGGCAAAATATTCCGGCATCCAAACCTTCGCGGGCCAGGTGGCACCGATATGCAAACCGATCATTAGTTTTCGAGCCGAAGACTCGACAGCCTTCCGCTGAGTATCTCCGACTCCGACCTGTTCCAGAAACTCTTCGGCGTCGCGGATCTCGTTGTCATCGAGAAAAATCCTCGGTTGTCTGTAACCTTCATGGATTCCGAGTGGAAGAAGATATCGAAGATGAAAATCAACGGCGGTAATTCTTTCTTTGACGGCCACAGGATGCGTAAATAGTCTTCCGCGCCAGCCGAAGTCGCCGCCGATTCTCATTTTCGCCCCGGAAAGAAAAATTTCAACCGCACTTCTGGGATTGCCGAATAGGTCGATCGCCACATCATATTTTCTTCTTCGCAATAGAGACGCAACGCGGAATTGTTCTATCACCTCAGGCGCCGAGAAATTGTAAGGAATTATTTCACTCAAGTTGGGATTACGATACAAAAGGGTGACACCTTCACTATCGCCCAAGTAGTCTATCGTTGCATCGGGAAATTTCTCCCGCAGGATCTCAAGCACAGGCGTGGTAAGGACGATGTCACCGATAAATCTCAGCCGGCTTACGAGAATTTTCAATAAGACGTCCGCCACTGATTGATATAATAATCCCAAAGATCGGCGTTTGAATAAACCTGATCGATCCTGTAGAACCTATCCTCGATATTTGCTGTCTCCTGCGCGAGCCTAAAAACTATGGTCATCGATGCCTGAGTCGACGACTGATAATAGCTCCATTTTTCGTCCCACGCTCCCTCACATTCGACATCGTCCGGCGCACCGCATACGATAAAATATATCCCCATCGGCGTTCTCCATCCTTCAATGCAGCTCGTGAATAGCTGGTTCGCCTGGCTAACCCTCTGGTAATACTGTACCATCTTGTTGAGTCCCCCATGTTCTTTCCAAAATGTCACCAAATTTGCCTTGATCGACGAATCCGTCCTCCCCGCAACAATGTTTTTTATATCGCTGCTCGCAGCGATATAATTAAGAGAATTGATCATTGTGGGAAAATCATCTGCAATCTGCGGAAAATTTTTGTCATGCACCTGAAATTTCATTGTTGAAGTCGCCGAATCACCTCCATTGTCACTCACGACAACTTTCAACAGGTAATTTCCCGAAGCAGGCTTCGGCACGCTGCCGAAAATGTACGAAGTGCCTGCCTTAAAAGCCGAGGACGCCGCATGCTGGTACACTAGCATTGTATCCATATCTTCTCCGCACGGGTTGTAGGGTGTCGACTGATATGCAAACATCTGGACGTTGAAAGTCGGCAGGTTTATTTCCCTGCTTCGGAGCCGGTAAACGTAAATGGAAAGAGAATCGTCCGCGCCGTTTTTTTGGGACAATATCGTGAAAAACTTCAGCGTGTCGGGAAGGAGTCCGACGTTGGACAGGATGAACGGCGTTATCTTCCTTCCCTGACCGGCGCTGTCGGATCTTGTCCCGGCAGGATCCATCCGGGCAAGGAGCATGATATCGCTAAGCACGAGCGGCTTGTTCGACATTTCCGGCACTTCAACAGAATATGTCCTCGATGATCTTGCCTTGCTTTCATTGTCCACGATGCCTATCTGGACTTCGTGATTTCCACTTTTAATCGGGAAAGAGACAAGAAAAGCATCATAGGAATTCTGGTCGGGTTTCGGATAATTCTGGAGAACTACTTTTCGATCTATCTCCTTCGAAGTCGCCGATTCTTCTTTCCCGGTAAGCCGAATCGAACAGGTGTATGACGCAACGAACAAATTACTGTCTCTGTCATACCTCAACCGCGATTCTTTCACACTCACGTATGCATCCAAACGGAAATCGGACGAATCGGGAGACCAGAATAACCTGGCATCAAATTGCGGCAGTGCGACTTTCGTATTTACATAATCATAGTAACACTGATATGACGGAGTTGTTTCAGACTGACTACTCGAACTGCATTCTGAAAAGGAAGCCACGAAAAATACAAGTGCACTCAATACTAAATATCGAAAAATTCTCCCGCGCATTATCCAGCCATAACCGAAATACGAGCCGGTACAAAGCAGCATCTCAGGTCTCTTATCAGCAGCCCTTTTCCTGCTGGCAGAATTTTCGGAGGAGTTTTTAGAATTCGTCGCTCTCGACACGCTCGATATCCGCACCAAGTCCTCTCAATTTTTTTTCGATGCTTTCATAACCACGATCCATGTGGTAAACACGCAGAACTTCGGTAGTTCCTTCGGCAACCAGTCCGGCAAGAAGCAGCGACGCGCTCGCGCGCAAATCCGTTGACATCACCTTCGCCCCTTTGAGCGATGCAACGCCTTTGACCACCGCAACGTTCTCCTTCACTTCTATGTCTGCACCGAGCCGCACAAGCTCGGGCACGTGCTTGAAGCGGTCGAAGTAGATCGTCTCGGTTATGATAGACGAACCTGAAGCGCGCGTCATCATGGCTATCCATTGAGCTTGGAGGTCGGTTGGAAATCCCGGATATGGCGCCGTGGAAACATCGACAGGATTGATATTGCCCTGACCTTCAATCACTATCGAGTCATCTGATGCTTTCAACATCGCACCCGCCTGTCCAAGTTTCGAAAGAAGTGCTGTAACATGGTCAGGCCGGCAATTCTTGACGGCAACCTTTCCACCCGCCATCGCACCGGCAATTAGAAATGTTCCCGCTTCGATACGGTCCGGAATGTTAGAGAAATCCGTGGAATGTAAATCATCGACTCCTTCAACCGTAATTGTCGACGTTCCCAATCCGTCTATACGCGCGCCCATCTTTTTCAAAAACTCACCAAGAGCTGTCACCTCGGGCTCCAGGGCGGCGTTTCCAATAACGGTGGTTCCCTTCGCCAGGCAGGCCGCCATCATTACATTTACGGTCGCGCCGACGCTCGATACGTCAAAGTCTATTCGTGCTCCCACAAGCCGTTTTGCTCTTGCGATCACATAACCTGAGTCGAGTTTTATTTCCGCCCCGAGCTTCTCCATCCCTTCGATGTGCAAATTGACCGGTCTTGGTCCCCATGCACATCCGCCCGGCAGGGAGACTTTCGCATAACCGTAACGGCTCAAAAGAGGTCCCAGCACATAGAAAGAGGCGCGCATTTTTTTCACGAGCTCATACGGCGCCTCGAAAGTGCCGATACACGTCGTATCTAGAGTTTGCAGTTTCCCTTCCAACTGTGTTTTTGCGCCGAGCTCTTCCATGAGCTGTGCCATGGTCGCGACATCGCGGAGATCGGGTGTGTTGTCAATTCTAAAAATCCCCTTTGCAAGGAGTGATGCCGGCATCAGGGCCAGCGAGGCGTTCTTCGCGCCGCTGATTTCTACGCTCCCGGAAAGTTTCTTACCGCCCTTGACTAAAAATTTATACATAAAAAAGCCGACAGTTCGCACCTGAAGACTTGGTTCCGTTCACGACTAGTTTCACTTCCCTTCATTCAAACCAGACCTTCCTTGATATACCGGCTCGTCGCAAACATAGTTGACAGTAGCCCAAGGAGCGAAGCAACTCCGACGATCGCGCCGTAAAATCCCGGCGGAGGAAGCAATTCAATTTTTGCGCTCTCTTGAATCAAAAAGGTCGCCGCTTTGATAAGACCATAAATAATTACCGAAGCTAGAAGCCCTCCGGTAAATCCCTGAATTATTCCGCCGAAGAGGAAAGGGAGTCTGACAAATCCACGCGAAGCCCCGACAAGCTTCATCGCTTCAATTATCTTCCTTTTGTGCGAAATCGCAAGCCGCATCGAATTATAGACCAGAAAAATCGACAACAACATGAGCGCCCCGCCGAACGCACTCATTACTTCGTAAAAAAGTTTCACCCTCTTGTCTATCAGCGTCAATAAAATTTTCCTGTAGCTTACCGATTCTATACCGGGCATTTTCTCTATTCTGGCCGCCAAAGCGGCGACGTCGCGAGAATTTTTGCTTTCATCCTTGATAAAAACTCTGAACGACGCAGGGAGCGGGTTGAAATCCAAAACGGACTTAATGTCCTGCCCGAAATCGTTCTTGAATTTTTCTGCCGCCTCGTCCTTGCTGACGAACTGGACACTCTTGACCGCCCTCATCGCTGTCAGTTGGCTCTTCAATTCCTGCACACTAGTATCGGATAGCGAATCCGTCAAGAATACTTCGAGCTCAACTTTCCCTCTAACATATTCCAATACTTTCTGAGCCTGCATCGACGTCAAATAAAAACCACCAAGCAGTGTGAACGACAAAATAACCATCAAGATGGAAAAGAAAGCGCTGAGTTTTGCGCGGCCCAGACCACTGAACGCTTCTTTTAGGAGAAACCAAAATCTGCTCAATGGATTGTCCTCCCCGATTTGAAGCTTCCGATCACTTTGACGTGCGGGCAGAGTTCACGAAGGTGACTGATCGCATTCGACTCTTTTCCGCCCAGCAAGCTCCCTCGAAACTCGACAAAAAATTCGTAATCCCACGGTTTACGCACAACGGGGATCGAATCGATCGATAGAATATCTATATCCCTTATCGCAAACACGCTCAGCACCCTGTGCAGTTCACCCGGACGGTTCCTTAATCCAAAAACGACCGACGTTTTGTCCGCATCGCGGGCGATAAGATACTTCTTAGAAATAATCATGAACCTTGTAAAGTTGCGGCCGTCGCTCTCAAGATGTTTTTTTAATACGATCAGTCCATAGTCATCCGCAGCCGCTTCACTTGCGATCGCCGCCAGACTCATATCATCATTATCGGAGATGAACTTTGCCGCGCCGGCTGTGTCATAATATTCGATCCGGGTCAACTTCATGTCGCGAATAAATTTTCTGCACTGAAGCAATGCCTGCGGATGGGAATAGACTTTCTTAATCGCCGATAATTTTGCACCGCGCAAGGCGAGAAGCGAATGCGAAATTTTTAGCTTGATCTCTCCGACACCGTATACCGGCTCTTCATCGAGCAGGTTAAAGACCTCTCTTATACCGCCTCCGAGGGTATTCTCAACGGGGACTATACCGGCGTCAACTTTTCGTTTCGCAACTGCATGGATCGCATCTGCAAACGTGTTATACGGAACCAGGTCGAGATTTTTTCTTCTAAAAAAATGCTTGGCGGCAATCTCGCTATATGCGCCCTTCTCTCCCTGGAAAGAAACCAGATATTTTTTCATCGATTACCTGCCGATCCGCAGGTTACGAAATTCAAACTGTAAGTTTATATCCATCTTTAGAAATTTGACTCATCCTTCCACATTGAAATCTTCCAAGGATCCGATGAAGTGGTGCGATCCAATACAAAATATGCTTTGCCCGCCACGTCTTCAATATCCGCCGGGTTAAACGCAACGGTTAGATTAAATCCCCGCGTGACAACGGCGTGGGTGCTCGTGGTGTCTGCAGGATAATAAGTGTTATCCCATGTCAAGGTAAATTGGTTCACTAACTGGAACATCATGCTCGTCGATCTCATTTCCACATCTCTTCCCCACGCTACATCCTGAGAATTGTCATAATCGCGATAGACGAAGGTGAAATTGGGTCCGATGAGCTGCGAGTAGACGCTGGTATCTCTGAACGTGTAAGCATAAATAAAATTTTGGAAAACGCCGTCGATATTTTTTTGATCCGAGAGAAAACTTGTCGCTGCAATCTGCTGGGTTGCCAGCTTCGGCGCGAACGGATTTACGCAGCTCAGGAATAAAAGGGCAGAAGAAACCAGCAACCATTTCACTGGCTGAACTTCGCTTTCATTTCGCTCCATGTCGGCAAGCTATCCGTGAGTTTTGTATCGATCCATCGATAAACGGACCAATTCTGATTTCGGTCCACTCCCAGGAAAAATTGAAGGTTCCCTTCTGCCTGCTGAGGGCTGCCGCTTGCACTATTCGGCCAAAGGAGAATGTAGTTCGCAGTGTATTTGACAGAGTCGCTACTCAGCGATGTATAGTTTTCAGAAGAAAGTGTAAGTGCCGGACTTGCGGTCGCGGAAGAATAAACCGCAAGATTGCTGAAATACGTACGTTCGGAATAATCCTTGTCCCAGTTCGCGAAAATTTGCGCATACTGGCTCGAAATGTTGACCGCCGGCACAAAAGTAAATTTTCTTCCTCCGAAGTTCGTGTCAGAGAGACACGACAAATAATTATCGACATTTTTTTCCGCAACTGCGCTCTTCAAGTTCTGTATGACGATGTCAGATGATGTCGGCGGAATAAAATCTGACTGGCCCTGCTGCGGCTGTTGCGGTGTACGAGTCTGAAAAATGTTGCAGCCGGATAGAAAAGTAAAACAAAATGTTGACGACAAAAGGCTGATGGTAAGGGTTAAATCTGCCATTTTTTCTCTTACTCTCCCGATCCTTTTACCTCCTGTCTTTAGCCCTTCCGTGCTTGACGTTTCACCCAACGGCGATCCGCCCTTCCAGAGCTCTCACCAGGGTCGCCTCGTCGGCAAACTCGAGGTCGCCTCCGACCGGCACCCCCCGCGCAATCCGAGTCACTTTAACTCCAAGCGGCTTCAATAAATTTGCCAGATAGATTGTCGTGGCTTCACCTTCGACATCCGGGTTCATAGCAAGAATAACTTCGTTAATCTTCCCGTTGAGCCGACTCAACAGCTCTTTTGTTTTTATTTGATCGGGGCCGATTCCTTCAAGCGGGCTCAATGCACCACCGAGCACATGATATACTCCGTGGAACTCATTGGTTTTCTCGATCGCGAGGACATCGCTCGGGTCCTCGACGACGCAAATGGAGGCATGATCCCTATTTCCATCTGCGCAAATCGAACAGGGATCTTTCTCAGTGATGTTCCAGCATACGGAGCAATACCGGATTTTTCGTTTCACTTCAAGGATGGCATTAGCAAGTCGATTCGCATCATCGTTGTCGGCTTTCAACAGATGCAATGCGAGCCGCTGAGCGGTCTTTCTGCCGATTCCGGGGAGCTTGCTCAACTCGCCGATCAGAACCTCGAGTGCTTGAGAAGTATAAATCATTCAGGAAATCCCGCCGAATTTAAAACCTGGAAGCATAGTTAGAAGTCCGCCGGCACTCGCGCCCAAATGCTCGGTTGCCATCTTTTCCGCCTTTTGCAGCGCGTTGTTGCTCGCTGCAGCAACGAGGTCCTCAATCATCTCTTTGTCTTGAGACTTAACGAGATCCGGCTCGATATCAACACTGAGAATTTCCCTCTTGCCGTTTGCCGTGACTTTTACCATTCCCCCGCCCGCTTCTCCGATCACGCTCATGTTCTCAAGTTCGCCCATCGCTTTTTCCAGAGTCTTCTGTAACTCGGAGATCATTTTTTGCATATTTCCGAAATCATTCATCTATTGAAACTCCTCGTTAAAATATACTTCAAATAGATATCAGCTGTTAGCCATCAGCAGCAGATCATAAACTGAAGAATAACTTAACAGAGCACAAAATCAATTTCGTGGCGCTCCATGTTGACCCGTGAGACCTTGACGTTAACTCTGTCGCCAAGCTGATGCACCTTTCCGGTCCGCCTGCCTTTCAATTGAAACCGTCCTTGAACAAAGTCATAATAATCATCCATCTCTCTAACATGAACAAGTCCCTCAACTAATAAGTTGTCGACTTCGACAAACATTCCGAAACTTGTGACGCCCGAAACAGTTCCTTCAAACTCATCTCCGATATGCTCGGACATGTACTGCACCTGTTTTATCTTGACCGATTCACGCTCGGCCTCCACGGCGCGCCTTTCTGCTTCGCTCGAGAATTCACTGACCTCTGCAACCATCTTCTTGAGTTTTTGCAGGTCGAGAGGTCGATCACCATTTTCATAGTCATGCAAAAGCCGGTGTACCACCAGATCAGGGTATCTCCTTATGGGAGAAGTAAAGTGTGTATAGTATTTGAATGCAAGTCCGTAATGGCCGATATTTTTTTCCGAATAAATTGCTTTCGCCATCGACCTCAGCATTATATCGTTTATCAGATACTCCTCCGGCTTTCCTTCGACGGACTGGAGAAGTTTCTGCAGTTGCCTCTGGCCGACTGTACCATCATAGTTCAAGCTGTATCCAAAATGAGAGACAAAGACCGCAACCTCGCGAATCCGGTCCGGGTCGGGTACATCATGGACTCTGTATAGAAACGGCTTTGCCTTTACGCCGTGCCGGCCGATGTGGGCTGCAACGGTCTTGTTTGCAAGCAGCATAAATTCTTCTACCAGGCGATGGCTGTCGAGCCGGGATTTTTTGATGATTTCAATAGGTCTGCCAAGCTCATCAAACACGAACTTCGCTTCCGGCAGATCGAAGTCGATGCTCCCGGCACGGCTTCGCAGTTTCGATAGAGTGTGCGCCAGTTGATTCATGATACGGATAGTCTCCGCAAAATCTCCCGTGCCGGTTTCAATTATTTTCTGAACTTCCTCATAGGTGAATCTCCGTTTGCTGCAAATCACCGACTTCGCGAACCTGTAATCCTTAACTCTCCCCGTCGATTCGACTTTCATAATCACGGAGTATGTCAGCCTATCGACGCCCGGATTCAAGCTGCAGATTTCGTTCGACAGTTTGTGAGGGAGCATTGGAATCACTCCGTTAGTCAAATAAACACTTGTCCCTCTTTTGTACGCTTCAACGTCGAGAGGGCTTCCGGATTTGACATAGTGGCTCACATCGGCAATATGAACGCCGACCTCAAATGTATCGTCTGAAATTTTCTTCATAGAGACCGCGTCATCGAAGTCACGGGCATCCTCAGGATCGATCGTAAACACTTCCTCGTGTCTCAGATCGAGCCGCTGCGCAAGTTCTTTTGCGGGAATTTGTTCTCGAATTGAATCCGCCTCCCTCAAAACCTCGGACGGAAAATCTTTTCTAAGGCTGAACTGTGCAGCTATGCTTTCTAATTCGACCGATGGGTCGCCGGCATCTCCAAAAACGGAAATCACCTCGCCGGAATAGCCCGCATACCTATCCACGACCAGCTTCGCCAGGATCTTGTCGCCCTCCTTCGCCCCGTTGAGTTTCTTCCGTGAAATGTCTATCGATGGCGGAAGATCTCTGTCGCGCAACAAAATCCTATACGAACCGCCGATCCTTTCGATCGTCCCTACGACTTTCCTATCCTCATGCTCGAGTATTTCAGTAACCTTTACGACTACGACTTTTCCCTTTCCACCGACGGCCTTTACGGAGACCTTATCGCCGGGAACAGCGCCGCCCAATTCGCTTGGTGAAACCACAAAGCGAATTTTTGTATCCTCATTGGTTTTTCCATTATCGGGCATGAACAAAAAATTCCCGTCACGGTCGATGCGAATGATCCCTCTCGCAATGTCCGGAGTCATCGCTGCACCTAATTTTCTGCGACTGCTCTGACGGATATCACCATTCTGCTCAAGCGTTCTGAGTGCTTGTTTAAACCTTGCGTACTCATGAGCGGAGGTATATCCCAGCACTTTCGCCAATTGCCGTTTCTTGAAGTTAGCCAGCGGATTTTGCTTCAGGAAACTCTGAATCTCCCCGGCGATATCTTTAACTTTGGTCGGTTTAGTTTTGAGTGAAGTTCTTTTCATATTCCTCTTTGAATTGCACCACGGCGTTTGCGATCCCTCGAGCTATGGCGCTTTGTCCAGCCTTGTTCTTCAAATATCTCTCTTCCTTTTTGTTGGAAAGATACCCTGTCTCTATGAGGACCGCCGGCATCGAAGCTCCCACCAGCACGTAGAAACCCGCCTGGCTCACTCCGTCGTCGGAAAGGGACGCTGTCGAAGTCACATCATCTTCGATTAATTGCGCTAACTGCTCCGAATATTTCACATATGCGCTGTGTGCCATGGTGGTTAAAATAATATTATCTTCGTCGTAAGACTGATATTTCTTCTCGTAATCGTTTTCATATTTCACGGCAGCATTTTCCTGTGCTGCGATCCTGATCGCTTCGTCGGTTCTCCCCGGGCGGAGGAAATACGTCTCAAGTCCTTTCATCGAATTTGGTTTGCGAGGCATGGAATTGCAGTGAATGCTTATGAAAAGTTTTCCGCTGGCATTGTTTGCAATTTCCCCCCGCTTATCCAACTCGACAAACTCATCGTCATCCCGGGTCAAGACAACTTTAATTTTCGGCAGCTTTTGATTTAATATTTTTTTTAGGTCTTTTGCAATGGCAAGCGTAACATTTTTCTCCATTGTTCCCTTGACGCCGGTCGCACCGGGGTCTTTCCCTCCGTGTCCCGGATCTATGACGACAACATCCAGCTTCCAGTTTTTCTTCTCATCCTCCAGTCGCTTCTTGATTTCTTCGGCAACAACTTTTTTTACATCGGCCTCCGAGTAAAGTGCGACCAGAATAGAATTCTGAGCACTGTCTACGAATATTTGCTTGGAAAGATAATTCTGTTTCAACTTGAAGACCAGTTGGACAGAGTTAGGGTTTTGAATTGCAAGAACATTTGAGTAAACCTCAGACGGCGGCAGCGAATCCACCGCAAGAGTATCTGCAATTGCCGGAAGAAGCGTGAGATATAACGAATTGTCCTGTCCTATTGCGGCCTCGAGATTCTTCGGAAGTTTTGTCATTGCGACTTGAATTATTGCTCCGTTCGCTTTCTCCTGTCCCATTATGTCCGCTACGGCCGGAGTGAGAGTATCTACACGCGAAAAAACAAGCTCGGTTTTTTGCGCATCGTAGGAGAAGTTGCCGCGAGTGAGCATAGAGAAATACTCACCGGCATAGTTTAAAGGAATATAGAGTTTCTCATTTGCTGAAAGGATCGGGAGCGCCAACTGAAAGAGCCTGCTACCGGTTTTCGAGAAGACGACAAAACTATTATCGCGCGTGAAAAGGAGACTGCCATAATTCGAATAAACGCCGAGTTTCCCGCTTGATTGCAAAACAACAGTGCTTAGACCCAGACTTTTGGACAGTTGTTCAATGGAAATATAAATGTGGTTGAGCTCCACGAAGCCGCCGATGTACGTGGTGTCCGCCCCTTTTATCAGTGTCACCACCTTAGGTTGCGCGAATAATAGCGAAGAGTGAAGAGTTAGAAATGAAAGAGAGAGAAAAAGGACATTTGTAATCTTAAATATCAATTCTGAAGACTTTATATGTTTTTCGGTTACCACTCTGCGTCACTTACAATTTGCTGTTCGATTTTCTTAATTCCATACCATAGAGAAAAAGCGGCACGTCATACTTGACGGGATCCAGCGGATCGAGCGATCGAAGTCTGTCCGTGACCTCCAGTGCTGTTTTCCAGTTGTCCGTTTTCCTTTTCGTGAGCTTCAGCTTTCTTGCTGCTCTTGATACATTAACATCTAACGGAATTACAAGATTCTGTTTGCCGAGCCAGTTGTAAAAACCGAAATCTATTTCGTCATCTCTCGTCATCCACCGCAAAAACATATTCATTCTCTTGCACGCGCTCCCATCCTTCGGACTTGCAAGCAATGCCCTAGCCCGCGGAGTCAATTCCCGGCCGGTCTTCCGGTCCAGTCTTACGGACTTCATTTCTTCAAGAAGTCGTGTAAGCATTTGCGAGACCAGATTTTCACTCCCGTTGCGCCCGCTCAGCAAGGCATTTTCAATTGTAACATACCTATTAAGTATGGATTTTGTCGCAAGAAGGATCTGGACAACGTCGGTGCCGGTGATATTCTTATACGCGAACTGGATATGCCCATTCAATTTTTTTGCGAGTTCGGCTCCGTCGAGATCATGGATCGCATGATACGGTGAATCCCCGAGTATAGAGAATATTTTTTCGAGTGATCTGAGTATCGCATAACGCGGACCGATAGCAAACATAGCCGAAACAAATGCCGCAGTTTCTATATCGTTTTTGTTTCTAAAGCGTTTTGGAAAACAAACCGGATCGGAAAGATAAAAATCCTTCAGAGATTTTTTTTCAAGGTGGGATTCAAAGATTTTCTGAAGTAGCTTCAGACCTTCCATTATATTTTTTATAAGCTCACAAAAAGCATAAATACCTACATCCCAATTTCATCATTTTCCCGGGTCAGCAGTTGCCGCCAGAACGATTTACCTTTTGAAAGCTCCTCAAGTTTTAACCTTGTTTGTCGGAACGGCGGGATTTGAACCCGCGACCCCTTGCACCCCAAGCAAGTGCGCTACCGGGCTGCGCTACGTTCCGTGTATCATTTTGACAAGAATAATTTACGCAAAACATTCTCATCTATCAAACCTCATCCCGTCGCTGCTTCCAACCGATGAAGCTATATGCAATCTTGACTCTCATTGAAATCGATCAGCGGATTCCCCGAACCATTGATGGAATTCCCCGGCTGATCGCAACGCCTCAACCGACGCACTCTCTGCTTTACACCATCCCAACACGTGGATAAATAATGGCGTGGTGCGCTGTGATTTGCAGAAGACTGGACGATTTGTTTCGATGAGACCGCGAGATGGAGAAAACCTTCAATAAAAACTGCTTCAGTGCTTGTCAGAGAGGCGGTGAACGAGATCATCCAAGAACGCACGTGCTTCAAGCAAAGTCTGCTTCAGGTCCTCAGGCGAAGCTTTTCCATTAGTTGCGTCAAGCTGCCCAGTACTTCCGTTTGACTTTGCGCTCAGAACTTTCTTAGCACCCTCAATTGTGAAGCCTTCATCCCGTACGAGTCGTTTTATCTCAAAAATGAGGCTGATGTCCTTGTTAGTATAAATCCTATTGCCCGCTCTGTTCTTGGAGGGATTCAGATCTGGAAATTGAGACTCCCAGTACCGCAAAACATGCTGTTCAAGTCCTGTTATGCGACTCACTTCGGAGATGGAGTAGTAAAGTTTCTTGAACTCGAAATCCTTCATCTGTCGAAAGTATAACATATTACATTGATAATTGCAAATTTCCGTTAGGTAATCCCTGTAAGTTTTCAATTCCAAACAGCCCTTTGCGTTAAATAAGAAGTAATTGGAATTCGAGTTAATCAACAACTAAATTACCAGTGCAAAGCGCCTGTAGCTCAATTGGATAGAGCAATAGACTTCGGATCTATCGGTTGGGGGTTCGAGTCCCTCCAGGCGCACATCCTGTACACATCTCTTGCTTTTTCAGCGTTCTCTGGAATCCAGGGGATCTGCAACTGAAAGCCCTTCCACCCATCCGCCGGAACCCTTGACTCGAATCTTCATCGAGCTGATTCCGGATATCGCATCTTCTGTGCGTTCAACCAAGCATCCGGATGCGAAAGGTCTGCGCTTTACCGAAACTAAAGCAATCCACCCCCGTAATCTCAAAAAGAAATAGAACTTAAACCAAAGGTCTGGCAACATGCCTATTAAGAAAAAAGGAAAACGGAAAAAAGTCATTGTCCTCGCGGCAATCATCGTAATATTTGGAATCGTTGCTTTCGTCATTGTGAAATCAAAGAAAAGTGACGATCCTGACAAAACCGCCGAAATAAAAGTTGTGTCAGGCACAATCATGGAAAAAGCGCTCGCGATCGGAACGATTGAACCCGAGAACGAGATATCAATTAAATCTCAAATCAGCGGCGCCGTTAAGAAACTTTTCGTGGATGTCGGTGCATACGTACACGCGGGGGATCCGCTTCTTGAAGTCAAACCAGATCCGGCTCCCGCGGATTTGGCGGATGCAAAACGTCAGCTGGAGCTGGCGGCCGTCGACTTCGACAACACGAAAAAAGAGCTGAGCCGCCAGAAGCTTCTTCACGATCGATCTCTAATCTCCGATCAGGACTTTGAAAATATTCAGAAGGAGTATAGCGAGTCGGAGCTTCACGTCAAGATCGCACGGGAGAAGTTGGACCTCATGCAAAGCGGAACGGTTACAATAGATAACACGAAGATTGAATCTATCATCTATGCGCCCATCGACGGCTATGTGCTGACACGTTCGGTCGAGGTCGGAGATCCGGTAACACCACTCACGCCGTACCAGGAAGGCACCGTCCTCATGAAAATGGCCGACATGAAGAATTTGGTTTTTAAGGGAACGGTAGATGAAATCGATGTCGGCAAGCTGCGCGAAGGAATGCCGGCTGAAATCAGGATCGGAGCTCTCCCCGGAGACACCATCTCAGGCAAGCTTTCAAAGATCTGGCTTGAAGCCGAGAAGAAAGAGAACGCGTCTGTGTTTCCCATCAAAATATCGATCACTCCCACGAGCAGGATAACGCTGAGAGCCGGTTACTCTGCCAATGCCGACATCATCATACAGAAGAAAACCAACGTGCTCTACATTCCGGAGAGAGTTGTTACCTTCAGAAACGACTCAAGCTTTGTCACGCTTGCTTCAGCGGACAACAAGTCCGAGGAGCGTGCCATAAAGACGGGCCTGAGCGATGCAATTAATATCGAAGTTCAATCGGGACTCAAAGAGGGCGACAAGGTACTTGAGAAACCTGTCACAAAAATCGAATGAGCTTCGATAATGACACAGCTCGTTAATTTCATTTCTGAATTTTTTGTCGACCTCCGCGCGCAAAAGATGCGGGCGTTTCTCACCATGTTCGGAATCATCTGGGGAACGGTGACAATCATCGTCCTGATCTCGTTCGGCCTAGGATTTAAAACACAAGCGATGATCAACATGCACGGCATGGGTGAGAGTATCTCGGTAATGTTTCCTAACAAAACGACCAAAGCTTACCAGGGATTCGGGATCGGAAGACAAATAAATTTGACCGAAGATGCTGCATCCATCATTCGCGCTAAGGTCCCTGACATCCAGTCGATTTGTCCTGAGTATATTGGTATGGGTACTCCCGTGAGGTATGGGAATAATATTACCAATCCAGGCATAACCGGAATTTATCCGATCTATGAACATATGAGGAACATCATACCGGCGGAGGGAGGGAGGTTCATCGATACCCTTGATGTGGCGGATAGGAAACGTGTTGCTGTCCTTGGAAATGAAGTAAAGAACTATCTTTTCGGCGATAAGGACGCCATCGGGAAAATCGTGTACGTTGGTCAGACGCCGTTCACGGTCATCGGTGTGATGAAGAAAAAGAACCAAAACTCATCCTATTACATGCGGGATCAAGACAGGATTTTCATTCCGGCGCCGACCTACACCGCAATGTTCGTAACTCCTTATATCACAGACCTGGTGTACAAGGCTGACGAGGTGTCGAAAACCGAGGAAGTCGAACAGGAGGTACGCCGGGCGCTCGGAGAGAAATACAGGTTCGATCCTGTAGACAAGGATGCCATCTTCATCTGGAATACTGCGGACATGGACAAAATACTTCTGTACATCACCGTTGGATTCACACTCTTCATGGGAATCATCGGAAGTTTTACTCTGGGTGTGGCGGGACTTGGCGTCGCAAACATAATGTTCATAGTTGTGCGAGAGCGTGTCAAAGAGATCGGCGTGAAGAGAGCCGTCGGCGCAAGAAGGTCGGCAATTCTACTCCAATTCTTCTCGGAGACTTTCATGATTGTCGGAATCGGAGCCGGAATCGGATTCCTGATCGGCTGGGGAATCGTTTCTGTAATGCAGCTAATCCCGGTGAAAGATTATATCGGAACACCGGAGATTTCCCTGCCGGTTGTCTTGACCACCATGTCGATACTTGCGATCGTCGGACTTTCCGCGGGGATGATGCCGGCGAAGCGCGCTGCAAACCTTAATGTCGTCGAATGCCTTCGAGACTAAAGTATATCAAGCCGGGTTCATAAAATGGTCATCCAGCTCGTCAAAGAATTTCTCAACGACATGAACAGCCACAGATTGCGGACCGCACTCACTCTGATCGCGATTACATGGGGAACGATGTCCGTGGTTCTACTTCTTGCGTTCGGACAGGGCTTCGGGACGGCGATGAGAAGAGGAATGGTTAACGCGTGGAACAGAGTCTTAATCGTATACGGCGGCGAGACGGGAAAAGTGTATCAGGGTCTTCCAAAGGGACGCGGCATTGGTCTCGAAGAAAGCGATGTAGAACTTCTGAAGGCAACCGTGCCTAACATT
>Ga0335081_10000204_pt1 | contig 113058 bp, 101 predicted proteins | sample Lox_Sample_35_FD_206713 | JGI IMG/M metagenome (GOLD analysis project Ga0335081, IMG submission 206713) | Soil microbial communities from Loxahatchee National Wildlife Refuge, Florida, United States - Lox_Sample_3.5 | ecosystem: Environmental > Terrestrial > Soil > Wetlands | place: USA...
CATCGGTTGTTCGGGATGTGCCCGATGATATTTGTCAAAGTCCTTCACCCGTTCTATGTAATTCTCGCCCCGAATATCGACGACGCTATTGATGCCTTCATATTGATCGCCGTTGTCCGCTGCAGCGGTGCACAACCTCGATGGGTCATATTCACGCTGGATGCCCTTAAGAGTGCGAGCGATCTTTGCACCAATTTCGCTATTCTCAATCGCCCACTCCTCATTTCCAATAGACCAGGCAATTACACATGGATGATTCCTGTCACGCAAGATGAGTCTTCTAAATTCATTACTAATCTCAGGCGTACCTCCCATCAATCGATTCTCATCAAGAACCAGCATGCCGACGCTATCGCACACATCGAGCAGTTCCGGCGTCGGAGGATTGTGGCTGGTCCTGTATGCATTGCAGCCCATTTCTTTCAATTTCGTGATTCTGAAATATTGAAGTCCATCGGGAAGGGCCGAACCTACCCCTGCGTGGTCCTGATGACAGCACACGCCCTGTATCTCAACATGCTTGCCATTCAAGAAAAATCCATTGTCTCTGTCGAATCGTACAGATCGAATGCCGATCTTGCTGGTGATTCGATCGACGACCTTTCCCTTTGATTCCACAAGTTGAACGACGCAATAAAGATACGGATTCTGCAGCGACCAGAGATGTGGATCGGCCACTTCTATTTTCTGGTTAAATTTCTTTTTCTCATATTGATTCAACTGAGAGATTTGCGATGTGTTTCTACCGACCTCTTTTCCCTTTTCATCGAGCAGAACAGAAACAAGCCGACAGTCAGTCTGCAAGTACTCCTGATTGAAGACTTCGGTCCGAATGTCAACATTGGCAGATGCGAAATCGCTTTTTACTGTTGACGTGATGTAGGTACCGTAGAGTGGTATATGGAGCGGAGCAAATTCGAGCAGCCAGACATGCCGATAGATTCCGGCGCCCTCGTAAAACCACCCCTCCGCCTGCGTCGCGTTGACTCGTACAACAAGCACGTTACTGCCACCGAAGTTGGCGTAGTCTGTCACGTCGAAATCGAAATCGGTGTAGCCGCTGAGATGTTCCCCCAGGAAGAATCCGTTGAACCAGACTTTGCTGTCACGGAAGACGCCATCGAACTTCACGATGATCCTATTTCCACCATCATCCTTAGGGATAGTGAATGTGCGCCTGTACCATCCAACCGATGTGGAGGGAAAATCTCTGCCGAGCGGTTTGTAACCATGGTCGTTCACAGTTTTGTCGTCAACGTCGACAAAAGGCAGTTCAACAGCCCAGTCGTGGGGAAGATCTACGGTGCGCCATGTAGAGTCGTTGAAGTCCGGTCGTGCGGGTCCGCTTGCTACCCCTGCCTTCGCAAACGTCTCCATGATTCCATATTCGAAATCTTTTTCAGGGGACGCTGCATCTCCAAGATGGAATTTCCAGCCAGGATCGAGCAGCAGCTTTTCGCGCGGAGTCGTTGCATTCAAGTTCACTGCACCAGATCCGCTTACCTGTCCACCAAGCGCGGGGAGCAATCCGATGCATAGAAAGGCAAGTCCCGCGTAAATCTGTCGAACCATTTCAATACTCCCTTTCAACTGAAAAAGGATTTCATTTTATCAAAACAATCTTCTTCACGGCCATGAAATTCCCGGATATCATTCTGCAGAAGTACACTCCGCTCGGAACGTTATTCGTCGACCAGACTACACCATGCTGACCGCCGTTCTCGCGAGCATTGAGGAGCCGGGCCACTTCCTCACCAAGCACATTGTATATCACAATTGAAACATTTGAGGATGTGGGAAGTCCGTATTCAATAGTCGTGCTCGGATTAAATGGATTAGGATAAACATAGAGATTATAACCGGAAATACTCTCTGTCTCATTCACCAGTGTCGCATTTATGCCTAAGAAGGCATTCATTGCAACCGTGGGCTTTTCCGTGGCCGGGTCCCATGCCCCGAGTTGATAACCCTGCCAATTATAACATTCAGGCTCCCAATAGAATACGCCCAGCCCGCCTGCTGATTTTGTTTTTGCTATTAGGTCCAACAAGTAGTGGTTTGCGTTGATCGGATCATTGTAGAGGTAGCCGGCTTCAACCACCATTACTTTCGTGTTGTACCTTACGATGACATCGTTCATGGTTATCAGCGCCAGACTATCATCCGTAGCCCAGGGCAATTGGGCCCAATATGGATACACCGACATTCCGATTATATCCCATCTGGCGCCGTTGCTCTTCAAACCATCGAACATCCGCCTGTACATGGCATCGTCATGCCCGTTCGACAAATGAACTATTACTTGAATCGAGCTGTCAACCGCTTTAGCTGCCGCATAGCCGGTGTCGATCATCTTGGCAAAATTCGCCATGGAATCTGTAGCCTTCCCGGTCGGCCATAACATGCCGTTGTTGGTTTCATTCCCTATCTGCACCCATTTAGGAACCACACCAAGCGATTTAAGTGTATCCAATACGCTGTAAACATGATTATAAAGATCTGTGAGCAGCTTCGGCAGAGGATCATTTGCCCACGCCGCAGGCTTTGCCTGGTGGCTCGGGTCAGCCCAGGTATCGCTGCAGTGGAAATCTATCAGCAGACTAAAACCCATGCTGTCCGCTCGGTGCGCCATGTATGCTACGTCCTTTTTGCTGCAGTATGCGCCGCTCGGATTGACCCACACTCTGAACCTCAGCGCATTGATTCCTTTTTCTTTCAGAATATCCAGGCAGTTCTTTTGAATTCCTGAGTCATCTTTAAATACATACCTATCAGCTTCCATTTGCGACAACCAGCCGACATCCGCCCCGTTTGCAAATTGTGCCATGACCCTCAAAGGCTGAAGCGTCAATAAACAGAAGACGGCTAGCATACTAAATGATTTCGCCGATGTGTAAAAAACCTCGATCGATGCTGTCACTCTTCTCACGGCTGATTGCTTATTCATCGAATAACTTTCCATTGTCCAACCTATCCCTTCTCAACGAAATCCTCAGTGTTCTAAACTCTCCACGGCTATCGAAGCGTTTTCTGCTCCCTTTTAGACCCTATTCGAGTTTTTGCTTACAACTAAAATGATCTGAGCCACTAGATTTGCCGCTCCAGTCGAAATGAAATGAGATGGAAAGAGCAGAAAAGACGGTGCGCGTAACGATCGCACAAGTCTCCGTGCATTGCAGTGACACCTGAGAAATTTCATTAACGTTTCCTTATCCAGCACGGAGGGGGCTCTCCGACTCGAACTCATATTGCATTATTCCGGAGAGTACCCTCAGTGCAATGTCTGATCTTTAAAGAAATCCCTAATCACACATGGAGGAGCCTGCAGTGCGAGAGTAATTGGGGAGAAACTGCAGGCATGATCCATCCATGTTACTTAAGGAGAAGCATCTTTTTAGTAATAGAGTTCGTCTCTTCCCGAAGCGTATAGAAATAGACACCGCTCGCAAACCTATCCAGGTTCACGTTGTAGGTATATTCTCCTGCTACCTTGCGACCCTGGTCAACGACTTGCACCACCTGTCCGAGCACGTTGTAAATAGTAAGGCTCATCACGCCAGCGTGCGACAGACTGACTTTGATGTTTGTGGAGGGGTTGAACGGATTCGGATAGTTCTGACTCAAATTGAACTCCGAGGGTATCACATTTGAAGTCTGGTGGACTCCAATCAACTGTTCTGGGAACCAATTCAAATCGCCTAAAGCTTTTCCATCAGTACCTGCAGTCTGAAAAGTCGTATTTGAATATCGCAGATTTTCTGGGACTGGATAACCCTGTGTCGCTGCCCAGTTTGGCGCAACATTTGTCCATTTGATTGTATCAGTGGGGAGGGCCAGCGGATAAACGTATGGACGATAACCACCTGCCGTCCCGCTGGCAGTACCACCATACGCCGTATCAACCAAGGTGAGCATATTTGTGATTGATTGAGAAAGGAGCGTCGCATTAAACCCCGGATCTGTGCTGTCGTTGTCTGAGACGTTGATATGGGGCCATGTTGTTTTATCTGTAAGCATGCCAGGACGAGCTCCGATTAATTGCTGGGTAGAAAGACTAAGAGTTGTCCATGCATTTTGAATCTCAGTAGGCCAGTAATAAGCATTATTCGTGATGGTAATATGCCGGTCGGCCTCTGTGAGGTTAAATGCAGGTCCTTTGAGCGTTGCCGAAAGAGTATCTAAAACAATCGCACCGGTAAACCAACTGCCTGGATTCCACCCCCACGAAGTCGGTTGACTTGCTGAACCTACACTGTAGAAAACGTTATTTGTAATTACCGCATTTGTTAGTTGATACAACTCGAAAACACCTTGTTGAGTTGACATAAAGATTGTATTATGCTGGAAATCCAGCTTGTAGCACGTAAATCCGCCTCCTCCGAGTACTAAACCACCGTTAAAAAAGAAGGTGTTATTATGGAAATACGCCGTGTCGCAGGGAACGCCGGCAGAATCACTGACTTCGATCCATGCAAATCCGGGATTTCCTACCGCGTCATCTTGATTATTCCGAAACTCACAGTTGGTTATATAGAAACTGCAATGAGCATGCGCCCAGGTATCGAACAAGTTTGGCGTGTGTTGGGGTCCGGTAATATTTTCAAGAATGCAATGGTCAAAAATGAATGTGTTATGATCCCCTGTCGGATTAACAAAGCGGCCGGTATTCGACGCGCCGTCTGGACGAGTACCTATAAAATACAATCCCTTTAATGTAAGAGTATCATTTCCCTGAGGTTCAAAGTAATCACCGATGGAAGAATTATCAGTGTTGATATACGGGGCAATTACTGGTGGATGACCGCTCTTTGGATTGATTTTTCCGATAATGGTAACGCTGCCTTTTGCAGAGATGGGAGCCGTTACGTAATAGACTGAATCAAGAGTTCCTGTTTGTTGCAATAGAAAAACGGTATTCGGTTTAACGTACCCGCCGGCAACGGTATCACTGTTAACAACGTCATTGAGTGAGCCTGCAGGCCACGTGGAGGGATTCGCCCAAACGCGGACCGTATCAGGGACAGTCGCAGACATCGTTGATCGTGGTAATAATAACATCGCCACCGTAATGAGAACGAACAATTTGAGTATCGTTTTCATAGTAGATATCCTTTCTTTGAGGTTTATTCGTTGTTAATTGCTGACCAACTGCAATAGATATCCGGTCAATTTGCAATGAACACATAGTGCCTCACCGGAATATCCATTTGAATAGTAGCTGTTTTGATTTGTCCTCCTTCCTGCTATTAACTCATTCTTTGGTTTAATGCAGTTTGAATAGTTTTAATAGAAATCCCATCGAATTCCGGCATCTGCATTTAGCCCATAATTATATTCTGAAGTGGGAAATCCATTTTTCCGTACGAGATAGGTGTCCGCTTCCTTATTAATGTTATTGACATCAAGATAAATGTCCACTCCATTCAAGGGTAATCCTTGTTTGACAGAAAGATCCCATCGCAGATATTTTGCTTTGTCGGAACGGAGAGTCCACCAGAAGTTGCTTTGGTCGAATACATTTGATTGATAAATCAGAGAAACAAGAATTGAAAATTTCCTGTAGTCGTAACCGACTGAAAGATTCACAACATCATTAGGTTGTTGGTAGAGTCTATCGAAAAAGGATGTGTCAACATACGCAATACTAAAACGAGTGGGATGAGTAATTATTGTGTATGGAAACTGTCCTTGAGAGTAAAGATGTGTATAGTTGATGTTCATCACTAAACCGTCAAATGGGCTGGGCAAATACCAGAAATGCGTTTGCCATTCTGTTTCAATCCCCCATACTTTAATCTGATATGGGTTATTAATATAGGTGTTGAGAGTAAACAGGTTGGTGTAACTCGGGAAACCAAGTTCTTTTATCTTGATGGTATCGAGGTAGATGGTTCCCGGATTATAAATCTCATCGTCAATTGTTTTTAGGAATGGGCTGACAGCAAATAATCCAAATGTATTATCATGTACTGAAACCTGAAAGTCGTAATTATGTGCTCGTTCCGGTTTTATTGCTGTGTTGTTCCAGTTGACAAATTTATTTGCTAAACCAATATCTTCTTTTGGAACAAAGGTGTTGAAATCAGGATACGATAATGTATTTGTAAATGATGCCCGTAAACTGATCACGTCCGATGGACTATATTTTATACTGATATCAGGCAGCCAATATCCATGATATTCCTTGTCTGTTACCATCGTGTATGGATAGCCTTTATTGATTTTCCCATCATCATAATTCAGAAAATGTGCGGCGGTATAGGAGGTTCTCAATGCTTGATATCGAACGCCGGGAATAATAGTTATCCATGGACCTACGTCCAGAGTAGCCATAAGGTAACCTGCACTGCGGGCTTCATATCCCGAATAATCATTAGCCTTGCTCGACACCGAGTCATAATCGAATACGGGCTGATCCGGTGATCCCCCCTGCACGGCTCTATAGGATTCCATGATACTCATCATTTTATCGATAATATCTGCATTGATTGCCGAGTACATAGAATATCCGCCATTGAAAAATTTCCCAAAATTCATTCCGGAATCATAAAACCCGTTGATAGTAAAAAAATTAGTTCCTGTTGGATCAAGATTATAAGGTGGATCTCCTAACCAGGGAAGCTGCTGGATAACATTTTGCCGGGCCCCGTTCTGAGCCGCCGCTCTAATATCCAAAAGACCGGCAGCATAATCGTAGTCGTAATAACGAGTCGTATACTTGTACGCAACGCCGCCTTTCAAGGTTAAAGAAATGAGGTCTGAAAGACCAAAATTATTTTCAATATCCAGTGCCGCTTGTTTATCATCCTGTTTGCTGAAATCGTGCCATGCACTATTATCCGTCCAGTACATTTTACCCGGATCGATCAAACTCTGCGCTTGATGAGCTACCTCCGAGGGCGTGAGGTTGCTTGAAATGCTGCTTGTTCCCGCTGACTGTTGTTGAAAGTCCATATACCATGCGTTCGGCGTGGCATTATCGGAATAGGCGTTGGATATCTTTGCCTCAATTTCCAATGCTCCGAATGTCTGCTTATAGCTTAAGATGTCTGTGACGACATTAAGATTGTTCGTCTGGAGTGATGTTCCCAAGGTAATGACGTCCTTATTGCTGGGAGCATTTTGCACCGTGTATTGCTCTGAATGTTGTTCTGTAGTCGTCGTGCCATGGCTGACAATATTTAAAAGAGCCAGTTCGCCATCGGGTATTTTATAGTCCAATGTTACCGTTCCGTCATATCGCTTCTGAATTGAAGGGATGAAGGTAAGGGTTGTGCTCCCCATCGCGACAGTATCCGGATCCTTTGCTACATCTAAATTATTATTGTAGTAGTATGCTCCGAGCTGATCTGAAGTTAAGTTCTGCCTTTGTGCAATACCCTGCACGAACACACCAAGATTATCATTAAAGAATCTCTTTTCAATGCTTGCGACAAATTTGTAATCCCTGTAGGAAGTCATCAAATCGTTGTATGCTCCCTGTGCGAGAAGTGAAAATGACGCTGTGCCGTTAGGATTCGATTTTGCACGCCGGATATCGAAGTTCACGACGCCGCCAATGGCTGAAGCATCCATATCGGCTGTTACTGTTTTATAGACCTCAATTCCTTCAAGACTGGTCGATGAAATCATACCCAGATCAACCGCACGGCCACCGGGAGTGATATCGGAACTAATGACCGTGTTAGTACTATTAGTAGAAACGCTGCCCGCGTCGTTTGCCGGTATTTGTACTCCTTCAATCGTGATCGAGTTGTATTTCGGCTGAAGTCCGCGGATAACGACCTGTGTAGCTTCACCTCCATTCCTGACTAATGAGATGCCCGGCAGTCTTCCGACAGATTCCGCCGCGTTGGCATCGGGCAGTTCCTGTATGCGCGCAGCCGAAACCACGTTCACGACATTGTTCGAAGTCAGTTGTTGATTGATGGCCGCATTCTGGCCGCTCGCCTGAGCGGTCACGACAACTTCTTTCGTCGTGACGCCAACCGATTCTAACTTTAAGTTCTCTTCGAGTTGCTCGTCTTCGTTCAGCTGTATGTTGGTTTCCAGCGTCTTGGAACCGACATATGATGCCTTCAATGTATAAGATCCTGCTGGAACGTTTGGAATGACATAACTCCCATCCAGTCCCGTGGCTGCACCCAAGGAGGTCCCTTCGAGTTGGACGGTCACACCGGGAAGCGACTCACCGGTGGTAGCATCAGTTACCTTGCCTTTGATCCTGCCGGGGGCACTCCACGATAATTGAGCGGTAAGCATGATCGCCAAGATGGCAAGAAAACCAGTATATGTTCTTATTGACATTTTACCTCTCACCTCCACCTTTATGATTGAGAATTCATCTTATCTTTGCAGACTTCCGGGGCTCGAAGGAGAATTTGCAGCCGTGTCTGCATTCGCCGTATATAGCTAGTTTCATTGAAATGACTCCTCGCAGAATTCGCCAGTAGATTTCTCAGGGCAGAAACGGCTTGCAACAAAGTCCTGGAAATATTTAACAGCATCAGGCTTGCAGGATCGATCTGCGCTCTGGGTCTTCGACACCAGCACAATCCAAAGAATTGGAGAGGCATAATGACGTCGCATGAGCATCCCAAAGAAATTGATGGCGTTTAGAAAGGCATGAAGTAACCGATCTTTCAAAACGTATCTCCCTATTGACTTCACGATTATGTTAGCGCTAACATGAAAAGGATAGTAAATATTGTTGTAGCTAAAATTTCTAACGTATTGTCTCTCCCTTGTTCGATTCCAGCACTAACTTAACACCAAAAACGCCAGCAAATTGTTAGCGCTAACATTCAGTACAACGCATGAATATAACGGGAGTGAATTTAAATGTCAAGTGATTTCGCAAATTATTTTCGCATATTGTTAGCGAATTGCTGGTTTCGACAGACGGAAGATCAAGTTAAAATCATAGCTTGCCGTTCTCAGCAAATCACCTCCAGCACTGATCCCCCTAATTCTATTAGTGTTGCTGACTTAGATGTTATGGTCGCACTCGCAACCGGGGCAGATGTCGCTACCCATCACAGAAGGCTGGCCGGCGACCTGGACATGCAATAGGCTCCCTAAATACTCGCAGACCTCAACGATCTCTAAGATAATAATGAAGAAAAGAATAGGGGGCGTGCATTGAACGGATGACCCTGCGAAGACCTCGCCACATGCTCCGCCGAACCGTCTCGGTGACTTCGCAAGGTTTATATCGGGGGAACTTCTCGGGCTTCCGGGTAGTTTTTGTTGTAAATTAACAAAAATCGGAGGATCGAATGAAAACGATAAAATTAATTTCAGGATTGCTTACTCTCGCGGCATTCCTGTCAATTAGTGTCTTCCAAAGCAACTCCTTCGCGAAGAACAAGCCCACCGCAAAAACGGAACACATAAACCTTCGCGTTTCCGGTATGATGTGCTCGAGTTGCTCGAAGAGCCTGGAGAGCAGTCTCTGCAAATTTAAAGGAGCGAAAAATGTAAAGGCGAACTATAATACCGGATATGCAAGCCTTGACGTTCCAGCGACCACGCAAGTGACAAGAGATCAGTTGGTGAAAGCAGTCGCCGATGCCGGCTTCACGCTGAAAGAAGTCAAGTTCACTCCGAAGACTCAGAAAGCCCTCGACCTCAAGCAGCAGTGACAACGCCGCGAACAAAAAATCGAGCGGAGACGAATAGAAAATAAAACTGCATCCACGATGCGGCGGAGAGGCAGTTTACTAAGATCTAAATTGACTCTCTGCCCTTCATGTCGATTCTTATAAATCCAATCCCGTCATCTCATGCCGCTTCACATTGAAAATCCGCAGCACGAAAATGCAAGCCATATTCCATGGCATCAATTACAGATTAATTTCATGATCCAAAGCAACTTTAGGAAAGAAAAATAATTCCGATACATGAATTGAAGGCATCAACAAAGAGACTAGAAATGAATTGCTGGGAATTTAAAAAATGCGGCAGAGAAAAGGGCGGCGCTAGAACCGCCGAGTTGGGTGTGTGCCCTGCATATCCCGACAGCGGAAACCATTGCGCCCGAATTGCCGGAACATTTTGCGGGGGAGTTGTTCAGGGAACGTTCGCAATGAAGCTGGCAAGCTGCATGAAGTGCGAATTCTACCAGAGTTCCAACTACGATAAGAGCTACCAGGGAATGTACTCGGCAAAATGAAGTATCTTTTGCACACTTAGAATTATCCTCCCGGCTGGTACTACAAAGTTCTCCGATTTTCCTGCGGTGAAACACTGAAGGGTGTTGCCCGTAATTCCTTAAATCGAGTATCTTTCTCATGGATCATTAAGGAGTATAAGATGGAGCAAATGGGCGACAACGCAAATTCCAAGAAGTTACTTTATCTGATTGTTGGATTTTCACTCGTGGAATTTCTTCTACACCTATACACGAATGCATTCGCCGGTTACGGGTATTTCAGAGATGAGCTTTATTATATCGCATGCAGCAAGCGGCTCGCTTGGGGTTATGTTGATCAACCGCCCCTCTCTATTTTCATTCTTGCCATCAGCAGACTAATCCTCGGCGATTCGGTCTTTGCGCTGCGGTTCGTTCCGGCACTCGCATCAGGATTTACTGTCTTCTTCGCCGGCGAAATTGCACGTGAATTAAGCGGAAAAACCGTCGCAATAACCGCAGCATGCCTCTCTCTAACTCTATCCCCGATATTTTTGGGGATGTTCGCCATTTTTTCAATGAATAGTTTCGATTGGCTTCTCTGGGCAGTGGCCTTTTACATCGTGGTACGGCTCATCAAGACAAAAAACGAGAAGTCGTGGATATGGCTCGGGATCGTGGTCGGTCTCGGATTGCTCAACAAGATCGACTTTCTGTGGCTGGGTGCGGGTCTGGTTGTCAGCATGATGTTTACCGAGCAGAGAAAATATTTTATGACTAAATGGCCGTACGTTTCCGGAGCAATCGCGCTACTCATATTCAGCCCATTCATCGTCTGGAATATCACACACGGTTTCGCCCATCTGGAATTCATAAGGAACGCCACATTCGGCAAGTACTCAGGAATTACGAGATGGGATTTTCTATCGGGACAACTCTTGATTAACGGACCTGTGACTTTGCCGGTATGGCTTTCCGGGCTTTATTTTCTTCTATTCCACAGAGAAGGAAAACGATTTAGGTTGGCTGGGCTGATATTTGTCACGACATTCTTGATATTACTAATCAACGGGCACAGCAAATCGGAATATTTATCGGCTACCATGCCGCTCCTCTTCGCTGCCGGTGGTGTCATGGTCGAGAAGCTATCCAATATGCCGATGACGGGATGGATCAGGATTGCGGCACCAATTTATCTCTTCATCGGCGGAATCTTCACCGTGCCCTATGCAATCCCCATTCTCCCTGTTGACGTCTATATTCGGTACTCGCAAACGATAGGGATACAGCAGCCGTCACCGGAAGGAAAACATCTCGAGGAACTTCCACAGTTTTATGCAGACATGTTCGGATGGGAAAACATGGCTGCAACTGTTTCAAAAGTCTACACGTCTCTCACGCCGGAAGAGCAGAAAAGAGCAAAGGTGTTCACCTGGAATTATGGTGAAGCAGGCTCCATAGATTTCTTTGCAGAGAAATATCGGCTTCCCCCTGTGATTTGCCCGCATAATAATTTCTGGTATTGGGGGTATGGCGATACGACCCGAGATATCATGATAGCCATCGGCGGAAGCAAAGACGAGTACCTGCGGACATTCTCTAACGTGGAAGAAGAGGGAAACATCGAATCGAAATTTGCTATTCCGTATGAGAACAACTTGAGGATTTTTGTATGCAGAGGGTTAAAGACACCTATCAGAGAGGTCTGGAACAGGATAAGGTTTTTTATTTAGAAATCTCAGGCCGCCCTGAAGGGCAAAGAAACCGCTAAACCCCGCGACTTATGTTTACTTCGAAAAATTCTCCTCAGAAATTATTCCGCTGAGAATTCGGCAAAATCGCTGAGGAGACTTCCGCTATTTTCAGTTCCTGACAAGCTCATCATTTTCTATCTTGAACTGAGCGGTCGATGCTTGAATGTCGTCAGCCATACTGGCCAGGCCGGTTGCGATCTGACCCACATCCTGTGCCTCTTCGGTTGCCTTGCGGGTCTGCTCGGAAATTTCGTTGATGGTTGCCGCATTTTCTTCGCCAATGCTCGCAACATTATGTATCATCTCCACTGTATGCCTGATGCTCGTACTCAGCTCCTCGGTAGCGCTCATGTTCTGATCGACGACTGCGGAGATTTTCTCGATCGACTTCAGCAACCCCGACATATTTTCCGACACCACACCGTTCGCTTCGACCATCACGTCAATCTGCTTGTTGACATTTTCTGAAGACCCGAGGAGCTTGTTGATAGCTTCACCGGATTTTATTGCGTGCGAAGTCCCTTCTTTTACTTTATCGACGATTAGTTTTACTGATCCGCTTGCGTCCGCGATGTCTGCCTGCACCTTGTTTATAAGACTTGAGGTCTGTTTTGTAGAAGAAGCTGACCGCTCTGCAAGTTTCCTCACCTCATCGGCAACAACCGCGAAGCCCCTTCCGTGCTCGCCGGCGCGTGCGGCTTCGATAGCGGCGTTCAACGCGAGCAAATTAGTCTGTTCCGCAATATCCTCTATGGTTTCGATTATGCCTTCAATCTCCTCGGATTGTTTGGCCATCCTCTCAATTTTTTCAGCAAAGGCGCCGACGGTATCCTCTATCCTTTTCATCTGTCTGAGACTTTGCATGACCGTATCGGCCCCTTCTTTTGCAGTCACTATGGCTTCGGAGGAAGCCGAGACCACCGTGTTCGCGCTTCTATTCGCAGATTCTATCGCCTTGGAAATTTCAACTGCAGATGCGGCAACATCTTCCACCGCGACTTTTTGATCGTGGGAATCTTTTGCTATGGTCTCAATGGCAGCGGATATTTGCTGCATGTTAGTGCTTGCTGTGCTCAACGAGACCGCTTCGTCATTCAAAGCCTTCGCCATCTGATGAATAGTATCAGCGTTCTTGCTGGCGTCTTCAATTGACCTTTTTGCAGTACGTGACAATTCGCCGCTTAGACTCAGCAGCCTCTTCGCCCGAACCGCCAGCGTCATGAATAATCCACGTAGACTTAGCGGCTCACTGTTGAATGTCGCAACCACTAAGCCGTTATCGACCGCTTTGTTGATATAGGGGACAAGATTTTTGTCGAATACTCCGACACTAATTGCGTCGTATCCATTCTTGATGCAATCCTCTATGGCAGGTCCATAAACCTGAGCGCTGGTATCGAATTTCTTCCCGCCATCCTTAGACATCTTAGGAATCGACCAATCGACCGTCACATTATAACTCCACAATTCTCTCCTCGCGACGTCGACTCCCAATCTAAATGCAATCCAAAAAGGATCGTCCTCCCTTCCGAGCACCATGATCTTTATCGCGCGAGTTGATTTCTTCAGCGGTTTCGGCCTCTTATCAGCCGTCACTTCTGTCTCAATTACACCCTTTCCCTCCTGCCAGAATTGCGAGTAATTTTCTTTAGTAACGAGATCCATGTTTGTCAGCAGCCTTGAATGACTGGGATGCCAACCGGCGGCAACATGATTGAAAAGGAGTATCACAGGATCATGGCCCTGCGCGAATACATCCTGTGAAAGTGTCGCGGCGACGACCCCTTCCCGGACGTACCGCATCGTTTCGTCCGCAAGGTCGTGACATATGACCTTGATCTGACCACCCTTTCCAGATTCTGCTACCGCCCTTGCGGCTGCGGCGCCACCGAAGCTGATATAGATTCCGGATAGGTCAGGATACTTTCTCAAAAGCTCCTTAGTCTTGTCATAAACGATTTCTTTCTGGAGGGTGGATTCGACAACGTCAAGAATGATGATCGCCGGAAATTTTTCTCTGATTGTATTTTCAAACCCTTTTCTTCTCATCTCGTGCGCAATGTTGCCGAATTTCTCTATGATGATGACTACCTTTCCTTTTCCGTCTAGAGCATTCCCCATGGCTTCAGCACACGCCTGACCTTCAAGGTATGAGTCGGCACCGACGTAGAACAGCCTCTGACACGGCTTATCGGTCGCTGAATTGAATTCCCTGCTTGCATCGTTGAGGGATGTGATTATCGAATTCAACCCCTTGACCATCTCACCGACATAGCCGTTGACGGAAGTGGCGATCGTGCCGACTTCAATCTTGACTTCAGACGTTAAATTTCCGTGTGCCATCTCGGTGAGAGCAGTAGAGAAAGACGTGATATCTTTCTCCGCCATCATTTTTATTTTCCCCGAAAGGAGTTTCATGGGACCATAAAGTGAAATCGCCTGATGAATTATTATGATGGCGATCGCCACCAAACTGCCGAAAATACCCAAAGCTAGGAGGCTGCTGCCTGCCAATTGAGAGTACAAGGAGTTCAGCTGAAAATACCCTATAGCTTCCAGCACCGCGAACACAAACAGAAGAATGACTGTCACGCGTGTCAGGTGCTTCCTAAAAAATTTCACGATCGCGTTCATTATGTTCTCCCTTCCATTAACATTGACAAAAACCTTTCATGATGCCCAACGGTATGTCGCTGCAAGCAACCATGATGCATGTAGCCTTCTGGATCGGTTTTCATCAAGTTAAAGAGTCCTTACACTAAGACATTTTTATATTCGGAAACTTAGCATAAGTCTTTAATGCCTCAATTTTGTTTGAAATTAGGCTATTTTAAGCCTTCTACCTCCAGCTCCTGTTGTAGGGAGTAAATAATAAATGCGACTCACTTAAAAAGCAAGTCGCATTTCATAAAATTCCTAAGATTATTTACGCGTTCTTGAAGGCAGATTTGCCGGCAAACCGAGCAGCTTTCCCCAGTTGTTTTTCAATCCGCATTAATTGATTGAACTTCTCGATTCTTTCTCCTCGGCAGCCGCTACCGGTTTTGAGATGTCCCGCATTTACAGCAACAGTCAGGTCCGAGATGATTGTATCAACAGTTTCGCCGCTACGATGAGAAACGAAACAATTGTAATTATTCCGGTAAGCAAGCTCAATCGTCTCAAGAGTCTCGGTAACGGTTCCGATCTGGTTCAGTTTTATCAGGATTGAATTCGCGACTTTCTTCCCGATTCCTTTTGCCAGTATGGATTTGTTTGTGCAGAATAAATCGTCGCCGACAAGCTCGATTTTCGATCCAAGTATCTCGGTGAGATTCTTCCAGCCTTCCCAATCGTTCTCAGCTAACCCGTCCTCGATCAAAACGAACGGGTATTGCTTCACCCAGCTTTCCCACTGCTTAACCATCTCGTCACTTGACTTGGTTTTCTTCGTGCTCTTGAAGAAAAGATATTTGCCATTGTCCCACATTTCGCTGGCAGCAGGATCAAGACAGATGCTGACATCTTTTCCAGGTTTGTATCCGGCCTTCGTGATTCCTTCCAATATGGCTTCGACAGCTTCTTCGTTAGATTTGAGATCAGGAGCAAATCCGCCCTCATCGCCGACTCCAGTGCTGAGTCCTTTTCCATGAAGGACAGACTTCAGAGCATGGAACACCTCTTCGCCGATCCGAATCGCTTCGGCAAACGACGGCGCGTTATGCGGCGCGATCATAAATTCCTGGAAGTCGACAGTATTGTCCGCGTGTTTCCCGCCGTTAATCACGTTCATGCAAGGAACGGGAAGAAGATTCGCATTGACTCCACCGATGTACTGGTACAGCGGCACCCCTGCGCTTTCAGCTGATGCCCTGACAAACGCCATTGAAACGCCAAGAATTGCATTTGCTCCAAGTGCAGATTTGTTTTCTGTCCCATCGAGGTCAATCAGAAAATAGTCGATCTCCCTTTGCGAGCCGAATTCATGCTTCGTTACTTCCGGGGCAATCTTCTTGACAACGTTATCTACTGCCTTCTTCACACCTTTTCCCCCGTATCGTTTCTTGTCGCCGTCCCTTAATTCAGTCGCTTCTTTCTCACCTGTCGAAGCTCCGCTCGGCACCATGGCCCTTGCTCGCGTACCGTCTTCTAAAATAATATTAACTTCTACCGTCGGATTTCCCCTTGAATCCAAAATTTCTAATGCGTCTAAAGATTTAATTTTCATTTGATCTCCATTTATGAATTGTTGTACATCTAAAGTTAGATAATGTGGGTGTGTTTATCAATCTATCGCTGTATCGCCCGGCAGCGAAGGAGAACGATGCGTAACTTCGAAGCTGACCTTCGAAAGATTCAATTACTCAAGCCGCGTCATGTGGAACTGTTTTTCGCCCAAGGCTCAGAAATATCGGAACTGCAATCAGCTGAAGCACAACGGAGAAAATCACAACTGCGGGTATCCATATGTCGTACAATATTCCGAGCACTACGCTGCCCACGAACCAGAAGATCCCATAGCCGGCAGTGAAAAGTCCGTAGGCAGACGGTCTTCGCTGCTGCGGTACCATTGTTGCGACCGCAGCAGGTATGATGGACTCATGCACTCCCATACCGAGTCCCCATAACGCGGCACCGATGAGGGCGGTCCAGAATCCGCCGAAGAACAGGAGCGGAGCCGAAGCAGCAGAAATCACGGTCAACGGAATCAATATCCGAAGTCCGGCGCGATCGAAGAGTTTTCCGAACAATAGCGACCCGCCTCCGCTCACCGCCATTGCGATTGAATAAAAAATCGGAATCCATGTACTTGGGATTGCGGAAGTTTTTTGAAAATGAAACGCTATCAAAGAGAAATCCGCGAATCCTGCTGCAACCAATACCGCGCCGGCAAGATAAAGCCAGAAAATTTTTGGGAGTCCTTTCGATTCGACATTTTGAATACTCACTTCCATGTCCGACGGTCTCGGATACAAGAAGCGAGCAGTGGAGATAAGCATAAGCGTCAAAACTGACGGCACGAGAAGCACTGCAAAAGCAAGTTGATAGCTGCCGCGGGCAGCGAGCACAAATGCGACTACGATAGGTCCGACAAGTGCCCCGAACTGATCCATCGCCTCGTGTATCCCGAATACCCAGCCAAATCCGCCAAGCTGCTTGCCGGCATGTGAGAGCATGACATCCCGAGGGGGATTGCGAGTCGCCTTGCCGACGCGTTCCAGTATGATCAGCAAACCTGCTATCTGCCAATTCGGAGCTAGAGCCAGCATCGGCACTGCGCTCATCTGGATAACATAGCCGAGAAGTGTGATAGGCCAGAATTTTCCCGTACGCTCGCTCAGCCTGCCGGAAACGAGGCGCAGGCCATAACCCAGGAGCTCACCGAGTCCACTGATAAGTCCGACGAGAGCTGCACTCGCACCCAGCACCGCAAGAAGCGGACCTGTAATGCTGCGTGCGCCTTCGTAAGCACAATCGGCAAAAAGACTCACCACACCAATAAGAAGAACAAATCTTAGTGCGGCATGTTTTTCCTTGGACAAGACTTCTTTCGTTATTTCATTTCCTGCTGTCATGATTCAACACTTCGTTTTTGCTTCCTGACCGATGATTGACTACTTAACGCTGAAAAATAATTACGGATTTCTTCCGTGAGTATAGTGAATCACGTTGACTTTCTCCGAAGTGATCATCCCGCCGCATCCTGCTTTTTCAAAAAGCTCCTCGACAATCGGCAGAAATTCATCGATCTTCTCTTCGGTATCTACAATCTCAATCACAAATGGCAAGTCTTCGCTGAGTTCAAGAAGTCTCGCCGTGTGAATTATGCTACCGGCGCCGAAGCTTTCCACTCCGCGTAAAACCGTTGCGCCGGCCATTCCGACTTCTCTAGCACGCTTCACAAATACCTGATAAAGCGGTTTCTTGTCTATATGATCATCTTCACCGATAAATATGCGAAGAAGCTTTCCCGTTCCTTCCAATTTCATTTTAGCCTCCATTAAATTATTCTCCCGACGACCGCACCGATCCATGTCGCCAATAGTCCAAGAACTATCGACGCACCAATGTTCAACAGTCCTAAAGTGAAGGCCCCATCCTTCAAAAGCTCCAGCGTCTCAAAGTTAAATGTCGAGAACGTCGTAAATCCTCCAATGATCCCGACAGCGACAAAGATCCTCATTGAAGGAATTATGAGAAATCTATCTTCCGCCATCGTCATAAAAAGTCCGATGACAAAACATCCGATCACATTGACTACGAGCGTACCATATGGAAAATCTGTTCCGACGGCCCTGTAGATCCAGCCCGCAAGGAAATACCTGAATACAGCACCTATTCCGCCGCCGACAAAAACAAGCATATTCTTAACCATTTGATTTCTTCTAGATTATGTACAAAAAAATTCTCGTTGCAGAAGAATTATCCGCAGCAGGAGCCATCATCTCTCAGAGAAAATCAACGTCGAATTCCGTCACCGTGTTAAATCTAAAAGACAACGAATTTCTTCCAAAGTGAAAAAGCATTCAATATAACGTCTATCACAAATTAGACAGTGCATCCGTGATTCTTGGTGCAATTTCCGATTTCGCTATCCCTCATTTTCTGTATTCTCCGGGAAAAAAATTTACAGCGTCGATGTAACTTCGAAGCTCATCTTCGCTGTAATCTTGTGCGCTCTGGTAATCATGCTTTTTCATAAAATTAGACAGGTCTTCTTTTATCTTATCTAATTTTTTCACCGTCGTCTTAACGATTCGAGTATTGACTTTCTCTTTCACCAGCATCTCCGTATGCCTGAAGCAAAGTATCGTCCTCGACGAGACATAAGTTTCAATAAGCTCCTCGTCGCTCGAGAAATACAGAAATCCGTGGACAGCTATTTGTTCCGCCTCTTCAACGAAATTGCAGATAAGACATTCGGTGACATTGATAGAATGGACCGATTTTTTCTTCTTCCTCTTGTTTTTCTCGCTGGTAAGATTGTTCAACAGCTCAATTTGGTTTCTCAGTATCTTCAGATTTTCCTCAACCACGGATTCAAACATTGTTGCAAGATGAAGCCCATCACTCCGCAATTTTTTCTCTGCCTCGAGGGCACACTTGGCGTGATGTGTACAGAACCCGTGCCCATTGTGAAGCTTCTTCCTAACTCCAGCATCAAGCACATATTCGTAAAGTATTCCTTCTATGTAATGTTTTTCGGTTTTCTCCATTTGCGAACAAATCGGACAATCTGTACCATGAAGAGCTTCTTCTAACCTTAGCCATGTTAATCCGCGCTTGGCTCTCGTTAGATCATCTTCGATTTTAAGTTCAGACATCTATTTCTTGCCCGTCATTTTTTCATTGCTCTCCAAAGGATGGCTCTTACGTCCGACTTCTTGCTTCCACCTTTTCTCAACTCTCAAGCTTCGCAAATTTGCTCCCAAGGTAAGTAAGCTTGGAAAGTGTTTCTTCATATTCAGCGATCCTAGCCGAAACTTCCGTAGATGTTTTCTCACGAATCGCCATAGCGTCCGCAATTATCTTGTCGATTTTTTCCACGTGGTCATTCACTGTATCTGCTGAGGTTTTTCCAAGCTTCATCATGCTTTTATCGATCCGCTTTATGAAATCATAACGCACCCTCCCGCATTGCCTATCGAATTCTATCTTGAGAGTTTCTCTTTGTTTTCTAAGAATCAGGCCCTTAGCGATCGCTCTCGGAAGTCTTCTTACGATCGCATCAGAAAGTTCTTCGAGGGACGGCTTTATGTCTTCTAAGATGAAATAGTAAAATTCGGTCTCATCGCTGAAAAGCGGATAGCTTTCCACTCTCTGGAATTCAACGTCGAATAGCTCAGCTGCATGCTGGTACACATCGTTTATAAGCTCGTTCATTCTGCTGAAGAATTCATCAACGCCTGCGTTGAACTTATCTTTTACTTTTGCCTCTTCCTCATAGCGCCATTTGTCGACAAATTTCGTAACAAGCTGGATGATTGCTTTGTCAAGCGCATCAATGAGCTTCGTGGGGCGCAGATGTTTGTTCTTTGCCGCGATCTCTTCGAAACGCCTTTCGACCTCAGGCTGGGTCTTCCCTTTAAAGATCAAAGCGTCTTCTTCTATCATCGTTGTGATGTTATAAGCTGTATAGATCACGCGGGAAACGTCCTGCTGTCTCTTTTGAATCTCTTTCTTAAATTTCCTGAACTCTTCGATCTTTTTTTGCAGGCTCCCTATAGATTGCGAATAACCTTTCAATCGAAGCCGCGCAAGAGCTGAAGCTTCCACTACAATTCTCTGAGCACGCCTTGAGGCAACGTCCAGCATAACATCTTCTTTCTCTTTAGACAGGAAATTCGTCAATGCACTTTCGAGAAATTCGAAATTGCTCTTTTTCTCTAATTCCTTGTCTGCGCTCTCTCGCGCAAGAAGGGCGAATTTCGAGCTGACAAGAAAAAGCTTTATGCTGTCCTGAGGGACGGACATCTCCTTTGACAGCGAATCTTTAATGAACGCCGCCGCTTCATTGCGCTCAGCTTCAGAAAGTAAATCAACCTTATTCAGAACAAAAAATATTTTTGTAACGTGCTCGCGAACGTTCCGCAGGAATTCCACTTCGCCGATACTCAAAGGCTGGTCGGCGGTCATGAGAAAAATGGTCGCGTCAGATTCCGGGAGGAAATGATTTGCAGTATCGGTGTTATGAGCATAAATTGACCCGACTCCGGGAGTATCCACAAGATAAACACCGCCCTCAAGAAATTTACCCGGGAATTCGATATCGACCTGTTCAACATTTTTTGAGTTTTCGGGATTCAATTTCTCTGTGACGTACTGAGGAAGCCTCTCTCGCTCAACGACTTCCGTATGTGCATCAGTGAAGCTGACTGTTATTTTTTCTTCTGTCCCGTAATGCAAGATCGTTATGATCGAAGTGAGCGGCACGACCGCAGCCGGGAGTATATTTTTCCCCAGCAATGCATTTATAAGAGTCGATTTCCCTCGCTTGAATTGGCCCACCACAACAAGATTGAATTGTTCATCGGAGATTTTCGCCTCTATGATTTCCACGCGAGGCAATAGATCGGGGAATGCAAGTGACAGTTGTCGATGGAGCTCTTTCACAAGCATTAGAAATGCGATCTTCGCATCTTTCCTGCAATCGTTAACTCCTACGCTCGCTACCATTGTCATAAAATAAAAAACTCCTACTTCTTAATTAAGTAGGAGTCATCAATCGCTAAATTGTGTTCCCACAAGGGGAATTCACGATGGTTACTCGGCGAACTCCATCGCCTTAATATAATCTAATAAAAAAGTGGAAGTAGAACAAGCGCTATAAGGAGCTTTTATCTTATTGCTGATAACTCTGAAAGCTGACAGCACTGTCAATTATTTTTTGCTCCCTGATCTATCCAGAGTTTTATTGTTTGTATGAGCGTATCGGGAAGCGGCGGTTTCTGATATGGCATTCGCGGGCCTGCTATCGAATTCCCTGTTATCTTGAAATAAAGATAACTGCTGTCGGAATAAAATGGCTTTACTATAAGGTAATTGCCGACCTCTATGTTGGGTTGATTCACAATGTTCGAGTAGGCTTTGGCAATTTCCAGCGACATCCCGTCTTGCGGCTGAGAACCTGCATGACAAGCCGGCAAGGCACAGTTCGCAGTAAATATCCACTGGATTTGCCCTGAAAAGCTTACGCCAGACGCGTCGGGTGGTGGCGGACCGACCACGTTGTAGTCTGAATGTTTCGAACATGACGCGGGAAACGGGAGGCAAAACGTAAAAAACAAACATCTAGAAACCACGATTCAGACCTACGCTTTGCCCCCGGTTTTGTATTCTCGAGTCCCCGATTCCAAATCCATCAGTTGTTCTTTGCTCCCTGGTCTATCCATGCCTTTATTGTGGCAATGTCGGAAGTTTGAAGTGGTGATCCACCATATGGCATTCGCGCTCCAGTAATTCCCGACGCACCGGTTATCTTCAGGTAAAGATAACTGCTGTCCGACCTGTACGGCCTGATTCTATCATATGATGGGACTTCCTGACTCGCGACGTTCACGATATTGTTGTATGCCTGGCCGGCTGAGAGATTCTGTCCCCTTTGTGGTGTGGTTCCCCCGTGACAACTCGAGTTGGTGCAATTTGAGGTGAAGATCGGCTGTACCTGACTCGCAAAACTCACATTGGTTGTATCGGAAGAGCTCATTGGGTTTGAGCTTGACGACTTCGAACATGCCGCGAAAAGAACAGCCGACAGAATAATTAGATTTTTGATAATGCTTTTTTTCATGATTCTCCTTTTCGGTTTTCAACAAGCACATCAATCGGCAAAGTTTCCCGAAAGTTGTGATGCAGTTAACAGGAAACTCTGATTGATAATTATCATTTCTCCAATTCTCAACGTTGAATTCTTCGGAAGAGGAACTCTAATGTCAAACTTGAATTAGACGATGATACCGATGTTCACCAGGTTTGAACAACGGCGTCGGGGAAATCTCAGCCGTTTTCTCGGCAGCACGTAAACAATCGGGACAGGCTCGGACGGTTTCGATTCGGCATTTGAAACGGCGAGATAAAAAGTCAGAGCGATGAAGAAAACTAAAACCTTCACATGTCTAATTTAAATTGAAGTCCGAATAATTGAAAGGAGAGAAAAAATGGGTACTGGATCCTACCATTGATTCGACATGGAGTATTGCTAAATTAGATCCATGAAATCAATCTCGATAGCTTTTCTCACCGCAGCTTTTGCGATCGCGCTCTCATCCTGCAAAAACACCGTGAACACCCCGATCGGCGATATCGTTTTCCCGGCATCGAATGTCAGCTACAGTGTGCATGTCCAACCACTTTTTAACGTGGGATGCATAAGCTGTCATAATGACGGAATAAATGGGCCTGCGGAGGGTGGTTTGAACCTGACAAACTACATAAGCGCAACGACTTCCGTATCCGGATTAATTTTAACTAATGGGGATACCACGCACAGCGTTTTCGTTCAATGGATAGAGGGCAAATACATCCATGATGACACCCCATTTTTGTCCGTCTTGACACTGAATCAAATCCAGGGATTGAAAACATGGGTCAAGGAAGGGGCAAGAAACAACTGAGATGTCAGATTCTTAGTTTTGGGTTCTAAATCTTGACTTGCTGTTTCTAACTTTTAACGCCAGCGTTTCCCATTCCTCGTCAACATTCTTCTGGATCATCTCAACTTCCTTTTCTTTCAAATGTTTGAATCTCCCCTGAACTTTCAGGTAATCGCGAACGGGAATTCCAGAAGGTTCGTGCGATAAACGAAAGTCCACCCCGTCGAAGATTTCCAGCAAAGGAAATACTCTGCTTTCGATCGCGAGCCGCGAAATCCTTATCGAATCCTCCGGCTCGAACTTCCATCCCGGCGGGCACGGCGAAAACACATGAACGAATCTTGTGCCACGAAGCTCTTTGGCCTTTCTGAACTTCGATATCATGTCATCGGGATATGCCGCGCTTGCGGTTGCAATGTAAGGTATGCGATGCGCGGCAAGAATTTCGATAATATTCTTCTTGCCCTCGGATTTCGGTGACTCTTTCGGCGTAGTAGTCGTCCACGCTCCCAACGGCGTCGCAGAACTTCGTTGGATACCGGTGTTCATGTAGGCTTCGTTGTCGTAACAAACATAAATGAAATCATCGTTGCGCTCCGCTGCGCCGGAAAGTGCCTGAAGACCTATGTCGAAAGTGCCTCCATCTCCCGCAAAAGCCACGACCGTCGTCTCATGATCTCCCTGAACTTCAAGCCCCGCTTTTATCCCGCTCGAAACTGAAGCGGCGGTTTCGAATGCAGTATGAAAAACGGATACGCCTGCGGCTGAATATGGAACGGGGCCGTCGATCACAGACCAGCAGCAAGCCGGAATGACCAGGATTGTCTTTCTTCCAAGAGCTTTCAATAGATACCTCATGGTCAGAGCACCGCTGCATCCCGGACACGCAAAGTGACCAGGCGAAAGTATTTCTTCTACCGGCAGCTCGAATTTTATCTGTGCCACGATCTCCTCTATTCTCTCCCGTTTCCGGTTTCAGGAATCCGATCCCCGCTTTCCACATCGTCGGATTTCAAGTCGACCCAAATTGTTTCATTCCCGGGTGCATCATGGTTCAGGACATATGAAAAAATTTCCTTGATAGTCTCGACAGTGATGTCGCGCCCGCCGAGGCCCGCTATGAAGCCGAATACTTTCGGCCTGGTCATTGCATTGTAAAGGACAGCTTTTGCTTCCTGATAAATCATTCCGGTTGCACCAAACGAAATGTCCCTATCCAAAACTCCTATTTTGCCGACACGTCCGGCGACCGATCTAACTTCGTCGACCGGAAACGGTCTGAACGTTCGGAGTTTCACCAACCCAACCGGGAATCCGAGACCGCGCATTTCGTCGACTGCAATTCTTGCGGTGCTCACCGCGGTAGCGGAGGTCAGAAGCACCACCTCAGCACCTTCGGTGCAATACTCCTCGACTAATCCACCGTACGAGCGCCCGAATTTCTCAGCATATTCAGCGTCGACTTTCCGAATAACTTCGCGTGAATCCTCCATAGACTGGAATAATTTGTATCGCATCTCCATGTAGGCGTCCGGGCCCATCAATGCTCCGTAAGCATGGGGATCTGCTGGATTAATTTTAAACTCCGCATTTCGCTTCGGAAGAAATTCATCGACAAACTCCTGTTTCGGAATTGCCACCGGCTCCGACGTATGACTCAATACAAACGCATCAAGATTTATCATAACCGGAAGCAGCACGATCTCGGCAATTTTATAGGCGTGCAGAACCGTATCAAGGACTTCCTGGTTGCTCTCGGCATAAAACTGAAGCCACCCGGTATCGCGCTGTGAGAGACTGTCGTTGTGGTCGACATATATTGACCATGGTGGTGCCATGGCACGATTGACGTTCACCATAATAATCGGCAGTCTGCTGCCGGAAGCCCAATGAAGCAGCTCATGCATCAGTGCAAGACCTTGTGACGATGTCGCGGTGAAGGCCCTCGCGCCGCTTATAGAAGCCCCGATGCAACACGCCATCGCGGAATGCTCGGACTCAACTTTGATAAACTTTGCATCCAGCTCATGCCTGCTCACAAATTCCGACAACTCCTCCACGACTCCGGTTTGCGGTGTGATTGGATAGGCGGCTATGACTTGAACCTGCGCTAATTTAACTGCGTGGGAAGCAGCATGTGTCCCCTCGATGACCAGTACCTTGTCAGTTGAGTCGTGAACGAAATAGTTTTTATTCTCGCTGCTCATTGCTCGACTTCCTCGATTGAAGATCGCGCGCTAACGCTGTCCTGGATGTAATCGGAATTTGCAGCGGGTGTGCTCTCGGGAACTAACTCCATGGCCTCTCGCGGACATTCATTTACACAAATCCCGCATCCTTTGCAGTGATCGTAGTCGATAAAATATTCTCCGGATTCGTCTTTGTGAATTGCAACATCCGGACAGAACGTCATACACACATCGCAATGCATACAAGTGCCGCAATTGAAACATCGGTCGGCTTCATCAAGTGCTTTTCTGTCGTTCAAAGTCTTGTTTACCTCGGCAAATGATGCTTTGCTTTTCTCAATAGTGATTCTCTGAACCTTGACCCGCTCCTGGTGCGGGAAATAAAATGTATTTAAGTCTTCGAATTTTACTATCTCCCGGCTCAAGCCATTCGTTTTCGATTTCCAGCCGAGAAACTCATCTATGGATGTGGCAGCTTCTTTACCTGCCCGGATTGCATCCACGACAGTTCCGTTCGGATTTGTCGCCGCGTCTCCACCTGCAAAGATTCCCGGTACGCCGGTCGAGTGATCGTCATCGACAAATATTCTAACGCCTTTTTTTAAGAACGAATAAGGAAGAAATGATAGATCGGGTTCTTCTCCGGTTGCCGTGATCACCGTATCCGCAACGACGGCAAACTTCGAGCCCTTTACAGGAACAGGTTTTCTCCGTCCGGACTCATCGCGATCACCAAGCTCCATTCGGATAAGTTCTATCTTCGACACTTTTCCATGATCGCCGATGATCTTAAGCGGTGCCACAAGAAACTCAAACTTCACACCTTCCTTTGCTGCTTCATCAATTTCCTCCGGGACAGCAGGCATCTCATTACGAGTTCGCCGATAGAGTATCGTGGCCTTCCTGCCAAGACGCAGGACACTCCGCGCTGTATCGATAGCAGTATTCCCGCCGCCGATCACAAAGACCCTCCGGCCGATTTTTGGAATCGACCCGACATTGAGTCCGTGTAGGAATTCCAATCCGCTCAGGACGCCCTTCAAATTTTCTCCTCCGACTCCGATTTTCCTGCTTGTCATCGATCCGACGGCAGCAAAGACGGCATCAAATCTTTCAAGCTCACTCCATGGTACATTGGTGCCTATCCGTGAATCGGTACGTATTTCAACTCCAAAATTAACGATGTCGCCGATTTCTTTTTTTAAAATATTTTTCGGCAGACGATAATGCGGTATCCCATACCTGAGCATTCCGCCGGGTTCATGCTCCGCCTCGTAGATGATTACGCGGTATCCTTTTCGTGCAAGATGGTACGCGCACGAAAGACCGGCGGGGCCGGAACCGATTACTGCGACCTTTTCACTTTTAGGCGAAACATATTCTGCTGGATGATGCTTCTTGTGTATATTTTTGTCCGCTATGAACCGCTCTATGCTGTGAATCGCTGCTGGTTCATCGTAGGATGCTCTGTTGCACTTCGCTTCGCACGGATGGTAGCATACCCGGCCTGTTGCTCCGGGAAGCGGATTATCCTCCAGAATTACTTGCCACGCCTCGTCATATTTCTTTTGCCGGACGAGATCAAAGTAGTTCGATATTTTTTCACCTGCAGGACAGCCAGTTTCACACGGCGACGTTTTGTTTTTGTAAATCGGCCTGACAGCCCTCCAGCTTCCCGTAGGAATTTTACGCGTCGATTCGAGGGAGAATGCCAGCGGCGGCATTGTTTCCACTTTAGTGAATTCATATTGTGCCATGTTAATGAACCTTCCCGGTCGCTTCCACTGAAACATTCTGGTTCCCGTAGACGCCTGTTTCTATGGAGTCATAAGCTTCTCTTGCGGCTTCAGCGTTCTTCTCGCGCAGGATCGGAACTTCCTCTCGAATTGCTTCCACGACCGCTTCTATCGTTACGATTCCCGTAAACTTTGCGAATGCTCCGAGTATCGATGTGTTTACTATCGGCATCGCCTTCGTTCCAATATTATGTTTAACCGCAATCCCCGCCGCATCGACAACCGCAACTGAATATTCTTCCGGAAAATTGAACAAACTTTTCGGACTCGGGGTATTAACGAGAATTGTTCCGCCCCTTTTTAATCCGGAAAAAACGTTCGTCGATTTGATCAATGTTGCATCGAGCACGATGAGATGGTCAGGTTCGTATATTGCAGATCTCAACCTGATCGGTTTGTTATCGATTCTTGTAAACGCGAGCACCGGAGCCCCCCTTCTCTCGACGCCGAACGAGGGAAAAGACTGCGCGTATTTTCCTTCTTTGAATATTGCGGAGGCAAGAATCTTGGCCGCGATGACCGCACCCTGACCTCCTCTGCCATGCATTCTGATCTCAATCATTTACTTCCTCTTTTTCGGGAATTGAATCTCCGGGAAATCGAGTTCCTGCTGAAGCATGAGTTTGTTTGATTTGCATAGTGCGCAGAAGACCTTTTGTCAGTCTGTCTTCCAAAGGAATGGTCTTGAAGACAGGTCAACCTCATTCCATTTGAAGAATTCACGACCTAATTGCGTCAAACGCCGTGCCCACAAATGCCCTGAAATCGGGACGAATTAGGCGCCATTGCCGTGGACAGTCCACACCTCGTTGAGACAAAATGCCATAAAGAGCCATCAAACCCATCCGTGTCGTCGTACTTCTTTGGCGGCGACCGCCAAAGGCGTGTATTTCCAGCCATTGGTTTTCGCGTATCTGCTCTTGAGCCTAAAATCAGATTTCGGACTCACTAATACCCTGCATTTGACCTTCACATTAGCGAAATTGTCTTATAAGTTGAAGTTTTAGAACACAAAAAAATAAAAATTCTCCGGTATGAGTTACCTTGTCGATACACATTCTCATTTAAATCATGAGAAGTTTAAGAACGTAGAAGAAATCTTAGAGAGGGCAAGCGCCTCGGGCGTTGGGTGCGTGGTGGTTCCCGGCTGGGATGTACCATCATCTGAAAATGCAGTTGCACTTGCAGAAAGATTTGAGATGGTTTTCGCCGCAGTGGGCATTCATCCCCATGATGCATCGAAAACAGACGAACAGTCATTGAAAAAAATCGCGGAACTCTCCTCGCATAAAAAAGTCGTCGCCATCGGAGAGATTGGACTCGACTATCACTACAATTTTTCTCCGCCGGAGGTTCAGAAGAAAACCCTCGAGGCGCAGCTCGAAATCGCCAAATCAGTCAGGCTTCCGGTTTCGATTCACAATCGCGAGTCGGATTTCGACTTGATGAGCATTCTCGAGAGCAATTCGGACGACAGCTGGGCTTTACCGAAGCGGTTCGACTACCAAATAAATCCGCAGCCCCGCGGTGTGCTTCACAGCTTCAATTCGACTTACAACATGGCGCGCCGCGCAATCGATCTCGGCTTCTACCTCGGCATAAGTGGAATGGTAACATTCTCTCACAATGATTCCGGCTCAGAATTAAAAAAAGTCGTGACGACAATCCAGCCGGAACATTTTCTCATCGAGACCGACGCACCCTATCTGGCACCAGTCCCCCATCGCGGCAAAACAAACGAACCCGCTTATGTTTCAATCATCGCGCGAAAAATCGCAGAGTTACAAAATCTCAATGACGAAGACATTCGTCGCATAACCTCCTATAACGCATATAAATTATTCGGAGTTGGAAAGAGGCCAGAACCCAAGATTGCATACCAAATAAAAGATTCACTTTATTTGAATCTGACATTGCGGTGCGATTCCGACTGCATATTCTGCGACCGCAAAGGTGAAGCCATGGTGAAGGGACATAATCTTCACATCGAGAAAGAGCCTGCTCCTGAAGATCTGATAAAAGAAATTGGCGACCCGAAGAGATTCAGAGAGATCGTTTTCTGCGGCTACGGCGAGCCGACGATCAAATTGGAAGTTGTAAAACAGGTTGCGCGCTATGTAAAAGAGAACGGGGGGAGAGCGCGGCTCGACACCGATGGACACGGGAATATAATCAACCATAGAAACATCTTGCCGGAATTGCATGGTCTTATCGACGCAGTTTCGGTCAGCCTCAACTCGACCGATCCGGTCGAATATCAAAAGTTGATGGGGACCGAAAATGGGAAACAGTGGGATGCGATGGTCGAGTTCACAAGAGAAGCTAAGAATTACATTTCAGAGGTTTCGATGACAATCGTCGGCGTAAATGGAATTGACACCGAAGCGACGAAGAAATTCGTCGAGGAAAAAATTGGAGCTAAGTTCAGATATAGACCGCTGTTCTGATGGACTCTTAGTTCCTCTGTGCAAAATGTCTAAATAACCGGCATGTTCGACAACAAATCCGCTGCAGGAAAAAAATGGTGGAGGCTCGCGAGGCCGCACACTCTCACGGCATCAATAATGCCGGTTCTGATTGGAACTGCAATGTCATTTGAAAAAGGAAAGTCGGATCTGTTTTTATTTTTAGCTATGCTGTTTGCTTCGTTGCTGATTCAATCTGCGGTCAACATGTTCAACGAATACTTCGATTTCAAACGAGGTTTGGACACGATGAACTCAGTTGGAATTGGTGGAGTAATAGTCCGAAATGAGATTTCCGGGAGAATTGTATTGAATATGGCAGAGCTTTTCTTTGCAATAGCAGTTTTGCTTGGAACATATATTTGCGCAAGAACGAATTGGTGGATCGCAGTTGCCGGCTCAGTGAGCATGCTGGCTGGATATCTTTATTCCGGGGGTAGATCACCAATCGCTTACACACCTTTAGGAGAGCTGACTGCAGGTATTCTCATGGGGCCGATGATAGTAGTGATCGCTTTCTATGTTCAGACGGGTTCAGTGACGTCAGATTCCGTAATTTTGTCTTTACCTATCTCGATCCTAGTCGCAGCGATTCTTTTGGCGAATAACATTCGGGACGCGGACGGCGACATGAAAAAGGGCCGACGGACACTGGCTATATTATTAGGACACTCGAAAGCGACAACCGTTCTGGGCATCATGTTTACCGCGAGTTTCGCGCTTGTCATTTTATTCGTACTTCTCAAACTTGCATCTCCGTCAGTCCTCGTCTCGTTGGCAAGCATACCGACCGCGGTCAAATCAATTAGGATCTTTCGCAGGAAACACACACCCGCAGAGATGATGCCGGCGATGAAAGCGTCATCAGCCTTACATTCTCAATTCGGACTCTTGTTTGCTTCGGGAATTCTGCTGGGGAAACTTCTGCCTTTCGGAATGGTAAATCCTTAGAGCATCCGCTTGATGCCTCTGAAGCGGCCGAATTTGACTTGTTATTTGAATTTTATGTAAGCCTGCAATAAATTCATATCAGAGGTCCCGGTCTATTAGTGCCCTGACAATGGGTGTTTAGAAAAATTGGACGAATGCATGTCGAGTCAAATTCTAACATATTGATGAAGCGTCAACCATCATCTCCGCAGGCGGGCGGCTCAAAGCGCAAATCGCATCAGGAAAAGCGCGAGGCATTCCTAGATTCAGAAATGCCGACTGAGGAGCTGGAGCTGCAAACACAACGATACGAAACCTTCATCAAGAACAGCTCGGAAGGAATTTGGAGGATAGAATTCACAAAACCCATAAGTGTGGCTCAGGGGAAAAATGAAATTGCAAAACAAATAGCTGAAAGAGCCATAATTGTGGAATGTAACCATGCTGTGGCACAGATGTACGGTTTTGAAAATCCCGAAGACCTTGTAGGGAAACATTCGAATGAATTCATAGCCGACATGGACGTGTACATAGCGTCCAAGGTAAAATTCGCCGAACAAAACTTTTCAATCACTAACGTTGAAACGATAGAAAAAGATCACCACGGCAACATTCACTATTTCGAGAATTCATACTTCGGGGAAGTACAGGATTCACACCTAGTCCGTATGTGGGGAATTCAGAGAGACATCACCGAAAAGAGACGGCTCCAGGAGCAACTGCGCGCATCGGAAAACCGCTACCGCAACCTCGTGGAGCAGGCAAACGACATGGTCATCCTGCTGAACGACAGATGCGAATTCGTATTTGCGAACAAAAGATTTTTCGACCTGACGCAATATGTCGCGGACGAAATCTGGGGAAAATCTTTTTCGATGCTGGCGGCCCCCGGCGAGTCAGATATCGTGCAGGAGATTCTCAAGCAGCTCGAATCACGCAAGCAGCATTCCCGATGCATGATTAAACTCCTCACAAAGTTCAACGAGGAACGGATCGTCGATTTCAGCATGACCTCGCTCCATGTCGCGAATAAAGTGGCCGGCATTCTTGCGATCGGGAGAGACGTGACGGTCGAGCAATCGGTGAAAACCGCCCTGCATGAATCTGAAGAGAAATACAGGAGCCTCGTTGAGCATTCACTGCTTGGAGTCATGGTTATACAAAACGATGCCATCATCTATGCAAATCCGACTCTCAGCAACTTATTCGAGACGGAGTTGGATTCATTGCTTGGCATGTCTCTGGACAGTTTCATCCATCCGAATGATTATGTCCAGCTTTTTGAAAAATTCTCAGAGGCCGCATTATCCCCGAATAGAGATGTGAAATTCACAATCCGGGTAGTGACACAATCGGGAAGCATCAAGACCCTGGAGGGATGGGCGGCGGGGATAACTTACATGGGGAAGCCTGCCATTCAGGCAGCACTCGTCGACGTAACCGAGACAAGGAAATTGGAAGAGCAGCTAATCCAATCGCAGAAGATGGAAAGCATCGGCCAGCTCGCCAGCGGTGTCGCTCATGATTTCAATAACCTACTCGGCTCAATTTATGGCGCCGTAGAAATCATGAGAAAAAAATATGCCGACTCCGATCAAAACTTGAAAAGATATCTGGACGTTCTCGACTCATCGGCAAAAAGAGCGGCAGAACTCACCTCTCAACTTCTGACTTTTTCTCGGCAGCACGAGAGCGACGTCAAACCGGTGAGACTTAATGACATAGTAAATGACGGCATAAAGATTCTTACTCGAAGTATCGGCAAAAATATTAAGATCGAATCCGCGCTCGATCCAACACTTTATACGATCGAAGCGGATCCTAGCCAGCTCGAAAGCATAATCATAAACCTCAGCATCAACTCGCGCGACGCAATGCCGCACGGAGGGACGTTAAGGCTTGAAACATCAAATATCCAGTTTACTCCGCAGGTGCTCAAGCAATTCCCCGAAGCTCAACCCGGCCGGTATGCCTGCATGAGCGTCTCCGACACTGGAGTCGGTATGACTCAAGAAATCAAAAGAAAAATCTTCGAGCCGTTTTTCACCACCAAGCCTCTCGGAAAAGGGACTGGGCTCGGGCTGTCGATCGTCTACGGGATCGTAAAGAATCACAAAGGCCTGATAAAGGTTTACAGCGAGCCCGACCGTGGTACAACTGTTCGGATTTATTTCCCCGCTACTGATAAAATGCCCATCGACGAGGCTGTACCATCACCGACTGAAATGGCCCGCGGATCGGAAACCATTCTGATCATAGATGACGAAGTGACGTTGCTGGATTTAACTCGTGAAATTCTTGAGGGACTCGGCTACAAAATTTTAACTGCAGAAGGAGCGACTGCAGGAATTGCCGCATTTGAAGAGCACTGCTCGGAAATAGATCTTGTGATCCTCGATATGCTTATGCCGGAAATGACCGGTGCCGAAGTATATCCTGTATTGAAAAATATGAAACCGGAGCTGCCTGTGCTTCTCGCGACCGGACTCAGCATAGGAGAAAAGGTCGAGGATCTCATCTCGATGGGAGTGAATAATATAGTTTCCAAACCGTATTCAATGAGCAACCTGGCTTCGCATGTCAGAAATGCAATTGACCGGAAGTGACGAGATCGCGAAGCTAGATTAAATTTTCCCGGCTTGTCAATTGAGAAATTCCCAATTGACTCCTAAAGCGAAACTCGTGTTCAACGCAGCATAAACCGGAGCGAGAACGTACAGCTGGCCGGTTATGTTGAATATCGTGAAATAGATAACGGCGTCCCGAACCCTCCCCTGCACAAAGAAATCTGAACTGCCGGAAGGCCCGAAACTGTTCAATGTGCCGGGATAGAAAATCATTGCCTCCGGGTAAAACTCTTCCCCGTTAAAGGTCGTTTCAAACTGACCGCGAACTCCCACCTTCAAATCTAAATGGCCCGTGAAGAATACATCATGGAAGTATAATTCCCCCGAGGCAAATATCTTGGGCAATATGTAGACTTCATTGCTGTTTATTTTTTCATCCACGTAATTCAACATTCCGTCCGCCGTAAATTTCCACAGGCCAACCTTTACGCTTGCATCGAGTCCGTATATTTTTCTGTTATTCAGATTCAGTACCGAGATTTGCGGATATTCCGACTGCCCCACGTATTTTGTCTGAAAATAAATCGGGTCATCAATCAGTTTCATGTACGGTTTTACTGCAAGATCAAAAGATTCCCCGAGTTTTACACCCGCCTTCAACTGGAAAGTTTTATCTGTCTCGGCATTCAGATCCGAATTTCCGACGAAATATCTTGTGACGAAATATTTGTCCGACATCGATGGAACATGGTCGGAGACGTTTCCGCCGGCTTCAATATTGAATATATCGTTCCCGAGACCGAACGACGCGCCGAAATCCGGATAAAATTTGTCGACCACTATGTCTCCCCTGCCAAAAACGCCGACCTTTACAAAATCGAAAAGATATATCTCCTCATCGCCGTATGCAGAAACCCGATTTGCCGATGGAATGCTCGCGCGGGAATTGTACGGATTCTCTTCCCTGACAGCTTCGAGACCGAAGTTGAAGTGACCGCCCAGAAACGACCGGCTTCCTCTCAGATTTGCGCCGGCTCGGCGGCTTATGTTGGTGAGGTAAAATGAGCTGTCGATCCTCTCATTCGCCAACTCGCCGAATTCAAAATTATAGTAATCGTAATACGCCGACAGGGTGTAGAATTGAGTAGAATCCTTCGGATCCGACTCAGAGTACGCAACCTGGAGATGATGCTGCAGATAAGTTAAGTCAGCTGTTGAGCTTCGAACGGAATTGAAATTCTGATCAAAGATGCTCGCGTCCACGCTGTACGGAAGTGAACCGCCATTCGCACCTCCTTTGGTGCGGTAATACAATTCAGTCGCAGCCAGCTGGTGGGTAGAGTCTATACTGTAACGATACTTCACGCGAATGTTGACGCCGTCATAAACGGTATTTTGAAATCTTCCATCTGTCGTCTGCCGCTCGAAGCCGGCATCAATGTTGGAGTTGAATCCGATATTTTGCGAGAACACCCCGTCGGTGATCAGATAATTATACGGAGCCTCGAGATGCCTGACTTTTGAATAAGGTTTCGCTTCGCTGTAAGATTGAGTTTGAAAATTCACCAAACTCCCATTTGCGTTGAACTGATATATCGGTGCACGAAGCGCATCGAGGTATTCGACATTGTCGACAAATTCCATTGGAACATGGTACAGGTTCATTGAAGCAGTTGTCGGTTCATTCAGCTCGACTCCATCCAGCAAGTATCTTGAATACTGACTTCCCATACCATCGAAATAAAGCTGCGACGGGTCACCCGCCCCGTACATATTCGCGAGATACGTTCCGGGAATCTTGTTAAGAACTTCTCCTGAAAAGGTATAATCGTTCCATGTTATTTCGGAATCCGTTATAGAAAAGGAGGGCTCATCTGTGATCATTCCCGCGTCAAAGACAGGACTAACAAGTCTTCCGAGCACGGGTTTGGTCGTGTCTATCTTAGAAGCCGCGAGGCGCGCGGAATCCTGCGGGGTCAAAACCCGCTGTGTCGTATCCCGCGGAGGGCGAGGCCTGCGCGCTTCTTTTCCGTGCTGCTCCTGAGCATGACAAATCGAGGTGAACCATGATAAAGAAAACGCAATGGCGGCGACAAAAAACGAGGCGCGGAAGAAATTCAAAGAGGGTGACATTCAATTTGCGGAATGTTGAAACGAATCATCTTTACTAATGTAAAATATGCTGAAGAGTCGGGCGGCCTTCAAGGGACAACTTGCACTTGTGCGGCCGTACCTGCCGTTTTTTAAAATCTACCGTGACAGCGAGAAAGAAAATCACCTCTCTAATTCTCCAATGTAGTCCAGAACAGCCGGACGTGCAAGCATCCATGCGGCGAGCGTCATCCCATCCCAAATTTCCTTCCCATCGATCGCCGCTTGAAACTCCGGAATCGTCATCTTGATGACTTCGAATTCCTCCGAAGCGTCCTTTTCCTTTTCAATTCTACTCAGACCTGACGCAAGATAAACTGTTGCGATCTCGTCGGTCGCGCCGTTGAAGGGGTTAAACTCGCCGACAAACTTCCAGCTTGAAGCACCCAAGTTGGCTTCCTCGGCAAGCTCGTTTTTTGCCGTGACAAGGGGATCGACATATTTCATGCCGCCCGCGGGGAATTCTATACTCTCCTTTTTCCAGAGATAACGGAACTGTTTCACAAGAACGAGCCTGCCGTTTTCATCCACCGGGACAACCATCGCTGAGCCAGGACTGTGCACATAGTGGTACTCTCCAGTGTCGCCATTGGGAAGGACATAGTTATCGAGCCGATATTCCCAATAAGGGTTTTTGTGAAGTGATTTTGTGTTGAGTGTTTCTAACTTTTTAAGCGGCAACTCTAAAGAAGCTCGACTAGCTCACGTTCGGAGAAGAAAAATGAAATCTCCCGGGCGGCATTTTCCGGACTGTCCGATCCGTGTACGATGTTTTCCTGCTTGCTTTCGGCAAAATCGCGACGTATCGTCCCCGGTGCTGCTTCCTTCGGATCGGTAGCGCCGATGAATTTTCTAAACTCTTCGAAGGCGTTTTCTCTTTCAAGCACCATCGGGACGCACGCTCCCGATGTCATATACTGCACCAGATCTTTGTAAAATGGGCGCTGCCTATGGATCGCATAAAATTCACCAGCAGCTTCTTCAGTCAGACGCACCATTTTCATACTTACTATTTTGAATTTCGCCTTCTGCATTCGTGCGATTACTTCGCCAATCAAGTTTTTTCGGACGCAGTCGGGTTTTAATATTGCGAGTGTACGATTCATTTCCATAATTCTTAAGATTAGATTTTCTCGTTTTGTCTCTGATTTATTGCTTCTTACTTCTTTGCCGCCGTAAACTTCTTAAATCTAGAACTTCTCCGAAGTTTTTTGGAAACCGTTACTCTTTTTTTACTCTTCAATTTCTTCCCTAATACTCTCGCGACTGCATTGCCGATTGACGCCGGGCTTTCGACCACGATGATGCCGGCCTTTTTCATCGCCGCCATTTTTTCATCGGCGGTCCCGTGTCCGCCGGAAATTATCGCGCCGGCATGTCCCATCCTTCTTCCTGGAGGCGCGGTGCGTCCCGCTATGAATCCGATTACAGGCTTGTCGAAATTTTTTCTAATGTAATCCGCTGCTTCCTCTTCTGCGGTTCCGCCGATCTCCCCAATCATTACAACTGCCTCGGTTTGACCGTCGTCTTTAAAAAGACGAAGCGCATCAATGAACTTTGTTCCGATGATAGGATCGCCGCCGATTCCGACACACGTCGACTGACCGTAATCTTTTGCAGTCACTTGCGCAACCGCTTCATACGTCAGCGTACCGCTGCGCGAGATAAGGCCGACGGTCCCCTGTCGATGTATGAAACCCGGCATTATCCCAACTTTGGCTTTTCCGGGAGAAATCACGCCCGGGCAATTCGGACCGATCATTCGAACATTCTTCTTCTTCAGATAATCATATATTCCGATCATGTCGCGAACCGGAATCCCCTCCGTGATGCAGACGATCAATCGGATTCCGGCATCTGCCGCCTCGACGATCGCATCGGGGGCAAACGCCGCCGGGACAAAAATGATAGATGTGTTTGCCTCTTCATCTTCTACCGCCTCTGCAACAGTGTTGAAGATCGGGACTTCCAGAAGCGTCGTGCCGCCTTTTCCCGGAGTTACACCGGCCACAACCTTTGTTCCGTATTCGATCATCTGACCAGCGTGAAAGGATCCTTCACTTCCTGTAATCCCCTGAACAACCAGACGCGTGGATTTGTCAACGAGTATGCTCATCGTGGTTCTTTCGGTTTTTCACGGAATGTTCGATAAAACTTGCTAACGTCAGAATCGTTTCTTCTTCAAACTGTCTTCCCATAAGCTGCACACCGATCGGCAGCGATCTCTCATCCTTCTCGATCGGCACTGAGATCCCCGGGATTCCAGCCAGGTTTGCGGAGACCGTGAAAATATCGGAGAGATACATTTGAAGCGGATCGGAAGTCTTCTCACCAATTTTGAATGCTGTGGTTGGAGCAGTAGGAGTTATTATTGCATCGACCTTCCCAAAAGCTTCGTCGAAATCCTGCTTGATGATTCTGCGGACTTTCTGAGCTTTGCGGTAATATGCATCGTAATATCCGGCCGAAAGAACGAACGTACCGAGCATGATCCTTCTTTTGACTTCAGGGCCAAACCCCTCCGTCCGTGAGCGGATATACATATCTTCAAGCTCTTCGACATCCTTCGCACGATGACCGTATCTTGCACCGTCATATCTTTCAAGATTAGATGAGGCTTCGGCCGTTGCAAGAATGTAATAGGCAGGAATGGTATAATCGAGATGTGGCAGCGAGATTTCGATAATATCTACTCCCTCGGAACGAAGCTCGTCAATCCGCTTTTCGATCGCTTCCCTGATCTCATTCGCCACACCGGAACTCAGCGTCTCTCTGGCGATCCCAAGCCTAAGATTTTTCACGTCTCTGTCAAGAAAAGAAGTATACTGCGGTACGGGTTTTTCTGCGGAGGTTGAATCTCGCTCATCGTGCCCTGCAAGGACCTCCAGAATCAGGGCAATATCGTAAACTGAATTTGCAAACGGTCCGATCACATCAAACGACGACGCGTAGGCAACGAGCCCGTAACGAGACACGCGACCGTAGGTCGGTTTCAACCCGACAACCCCACAAAATGACGCGGGCTGCCTTATCGATCCTCCTGTGTCTGTGCCAAGCGCACCATGGCACAATCCCGCAGCGACAGCTGAGGCGCTACCGCCGCTGGACCCCCCGGGCACGCGAGATGTGTCCACGGGATTCAATGTGGGTCCAAACGCACTGTACTCCGTCGAGGAGCCCATTGCAAACTCATCCGGATTGGTCTTGCCGATGATAATCGCATCTTCATCCCTCAGCCTTTCCACGACTGTCGCATCGTATGGAGAAACGAAATTTTCAAGCATCCTAGAGCCGCACGTGAGACGCTTTTCTTTGATTGCAATAACATCTTTGATTCCAAGGACGAGACCTGCAAGCCTCCCGGCTGTACCAGCTTTTACTTTCGCGTCAACTTTTTCCGCATCTTCCATGCATTCATCAAAGAGCTGAAGGAAAGCGTTCAGGTTTGAGCCTGCCTTGGCCCTCTTTAGATAGGATTCCGTGATACTCTTGCAGGTGAATTCCGCGTTAAGAAGCCGCTTCCGAAAACTCTGGTATGTGTCAGACAATCGCTGTTATGATTTTGGTTGAGCTGTAGATGAAGAATCTGTTTGGGAAACCTGCGGAGGTGATTCTATCGATTTTTGCGCTGTAGCTTTGGGTTCTTCATTAACCGGCTTCTGCATCTCATCCGATACATCACGCATGGCTTTTTTGAATTCTCTTATACCTTTTCCCAAAGACTGCGCTAAATCCGGTATTTTCTTGGGACCGAAGAATATCAAAATGACCACGACAATCAATAGGATTTTACCAATACTTAAATCTTCAAGCATCGTTAATACTCCAGAGCCACGCCATAGGTGACTCCCTTTTGTCTTCGAATTAACAAGCAAAGAAAAAATTCTTTGCTTATTAATTTAAAATTTCTCCCCTTACCTTCAAAACCATCACTAAGCACCCCCGCAGTTCAGCAGGCGCAGGATCTCAACCACAGAGAGGGACGATCCGTTCAATAACCCTGTATCTCGGCAGCTCGATGACCAAAACCTTATTTCTTTTCTTCGCTCTTCTTCTCGGGATCTTCCCGTATGTCTTTGACAGCCTTCTTGAATTCTTTCACTCCCTTACCGAGGCTTTGTGCGATTTCTGGAATTCTCTTAGCGCCAAAGAATATGACGAGCACCAAAACTATCAGAAGAATTTTTCCGAAGCTCAAATCCTCAAGCATGATCGCCTCCGTTTTTTGTCAATTTAAACTTTCAATGACCGATTTCAAAACAAACGCACCATTCGCACTCCCAAGGATTTGCTCGCTGGCCCGCTCAGGATGAGGCATCATCCCGAGAACGTTTCGGTTCTTATTGACGATGCCTGCAATATTGAGAATCGAGCCGTTCGGATTTGACTCTTGTGTAACTACGCCATCCTGCGTTGAATAACGAAAAACAATCTGGTCGTTGTCCTGCAACATTTTTAACGTGGTATCATCGGCATAATAGTTCCCGTCACCATGAGCAATCGGCACCTTCAAAATTTGTCCGCGTTTAAGAGACAAGGTGAACGGCGTTTTCACAGTTTCAGTTCTCAAGTAAACCTGGCGGCACACGAATTTTAACTTTGCATTCCTCAACAAAGCCCCGGGCAGCAATCCTGATTCGACAAGGACCTGAAAACCGTTGCAAATTCCCATTACGAGTCCTCCGTGCTCCGCGAACTTTTTCACTTCGTTCATTATCGGTGAAAATCTTGCAATTGCACCGGACCTCAGATAATCCCCGTAAGAAAAACCGCCCGGAAGAACGACGACATCGACGCCGTCAAGATCCGTGTCCTTGTGCCATAGAAATTCCACCTTCTGCTCCATAACGCTTCCGAACGCGTTGAAAGCATCCCGGTCGCAATTCGACCCGGGAAAAACCACAACTCCTACTTTGTGTGCCATCTTAACCGACCGGTTCTTTAACTTGCTTGTGCTGTGTCGAGAACCCAGCCACGGCTGTGCCAGCATGATCGAATATCTCGTACTCAAACTCCTCCGTCACGGGATTTGCAAGAAGTTTTTCACACGCAGACTGGATTGAACTCCTTGCCTGCTCGAGATCATTCTGATTTATAGAGATTTCAATATTCTTGCCGGTTCTGACGCCGGTAAGACTTGAGAAACCCAGATTGTGCAGACTGCTTTCGATAGCTTTTCCCTGGGGATCCAGTATTTTTTTCTTCAGCGTAACCTTTATTATTGCCTTATACAATTCTTACTCCTTAATCTAACATAGCTCGTATCGAACAATCTCAAACCAACAAGCACACTAATTCTGAATATTGACAATTTGTGTCCCAGGGTCATCGCCCTGTAATCTAAGCTCAAATATCAAAACTACTGAGCTCGACATCTTCCTCTTCTTCTTCACGTTTCGGCGGAGAAAGAAGAGCCTTGATGTGCTCAACCACCCAGCGGACCAATCCGCCGACTATGTAGAGAACAAATAACCAGAAAAGCGCCTTACCTAGTGTCGCAATTATAATTAACAGCGATATCATAAAAATGGAAAACTTCATCGGATGTGAACGAACTGCGCGCCTGCTGAATTTCGGGATCGTATCGTAGCGAACAGTGCTTACCATTAATAAAGACAGAGAAACTGCTATTGCAGGAAGTACTATGGCATCTGTGTCGAGAGCTCCCATGGTCCTATCATAAAATGAAAGAACGAACGAACTGATCACGATTGCACTCGAGGGGATAGGTAAGCCCTTGAAATAATCCTTGTCGAATCCGACAAGCTGGACGTTGAATCGCGCAAGCCGCAAGCCACCGAACACCATAAGCATCGCACTTGAAAGAGTGCCAAGCGGCCCGAGGGTATGAAGTCCGATTCGATAAATCATGAACGACGGTGCGACGCCGAACGAAACAAGGTCCGAAAGCGAATCGAGCTCCACGCCAAACTCGCTGGAACTTCTTGTCAGGCGTGCCATGATGCCATCGAGACTGTCGAAAATTGCTGCAAGTATTATAAGCCATGCCGCCGAAGCATAATCTTTATCGGCAGATGACAAGACCGACATGAAACCTGAAAACATGTTGAGAATCGTGAAAAAACTCGGGATGACCGCTCTGGAAATGTGAATATTGTATTTTCTTTTTCTACTCATTCAATCATTACTGCTTTTTTCCCGATCATCACGCCCTAAACATGATCTGCGCGGTGCCGCAAGGCGGCACTTTTCACGTACCTCACGGCTCACTTTGCATCACTCCGATTATAGTGCTTCCGGCAAAAATCTTATCGTTCAACTTGACTTTTACATCGCAATTTAATGGAAGGAGAACGTCGACGCGAGACCCAAACTTAATCATTCCGAATCTTTCGCCTGCGGTGACTGTCTGACCTTCCGAAAGATTGCATACGATCCTGCGTGCTATAAAACCGGCTATTTGCTTGAACAAAACTCTGGCGCCTTTATTTTCAATTCCGATCAGCATCCTCTCGTTTCTATCGCTTGACTTCTCATCGAACGCGACAAGATATTCTCCTTTAACATATTTGAGAAACTTCACCGTGCCATTTACCGGGATTCTGTTTACGTGCACGTCGACCGGCGACATAAAAATGCTGATCATCTTCGCACGGCTTCGCAGGAACTCGGGTTCCTCCACCTCGCTGCAAAATACCACCCTGCCGTCGGCAGGTGATATCACAACATGATCACCGGACATCTGTAAAGTCCGGTCAGGATCGCGGAAAAAATAGAACGTGGAGGCTCCAGCTGCAAGCGCTGCAATATCAAGAATTACTTTGGCCGGTGCGCTCGCAACAAAAAAAGAGACAAATACCGCTGCGACACACGACAGCACTACAACTGCGACAACGTCGTAACCATAGTGAGCTAGCCGGAGAAACATCTTTGTTAAGCCTTGCGCTTTGGAGGTGCGGCGCTACGCTGGAGGGAAGGAAAGATACGATCATAGACCAATTGATATTGCTTAGACGCCTCGCGCGAGTCACGGGCCTCCACAACGGAAATCTCTTCATCGGTCGTGTTGTCAATCACGGTTATGTTTTCGGGAGAAATTTCATCGCCGAGCATTATCATGCCTTTATGCTTGCCGAACTTCATCGTGATGTCTACAAGAGTAAAACCGCGTCTTTCAAAAAAACTTTTCATGACTGCATCAATTTTGCTTGCCAGTCGTGTCATCGTCCGGAAATCATCCGGCGACAAGATTTGCAGCGCGTACAAATGCGTATCATTGACGAAAGACTCCCCCACCTCATTCTTCAGAAGATATTCGAATATCGGGAAATCCAACAGTTGCCCCGATTTGAAATGCTTGAACCTCTTGGCAAATGAATGGGATGCTAAATTTCGGACAGTTATTTCAACGGGAATGATATTTAAACGCTTCACAAGAAGCTCTCCGCCCGATTGGCTAAAGAAATGAGTCGGTATCTGGTAAGTCTCCAAATACGCGTAAATAAATGCCTGCAACTCCGCCGCAATCTTTGGTCTTTCTTTGACTTTGAAGACCTTCTTCCCGTCAATTGCTATTTCAGATCGAAACTCTGTCAGGAGAATATCATCCTGAGGAAGAGAATAAAGAACCTTCGAGCTTCCTTTGGAAACGATGACTCTTTTTTCCTTATTTGCCAATAAACCTCCGGTGAATTCAAGAAATAATAACAAAAACGATGACAAAAGTCAAGGTGCTAACTTATTGATTTAGCGGAAGTTATAAATTTTCTTATCCTACGACAATTTCACTAAAAATTTGGCGAGATAATCCGTAAAATCTTTAGGGGAAAAAGCAAAAAAAGAGGTACTGCATACGAGCAACACAGTATTTCAAGGCTGTAGCCCTGGGTGAAATCCGCCCTCTTCAAACTACAAAGGATCGGCTGATATTAGCCTCCCAGTTTCTTACCTCCCATCAGGTGACGCAGACAAATCAATCCACCAGACTGGCCTGCCATTTTTAGGGATGATTCCGACCGCAGGGCAAGCATGATAATCGAACCAGTTGTCGAGAATTCTTCCCATGATTTCCGCTTTGTCGGTGCCGGAGACAAGAAAGTAGACCGCCCCGGCGCGATTCAGAACCGGGAAAGTAAGCGTTACACGCCGCGGTGGAACCGCATTCACATGCACAGCTAATACCCACCTTTCCTCTTCATCGAGTGCCAGCGAATTCGGAAAAAGAGAGGCAGTGTGCCCCTCCTTTCCTATTCCCATGACGGCGAGATCGAAAGTATTTCCGTCGTCGGAGAAAAATTTTCGCAACTCAGTTTCGTAGGATCCTGCTGAAATCTCAAACTCCAAATAATCAGTTGGAATAGGATGTATGTTTTCTCTCGGGATAGAGAGCAGATCAAACAAGTTTTCCTTCGCCATCCGAAAATTGCTCAGAGGGTCCATGTGCGGAACGAAGCGCTCATCGCAAAAGAAAACGTGAACAGATTTCCACGGGATTGAATTACGATACGTCGTGGCGAGGATGCGGAATAGAGTTGTTGGAGTATTCCCTCCTGACAATGCAAGATGAAAAACGCCTTTTGAAGCAACGACTTCTTTGATGAGTTCGGCGATATTTTCCGCTACGGCCGAGCTAAGCTCAATGAGGTCACGGAATTTTCTTACCTCACCAATCACATCGTGCACCATTTCTCACCGTCGAGCAATCTTTCGGCTTCCACCGGTCCCCAAGTTCCTGAAGCGTACTTGTACACATCAGAACCACCGGATAAAAGCGGCGTGTAGAGTTCCCACGACGATTCAACTTCGTCAGCGCGAACGAACAATGTCTGATCGCCTTTCAGAACATCGAGGAGCAATGTCTCGTATGCGTCAGGCAACCGTCCGAAAATCTCGGAATACTCAAAATGCAGACTCTGAGTCGTAAGTTTATATGATTCGCCCGGTTCTTTTACTTTGAAGTACAAGTCAAAACCCTCATTGGGCTGCAGCGTGATGATGAGTCTATTGGGTTGAATATCTTTTATGGAAAATTGTCTGAATATGGAGACAGGGGGACGACGGAAAGTGATTGCGATCTCTGTTGCCTCTTTGAACATCCTCTTCCCGGTTCTCAACAAAAAAGGTACGCCTTGCCACCGCCAGTTTGAGATATTCAGTTTTACTGCGGCATAAGTTTCGGTGCGTGAATCGCTGCAATTGATTCCTTCCTCCTCGCAATATCCGACGACCTCTTTTCCTTCGACAGCGCCGCGCGTGTACTGACCGCGCACGACATCCTCCGGAGAAATCGGCGAAACAGCCCGAAGGACCTTCACCTTTTCGTGACGCACATCATCGGCTTCCAATGCCGTCGGTACCTCCATCGCCACGAGCGTCATGAGTTGAGTCAAATGATTTTGTATCATATCGCGCAAAGCGCCGACTTTGTCATAATAACCGGCCCGATGTTCGAGACCGAGAGTTTCTGCAACCGTTATTTCGACTCTTTCAATCCTGTCGCGGGACCAAAGTGATTCGAACATCGCGTTGCTGAAACGAAAAGCGAGAAGATTCTGAACAGTTTCTTTTCCGAGGTAATGATCTATTCGGTAAACCTGCGACTCATCAAAATAGGTGTGCACCAGCCGGTTCAAATCTTTTGCAGATTGCAGATCTTTCCCAAATGGTTTTTCAACGACGAGCTTTATCTCGCCGCCGCTTTTGTTCAGACCAACTTCCCCGAGATTCCTGATCGTATTCGGAAAAATCGACGGCGGAACTGCGAGATAAAAGACCCTGTTTCCCGTCAGGTTGAGATCCTTTTCCAATTGTAAGACTCTGTTCGCAAAGGACTTAAACTCCTCCAATGAGCCCGTACCAACGGATTGATAATAAAGCCAATCGAGCGAATCGATATGGCTTGTGTCCACATTTTCCTCTTCCAGCGATCTTGCTACAAAGTCGCGGTACGTCGAGTCGTCGTGTTTCTTTCCACTTCCCGACCCGATCAAATAAAATTCGGATAAATTTTTCTCCCACAATTTGCAGATTGCCGGAAGAAGTTTTCGCCTTGCCAGATCGCCGGTGCCTCCTATGATTATGAACAAATACGGCGGTATCCTCTTACTGTTCATTTTACTTTTCCTCTCCTTTTATGGCATGTCCGCCGAACTCGTGGCGCATCATTGCCAGAAGTCGATTTCCATATTCTTCGCTGTCCTGGCTTGCAAATCGCTCATAAAGCGATTGAGCTATGATGGGAAGCGACACACCAAGCTCAATTGCTTCCAATGCAGTCCATCGCCCTTCTCCGGAATCTGCGACATACGGCGCAACCTTGGTTAAGTTCTGGTCGTCCTGCAATGCCGCAGCCGTCAAATCGAGAAGCCAGCTTCTCACAACGCTTCCGTATCTCCAAATCTCAGCGACCTGATGCAAGTCCAGGTCAAATTCAGTTTTCCTTTTCATCAAGTTAAAGCCCTCAGCATATGCCTGCATCAGACCATATTCAATTCCATTGTGAACCATCTTCACAAAGTGCCCTGCACCATTCGGTCCGACGTGTCCCCATCCTTTGTCCTTCGCAGGAGCAAGCGCTTCAAAAATCGGCTTCAAATAATCCACCGTTCCTTTTTCACCTCCGACCATGATGCTATATCCTTCCTTCAATCCCCAGATGCCGCCGCTCACGCCTGCATCAATCATTTTTACGCCGTGATCGGCAAGTTTTTTCGCTCGACGAATTGAGTCTCTGTAGTATGAATTACCTCCGTCGATCACTATATCATCTCTGTTCAACCCGGCGATCATAATGTCAATAGTGTCATCAACGGGCTTGCCGGCAGGTACCATTACCCAGACTGTTCTCGGTAACTTCAATTTTGAAATAAGATCGTCAATCGAATTCGCCCCGATGTTTCCTTGATCCACAATTCTTTTAACCGCTTGCGCATCCCGGTCGTATCCAACAACCTTGTGGCCGCTTTTCAAAAGACGCTCGGCCATATTGGCCCCCATCTTGCCAAGCCCGATCAAGCCTATTTCCATAATTTCTCCTTATTCAATAATAACTGAAAAGTCATTTCCTTCCCACCTTTGTGAATCCCTCCAATAATATGTAAACAAAATTTTTGTGTCGGGGTTCAACCCTGCAACGTCCAGGTCGGCGGTGTGCAAGCCAAGGCCGGTGTCACGGGTGGGTGTATCCGTCACGGTCTTCCAATCATCCGCCGACCAGTGAATTATCGCGGGCGCAAGGACTTCGATTCTCAACTTCAAACCTTTAGGCATTGTTTTGATCTTGTGGTTGAATCTCCATGAAGCATAATTGGACGGGTGCTTTTCTTTGACATACCGTTTGACGGTTTGCGGCGGACGATCAAAAACTTTTTTCTCTTCGATGGATCTGACGAGTTTGATATATTCCGCGTGGGCCCAGACCAGCGGCATAGCCGAGCCGGAAGGTTTCCAGAAAAATAACTCTCTCTCCGGAATGTCATGCGAATCCCAAATCTGCTCGGGCAACAAACCACCTTCTCCTGCAAATGATTCCATTGTTTTCAAGAGTTTCTTCGCCTCAGAAACTCTTCCGCATGAAAGCTCGAAGTGTGCCCTTTCTCCCGTGAGGAGCGGCCACAATCTCCCGATGCCTGTTCCATCGAATGCACTTCCGTCTTCATGCTCGCCATAGCCATCGTCATTATACCTGTGCCATGAAGGACCCGCCGGCGTTTCGGTACGTAACAATTTATCAATCGCTCTGACAGTATTTTGGATGCGTACGTCTCTTCCGTCGCGGAGACCAAGACGCACGAGCGCAAGGGCATCCGGGCTGAGGATGTATGTTGCTTTCATACTCGAGCTTCCGGGCGGCTTGTTCTTGATAGGGACAAATCCATCCTTTGGAGAACCAGCCTCAGCGATATCAATAGGTGAAATTCGGACGTAATAGCCATCAATACCAAGCTGCTGGGCAAGAGTCGTCTCGCAAACGTAAATCCATCTTTCGATATTTGAATTCCATATGTCGGCGGTCTCCAATAGATAGTCGGCAATTCTCTTCTCGTTAAATTTTTTTGCATATTCCGCAGCCACTACAAGTGCCGCAATCTCAGAAGCAAGAGTAAACGGCGTGTAGCCAGGATCTTCTTCCCACCGATCCTCCTGGCTGACCGGACCATTTCGGACGACAAAGCCCGCAGCTCTCTTCATCATCGGCCAAAAGCTTTGCACATCACGATTCGAGATGATGCCTTTGCGAAAAGCAAGATCAACGAGTAGGATCGGAAGTGCGGATTCATCCATCTGTATTCCGTTCCAATAAGCTTTGCCATCCATCCACATGTTTTGCGGCCAATGGCCATCCGCTTCCTGCGTCGCTTCAAGATATAACAGAGCTTGCCGGACCTCGTCCTTTGCACCGATTGCGACAAATGCTCCGGCAGCTTCCACCATATCCCGGGGCCAGACGAGATGATATCCGCCGAGGTCATCGTCTCCTTTTGAAAAGCCCCAGGGAATAGATAGGCTTGCTATGATTCCGTGCATGTTGACGCCGGTGTGTTCCTTCAAGACGACTTTGCTTATGTCATACAGGCTGGCTCTTAGTTTCGGCGACCACAAATTATTGCTCCATCCGCTCCAAGACCTTATATAGATTTCTTGTGATTCTTCAAAGCCGCTCTTGAGTGAAACGAGCGCGTGATGGCCCGCTTCGTCCATCGTTCCGCCAAAACCCAGAGAAAGAATTGCAGCGTTGCCCGACGATCCAAGATCCAGCTCAGCGACCAGAGCCACATTCCCATTTTTGGCGCATTTATAAAAATTCGTGAGTTTCTTGTTGGCTTTGAGATCCTGCCAGCCATCCGAGTACCCGACGTAGCCGGCCGAAGCCAGCTTCATAGGCACCGACGAAACCATTGCGAGAGAGAATCCCCTGTGGGTTGCCATCAAAGCGGGTTCACCTTTGATGTCTCCAACCCAAGCCGTGTTTCCTCCACCACGATTTGCGATGTGAGGAGCTAAGAGCACGTAAATATGATAATCACTTTTCTTAATTGGAATGAACTTGACCTTTTGAAGCATGACCGGTCTTCTTGGATCAGCGATGAGTTTTTTTTCTATTCGGTATCGGCCGCTTGTACATTTATTAACGAGAATATAAGCTGGAACTCCGGGAGCCATCAGCTTTACAGAATGCTCAGTATCTCTCTTTTCTTCTGAAAAGTAATCGGCACCATCAGTTACAATAAATTCCATATCGCGGATCATCGCCTGGTCCATGCGCGGATAATAAATTTCGTTCAATATCCCATGCGATATGGTAAACCATGTCGCGCTGACCCCGGTAAAAGCAGTACCGACTCCGCACTTCGCGCTGGAGGTCCAGCGTGGTACTATGCCGGGCCAGCCCGGTGCATTCTCCGGATTTGACATTTGGCTATCCTCTCTCTACAACAATAATAAATAACGAACGGGCTTTTGGCAAGGAAAGTTCGATAAAATAAAATTAAAGATTATTCATGCCATGGTGCATAAAATCCATCGAAATACGGGAAAGGCGATGTCTCGGACTTCTTCGTGAATCAGCGCTTCTTAAGCACCGGCACCATCAAAATTCCGGCGACGAATCCGCCGATGTGAGCCCACCAGGCAATTCCACCCGATGTGTCGAGGCCGATGGCCTGCAGTCCGCTCACGAATTGCATGAAGAACCAGAATCCGATAAATAAGAAGGCAGATATATCGATGATGTCAAAAAAGAAGAAGATGGGGAGAAGAGTAACAATCTTCGCGCGCGGAAACATCACGAGGTAGGCGCCCAGCACTCCGGATATTGCGCCGCTTGCACCGATCGTCGGCACAGAAGACCCAACACTCGAAAGCAACTGTATTACCGCGGCCGCAAGCCCGCTCAAAACATAAAACGCCAGATAATTTCCGTGACCTAATCTATCTTCGACGTTATCGCCGAAAATAAACAGGAACCACATGTTGCCGATTATGTGCAGCCAACCGCCGTGGAGAAACATGGAAGAGAAAAATGGGACATACCTGTTTATTAATTGGGTATGATGCTCGACCGCATAAAAATATCTATGAGATATCAAGCCATATTTGACAATGAAATCGTCGAGATGTCGCCCCAGGGACAATTCGTAGAAAAAGACAACGACATTTGCCGCGATGAGAAGATAGTTTATGAATGGAAAGATGTGAGACGGATTCCTGTCTTTAAGAGGAATCACCCGGCACCTTCCTTCTTGTAGAGTCTGTTCAGAACCGTGGCGGGATGAAGAACCTCTATCCCCAGGTTTTCTTTTTGAATTCCCGAGCCTATTTGCGCAAGACAACCCGGATTGCCGGTTATGACCAAACGGGCGCCGCTCTTTTTTATATTATCAATCTTCCGGTCAAGTATCTCGGATGCATCGCGGAATCGCAGCACATTATAAATCCCCGCACTACCGCAGCACCATGTCGCTTCATTCAGCTCTCGAAAATTATCTCCGGCGATTTCAACGACAATCGAACGGGGTTCTTCACTGATTCTTTGCGTATGAACCAGATGGCATGGTTCATGGTACACTACCGGCTCGGTAACCTTGCATTGGGTTTTTTTGAATCCTGTCAGATAAACGAATTCTGAAAATTCCCTGACTTTCTTACTAAATTTTTGCGCCCTTTCTGAATAATTAGGATCATCAGACAGCACTTCAGCGTACCGCTTCATAAAGGCGCAGCAGCCGGCTGAATTTACCACATAATATTCTGCGCCAGATTTCTCGAACGCCTCAATATTTTTTTTTGCGAGTCGTTTTGAATACTCCGCGTCACCATTGTGTCCACCGAGCGAGCCACAGCATACTTGTCCCCGCGGTACCATGACACGCCAGCTGTTAATAAGAAGGACATCGATAGTATCGCGATTAACATCCGCATAGAAAACATCCATGACACAGCCCGTCAGGACAGCGACCGTGCCGCGAATGTCTCCTTCGGGTTCGCGTGTCTCAGGGATTGCTCGGAAGACAAATTTATTTGAAACTCGAGGCATCAACTTAGCACGCCCGTATAGCATCGGGGAAAACACTCTTAGAAACGTGAGCACACCTCTTTCAAACAAACTGTCCTGGTAAAATCTTATGACTACGGCAAGCACCCGCAAGACGCTTCTTCGTTCGACAAAATTTCTTACGATAAAATTTTTCAAACGGAGAAATTTTTTCTTTTCGACAAGCGTTCGAGCCGCCTCGACAAGCTCACCGTATCTAACTCCTGCAGGACAAGCGGTCTGGCACGCCTGGCAATCAAGACAAAAATACATTTCTTCCATGAAGGCATTAGTAACCGGAAGCGAATCGTTCATGATATTTTTCATCAATCGGATTCTTCCCCTCGGCGAATTCTTTTCCAGACCGGTCAATTCGTATGTCGGACAAACGGGCAGGCAAAGTCCGCAGTGCATGCATTGAGTTAGGAGATCATCGGAAATTGTTGGCTTCAAAAATAAGCCTCTGATGGATTGTCCATTTTGCTAACGATCTTCTCGATTTGCTCCTTGCTTTTGGGCAGTGCACCCTCACAACGCGGCTTAACCGAGATAATCTTGCCGGGATTGAGAACGCAATTGGGATCAAACATTTCCTTCGTTTGCTTCATCCATCTAATGAACGAAGTATCATAGAGTTCTTCGAAGAATTTCTTCTTTGCAAGCCCCACTCCATGTTCGCCGGTTATCGTACCGCCAAGATCGACAGCCTTTCTGAATATTTCATCGAACGTTTGCTCAGTTCTCTGGATTTCGTCCCTGTCTCGTTCGTCGGTGAGGCCGGTCGGATGCAAATTCCCATCGCCCGCATGGCCGAAGGTTCCGATTTGTACATCATATTTCTCCGCGGTCTCGCTTATAAAGTCAACCATTGCAGGAAGTTCGCTTCTCGGGACTGTCACATCTTCAAGTATTGTGGTTGGGCGAATTCTCGCGAGAGCTGCAAAAGCGGTTTTGCGAGCAGCTTTTAATTTCGTACTTTCGGCTTCGTCCTTTGCGATCTTAATATCACTCGCTCCAGAATTCTTACAGATCGTCCTGATCATTCCAGTGTCCTCTTCAACGGCTGAGATAGCACCATCGACTTCAATCAAAAGCAGTGCGCCTGTATTTACATCGAGTCCCAGGTGCGCAAAATCTTCAACCGCTCGAATTGTCGGATTATCGAGAAACTCGAGCATTGCCGGCATTATTCTCTTTGCGGTTATCTCTGAGACTGTTTCCGCCGCCTTGGTCATAGAATCATAAAAAGCGAGAACGGTCCTGTTAGACTGCGGCATCGGAATCAGTTTGAAAAGTATTTTTGTGAATATTCCAAGCGTTCCTTCGGAACCAATTAAAATATCCTTCAGGTTATATCCGGCGACATCTTTCGTATTCTTGCCGCCGATATGCATGACTTCGCCGGTTGGAAGGACGACCTCTAATCCGAGGACGTAATTTTTCGTAACGCCGTATTTCAACCCGCGCAAGCCGCCTGCATTTTCTGCGACGTTTCCTCCGAGCGTACAAATCTGTGAGCTGCCGGGATCGGGCGGATAAAAAAGGCCTTCAGATTCTGCAAGCGACTGAAATTTTCCTGTGATCACACCGGGTTCAACCCATGCAGTCAAATTGTTTTTGTCGAGTTCGATGACTTTATTCCATCGAGTCATGAGAAGTACGACAGAGTTTTCTGTAGGTATCGAGCCGCCGCTTAGTCCGGTCCCCGATCCGCGCGGCACCACCGAAAATTTTTCCTCGTTAGCCAACAGCATCAATTTGCTGATCTGCTCTACCGACGAAGGAACCACAACCGCCTCCGGAAGTGAGCTTAAAAGCGGCGTTCCGTCATATGAATAGGCGATTCTATCTTCCGCAGAATCGAGAACATTTTCTTTCCCGAAAATTTCCTTCAGCCTCTTCCTTATGCTATTGGTTATCATTCCTCTCGTTTTAATTTAACAAAAAACCGGAGAGAACGGAATTAGAATTCGGACGAAAAGCGGCTGGTTATCCTTTACCTCCGCAAGTAGAAGAGATACTTACTTTGTTGGGGCCACGATGTAAATATACTTTAGTGGAGACGAACCGTCACAATAAACATTGTGCTGATTGTTCGGCGGAATATATACAACCATTCCCTTCTCGATATTTGTCTTTCCAAGATCTTCTACGTCCGCGTAGCCGCTGCCATCCAGAATAACGAGGAGTTCTTCATGCTGTCCAGTATTATGCGACCCTACATTCTCTCCCGGTTGAAGAGTCACAAAGCCGGATCTCATCTGAACACTCTTCGTCGAGTCGAGGATGGATGTGACCTTGTCAGTCTCATTTTGAGAGAGGTGAAGAATGAATGGAACGCAATTTTTCCGAGTCTTTTTTTCAGAACTGTCAAAAGATGTTATGAAAACTACCGACAGCAGCAAAGTTGTCACGAGAAGAATCGATGAAACTTTTTTTCGAGTTGTCATATTTATACTCTTTCATTTTTGTTGATAATTTTAATCCAGAACCTTTATCGCGTTCCGAGACTCAAATTCAATCCTGCAAACAGCGTTCTGCCCGGCATCGGGTAATCGTAAATTGTCTGATAACTGCTGTTGAAGAGATTTTCTCCAGAGACATAAACGTTCACGAATTCTGCAACCTGATAAGAGACACGTGCGCCAAGCAATGTATAGTCAGGAAGTTTTTCCTGTGATCCGTCGGCACCATAGAGCACTGCGATATGCTGGAAAGTCAGATTGGCAGTAGCACGATCGTAAACGTAATTAACCCCGACAAACAACTTGTGCTTGGGAGTTTCATAGGTCTCCTGCCCGGGTTCGACAAAGCTGTAATTTGCATTTATCTTCAGCCCATCAATTGGTACGCAGTGCCCGCCGAATTCGATGCCCTTATGAGTAAAGCTGCCGGAGTTTACAAATTGCGAGAAAGTGGCCCACCCTCCTTCGATAAGGTTACTTCCCTTTTCGACGAATCCTGTCAACTCAACGGCGACGCGATCGCTCACACCTTGCAGCAAGCCGATTTCATAGTCCCACATCTTTTCCGGCTTCAAATTAGGGTTCTCCAAGGGGAAAAAGATATAGAGCTCACCTATGCTTGGGTTTCTGTAGCCTTCCGACACGGATGCCTTCAAGGTCGTGGAATTTGTCGCGCCCCATGATATGCCTGCCGACGGCACGATCTGATTTCCGAAAGTAATATTGTGCACGAACCTCGCACCGGCATCGACCATGATCTGATCCATAAGGAACTGCTCTACCATCGCATAGATTCCAGACTCATCGATGTAATGAATGCCGTAATCGGTACTCGCATCATAAGCACCTCCACCATAATGCTGAAAATCCTCACCGACAGTGATAACGTTACCCTCAAACGGCCTGAAGTTCTGATATATTACACCGCCTAAATTTCTATCGTCAGAAAGAAAGCCGCCAAAGATCGAATGATGTCCGTAGCTGTAAAACAATTTCAGAGATCCGTCTGTCTGGGCGTACTTATCATCGAGAGAAATGCTGCCCGAGCTTCGAAGAATGTCGAACCAGTTGTCAATCAATGGCGCCGATTCCGGTCCTGGATCGTATGTTTTGAACTTGTTAATACTTCCTGTCGCATGGAGATCAAAATTCTCATCGACATTGTATCCCGCATTCAGATAACCGTCATTGGTGTTGAAGCTTGAGTATGATCGGCTTCCGTCGGTCTGGTCATGGTCACCGGATACGAGAATATTAAATCTACCGTCGTTATAACCGAGCCCGCCGTTATACTCCTGCGTATCGAACGATCCATAACTGGCTCCGCCTGTGAACTCAACTCCGTTTTGTTCAGCTTTCTTTGTAATAATATTGATCACTCCGCCCATTGCGTTTGTCCCATAAAGCATGCTTGCAGGTCCGCGAATCACTTCGACTCTCACAGCGTCCTGGCTAAGATAGGAATCGGGAAGTGGATGTCCGTAGAGCCCCATGAATTGCGGGACTCCGTCGATCATCACAAGCACCTGTGTGTTCGGATTTCCACTTAAGCCACGGATGCTTATCGTCCCAGCAGGATTTTCTATTCCATAACCGATGACGCCTCTTTGAGGAACATACAGCCCCGGTACCTCTTCACTCAGTGCATCCAATAATGATATCTGACCGCTCGACTGCAGATCAGATGAGGTAACGACAGAAACAGATGCTGGCACATATTTTCTGCTCAGTCCTTCTTGCGTGCCTGTGACCACGACCGGCTCGGTGTAGTACGTCTTTGTCGAATCGGATTTCTGCGGTTGAGAATATGCAGATGAAATACAAACAATCAATGATAATAAAATGTACCTAAGATAATTCATGATTTCTTCCTTTGTTGATGTTAGAATTCTTTTCCCGTAAGCGTGAGGCTCAACTTACCGTGCTTCACCCCTTTATAGCTCAACATCTTGTCAGCTATTTCACTTATCTTTCCGGCTTTGTCTTTCAAAATTATTACTTCCAGACAATTGTCATGGTCGATATGGATATGGGATGTTGAAACGATGCTCTTGAAGTGCTCATGCTGGAAATCGGTAAGTTTCCCTTCGAGCTCCCTGACGTGATGATCATAAACGAACGACAGGACACCAAACGCGAGAGAATTCGCATCGTGGATTCCTTCTTCGACTATTTTCTCTCTGACGAAATCGCGGATCGCTTCCGACCGATTAGTATAGCCTCTTCTGTCGATTATCTTATCGAACATTTCGAGAAGCTCGTCCTCCATAGAGACCCCGAACCTAATTAATTGACCGTTCTTCACGTGGCACCTTTTTTATAAAAGTAACACGCCCTTTCGAGATAATCAACAGTACAAAAGTGAAATCATGGAGTCTGCCATCTCAGTGAATGCCGGATTATAAAGAAACCGTTTGAGAGTGCAAGAGTATTCGGAACTTGAGACAGCAAAATTTGTTAAACCAATAAACAAGATATTCTATGGACAATTGGAACAAAGTTATTGTATCGATGTTAATTGCAGGTCTGTGTTTGCCGACTACGACCTTAGCCTGTGCATGCGGGTGCAGCGTTTTTTCGGTGGGCGCAAGGTGGATGATGCCGATTTCACCAGGATACAAGCTATCTCTGCTTTATAATTTTATGAACCAAAACGAAGATTGGAATAATTGGGGGATTGCATCGCCGGATTCCAACGGAGATAAGCAGATCCGCACGAATTTCTACACGCTGGGTTTTCAGGACATGATAGACAGGGAATGGGGAGTGATGATTGAGGCTCCGATCTGGAACAGGTATTTCAAGACCATAGATGATGCAGGAGACTTAGCGTCCGTTGATCACATGGCATTAGGCGATGTGCGCGTAATGGGCATGTATACAGGATTATCCGAGGACATGTCGACGGGGATTCAATTGGGATTGAAGCTCCCAACGGGACCATTCAGCGAATCGCTCATGGATAGGGACACACAAATAGGAAGCGGAACCACGGACTTGCTCCTTGGCGGTTATCAGATGGGGCAGGAAACCGGTTGGGGATGGTACGCACAGGCACTGTGGCAACATGCGTTTAACTATCGTGAAGGCTATCGACCTGGAGATAGCTTCGATCTGAGTCTAGGCGCACACTACGACAACCTACAGCAAACATACAGGATTATTCCCATGCTCCAACTTATCGCCTCGTTCCGTGGCACGGACAGCGGTGAGAACGCCGATCCTTCCAACACCGGATATGAAAGAATTTATGTTTCACCAGGCGTCGAAGTGAACTTGGCCCGGCAGCTCAATCTCTATGCGGATCTGAGAATTCCTGTCATGACTCACGTCAACGGTTATCAACTTATTTCCCCGGCGCTTGTCAGTGCAACGATGAGCTTTGGCTTCTAAGACGAAGATTTACTCGGTAACATCCCCCTCTATTCAGACCGAATGGGTTAAGTACGATGCCATTCAATCTATCCTCTGAAAACGGTCTTCGTCAAAATCCATATGATAATACACTACGAACGATAAACCCGTTGCTCTGCGGCTCTGGCAAAGCTCTCAATGCACTGCTGCCCTCGGGACTATACGTCGCCCTGATAATGGCGCCTCCTCCGACAACAAGGCTCCATGGCGTTCCAGGAAAAGCTAAGCTTGCGTCGGGACCGATAAAAACAACAGCCCCTCCTTCTGCTTCATCCGGCGTCCAGAACCCCTCAAGGTCCTGCCCCACTGCTTCGACTCCCAACCGAACACCGTTGGTTATCTCGCGTGAGAGGCCGAGAGTTGAAGTCAAATCAATGTCATCACGATTCGGGGCGAATGCGTGCTCGAAAATCAAGTTCCCATAGGCGTCCCATTGATTGATCCGCCTTCCAACAATAAATCTCCCGAGAAGGACATCCGTGCCACTGTACTCGTGACGGAATCCCAATCCTGCGGAAAAATCGATGCCAGCATCGGTGGTTTTCAAAATACGGCACAGCAACTCGGCCTGTTGAGTTGTCTCGCCTGCTCCGCCATTCAAAGCCATCCCAAGGTACGCAGATAATGTGAGCGTCTCTCCAAGATTTGCCTGGAGACCGAGATTTTGTTCGACACCATCTGACCCGAACGGCTCAAAAGTTTGGCGCCCGTAAGCCGCATCATAATGGACAAACGACGGCTCGTTCGGTCCGGGCTGAGTCATTGTGAAAAGAAACGAACGCTCTTGAGCGTATGCAGCAACAGAACAAAGAATGAGCACAAACACGATGGAAATAATTGTCCGCAGTCGCATGTTTTCTCCTCAATATTTTATTCGCCAATTACCTAATATCTTACGCTGCTAGTTTAGCAGCGTAAATTTTCAAAGTCAAGCTGGAAACAACCGAGCCGCCGCTTACACTGGTTATCAATACATAGCAAATGATCCGACTTCGCACTAGTATTAAACTAGAATAGTTGTGACTGAATATGCAAATGAATAATTTAAACTATTATATCGGAGTACAATTATTTTATGCGGAAAAAGACGGCAGAAGTCTGGAAGTCGCCTGAATTAGCAAAAATGTATTTGACCGGAATCCGCGGCGCGATTCCTATGGCAAATGAACAAATCCAGGTGATGATGTTGTTGATCAAAATGATGAGGCGGGAAGTGAGATGCTTTCTCGATCTGGGTTGCGGCGACGGAATATTAGCAGCTTCGATTTTGCAAATGTATCCGAAATCAAGAGGAGTCTTGCTCGACTTTGCAGATCCGATGATCGACGCCGCAAAACAAAAATTAAGAGACAATTCGAAAAATTTGGATTTCATCACGTTCGATTATGCAAATCTAAAGTGGGTTCAGCTGGTCTCGCATCGAGCTCCGTTTGACGTCGTCGTCTCTGGTTTCTCAATTCATCATCAACCCGACAACAGAAAAAGGTGCATCTACTCCGAAGTGTACAAACTGTTGCGGCACGGTGGAATGTTCATTAACATGGAACACGTGCTGCCGAAGTCGACATGGGCGCACGAGGTGTTCGACGAAGTATTCGTCGACTCAATCCATGAACTGAAAACTGAACAAGGTGAGAAGTTTACGAGATCGGAAGTGGCGAGAGAATTCTACAACCGGCCCGATAAGGAGGCAAACGTACTTGCGCCAGTCGAGAGACAGTGCGAGTGGCTCCGAAAGATCGGCTACCAGGACGTAGACTGCTACTTCAAGTTTCTGGAGCTTGCAGTTTTCAGCGGAAGAAAAAAGTAAAAGAAACTAAAGTTCTGAGAGGGAGCGCAGCATGGTAAAGTATTCTGTCATCGTGCTTTTGTTTTCGTTACTTGAGGGATGCTCAACTTTCGCACCGCCGTCTCCGCTGGTTACATACGGTGGGCCGGCGGTCGTCGACACCGGCCATTCCGAGGTCGGACTCGCCGTCGGGACCGGCTTCGCACTCTTTCCAGGCGCACATTCAGGCGGACAGGGATGGTTCGGAAGATACAAACGCGGCGTGGCGGAGAATCTTGACCTTGGAATAGATGTGGTAGGAGTAGTTAGAAGCGATAATGGGAAAGGAACACTGACCGCAAAAGTTGTTGGAAGATATCAGGTGTCCGAAAGAATTCGGGTTGAGGCTGGCCTCGGACTCGCTGACGATTCCGACGGCAAGAGTGCAAATGGCGATGTCGCACTGACAATTGGTACGGTTAGAGAGACGACATGGAATTACTACGCGTCTCTCCGATTAGGAGCCGCAAAAGGTTATCCGGGAAGTCTCTTTGGTACGGGCGACCAGATTCCGCCAAATGCATTGTTCCCGATTGTTAATCTTGGAACACAGGCGAGAGTTGCCGCCGGCGAGAGATTTATATTTGAAGGAGGGTTTGGATACATAATTCCCGAGCAGGAAAAGGCCGGTCCGATAATTTATCTTTCGTGCGGGCTGTTGTTCGATATTTGATCGCAGGATCGCACGAGGCTGCAACTCATCGCACGGTATAACTGAAACTCACCAAGACGTATCTCGTCAGAACTTCATTCTGGGTGTCGTCAATGTAGGTATCCGTCACCGATCGGTTCACACTTTTGTTTTGACTGAGGAGATCGTTTACGGAAACACGCAGTTCGCCAGATTCATCCGCAAAAAACTTTTTCGCCAGGCTGAGATTCCACAGCAAAATATTCTGGTCGTAACCCTGAGCGAGTCCGCTCGTAATCTGGTTGCTCAACTGGTTATTCAGAACAATTCCGTTCCAGAATTCCCAAACCCACTTCAACAAAGCGGTATGCGAATAATAATTGGCGTTGCCGGTCGTCTGCTGAGAATTCATCGCGAAATTGTAGCTCCCCATGTATGAAATAGTAAAATCGAAATCCTGACTGATGTTGCTTCCTATCACGAAACCCGCGTTTGGTCCGATTGTATTAGCATCGCTTACCACATTATTCAACATGCCGGGAGTCCGGTTGTACGTCATGCCGGCGCTCAGGTTCAGCGCACTGCTTATTAGATCGAACGGGAGTCCATAGGTAAAAAAAGAACGTACGCTCCAATAACCGTTCAAATTCACCGGATATGTCAGTTGTGTCCCTTGCGTCAACGCTGTTCCATCCGATAAGACGGTGTCGCGGGATGGAATTATCGTTGCATTGCCGATGTAATTTTGCGTATATGTAGCAAATAGAAGAAGGAACATGCTCCTAGCTCGGCCGAGCGCCGTGAGGTTGTATCTTGCAAGAAGCAAGTGCGAGTACGACTGGGCCAAATTAGGATTGCCCGTCGTGAGAAGAAGAGGATTGGAATTGTCGATCACTTGTTGAAGCTGTGTGACCGCCGGCGCGCTTGTAGACGTCCTGTAAAAAATCCTGAGATTCCTGTGGTCAGGCGACGTGTAGTTGATTAGAACACTTGGAAGAAAGTCCCAAAACTTTTTCGTGATACTCATCTTTGTAGAAGTTGAATCATCACCGTTTAGTTCGGCATACTGATAGGATAGATTCGCCATAAGGTTCCATCCCGTTCCGCTCGGTCCGATCCCGCGGCCCACGGTACCCGAACTGCGCCATCGATACCCGAAACTGATTTTCTGTGTCATATAATTATCCGAATAAGAATTTGAAAGCGGGGAATAGAAATCGGTGTACCCATGCGTTAAGGGATCGAAATTGTATGTGTTCTTATAAGCAGTGTTCCGGGTGAACGATGGGTTATATGTAAGTTCAGCCATTGCGTTGACGTCCGTCGGTTCGGTGTAGATGAGATTGGCGCTCACCGTCTCGACATTCGATAGGTAGTCTGATTGCTGCGAAAGACTGTCGTTCGGACCGATGCCATAATATTGGTCGGCTGAAGAAAGAAGCCCGCTGGTATGTTTTCTATTCGCGCCGGCACCAAAATCCATGGAAATAGTTCTCCCAGGCAAATCAAAGGCGTGCCGATATATGGCATGCGCGGTAAGATTGTAGCCGTTATTAAGGGAATTCGTATTAGTCGAAGTGTCTTCGTTTTGTGAGGTCGTCGCATCGAGAAAATTGTTGGCACGATTAGATTGGAAATATAGGACCGGAAGTATCGTTAATTTGTTTGACGGATCTGCGGCATAATCGAGACGGCCGTTTATACGGTTGTTATAATTGGTACTTGCGACGTTACTATTTTGATCATACAGACTTGTCGAATCACCGCCGAGAAGATACTGGCGGTGATCATATTGATTGTTTTGGTTGCCAACGCGGTTAAAGAAATAACTTCCCTGTGCAAAGAGATTGTCTGCCAGGCTGTCTGAGGCATTTGTTCCAATCATGCTGGTGTTATTAATTCCCTGCTGCTGTCCAACGAACTGGTTGTTGGAGCTTATCGCGCCGGATCGTCCAAACGGGTTTACCCGTCTCTGGCCTCTCCCTCCGAAAGCACCACCCGCTCCAGGCGTGAACGTCTGATTTCTCGAAGAGATCACTCCGAGAATATCCTGTGTAGAAAAGTCTTGCTGGTTGACGTTATTGGATGAGCCGAGCAAAGATATTCTGCTGTTGCCGTCAAACATGTTCATGTTAGCGGCGGCATCGTATCTCCCATCATCACTTCCATAACCCGCGGTGAATTTCCCAAAATTCAAATTGGGCCTGTTTCGTCTTGTGACGACGTTGATGGCTTTCACCGACTGCCCGTCGTCAAAACCTGTGAATTGCGCTTGATCGCTCATTTGATCGAAAACCTGGATCCTGTCGATCACCTCAGCAGGGAGATTGCGAATCGCGAGAGTCGGATCGTCGCCGAAGTACGGTCTTCCGTCGACGAGGACACGCTGGACGGTTTCGCCGCCGACTGTCACGGTGCCGTTCGTGACGACGATCCCCGGCAACTTCGTCAGCAGATCCTCCATAGTTGCATCACGGTTCATCTTGACCGCGACTGCCTGGAATTCCGTCGTGTCCCCGTTTTGTATCGCCGACGGGACACGGCCCTCCACCGTGACGCCGTGCATTGGAATCGCAGACTCTTTCATTGACAAGTCCCCGATGTCGATATTTCTGTCAACCACTTTGATGACCGTTGAGAAATTTTTCCTGCCGACTGCCGATAAGTCAAGTCGATAAGATTGTCGCGAAATATTTTTGAACGCAAAAGTGCCATCCAAATCTGTGGAAGCCGCATAGGACTTAGCAGAATCCGACAACCCGATCAAACGGACCAAAACTCCGGGCAAAGCTGACATGTTCTCATCAATTACCCTGCCTCGTATTGAATAATTCTGAGCAATTGCAGTTGATGACGACGCAAAGCAGAATAGAGCGAATGTAAAAACTAAAGACAATCTTGGTACAGACATACTACTGTTTGACATTCCTACATCTTCTAAAGTTTAAAATTCTGTTTTGGATTTACACGCCTCAGAATAGACGATCAGGCCGGGAAAAAGATACTTCCGCCACTCACTAGGAACACAACCACAAGTCAAATAGCGCGCGACGAAACGGTTCAGGTTGATTGACAGTCAAATAGGAGCCTAAGATTACCGTACTTTCTCTGTCAGACGCATGTTATATTTTCACACAGAATGAAAATTGCAGTCACCGGAGCGACCGGTTTTATTGGGAAAGGCCTTATCGATTTCCTTATTGAGGAAAACAACCGAGTAATCGCACTCTCTCGCAATCCGGGCCGTGCTAGGTCTTTATTAGGAAACAGACTCGAAGCGATCGAGTGGTCATTCAACAACATGAACGGCCTCTTGAAAGAGCTGGACAATTCCGATGCAATCGTAAACTTGGCGGGAGAAAACATCGGCTCTTCTATCTGGACAAAAAATAAACGGAAAAAGATAAAGGACAGCCGAGTGAAAGGCGGGCAATTAATCAGTGAACTCATCCGTCTGATGAAGAACCCGCCGCAGGTCTTAATTCAGGCATCGGCCGTAGGATATTATGGTACACGCGGAGAGGAAATTCTGACGGAGAATTCAGAGGGCGGGAGTGGCTTTCTTCCAGAAGTCGCGAGGGAATGGGAAAAGTCGACTGCAGCTGTCGAAACCTCAGGAGTAAGGTGCGTCATAATCAGAAGCGGCGTCGTGCTTTCTTCGGGTGGTGGAGCTTTTCCAAAACTCGCTTCGTCCTACAAATATCACACCGGAACGATGCTCGGCTCGGGGAGACAGTGGATGCCATGGATTCATTATGAAGACGAAATCAACGCAATTTATTTCCTCATCAAGAATTCAGCCTCAAGCGGAATTTACAATCTCGTGGCCCCGGTTCCTGCAAGAATGACCGAAGTCTGCAAACAAATTGGCCCGACTCTTTTCAGAATCCCGAAGAGTTTAGTAAAACTTTTCCTCGGAAAATTGGCGGAAGAAACGATACTTGTCAGTCAGCGCGTTGTTCCCGAACGGTTATCCAAAGATGGATTTCAATTTAAATTCAAAACCGTCGAAGAAGCAGTGGCCGACATCCGCCCAAAAAATTAGAGGGATGACGAGCTCATCACAGGATCCCCGCCTCTTTCATGATCTCCACGGGAGCTGAATCCCTGAGGCGGGAGACTTCATCAAAATCCTTTCCGTCAACATTGAATGCAAAAACATAAACCTCGCCTTCGCGCTCGACATATCCCACGAGCCATCCGATAAAATGTGTAGCTCTGTCGGTGGGGTCTTCGAAATGACCCGTTCCGGTTTTGAATTTAATCGTTGCCTTTCCGATCTGCTCCGACGACATTATATCTTTGACAATCTTCATCGAACGTTTTGAGAATGGAAGAGTCTCACCATAGAGCTTCTTCAGAAATTCAACTTGCTCGTCGGCGGAGATCCTCAGACTGTTATCTAACCAGAAACGGTCGACACTGTCGCCGATTATTTTGTTGCCATAATCGAGCGTATCAAGCCAGCGCTGCTCTCGTTCTCTGCCTACCCTTCGTGCGAGCTCCTGGAAATACCAGACAACCGAGAACTGAATAGCCGACTTCAAATCGTGGTCTCGTTCCCATTCCTTGATGGGCTCAGGGTTGCCGTCCCACTTTATGACGTAATTCGAATCCGGAATTACGCCGGTCTCCAATCCGATCAGCGCATTTGGAATCTTGTACGTCGAGGCAGGCAAGAAACGTTGGGCGCAACGTTTAGAATTGTATCTAAAATATTCGCCTTTGTTTTTATCGCACAGGACAAACGTGCCATCATGTCCGCGAAAAAGCGCTGAGACGAAAGAACTATCAAGTGATTGCGAGCAGCATGGAGATATTGCCACGACTGTAACGCAAAACGATGCGATAAATCGTTTCATTGTTGATTTAATCTCTTGGTTTTGTCTTGAAGGAAAAATGCAGCTGTACCTACCTGCAAAGTCGATCAAACCTTGCAGTTGATCTTTGACAGAAGCTGGCGCATTCAGGAGGTTCGCGACACCCGGGATCTAAATCTCTGCAATTCTGAAATCTAGCAAGGAACGCCGGATACTGCAGGCGTCCAATTAGAATGACCGCCGGTCAAAGCGACAATTTCAAAACTGGAATCACTTATTTGTTGATTCGGCGACGATATTATCTTTTGCCTTGTTCTGAACAGGCAGACGATGCTTTATGGCAAAAGACAAAACAACAACCACTAACACTGCCAGGGATCCCAAAATGATGATGGCTTGCATTTCAGAAAATGCAGCCGGATTAAGGGCGCGCGCCCGTACCAACAGGAGAACCCAAACCACCAAAAGCAGTACAGCAAGCAACCTTTCAACTGTCTTAGCACTCATAATGACTCCTTTTTTGTACTGTGCTGTAAGAGAAAGCCTCATGGTGTTTGCGACCATGAAACTTACAATGCCAAACACTAATTTAGCGCAAAGACGGCTAACCTGCAATTGTTCTGAACGTCCACGTTGCTTCAGAAATCTTAAATAATAAACCGTTGGCATGCGAACGAAGGCCGTTTTGATGGGGATTCGTAGCGGAGGAGGGATTCGAACCCCCGACACGTGGATTATGATTCCACTGCTCTAACCAACTGAGCTACTCCGCCAAGGGCTTTAAATTTAGCATGTTACGGAGTTTTATTCCAGATATTTTTTGCTGAGAACCTTCTCGCCGCTGAATTCATAAACCAGCGGGACGCCGGTTGGAATATTCAACTCAAGCACCTGCTCTTTCGTCATGTTGTCGAGGAACATCACGAGTGAACGTAGGCTGTTTCCATGCGCGACGACTAGAATTTCCTTCCCCGCCTTGACATCAGGATAAATCTTGAATTTCCAGTAAGGTAGAACCCTGGCCGCTGTATCTTTGAGGCTCTCACCGTTTGGAGGCGGAACGTCGTAGCTTCTCCTCCAGATATGCACTTGTTCATCCCCATACTTCTTTGCTGTCTCTGCTTTATTCAAGCCTTGAAGATCACCATAGTGTCTCTCGTTAAGCGCCGTATCATATTCAACAGGAAGGTTGGTTTGTCCGGTTTTCTGCAGGACGATTTTCAGGGTATCTATCGCACGCTTGAGCTTGGAACAGTATCCGAGATCAAACCTGTAACTTTTCAATTTCTCGCCGGCAGATTCCGCCTCTTTGACACCGCGCTCTGATAGTGGTACATCGACCCAGCCGGTAAAACGATTTTCAAGATTCCATTGCGATTCACCATGGCGGACTAAAACAAGTTTAGACATTTCTACTCCAATATGATTTTAATTTATTCTTCAAAATAGGATCTTCAAAAGTAACTTTTCCATTGATTATAAGCGGGATAATGAAATTTGCCCTCAACTGCACCAGGTGCCTCAATAGTTTGTACGAAAAAGTTCTTTGGACGTTTAGTGCAATTTTCAGTCTGCAAGTCCTCGGAATATGACTGTGCCTCTTCGGTTGATGCTATTCCTCCTTACCGATTTTCCCCAATAAGTTCATCAAAAACTTCGACATGTATTTTGTTATTCAGCAATAATTTAGTCATGCCCATGCTGGCCCGCAGTTCAGAAAGTCCTTTCAATTGCTCGCCGACATCCGACCGGGTGGATATAATTTCCATGAAATATTCAGGTTCATGTCTTTTTTGCACGATCGAAGTTACACCAAACTTTTTCGCCTGATCAAAATAAGATTTCATTTTAGCCTTGTAGGTCTCTATCGAGACGACATGATAATAAATATAAACCACGATTACCTCTCAGATTTTGTGAGCGACCATTGCACAGCCGCGCGCCGGCACAACCGAAGCCGCAAATTTGCTAATGAAAAAATTAGCCGCATGGATTCCTTGATAGCATCTCCCTTCCTGACAACGCAGTCTGACCAGGGGACGTTGTCCGCAACGAGAAGTACTCCGCGATGAATTCCGCACGAGCCTCCTGCGTAATCTTCTATTTTCTCAATTGTCTTTTCTGCAGGCCTACCCAATATCATTATCATTTCCCCTCAATTCACGGTAAATCGAAGTCTCCTTAGATCTACTAGACGCACGGACTTCGTCGCGATTGCCGCAGCGGCGTAAGCCGATGCGAAAAGGGAACTTTCTATCATAAAACGCACATAAACGTTTGAAAAATAATTTCCGACATAGAAAGCCGGTGCGGATGCTATCATGGATAAAATTAATATTTTCAGAATTTTAATCCATGGGAAAAATTCTCTGATGTTTGTTTTGAGAAAAATAAGAAGCGCCCCGACAATGATTATCACTTGAAGGTATGTGATGATTATTTTACCGACCGCAGCACCTTCGAGCCCGTATTTCGCCAAAAGGAAATATGATGCAGCGCCGCTCAAGATCATTTCTCCAATTGCAGTATACATGTAAAGTTTTTGTTTCCCGAGAGAAAAAAGCGCCTGACCGTAAAATGCCAGCCTTAGCGGGATAAGAAGTAGAAAAATGCGGAAGATAGTTGCGCTCGCAACGTACTTCTGTCCGAACAGAAAATACATAAAATCTCCGGCAGAAAACAGAAGGAACACCATCATCGGAAGAAGGAAAAAGCCGGTCTTTGAAATGGAATTTTTCCAAACCTCGACGAACTTATGACGCATCTCAAGGAAACCAAAGTTGCTCAACACTGGGAAAAGGACTGCAGACGCCGATCCGGTGATGACCGCAATCAACGGAATCTCCTTCGAGCCTACCGCGTACACCGCAAACTGATCCGAAGAATAAAAAAGGGTCACTAAATACTTGTCGATCTGCTTGCTGATTATCCCCATCATGGTGCTCACGAAAATCGGAAGCGCATAGTACAGTTGCGCCTTCATAACGGGAAATACTCTATGAACGGTTAAGTTTCGTGTTCTCATTAGAAAAATCAAGAGATAAAACGATTTGCATCCCCCGACGATAATGACCGAAATGAACACAACGGTCAAACTGTGAAACTCAAACGCGGAAAGTGAAACCATGATGGCAAACAGAACCGATGTTATCGTATTCCCCAACAACAGCAGTCCAACTTTCTTCTCGGTCACGAAAACCGATTCAAACATGATGGAGGACGAAGATATCACCGAGTAAACGGCAAACATACGTATATAATCGGTAAGCTGGCTGGAATTAAACAATCGCGAAATCGATGGGGCAATGAGCATTAGGACGATTCCAACGAGAATGCCGATGATTGACGCGGCGAGCACAACCGCCGAATAGACGGTCCGTCTATTTTCTCTCGCCGAAAAAAAATAGACTGAGCTGCTGAGTCCGTACGCGATCAGAGGGAGAGACGAGTTGTAAACCAGCCAAACTTGCTCGTAGTTTCCATACTCGGAACGCGACAGAATCCTCGCGAGTGCTATCGAAGCCACGAGGGAACCGAAAATGCTTATCAGCTTCGAGATTCCGACAAGCCCTGCATTTTGAGTGAGAGAGATTTGTTCGCTTTCCCCGTAGGCGGGTTCGCCTTTCGTTACTGCTTGGTCCATCAAATTTTCTTAACGAGAGACACGAGGCGTGTGGGCAAGCGGTTCGCTCTCCAGACCCTAAAATAGATCTCTAACCGAGGACCGAAAGCGGATTTGAAAAGGTTGATTGAAGGTGTGTTTGCACCGCAGAAATCAACGGAACATATCCCCTTTTCCTTTTCAGATTTCAGTATTTCATGATATAGCAGATGAGAAGCACCTTTTTCTGCCGCTGCGTCGGTTCCGGCAACATAAAAGAACGTATTTAAGTTCGTACGTAGCAATGCCATCGCGGAAACGACATCGCTACTTCTGTTTCTTACACATTTTATGTCGAGCAACCCGGTGAGATTCAATCCACTCAATAGCTTGTGCAGCACGCCGGCCGATACCGGGGATCTCCTCCGATGACGGCCATAAGCAATTTGTTGCAGCGACACCAGGTCTTCCACGCCTCCGGCTCCGGCAATTAGACCGGAATGTTCAGCGGCTCGCAGAACTTCTTTCAAGGACTTGGTGTAATGTTCTTCTGAAAAATTCGAAAGCTCTACTACGTAAGTGTACTGTGGAATTACTCTGGCGTCCGACCACTGGTAGGATCGAAGGTCGTAAAATCCGGGCGGGAAAACCATCTGATGAAATGCGAAATTCGACTCAAGATATTTCTCCAGAGACTGAAGCGCTGAAAGTCTTTCCTGCTCATGCTTTTGGAATTTTGATTCTTCAAGTATCCGGAAATGGACGCCATCGTAGATTCTCAACGGCATCAACTTTATTGTTGGCTGAAAGAATCTTTTCCCCGCAAACAATGCGCTGGATGCGACCGGGACTTCATTCCTCATTATCAACAGCAACTGGAAATCAGTTGAGAAAGCATCCCTATATGCCTCCAACAAAGGAAGAAGCGAATAAGGATTGTCAGGAGGGTTATCGGACAAGAATTTTGCATAGGCTGCGTAATCCGCTATCTCAACTTTAAAGTCAGCCATCTCAGAGAAAACAAATTCCAGACTCTAAATCCAAGACCGTAAACAAATTCGAAATACGAAATTCTAAATATTCAAATTTCACTGATCCAAACTTTCTGCATTTTGAATTTTGAAGACTCGGATTTGTTTTGAATTTAGTGCTCAGGATTTCGAGTTTTTTAGAGGATGTACTTGCTCAGATCGCGGTCCCTGACAATCTTGCTCAACTTTTCATGGACAAGATCGCGGGTAATCATAATTTCCCGCTCGTCAATTTTATCGGGAACATCGAATAAGATATCTTCCAGCAGGGTTGTCATGATTGTATGAAGCCTTCTCGCGCCGATGTTTTCGACCTGCTCATTTACTTCCGTCGCAACTTTTGCAACTTCACGAATTGCATCTTCGCTGAAACTTATTTCGATTCCCTCAGTGGCGAGAATGGCGGTATACTGTTTTATCAGAGCGTTCTCGGGCTTCGTCAGAATTTTGTAAAAATCTTCTTCATTGAGACTATTCAGTTCAACTCTGATCGGAAATCTGCCCTGAAGTTCCGGAATAAGGTCGGACGGTTTCGCGGTGTGGAATGCGCCGCTTGCAATGAAGAGTATGTGGTCAGTCTTGGCCATTCCGTACTTTGTCATCACCGTTGAGCCTTCGACAATCGGCAGCAGATCTTTCTGAACGCCTTCACGCGAGACATCGGGGCCATGGCTTTCGCCGCCCGTGCTAGCTATCTTATCGATCTCATCGATAAAGACGATTCCGCTGTCCTCGACCTTCCGCAGAGCCTCTCTGATTACTCCTTCCATGTCAACAAGCTTCTGCGCTTCTTCCTGCTCGAAAATTTTCAAGGCATCGGGAATCGATACCCGCCTCGACTTTGTTTTTTTCGGCATGATGTTGCTAAGCATGTCCTGAAATTGCGGTCCAAGATCTTCGGTGCCGAACGGCCCGAAGACCTGCATCATAGGCATGACTTCGATGTTAACCTGAACTTCCACCGTTCTCTTATCAAGCTCTCCATTGCGGAGCATTAGCCGCAGTTTCTCTCGTGACTCTCTCCGTTCCAATTCCTCCTCGCCGTTGTCGGGTCCGCTTTCGGCGGATTTGACTTTCCTCTGAGGCTTCACGGGCATCAGTTCATCAAGCACACGTTCCTCAGCCATTGTCCTGGCACGTTCCCTGACTTCCGCGGTTTTCTCGGCCTTTACATTAGCAACCGCAATTTCCACCAGGTCGCGTATCATGGACTCAACATCTCGTCCCACATATCCAACTTCAGTAAACTTCGAGGCCTCAACTTTGACAAAGGGGGCGTTAGAAAGTTTGGCGAGACGTCGGGCAATTTCCGTCTTCCCAACCCCGGTCGGTCCGATCAGGATTATATTGTTCGGCATTATTTCTTCACGGAGGTTTTCCGGCACTTGCTGTCTTCGCCACCTGTTGCGCAGCGCAATGCCAACCGATTTTTTCGCAGCATCCTGTCCGATGATATACTTGTCAAGTTCGCGGACAACTTCACGCGGAGTCAGCTCTTTCTTTACACTATCAATGGTTATCTGTTTGGGAAACTTTGCCATACTAAATTTCTTCTATTGAAAAATTCTTGTTGGTGTATATACAAATCTCAGAGGCGACGTTGAGGGACTCCAGCACAATTTCTTTTGCAGAAAGGTTCGTATGCTTTATCAAAGAACGCGCCGCCGCGAGAGCATAATTGCCTCCAGAGCCTATTGCAACGATTTTGTCGTCAGGTTCCACTACATCACCGGTCCCAGAAATGAGAAGCATCGTTTCTTTGTTCATCACTGCAAGAAGAGCCTCGAGCCTGTGCAGGTATTTGTCCATCCGCCAATCCTTCGCGAGCTCAACCGCTGCCCTGCTCAGATTACCGTGGTACTGTTGAATCTTGTCTTCGAATCGTTCGAACAGAGTAAATGCATCAGCAGAAGCTCCCGCAAATCCGGCGAGGACGGTATCGTTATAAAGTTTTCTCACCTTCTTGGAATTGTGCTTCACGACCGATTGACCGATGGTGACCTGCCCATCAGCACCGATAGCGCACTTGCCGTCCTTGTTGACGCCGATTACAGTGGTAGAACGAATTTTCATTTTTCTCCTCCGGATCTGCAGATCGGAATAACATTCCGACTTGCGATCACGCTTCTCGCCGCATTCTTGCCGGCGGAATTTTGAGCTGCTCACGATACTTTGTAACCGTCCGCCGCGCCACTTTATATCCTTGCTGGTTCAAAACTTCCGTGATCTTTTCGTCGTTGAGGGGTTTTTCTTCAGACTCTATCATTGCTTTGATCTTATTCTTGATCTCACGGGTCGCCACTTCATCTCCGTCTATCGTTTTCAAGCCTTCGCTGAAGAGCTCACGGAGTTTGAAGACACCGAAATCCGTTTGCACATACTTTGCGCTGACAACACGGCTGATTGTGGAAATATCAAATCCGGTTCTATCCGCAATATCTCTATATATTAACGGCCTTATTCTATCGGGGCCTTCCGTGAAAAACTCTCGCTGCGTTTCGATAAGCGCCCTCATGACGCTGAGCATTGTCTGGCGCCGCTGCTGTAATGCATTGACAAACCACTTTGCGGATTCCAGTTTTCTCTTTAGAAAATCCTTCGTCTGCGCATCCGTCTTGTTCCCGCGAGCGCGTTTCATCATGTCAAGATATCTAGGACTTATTCTCACCTGCGGCATATCGCGTTCATTCAGTGTGATAATCAGCTCACCCTGTTCATTCTCGGCAACGACAAAGTCCGGCACAACGACCGTCGTTTCCAAAGGAAGAGAGAAGCCTTCGCCCGGCTTAGGATTCAGCTTCCGAATGACCGCGTCGGCAACTTTCAATTCTCCGTTAGTTATGCCGAGCTTTTTAGAAAGCTGGTCATACCGGTGATTCGAATAATCTTCAAAGCCTTCTTCGATGATCTTCAAGGCAATTGCCCGTTCCTGGGGATCGATATCTCTGCGGGCTTTCAGCTGCACCATAAGGCACTCTCGCAGATTTCTCGCACCGACTCCGATAGGATCAAGTGTCTGGATTTCTGTAAGAACCTTTTCAGCATCCTGGATCGTTAGATCCAGCTGAAAAGATAGATTCGTATCGTCGACGATTTTCTGTAAATCTTCCCGCAAGTATCCATCATCATCTATATTCCCTATTATCTCTTCACCGAGGCGTTTCTCTTTGTCGCTTAAGTCTAGAAGCGACAATTGCTGAATAAGATGGTCGTACATGGTTTCTACTGCGGGAGGGGCAAATTCATATTCCTCATCGTCCTCATTGCGTCTTTTCAGCCGGACTTCAGTGCCGTCATTTCTAAATTCATCGAGGTCGGTATCGCTGAATTCGGGTTCGTCGATGGGATTCTCCGGCTTTTCGTCAGCGTCCTTCAGCTCGAGCTCCGGTTCCTCGACCAGCTCATCGACCTCTTCCAGTTCAAGCACCGGATTCTCGTCGAGTTCAGTCCTCAGCCGCTGCTGCAAAGCAAAAATAGGTTGCTGCAACAAATCGTAGTAAAGTATCTGCTGCGGCTGTAATCTTAATTCCTGACTGAGACGTTGTGTCTGACCGAATTTCAGCATCTCAAACCACCCATTAAACCTTCTCGCTCGATTTATCTGAAATCACTGTGATTAAATCTGTATTCGCTTCTTCGAAATGGACTCGTTGCAGGAGCTTGCTCACCCACTTTTCACCGTATAGTCGCATGAGCGCAGCTTTGACAAACTCTACAACATTTACGTTTTCAGAGACTCCCTTCTTTACGGCAGGTTTACATTCGGGAATTTCATGGTAGCGAAGAACATCCCCGCCGAATTTACTGACACGAATAGGAAACAGGTGACACGAAATGGGCTTCCTAAAATTAATTTTCCCGTCAAAGAATGCTCTCTCAATCGCACACTTCGCAATCCCGTTTTCCCGATAAACAAAAACACAATCTTCATCGCCGATACAAGTCGTGGCATAATCGCCCGGTTCCCCTTCAAAAAATCCGAATTTCTCTATGGCGATCCTTTTGTCCTGATTGAGTATCGGAAGAACGTACGGAAGAGTCTCTTGAACCTGTTCCAACTCGGCATCTAGAAGTGGAGCGCCCCTTCCGCCCGGCAGACTGCAACACGCCCCCTTGCACTTCAGAAGGTCGCACGCAAACCTGCGCGTAAGAAGTGTTCCTTCCACTGCGATATCGTCAATAACCAACAACTCTCTCATGGGCTATTAAGTTAATAACTTGAAACATAACAAGAAACAAACGTGGTACAGAATTTGAAGGGAAGAACCAGATGGAGTTAGGAGGGTATCTAGAGACTTAAGTCCGAACCGAATGAGCCGTTGGAAAAGCCGGTACTGCGAATAAGCATCAAGATCGATGAATGGCTGATGATGAAATATTTCTCATCTTCAAATTCAATTTCAACCGCTTGATCACGAAGAAACAAAGCGTAATCCCCCGTTTCCGCCTGAAGAGGAATATATTTCACGGGCTCACGAGGGGTCGACCACGGTTCCTGATCGATGTAGCTCGGATTTGCCATGGCATACCCTGGCCCGGCTTGAACAACGATGCCGCCCTGTACTTTCTCCTTGTCTTTCACCCCTGGCGGCAGGTACAGGCCGTGTTCTGTCTTTTCCTGATTTTTGTCGGGAGAGACCAAAACCTTGTCTCCGACGAGTACAATCTTCCTGCGACTTTTAACGTCCATAGCTACTCTATCAATATAACTGTTTTAAGAAAAAAATTTCTCCCATCATCGATTTGATTTTGAGCTGACCAGTTGTTAGAATTCATCCGGATCATAAAGTGATCGCTTTGTGACAAGTCATCTCAAGAACATCAAAAAGGAGGTAAGATGAGCAAGAAAGTATGGCTTGGCTTCGTCGCGGTTTTTATAGTCATGGAGATTATTGATTTCCTTGTCAACGGAGTCATCTTAATGAGCACCCTCAACTCACTTCAGGGTGTATGGCGCTCGGACATGAGTTCCAAGATGTGGATATTCCACGTCATCAACATTTTCAGCGCCTTCTTTTTCACCTTCATATTCTCGAAAGGGTTTGAGAAGAAAGGGATCATGGAAGGCGTCCGATACGGATTCTACATTGGAGTATGGATGAGCGTGGGAATGGCTTACGGGACTTATGCCATGATCGCGATTCCTTACTCGCTGGCACTTCAATGGTTTATTTACGGGGTGATCGAATACATTATTCTAGGCGTGGTGCTCGCGCTCATATTCAAAGAAAAGTCAAAAGAAGTCGCCTCATAGTTTGAACATCAAGTGGGATGGGAGGTTTCTTCTCATCCCACAATCAATCCTCTGCTTTCCGGTGCAACGATTCCAGATATTTTTCCGCATCCATGGCTGCCATGCAGCCTGTTCCTGCTGCAGTAACTGCCTGACGATATTTCTTATCGGCGACATCGCCGGCGGCGAAAACGCCCGGCACACTCGTCTCCGTTGAGCCGTTCTTCGTTACGATGTAACCGACTTTGTCAGTCTCAATTTGACTCTTGAAAATCGCAGTGTTCGGCTGGTGACCGATCGCAACGAATACGCCATCGCATTTCATTTCACTCTTTTCGCCGGTCAGGACATTCTTCAACATCACTCCACGCACACGCCTGTTCTCCACACCGAGGACCTCATCTACAATCGAATCCCAGATAAATTTTATCTTCGAATTACTGAACGCTCGCTCTTGCATTATCTTCGATGCACGAAGTGAATCGCGCCTGTGCACCACAGTCACTTTGCTTGCAAACTTCGTGAGGAAAGTGGCTTCCTCCATCGCGGTATCGCCGCCGCCGACGACGATTACTTCCCGACCCTTGAAGAAGAATCCGTCACAAGTTGCGCAGGCGGAAACTCCATAACCCATCAAAGCTTTTTCGGACCCGATGCCGAGAAGTTTTGCCGAAGCGCCTGTAGAAATTATGACAGAATCCGCGGTCAAAGTATCGTCCTCGGCCTTGACCACAAACGGCCGCTTCGAAAAATCAACCTCGGACACGTCTTTGAACTGCGCCTCGGCTCCGAACTTCAACGCCTGTTTTTTCATGACATCCATCAATTCGGGTCCCATGATGCCGTCAGAAAATCCCGGATAGTTCTCAACCTCAGTTGTAATTGTCAGCTGCCCTCCAGGCTGGCTTCCTTCAAAGATAATCGGATTAAGGTTCGCGCGTGCAGTATAAATTGCCGCCGTCAACCCGGCAGGACCGGAGCCGATTATGATGACTTTTCTATGACTCATGCTTTCACCTTATTTCTTAAACTGATAATCTTATTTAATCCACCATCCAGGAAATCTTCGATGAAATAGTCTGCAGATTTGAGAACGTCTCTTGAAGTGGTTGTCAACAGCGCAACACAGGTTGTCCCGGCTGCTTTTGCCGCAGTTACGCCTGCGAGCGAATCTTCGAAGACCAAGCAGTTGTTCGGAGCCAAATTCAAACGCGATGCGGCCGTAAGAAATACTTCCGGGTCAGGTTTTCCCTCCGAAACATCGTCACCGCAAACTTCCGCATCAAAAATCCCGCGGATCGAAAACGCATCGAGAAACGCATCGACGTTCTGTCTCGGAGCAGAGGTAGCAAGTGCGACCTTCTCACCGGATTCTTTCAGTGACCTTACGAACTCCAAAGCTCCTCTGACCGGCACACCGACCTCCCCGACTACTTTTACAAAATTCGAATCGACTTCGTCGGACAACCTTTTCACTTCTTCGGCAGAAAACTTTCCTTTACCGAAAATCATCTCGAAAGTATCGGTTCCACGTTTTCCAAAGTAATTTTTCCGGAATGTTTCATAATCAAAATCCTCATCGAACCTATTCAGCACTTTTCTCCACCCCGAATAGTGAATTCTCGAGCTGTCAACCAGCACACCATCCAAATCGAAAATGAATCCTCTATATTTGTTTTTCAATTATTTTCCTTTTCAATGTTTACGCTTTACTAATTTCTGACTCTATTGTTCAGCTATAATACGGTTATTTCCTTTCGGAATTCAAAATTGCTTTCGCATTTCGTTGAAAACCCTCATGCTTCGCACGTTTGACGGGGCTTTGATGAAATCTTTCAGCGAACTCTTCTCCTGACATTAGATGAACTTCCCCGGCTTTCAGATTCAAATTTTCTGAGCGCGGGAAAAATCCGGGCTCGTCTGTAGATACTTGAAATTTCTTGTTCCACGGGCAAACATCCTGGCAAATATCGCAGCCGAACACCCAATTACTCAGTTTTGACGAAAGGTCATCAGGTATTTTTTCATCCTTGTTCTCGATGGTCAAAAACGAGATGCACTTGTTCGCGTCAAGGACGTAAGGTTCGACGATCGCTTCCGTCGGACACGCGTCGATACACTCGCGGCAGCTGCCGCAGTGATCGACTTCAGGTTCGTTGTAATCGCAGATTATATCTGTGATAACCTCCGAGAGAAAAATCCATGACCCGATCTCTCGATTGATGACATTTGTATGTTTCCCGATCCATCCCAATCCGGCGCGCTGGGCCCAGACTTTATCCATCAGAGGACCGGTATCGCAATAATACAAGAACTTGCCCGCGGGAAATTGCTTCTGCAGTTTACCAACATACTTGCTCAGCATTTTGCCGACGACAAGATGATAGTCATCTCCCCATGCATATCTCGAAATGTTTAGAAAATCCGCATCATGGTTGACCGGCACATAATAATTTTTCCCGAGCGATATGACCGTTCGAGCGCCATCGAGGATTTTCCCGGGATTTATTCTCTTCTCAAAATTTTTCTCCATCCAATCCATCGTCCCATGATAGCCGCGATTCAGCCACTCCCTCAGATGCAACGATTCTTCCGTCAGGTATTCTGCACCGGTAATTCCAACTAAATCGAATCCCTCTTCCCTCGCGGATTCTCTCATGAAACTGGCAGTGTTGATTTTCTCTCCGACCATCCACATTTCTCGTCTTCCCAGCTTTATATTCGGCCGACGATCACCAAGGAAAATCGCCCGGCACTTTTCTGACAAAGACGCAGCCGCTTTCAATCTTTACGCCGAGCATTTTCAATTTGCCACTCTTTCCGCTCGTTATCATATTTGCGGTGTGCGAGATGTCCCGTTCGGAAATGTTTATATCTTGGAATCCCGCTTCGTTGTGACTGTAAGACGGCACGTCAACACTTTTTCCTGTCCTGAGGTCATACGTCCACCCATGCATCGGACAAGTGAGATTTTCTCCAGCGATTTGTCCGCCGGACTTGTCGACGAGTGGTGTATGTTGATGAGGACAGACATTTATGAATGCTGAAATATGTCCGTCCAATTTTACCAGTGCGATCTCATCATCACCCAGTTTTCGCACGATGCCCTTGCTTTCAATCAATTCCGACAATGCTGCGACTTTTATGAATTTATCCATCTTAGCGATTAAAGGTTAACAATCGGCGAAGTGCTCGATGTTTAATATTATAGAATTCGTTTGCCACAATAATCCATTGCCGCTAATCCGTACCTTCGCTCAGACCGACAGGGTTTCCCGCCCTGAATCCCTTTTCTGTTTTTTCGACGGTTGAAGCGGCACACTTCGGATCATGCTCAAAGAAGACTACCCAGTTTTGTTCGACAGCGCGAGCAAGAATACTCTTCTTCTCTTCAAGCGTTATCAGCGGGAAGTTATCATAGCCCATAATGAACGGAAGAGGAACGTGCGAGGATGTCGGAATCATGTCGCCGGGATGGTAAAGAGTTTTTTTCCCATCCGTGACCAGAACCGTCTGCTGCGCGACCGTATGGCCGTCGGAAAGTCGTATGAATATCCCCGGAAATAATTCTGTCTCTCCGTCGAGCAGTTTCAATCTGCCCTGACGATAAAGCGGCAGATATTTCTCTTTGACAAAACTCGCTTGATCTTTTTCGGAAGGCTTCGTCGCCCATTCATAATGCTTCTTCTGAACATAATAATTTGCGTTTGGGAATGTTGGCTTAATTGATCCGTCGTTATCCGTAAAAGTTGCGCCGCCGACGTGGTCGAAATGAAGATGGGTCAAGATAACATCCGTGATATCCTCCGCCGTTAGGTTAATTTTCCTCAATGAAGTTTGAAGAGCACTTTTCGAGTGATCGACACCGTATATATCGATAAACTTATCGTTCCATCCTTCCCCGATTCCAGTGTCAACCATGATCCGCTGCTTGTCGTTCATTATGAGCAGGACCCTCAGAGCAAGGTCGATTCGATTTCTGTCGTCGGCAGGATTTGTTTTGCTCCAGAGAGGTTTCGGGACGACCCCAAACATCGCGCCGCCATCGAGATAAAAATGCCCGGTCTCAAGGGCTAACAATGTATTGCTACCTATACGCATCTATAATATCGTGTTTAGAGTAATCCTCGGAATCTATCGACATGTCATATTTATCCTCAACATCTAAAGCGGGCTGAAAAGTTTTCACTTTGGAGACAACTGAGTCTAAACAAAAAAGGTCGGGCGTGCACCCGACCTTTCAGCCTAAACCTGCGGTTACATCTTACTTGCGGTATTTAGAATTAGCCCCAACAAGCTCGAGACCTGCAAGTTCCGGATTCAATTTCACCGCACGGGCAAAAAGTTCTTCTTCCGATTCAACATGATTCGGGTCAGGGACGCAGCAATCGACAGGGCAAACTGCCGCGCATTGCTCCTGTTCATGGTGCCCAACGCATTCGGTGCATTTTTCCGGAACGATGTAATAAAAATCATTCGAGACCGGTGGTTTTTTTTCGCCGAAGAGTTCCCACTCGACGCCGCCCGCATAAATCGCTGTGTTAGGGCATTCCGGCTCACACGCGCCGCAGTTAATGCACTCTTCAGTGATCATCGTAGCCATTAAATTTCTCCTTTTTTATTTTACCAGTACCGCCAGAAACATCCCGGGGAAGGCTTACAATACCGGTACTTGAATCAATAATCCAATTTCACTGCCAATTTTGAGCCGGCCACATTCTCCGAACTCGGCTCCCGAATATTATATTCGGATGAAAAAATTTCTTATTTAAAACAATTTCTTTTTCCTTAATAATATATTCTATCCCAGAAAATATTTCAACCCAAATAAAGATGCCTGCTGTGGTCTGCTAGCCCGTTACCGAAATAAGCGGTCATTGTTGCGAATGTTCTATTATGATCTGCGATCAACCTAAAGATTATTTCCTCTTATATATCCTATGTATTTCATTATGTTCTCTCGAAACATGAAGTACAGCCCGGAGAATAATCCCGACAATAATAAAATGGTAACAAGCAATGAGAGCCTCCTGGGACCGGCTTTCACAATTGGATTTTTGGCGTAATCTGTTATGTTGACGACGGGAGTATCCTTGATCTGGTCAATCTTTGCAAGCTCATGCTGTTTGCTAAGCTCGAGGAAAACTGCGTCTAATATCTCCACGTTCCTCGTCAGCCGGCTCTGCTCCAGCAATAGTTCGGGCGATTGCATCACCAATCTGTTTTGTTCCCTGAAATTTGTCAGCCTGTTCTCTGCATCGGTAAGAGAATCCTTAACTTGAGTCATACGTCGCTCGATGTATTCCATCTGGTCGGTTGCAAATGATTTTCTCTTTGTCCTGATATAAGAATCGAGCGAGTTGACGATATTGTTTACGACATCAGAAGAGAGATTTGCTTCCGGCATCCTGACAGATACTGCGAGAATATTAGTCATCCTATCAAGGTCTGTTGTGATTCGCGTTTCAACGAGAGATCTGAACTCCGTTAAAAACATTTCTCTCTCCTGCAAATCTTTCGGCAAATTGTCGTGGGCTCTTACCTTGAAGTACTGGATCAAGTTTACCGAGTCGGGATATTTTTCCGTCTTATATCTTGCGTAGATGACAGGATAAAGCACGGCCTCACTCGTCAAAAGATTTTGATAAACGCCGGTCGGAGTTCCTTGCCCTACACTGACGCCGGCCAGAGAAGCCAGACTGCTAAGCTGACTTAATGTCGTTTCCTTGCTGCCATAATCCGGGAGTATGGTAATGGAGCTGACGTAATAAGGTTGAACGAAGAAAAGCAAAGCAAATAAACCAAGGACGAGCACGCTGACGTTGAAATAGAGATACTTCTTCCTGTACATCCATAATGCCAGGAAGTGCGGACGAAGCCGCTTGACGGTCTTCTTGAATCCTTCTTCGAATGAAATTTCTACCTCCTCTTCCGTTTCGATTGAATCGTTATTTAATTCTTTATCACTCATGATTATTCAAAGTTATTTTAAACGTTTGGAAAAATATGGCGGCAAAAAGACACCAGAGCAATCATACGGTGAGCGGCGTCATCGTAGTTCGTTCTGCCGCGTTTTCACAGTTTGCTTACTGTGAATATCAGCACTGCCGTCGAGCTTACGACGGTGATTACATCCCTTATCAACGGCCAAATGTCCGAAGATGGCTGCTTAATATAAGACGGGATATATATCGTGGAGCCGGAGAGTATTTCCGGATCGGGGATCAAGAAAAATCCGGATTGTTCCCACTTTTTCCCATTGGGAAGAATGACAACTTCATCACCTTGAGCAGAGGTCGTTGTGTAACCGCCGGCTTGCTTGACGTAATAACCCAAACCCGCGCCGGCTTTGTACGGCACAGTAGATGGAAGTCCGACATCGCCCACCACGCTGACGGTGCCCGGGTCTCTCGGAACTACCAAGGTGTCGCCAGGCTTCAATTCCAAATTGTAAATTGACAACGAATCTTTTCTTATGTCGCTCCATGAAATTGGAATTCTATTCCCGAACTCCGCATTGAACTGAGTTCTATCGATCAAGGGCTGCCCTTGGTAAATCCTCACCATGGCGGTGTCTGAAATCCTCATGGGACGCAATGACGTCAGGAGTGGATTACTCCTCAATACATATATCCCATCCGTATAGGCGCTGTTTCTATATCCACCGGCTCGCCTTACAAACTCACTTAGCTTTTCTCCTCGATGTAGAATCGTATATGACCCCGGGAAGACTACTTCACCGGTGATATCAACAACTTTTTCATATTCTCGCGCCGTATCAGGCTTCACTAACACTCGATCGTAATCTTGAAGTTTAAAATCGCTGCTATCGTTCACATTCCAGTAATCATTCGGCATGTTGACTGTGAATCTAGATGCGTAAACATTTGAACTTAAAGTGTCGAGCCTCGTAACCTCTACGTTTTCAGTGGTTGCTGAATCGTCAAGTCCTCCGGCAATAATAATCAGGTCGGTCAAAGTCATATCCTGATATCTATCATATTTCCCAGGCTTCTTTACATTTCCAAAGATTTCTACTTTTCTCGTAGGGAAAAAGGCAGTGTCTCTAAAAATGTAAAGTGAATCTCGATTCACAAGTTCAATATTATTGTCAGGATCGCCCTGCATTGCCTTGCCAAGGTTCATTGACAACATAACTTTCTTCTCATTTGAAAGCGTTCTGATTAGCAGCGCCTTGTTCAGAAAAGCATCCGGGAAAACGCTATCGGCTTTCATCAAGAGATCGCTGACCCTCATACCATGACCTAATAGTTCATAAACGCCGGGCTGCCTTACATCTCCTCCAACACTGACCCTGTTTTCAGGGACATTGTTGATCGACGGTATCGTAACTACATCGCCGTCGTCGAGTTCAAAGCGACTTTCCATGAGGCCGCCAACACTATCAAAATTCACGTCCATACTCAGTAAATTATTTCGATACTGCCGGCGCTCATCGAATGGAATTATCCTCTCAATATGCACCCGCTGGAAATATGAATCAAAAGTGAGTCCGGCTGCAAATCTCAATAGATCACCGAGATTTTCACCCTTCTTCATCTCGTAAATCGCAGGCCTGAACACGCTCCCTGTCATGGCTGCACGCTTTCCTACCGGTGGAACAAATACTATATCTCCGTCGTTCAATCTCACGTCTTCAGATTGATCGCCTTTCACCAAATAATTATACATATCTATGCTGGATATGATTTTCCCACCACGAACAACCTCCACATTTCTCAAACTTCCGTTTATGTTCGGTCCGCCGGAATAGTAAAGCGCAGTGAATGCGGATGAAAGAGCCGGAAAAGTATAGCCTCCCGGTTTGGCAACCTCGCCTATGACATAGACTTTTACACTCCTCAATTGTCCGGTTGAAACATTCATGTGAGTACTGGTGCTCCCCTTGGCATTTGTTCGCAAAGAGGAATAAACCTTCGATAACCTGTCATAGAGTCTGTCGCGCAATTGATTCATCGTCAGTCCGTTCACTTCCACAAGACCGACGTTAGGTATATAAATGTCACCGTTCTTCGAGACGACGATATCCTGCACAAGCTGGGTCTCACCCCATAATGATATTATCACCTCATCCCCTGGACCGATGATATAATCCGTTGGAGTGGGGACATTCATAGCAGGTTGGAAAGTGGTCGGTGAATAGGTAAATACATTATAACCGAAAGCATTAAGAGTGTCTGCGCCCGATCTACCTCTGAAAGCCGGAACAAAATAATACTGTTTTGAGAACGGATAGGATGGAACAGACAAAGACTCCGCTTGAGCGGTCGCAGATTTGCCGGGAGTTGCCTCCAACTGAGCTTGCTCAACCTGTTTTATCTGAGCCGTATCTACGCTATAGCCCATCTGCGCGGCTCGCTGTTGAATTTGCTGAGGCGTGAGGCCGCCCGGGAAAGTGATCTGCGCCGAAGCAACCATCGGTAGCGCAAAAAATAGAAAATGGATCGACTTGCTCATGTTATCCCTAATTTATGTAGTACAGAACTTTGAGGTAAAATAAGCCACATGTTATCAATAGCATATGGAAAAAGACGACAGTTTTAAATACCTATGTTGCATCATGGATTGGATAGTAAGGCTTGACAGTGAAATCAGCATGCCTTGGGATCTCCCACTATTGTCCGCCATATAGTTTTAAGCATAATCCAAACGTCGAGCCAGAATGACCAGTTTTCAATATACCAAAGGTCATATTCAACGCGCTCAAGAATCTTTTTTTTGTTTTCCTCTCGATTGGGTGAATCTCCTCTGAGACCATTTACCTGAGCCCAACCTGTAATGCCTGGTTTCACCAAATTTCTTAGCCTGATATGTTCAACATACTGAATATACTCGTTATGGAAACACACCGGATGTGCTCTTGGGCCTACGATTGACATGCTACCGGAAAACACGTTAATAAACTGGGGCATTTCATCGAGGTTTGTTTTTCTAAGAATTCGTCCGAGCCTGGTGACTCTTCCGTCACTTTGAGAAGTCGGAGTAAAATTTGCATGATTTGAATTGATCTCATGCATGGATCGGAACTTGAAGCACTTGAATATTTTACCACCTCGACCGATTCTTGCTTGCGCGAAAAAAACCGATCCCGGAGAAAATATTTTCTGCAATGCATAGATCAGAGGTATCAACCATATCAAGACGAACAGTATAACGAACGAAGATACTATTAAGTCAAATAGCCTCTTGACTATGCGCAGATGGACTTGATCAAGCGGAACGGTACCAACACCGATTACGGGAAACCCTCCAATCATTGAGGATTCATAATACCTAAGGGGAGATTGTTTTATAAAATTTGGAATAATCCTTACTCTTTTTCCAAATGTAGCCCCGGCTTGGATACACTCGATTATCTTCTGGTGAGCTGAAGCGGGAAGCGCCACGACAATGTCGTCGATCTTTTTCTGTCTGAGGATTGAGCCCAGCTCAGACAAGGGCCCCAAGTATCTGCCATTAAGTTGATCTTTTCTGTTGTCGTCTACGAAACCCACCACATTATATCCGAGGAATGGGTTCTCATGAACATTGTCTGCAAAACCTCTCCCTATATGACCGGCTCCTATGATGAGGAGATTCCGCATATTTTTCCCGTGCTTCCTAATACGCTTGAGTATTCCTCTGATGGCAATTTTTTCCGTCGATAGCATTATAACAATTACCACTCCGTATGATAACACAAAGGCCCTTGACAGCAAGGTCTCCTTTGAAAAAAAGAGCAGAAAGACAAGGGCAATCACCTGCGCGAAACAGTTTTTCAATACTGTCAGGATTTCCACAGCCAGTGATCTTGATCGAAAGTCATCATAGACATGAGCAGGTCCCGCCGTTATGACCCATATAGCAAGGAGGCCAACACAAAAGTTTGTCAAATGCTCAAACGCGAGTTCGGCATGACTAAAACATATTGCGCCGAAAACTGCGATCGTAAAGGCGATTACCAAAACCAATAAATCAATGATAACCCTTAACAAATAAACCGATCTAAGAGATGGATGCATTACAACTTTCTAATGACGAAAATAAAATCACATGTATAGGAAGGATCAGTGAATTCTTGCTTGACTATCTAGAACCAGACGCCAGTCCCGCTACTTGTGGAATAAGAAATAACATCTTGCAAGTGATCGGCACTCCGAGATTACTTTACAGTTGCCTTTGCCTGCTCAACCTGCTTTTTGATCCACGGATATGTTTTTTCTAATCCAGACCTCAGACTTTGCTTAGGTTTCCAATGAAGCTTTTCGTAAATCAATCGATTGTCGGAATTTCTCCCTCTAACTCCAAGGGGACCAGAAACATGTCTAATCGAGAGCTTCTTGCTGGCAATATCCATTACCATTTCAGCAAGCTGGTCGACAGAAACCATCTCTTCAGAGCCAATATTTACCGGGCCTGGAAATTCCGCATCCATTAAGCGGCGGAGTGCATCTAGGCATTCATCAATGTAAAGAAATGACCTGGTTTGCTTTCCATCCCCCCATATCTCAATTTCGCTCCCGTCCTCGGTCTCCGCTACCTTTCTACACATGGCCGCTGGAGCTTTTTCTCGACCGCCGTTCCATGTCCCTTCTGGTCCAAATATGTTGTGGAATCTGGCTATACGAACATTCAACCCATAGTTTCTGTGAAACGCCAAATAAACATGTTCACTGAATAGTTTTTCCCAGCCATATTCACTATCCGGGGCAGCAGGATATGCAGAATCTTCAGAACACTTCGGATTGTCCGGATTCTCCTGATTATATGCCGGATAAATGCATGCAGAAGAAGAGTAAAATATTTTCTTTACTCTTGCATCCACTGCTGCGTGTGCAATATTGAGATTTATGATCGCCGAATTGTGAATGATGTCCGCGTCATTCTCGCCCGTGAAGACAAATCCGGCTCCACCCATGTCTGCCGCAAGTTGGAAGACTTCATCGAAAGGTCGGTCTATAACATTCTCGCAAACGACCGGATCCCTCAAGTCACCAATGATAAAGTCATTCGCATCACTCTTTCTGAACTCAGGAAACTTCAGATCCACACCTCTGACCCAAAGACCCTCTTCTTTCAATCTCCGAACCAAATGACCACCTATGAATCCTCCAGCACCGCAGACAAGTGCCTCTTTTCTTTCAGGCATGTTTTACTCCCTAGCTTTCCTACTATTTATTTTTCACCAAATCCGGTGTCCTCGAAGCCCAAACGAACTGCAACAAAGAAAAAACATCTTGGATCTTTACTGAAAACCTTTTGACGAACAACCGCCTCTCTTATAGTCATATACGTACAGATTCTTCCCGAGGAAAGACACCCTCACATTCCCAAAGGAGCATCACTGCGACGGTACGGGTGGACTTCGTAGATCAGAAATGCGATACAATAAACTAGATTACCTCAAAATAGTTAGCCGCATCCTTAAGGGCATCTGTGAGATGATATTGAGGTTCCCAACCAAATATTGAATGAATCTTTCGAATATCGGCCAGAAGGTGTGGCCTTTCAATCTTTCTAACGAGCGTTTCGGTAGTCTCGAATCTTACTTCCTTAGAAACAATTTGGGATAAAATGTCAATTACCTGCCTGACGCTATAACCTTCACCGCTCCCTATGTTTAGTACATCAAACCTGTTTTCTGAATTCAGCGTACTATCCACAATCGCTCGAGCTACATCCTTCACGTGTACATAGTCCCGGACAGGGTCCAGCGCTCCCACCTCGATGCAGCAACTGTGTTTCATTCTGTTCAACAAGTCAGGTATGAGATGTTCATTCGTTTCAAATCCTCCAACTACGTTGAATATCCGCCCGACGACGCACCTAGCTCCTGTAGCATTTGATAGGAGCTTCACTTGATATTCATTCGCCAATTTTGACACACCGTATATTTCGATTGGTTCCGCAATATCATCTTCTGTATGTCTATGATTGCTGGGTTTATATACCGCACCGCTCGATGCATGAAAAATGCGGGCGACGTTAAACTTCTTGCACCTCTCGATAATAGATTGAGTCCCCTTTATGTTCACATCACACACACCAACCGGATTGGAAATGCAGTATGGTATCGAATGAATCGCCGCAAGGTGTATGACCATCGAAAATCTTTTCGCTTTAAACAGATCATCAAGATTGGGGGAATTGATGTCCAACGGGAAGAAATCGACTGCCGTCTTAAATTCTTGCATGAACTCCTTTTTTCCCTTGAACAAGTTGTCAACGATAGAAACATCCTTTATCCCTCGACCGTGCAATTCTTGGATCACATGCATTCCGATGAAGCCGATTCCACCTGTCACCAGTACTACTTCGCTACTCATATACTTCCTTTTCTAGAATTTCTGATCCTTGAGAATGAGAAAACCGCGCGGAGGAAATATCAGGCGTCACCAAAGCTACCTATCCTCGAAATGAATCCCAAAAAGTCATTCGCGACTCGATCCCAGCTAAACTTTTCCTTAGCTACTGCTATGCAATTCTCTGATACTGCCATCCACTCTTTGTTATCCAAACTAATATGTTCCAGGATCGTTCTACTTATGTCCTGAGGGCTATGCGAACAAACCCACCCGATTCCATACTCACTTACCACGTCGGCCCCACCGTTCCCCAGATCATTGGTGGTAATGGTGGGCGTTCCAGTCGCGGAAGCTTCCGCGATGACTCGCGGGAATCCCTCTCTTCTGGACGGGAGTATTAACACCATTGCTTCAGACAGTAGGACGGCTTTGTCTCTATCGGAAACGCTCCCATGAAAAACGACGCCTTTTTCCAAAAGATACTTGTTTTTCAAACCATCGTATAGTTCGCCGTGTCCCACGAGATGTAAATTATATCCACGGTCGAAAAGACCACCATATCTGAATGCCTCAAGGACAATCTCCGGATCCTTGTGTTGAGTGAACCTGCTCATGAAGAGAAGCATGCCCCGGCTTTTGTTGCGGACAGCAGAATTTAAGCCACAAAAATCTACTCCGCTTAGAATTGGCATGACTCCTTTGGGATCAATCGAATAGTGGTCGACAAGTTGTTCGCAAATATCTTTGCTGACACCGATGTGAAAAAGCCCTTTTCTTGCCAAGAGTTTGTAAACAATATTCCAAAGAAATGATCGCCGGATTTCGCACCAATCGACTACTGACACAGTGTTCAGAAAGAAAGGGATTAACAAAGGCGGCAATAGAGGCCAAATGTTGAAAAGAACGATGTCATATCCTGAGAGTTCCCGCCTTTTCCGGAATATCGAAAATGTAAAGCGAATGATGTCTATTGGATTTCGCCTCCCCCAGATGGAGTTCTTGTAACGCAAGGCGTTTGTTATCCTATATACATTGACGAGGCCAAACCGTTCCTCAGGTTCGGTTTGAGGATATACTCTCATAGTGAATATGTCTACACTGCTTCCGTACTCGGAAAGTTTCTCGGCGAGCTCCAAATACCTGACTTCCTGCCCACCATAGAAAGGAAGAAAATCTTCCGTGACGATGGCGATTTTTAATTTTCTATTTTTGTCTTTTGCTCTATTGATAATCATTCCATGAGCAAGATTTTCATGAATGTCTACTCGAGAATCGTCTCGTCCGGTTCATCTTTTGGATGCACCATCCTCGATAATCTGAGACATCAAATCGGCAATTTTTTTCGCGGTCGATTCGTAGTTGTACGTCCTGACACAACTTGCACCGTGTTCGACAAGCGCGCTTCTCAGTGATGTATCATGGACGACTAACCTCATCTTTTCTGAAATATCATCAATGTCCAAAGGATCCATGTACAAGACGGAATCCTTACAGATTTCTTTCACGCTTTCGATTCTCGAAGCAAGGACCGGAATACCGCAAGCCATCGCTTCTAGCGGTGGGATGCCAAACCCCTCATATACTGAAGGAAAAACGAGCGCATCACTTTGAACAAAATATTGCCTTAACAACGAATCAGGGACATGACCCGTGAATATTATCCTTTCTGGTCCCCTGTCTATGATTTCTTGCACGGTTGGATCTCCTGTTATGAAACCGTCCTTCTGACCTACTATTACGAGGAGATGGGGTACGTCGCCTTCTATTTTCTTAAACGCCTTGATAAGTCTGCCAAGATTTTTATGAGGCTTCACATTGCCAACACATAGAAAGTAAGGACGTGAAAATAGACTATGCTCGCGGGGAATATCAAAAAAATCAGGTGAGACACCCGGATAAATCACCTCAATCTCCGCATCCCCGACCAAACGGGCAAACTCGCTAGCTGTGAAGTTAGAGCTGCATATGATCCTAGCCGCTTTTCTTCTAATAGTATTGAAGAAATACCTGGCATAAATTCTCTTATGAACGCCATTCACATAATGGGAATTCGCCAAATGGAAAACATCATGGACGGTGACCAATAATTTTCCTCGATAGAATAAGGGAATATTATAGTGAGGCGACCAAAAGAGTGCTGCATTTCGAGGCGCCTTCCCCACCAAAGCCAACTGTTCGCTAACTGAGTAAATCGGGGCCCGACTGTTAATAACGACTACGTTTTCCTCTCGCGACCACTCAAACGCATCCAGATCAATCTTGTTCCCAATGAGGCAAAACATATGCGTTGGGCGGAGTTTGATTAGAACAGGCACTATGTTGCGTATATAAGTACCGATTCCAGATTGCCTGAGCATCCTGACATCTATAACTATGGGGTCGTTCACGATATTCTTAGTGTGGTGGTTTTGTCATAATTGATGTCGAGATCCACGACGCGATTGAAAATCCATCGACTATTTCCCCTGGCAGAACCCCATCAATCGGCCAGTCGCAATCGAAATATAAATTGCTGATTTTCTAATACGAAACTTGAAAAGATTCAAAACAGACCCTCCCAATGACCTGACCAAGAACCTCCCAAGAAATCTGAATGGATAGTCATTCTTTCTCATAACATAGCCCATTCCGTATCCATAGACGAAACCTTTCTTCGGGCTCACTGATGCCCCTGAAAAGTTGTCTTCATGATGAACAAATATTTTTGGATCGTACAGTATTTTGGCACCCACATTAAGGCTTCTCAGCACAAAATCAGTCTCTTCTCCTGATCTGATCTTGCCTCCTGAACCTACCCCTATGGATTCATCGAATGGCCCTGTCTTCCTTATCAAGTTCGCGGATAAGAAAATACCGACAGAAATAGTGGTGTTCCAAACGTTAAGATAATTCACAAAACACCTTTTATTAAACCACCTAACGCAGCTTGGCCCGCCGTTCCAGTCCAAAGTACGAACAGATACTCCATCCAATGCAGGACATCCCTCCATGCCGTTCTCAAATCTTCCTTTTACTTCGAGTAATGTGTCCCGAGCGTACCAACAATCATCGTCTGGAAATGCTATGACAATACCCGAAGCCAACCGGAGTCCTATATTTCGAGCATGGGAAAGACTGCATTTCTGCGCACGTAGATAAGAGACCTCGAAGCGAGAGGAATAGAGAGCCGCTAGTTCTTCTATACGGTCGTTGTCACTCTGATCAACTACAACGAGCTGAAGAACCTTGTACGATTGCTCTGCGAGGCTTTTCATCAACCTGTTGAATTCTTTTGGCCTTCCCTGAGTTGTCACAATCAAAGAGAATTTCATAAAACCAGATTATATGACTCCCGTTAAGTCAGAACTATAAACGTCAGGCGATGCTTCTATAGAAATTTGCATACTTCTCTGCCATGATTTCGGATGAATAGCGCGTTTTCACGTCTACAAAAGCGGTTTCTATGATGGGCCGCATCTGCGCCATGTTGTCCATTGTAAATTGAATTCTCTCGGCAAGGATTTTAGGGGACTCCGGGTCAACGACAAATCCGTTTATTCCGTCTCGGATGATTTCTTTCACGCCGCCAACATTCGATGCGATCACAGGTACGCCGCTCGCCATAAATTCCAGAACAGCGTTCGGAAAACCTTCTCCAATTTGCTTGTATGAGCAAAGCACTCCCAGATCCATGTTTGAAATGATCTGCTCAACATCGGTTTGCCTCCCCAGAAAAATAACTTTTCCCGACAAGTTTTCGGATCTAACATAGCTCTCGTACTCAGGTCTGAATTTCCCGTCACCCACCAGATATAGTCTGACATTTCGATCAGCAATGATCTTGAATGCCTTCAGAAGGGTCCAATGATCCTTATAACTTGAGAAGTTCGCGACGGAACATATGCTGAACTCTCTTGGTGAGTCTGAGTTCGCGCGAGAAAACCTGCCTACATCTATTCCATTGTGGATGACAACATGTCTATCATCCGCTTTGAATCCATAATGTTCTAAGCCAGCGTGACTATTTGCAACAACGTAGGGTGCCAACTTTAACAGCTTCTTCTTTGCATACTGCTGCCAATCCCTGGTACCAATCGTGTCGCGAATCGAACCGTTGATCCAAACAAAATCCCTGAAATAGCTGAGCAGGTAAACGTAGATGCTATCCATCACCAAAAAGGAATGCACAATCTGCGGCCGGACAGCATCATATGCCTTCATTAGGTTCCTGAGCACAGAGAGCCGCCAAACGTCATATCTATCAGATATGCGAAAGAGAGGCGAGCACTTTTCTACTTCATCATCATAGTGGCTTTTCCGCGAGAATGACACTATACTCAACTTAAAGTCATTGTGAATGGACAAACCCTTTGCGAGCTCAGTAAGCTGCCTTTCTGCCCCTCCAGGGCCGAGAGACTCCGTGGTCAACAGAATGCTTAGTGTCTTCATGGAGCACTTGTCGCCTGCATAGTGGGGCTGACATTGTCATACACGCTCAAGAGCATTCGGTATGTAAATATCGACAGAGGTATCATGGTTGAATACCTGAATAGAACATTGCTCCAGATGGTAACTGCAAAAACGTCGAACAATATGAGCTTAGTAAAAAACGACTCCTTGTGCCCCATTCTCCGCATCTTCTTAACCAGGAACACAACATTTGCAAATGCATAGATAAGGAATACGAGTCCATAATCAAAGAGTATTTCCAAGACCTCATTCTCGGTGTCAGGCCACTGCAGGAGTTGTCTAATCCTATACAGGCCATCAAACGTTGACCCTACCAATATGCTGAGCAGGTCTCTGGCAAATATAAATCTCCCAAATACAGACCAGGTCTGGAGACGGAGCGTCATGGTATCTGTTTTTGACACGTATTCCGCCGCTGCTCTTGCCAAAGTTACCCCGTACCAATAGAGAAATATCAGAACCGCCGCAAGGACGATTCCCTTCAGGGCCCTCAGTCCGGGCATCACATAGTTTCCAAAAACTGCCAACGTGACGACCACAGCGAGAATGGAAAACCTGGTTGTGTTAAAAAAAGCTGCAAAGATTATTAAGAAAGAACAAATCAAGAAGAATAGTCTCCTCGGCTTGGCTTCAGTTATGCGATAAAGGAAAATGAGTAGATAAAAAGGAAGCTGGGTCCCCCAATGATTGCTTGCACCTAGCATTCCATCGAAACCAATCTGAAATGGCACGTTTACATTCGCAGCGAAGACTTTGAGTTGAAGCCTGTCTTCAACATCCGCTGGACCGTAAATCTGTTGATCCGAACTCTTGAATCTTTTATCCATCCCGTTCCAGTCATATGAGTTGGAAAGATAGTCATGGCTGACTCCGGAAACCGATTGTCGAATCGAAACCCCAAGTTGAATCAGAAATACTACTGCACAGAATATCGTTAACCAGTCAAAGACCCTCTTCCCCGACACCTTGGGCAATTTGGATAACGCAAATAGAGCAAGTGCCGCACTTAGCAGACCATAACTTCTGGCAATGGCGAACATTGTACCCGGACCGCGAACTAGCCTGTCAAACAACAAGATTAGGAGGCCAAGGACCGCCAAAGCAGCAGCTCGTCTCCCGAAAAGAGTCATCAGCTTGCCTGGAGATTTCGGCATTATCACCGTCAGAAAAATGGCGCAGATTCCCAAAAAGATATAGTTGATATAGACAACCTGCAAATCGCTAAATGACAGGAGCAAACTTGAAACCATCGGAAAAACCAATTGGGCCCCAACAAGAATGAATACGCTTTTCTCTCTGTTCATCTTTTCAAAGTAGCCTTGAATATCCCGGACCTGAGGTTCAGTTTGTGAACGAACTTGTTATCAAATGCAAGAGCTTGGCCGGTAATCTTCTCGGATATCTCATCAGACGAATCAATCTCTCAGTACCCGTTTCAACCTTCTCCATAAGTACAAAAAAGAACCACAGTTCTTTAATCCATTTCGTTTCATTCAAGCGTCTCAAGGCTATTCCGCGTCCATTTCGCCGCGCTTCCTGCGCCCCTATGTGTTTTCTTATTAGCTCGACGTTTCTTCTGAACACAGATGTCTCCGTGTAATCCTTCATCGCCCGTCTCCATCCTTCAGCTGCTATTCTTCGTCGTTCAACATCATGACTTAGAAAGTATCTGCATAGCTCAACGCACTCGTCCACACTATCAAATCCTATGACCTCTTTGTCCAGCTCGAACAGAACGCTCAGGTGACTCTTGTTATCACAAATCTGCATCACGCCATTGGCAGGCAAATAAAAAGTCCGGAGATTTATTGGACCGGTGGAGTTATGTATGTTCGGCCCTATCTTCGAGCGTCTTAACATCTGGAGTTCCATTTCGCGGGGAAGGATACCCTTAGCCCATCCCTTTCCATAAAAGTGGCCGTGGGGAAATGCCACCTCAAGTTTCTCCAACCTTTCCCTTCTCCATGGTGCAGTCTTATCAGCCATCAGAAAAATGTCTATATCTCTTTCGCCTTCTAGAATCTCTTCGTACGTCAGACCAGGGTCAAAGATATTATGCATTAAGCCAATAGCGGTCCACTCCGCGTTTTTGACTCCCCAACTCTTGTACGTTTCAACCTCGGCGACATTTCCGACAAGACTCAGATCATAAGCCGCAGCGGCAGGTTTTGACAGGTTACGAGAATTTTCGGGGTCATCGAAACACTGAAACACCGTAAAGACCGAAAGTTGTTCTACGAAGCGAGGATGGAGGTTTATTCCCGAGGCATTGATCAGGACATCTTTGCTTTCCAGCACCTTCTCCAGCCTCTCATACATTCGCAGCAGCTTTCTATCTCCCCGCTTCCACATGCTGTTGAGTTCCCTGAATGAAAGTGCCGCGCTCGGTGGGTCCAATGTCAAACAGAATCCCTCGACGTCAAAACCGGCACTCGAGAGGCGTGCCAGGTACTCTTTGTTCATCGCTTCCACATCCCCGTAAGCGGCCGAAGGATACACCGGGTAACCATAAAGTATCTTAAGATCAGAATTCATGACGTAGCTCGGGCTTTATTCGACCCTGTACACTCCGACCCAAGAATCTCTGACATGAAATATGTAACCGGTCAAGTAACCCTTCCTATAGAGTTTTTCAACTCCCGAGCACACCTCATCGATCCATTTGTAGTTCTTTACCAATCCAAGGCTGAAATCATGCCAAAGAATGAATGAATTCTTATGGGAATTGTCTAACACCTTTCTTGTGTCATTGAAGACAAACTCTTTATCGTGGCAACCATCGACAAAGGCAAAATCAATCTTACCAATTTCGGGTGACCACGTAGCAGTGTTCGCTAGAATCTGGTGAACATTTGTCAGGTTCCGCTTCTTGTATTCGATCCCAATCTTCTCTCTTTCCAGCGCTACTGTCGTCAGCTTTCCCCCTTTCCCGCTGAGAACCTCTTCGGGTGGAATGTTGATGGTGTAGATCTCTGAGCCGGGCGCATTTGCAGCAATTAAAACTGTCCCCATGCCGTTGGCGGTGCCGATTTCAAGTGCAACCCTGGGCTTTAGATTGATCAACACTGTCCCCAGACTTTCAGCATCCCGCAACCTCCTTTCGTTGACATCATCAACCGAGTCGAACTCGCGTATGTCCGGTCGATCCAAGACAGGGTTTTCGGTCCAACCAAATACCTTTTTTAATTCTTGGACGCTGTTTAACTGTATTACTTTCCTTTTAAGAAAGTAGTACTTATCAAGAAAGCCTGAAAAATTCTTCAGATATCTTTTGATCATAGGGTGTGAATTTAGAAGTTGACTATCCGATAAGTCTAAGAGAACCCGTAATGCAAGGTGACGATCAATCTATTGATTGTCAACCTTGACAGTTCTTTTGTTTGTTCACTTATCGTAAACCGATAATTGATAACAATGACAACGACAAAATAGTAGAACACGCTCAGGAAGAGAAAGAGCGCTCCCTCAAATCCCACACGAATCAAAAAATAAATCGGGGCCGACACTGCCACATTGACGAGAGTTATCAACAGGAAGTTCCGTATGACTCTCCAGTAGGCAAGTTCCGGAAACAGTACTCTGAAGAGAAAGAAGTTATACGGAAGCACGCTAATAGGCAAGTAAAGCACCACCGAAAGTGGGTAGCCAAGCGGGCCGATTCTTCCGACTAGATAACAGAGAAGTACGAGGAAAATGACGTTAACAACGATTTGTGAAAAAAAACTAGCTTTAATTTTCTGTCCTGCCATCATCAATCGAGTGGATAATGTATTAAGAGCCACAAACGGGAGCGTAAGGCCAAAATATTTTAGAAATTCTGACGTGATCATAACTGACTTTGGATCGAATGCTCCTCTTTGATAAAGCAGTTTTATTATTTCCGGACTGAATTGGAACAAAATGAAACTAATAGGTATGAAAAAAAACATAAGGAACGAAGCCGCCTCTACAAAAGCATCGTTCAATTTCGAGAATTGTCTCAACGCATAAAGTTCGTTGAACTTTATTGCAGAGACTTGGCTCACTTGAGTTGTGATTAATTGATCGGGGATGTTGGACACTCTTTGGCCGTAATTAAGAGCGGTTACAACACCGGTGTTGAATCCGCTTATGAGGTATAACGGGAGATACGAGCCAAGGGTAGTCGTTATGTTTCCTAACTGGATCAGGATAAGATTCTTCCAGTTCCTCCATCCGATAGAAACCCCTCCTACTTTGAATTCCCATTCCACTTTCGTCTTTAGCAGGGCTAAGAGAACAACGACGTTAACGGAGTACCCGACAAGCAAACCGATGATAATACTGGCTATTGCTAGAACATTGTGGAAGGCGAAAATGAACACCAGAGCGAAGCTGCTGTACGTCATGCTGGCAACCATCGGCATGGTAAAAAACTTATAGGAGGTCAGAATGTCAACCAAGACGGAAGATAGATTCATCAGGAAGAGGAGTGGAATGGCAAGAAGAATTATTTCTGCATTCGACTGCAAAACTCCCTGATCAAACCTGGAGATAAGAAGGAAGGTTTTGATCGGACTCATATAGAGTATAAGAATCACCAGCAGGCTGATCAGCACGTAAAGGAGCAGAAAGAAATTCAAGAAGCGGATGGATTTCCCCTTGTTGTCTTGAATGGAGATTCTCATCGCTTCCGGTATCAGCACTGCTTGGTTGACGCTAACAAAATATGAAGATATAAATCCAATGGCCGACAGGCAGTAGAAAAATACGTCCGTCCCGGCCTGGGCACCAAAATAATAGGCTATCACGATGCTCTGGAAGAACGTTAACGCCTTAGATCCGATGTTAAATAAAGAGGAGAAAACCATTCCTCTCTTATATGATTCGATTCTGAGAATATTCAAAGAGTAGTCACCGAAGATGTTTTTTCTGAAACCACTCCACTGTAAGACTGATTTCGTCTTCAAAGTTGTTTGTAGGCAGGAAATGCAGCTTTCTCCTTAGCTGGTCAATAGACCCACGAGAATGCTTTATGTCGCCAGGCCTCGCTGCAGCGTAAATTGGCGAAATCTTCTTTCCGAGAACCACGTTTATTGTTGCCACAAGATCGTTAAGAGAAATTTCTCTGTCACACGCACAGTTGAAGCAGGAACCAGGTTCAATCTTTGAATCGGCAGCCAACAGATTTACGTTTACTACATTTGAGATGAATGTAAAATCTCTGCTTGTCTTGCCATCACCATAAATCACGGGTTGCTCGTCGTGAAGCATCTTCGTTATGAATCTGGGAATCACCGCCGAGTATTGCGAATCGGGATCCTGTCTCGGACCAAAGACGTTGAAATATCGTAACGCGATCGTCTCGAGTCCATACAATCGTGAGAATACTTCGCAATATTTTTCCCCGGCAAGTTTAGAAACAGCGTAAGGCGACATGGGATTAGAATTTAATCCTTCATGCTTCGGTAATTCTGTTGCATTACCGTAAACAGAAGAAGATGACGCGAATACTATCCTCTTTACTCCGCATTCCTTTGCGGCGTTCAATACATTGAGAGTTCCATCGACGTTCACTTCATTAGAAGTGATAGGATCCGCTATAGATCGCGGCACAGAAGGGAGAGCAGCTTGATGTAGAATCACGTCTACTCCGACCGCCGCTCGACGTACTATGTGATAACTGCAGATGTTGCCTTCTATCAACTCGATGCGTTCCTGTATCTTCTCGATGTTTTGTCTCTTACCGGTCGAAAAATTATCTAAGACTCGAACTTCCTGACCTCTACGTAGTAGCTCTTCCACAATATTGGAGCCGATGAATCCTGCTCCCCCGGTCACAAGATATTTCATAAGCTGATATATTTCCTTCTTTGAGTTTAGTCCCTCTGACAAGTCAAGATAGGGTCACCTGACATTCTCCAACTATAGAAGCTTTGCATCAGTAAAAGGGGTCAAGTGGGTGTGATAATATTCCTATCAATATGATATGGAGAACGTTCTTTTTCCTCGGGTAAAGGAGCTAATTCCCCAGAATATGCTCGTCTGATTGAAGCATTGACTTTAGGCGTTTGGCAAATTTGAAAAATCGATTCTCTCTAAGCTTCTTACCCGTGTAAAACTCCCATAACATAGCAAAATCATCCTTCAGTGCAGTATTGTTAGTCCTTGTCCGCATCCTCGACCAATTCTCCCGCCAATCCGTCCCTGATTTCTCCGGCAGGTCTGTGCCAAATGTCACTCCCTCATGGATTGCAGAATCTGTGGGAGATCGTTCCCCACCTACAATAGCATGCCATACCGCCGCATGCTTCCTCGCATATTCATCCCAAGTGAGATGCTTTACTCCATCAATACGTGATTGTCTCTCATTCCCTAAACGCATGAAAATTTCATGCAAATCCTTCGAGTCAATGAACGGATGCGTTATGCCGGATTCTATGTCAAGATGAAAACCTTGCGGTGTAGCAATGGTTGGAATTCCAGCAGCCAGTGCGTCCAGTATACCCATAGAGCCTTCATCCCATCCCATGTACAAATAATAATCAAAGCGGGTCAATGCGTCGACAACTAACGCTAGATGACTTTCATTGCTTTTAGTATAGTGGCCTTCATTGTAATTAACGGTAGCTCCTGCAGCCTTCAAGATAGGAATTACTCTTTGCCAGTTTGGACCTATTATTTCAAAGTGAAAATTTCCCAGGTGAGTCTTCTTTGCCACTTCTACCAGTATGCTTTCTCTCTTGGCGCCATCAGGCCTTATCTGCGTCGTTATTCCCACCACAATCCTCTTAGGTTTCACCAAACCGTCATGCGCTGGAGAAATGAAGCAAAGTTTGTCACGCGGAGCACCAAGCGCGACTAATTGCTCAACCATCATCCGCGACATGCAGATTCCCATATCTGCCGATTCTAATCGCCGCTTCAAAACGTGCAATTTGGCGCGGCGGTCAACATGAGTAATTCCAAGAGTATTCTTAGACACAAACTTTCCGCCGGTGTCGTAATAAAGCATCCAATGGTTAACGTCAACCGAGGAAGAAGGAAATTGGTCAATCTCAGCTTTGACATTCCATCTCGGCAGATATTCGGCGAGACGCTTTGCGATTTTTTCGAGTATCCACCCTCGATCCTTCAGAACCAAACGGACTTTCATTGCATTCGTGCTTTCCCGTTTTCCAACGGTCGACCAACTTGAATATGCTCGATGAGATGTCCTGACTCTCTTCGTCATGAAAAAGTTATGAAACTTTCACTGCGACGCAAGATGCACTCCAGCTTGACGGACTCGGCGGATCCTGACTTTCCCAGGCAAAATACGCTTTCGACTGCAACCCAACCTTTGAAAGAAAAAAATCCAACTCCGGAATAAAGAAATAACGCATAGGATGAACTTCATTGAGTCGCTCGTAACTATGCGTCGCGTGGTTAAGCGCCAGAACGTCGATTTCTACATCAACGATATTCTGGTCTTCGCGTAGATGGCCGCGGGCCACACGTTGGATAACCAGCCCATCGCTCTCGACCGTTTTGACCCTTGTGGATGGCTTTTCTGTCAAGACCGCAGGTCCGTACCAGAAATCAAAAAGTACCAGCCCACCCCTCCGGACGCTTTGTCCTGCATTTGTCAACATCAGCTCCACATCTTCATTCTTTGTTTGATAGCTGAGAACATGGAACAATGAAAGTACCACATCGTATTTTTTTTCCGAAACAAATGTCGTTGCGTCACCTACCTTGAAGTGACACCGCGATATACTTCGACTTTCTGCTATCGAAATCATTTCTCTCGACCGATCAATTCCATCAACCTCGTAACCTAGCCCTGAGAGATATTCGGCGTGCCGTCCAGTGCCACATCCAATATCAAGAATGGAGCGTCTTGAACCGGCGCCGAATTTTTCGATCAGTGATTGCGCATACCGCGCTTCTGAGACATAATCCTTGTCGCCGTACAGGAGATCATAATATTTTGCGTAGCCAGTGAAATTCATCCGATTGTTCTCCATTATCCGGCATAGCCGGCAATGAGATCACTTATTGTTCTGATATCATCTTCAGCAAGGTTACTTCCTGACGGCAAATAAAATCCGTTTTGTGACAGCCAATCGGTCACGTTATAATCTCCATCAAAATTACAGCCGTACTTCAAGAGTGAAGGCTGGCGATGCATACCAACAAAGAACAATCGCGTCTCGACACCATTCCGGGCCAAATAAGACATTAACTCGTCTCGCGAATGACCGTATTTCGCGGCATCTACAACTATGCCATTCATCCAGTTCACATTTACCACATCAGGTTTGTCCTTTTGCATAGTAATTCCAGGAACGTCGATTAAGTATTTACGATACATCTTCGCGTGCTCCGTTCGCAGCCTTCTGTACTCGTCCGCCTTCTCGAGCTGAGCAAGTCCGATTGCGGCCTGGAGATTGGACATTCTATAGTTAAACCCGATTTCTTCATGAAGGTAATTACGGATTCCGTCCAACGGGAAAAAAAGGTTCTTCAAAAGCATCGCTCGTTTGTAAAAATCGAGATTGTTCGTAACCACCATCCCGCCTTCCCCAGTCGTCAGATTCTTATTGGCGTAAAAACTGAAAGCGGTTATATCCGCGAGAGTTCCTGTCTTCCTGCCCTTGTATTCTGCGCCGACCGATTCTGCGGCATCCTCAATCACGAGAATGCCTTTTGCGCGGGCTATCGCGCCTATGGCATCCATGTCACAGGGATGGCCGAAGATCGAGACCGGCATGATTGCTTTTGTTCTTTTTGTGATCCGGGATTCGATTTTTTCGGGATCAATGTTCCACGTTTCTGCTTCGGCGTCGACAGACACCGGCTTAGCCCCTGTGTAGCACACCGAGAAGGCCGTGGCAATCATCGTGAAATCCGGTATGATCACTTCATCGCCTGCGCATATGCCCGCTGCTCGCAGAGCTACATGTAATGCGCTCGTGCCATTACAGATGCCTACCGCATGTTTAGCTCCGCAATAGCTCGCAAACCCTTCTTCAAATCTCTTGACATATATCCCGGCAGAGGAAATCCATCCGGTTCTCACAGCGTCCATCACATATTCAAGCTCATTTCCGTTCAAAAAAGGCTCGCACACGGGAATCCGCTTTGACATCAACGTTCCTCTCAATTCAAATGATTCGTAAATTCTCGTCGGGGAAATTCTTAAATTTCGTCTTGTCAGCTTCACCCGCATATGGACCCTGTTTCACCTCAAACATCTCAACCTCTTCTAGAGCTTGAAATCCGTGTCCACCAGAAACAAGCATCAGTACGTCTCCTTCGGTAAGAACAGAGCTCTCAAGATAGACTCTGTTTCTTGAATAGAAGTCAACTCTCAAGACGCCCTTTCTTATGAAAATTACCTCCATTGTATCTCGGATCTGTCTGGAAAATGGATTGTGCACGTGAGGTTGAATGATATAACCCTTGGGGTGCTTCATGAACGCCAATTGTTGAGAAGACTCACCTTCGGTGAAGAAATGGATTCCATCCTTAGTAAAGTCCTTCCGTATCATTACCGCGATAACCGTTTCACCTTCGCGGACATAACGGACCAATTTATCTACCATCGACCACTATACTAGAGTCAAGATGGTCTGAACAGCCACCAAACAAGAATAGACAGAGATTCCTGGGCAGCGATACCAACATCAAAAATGATAGCATTCGAATCCCTTCATAGAACATATTTTTTCGCCCTCCCCGGGAGGCGTGAGAGCTAACGCTTTCATGTCGTAATCTACCATGATTTTCACTAGAGCTTCAAGGTTCACTCGCGGCGTCCATCCAAATATATTTTTGACTTTTGTTATGTCCGCTCTCAGATCCTCGACCTCCGTCGGCCTAAAATACCACGGATCAATCTCAAGGATGATGCTACCCGGCTTGAGGATATGATGCCATCTTTCATCAACTGATTCCGCGATACCTTTCTCTTGGACACCGCAACCACTCCAAGAAACAGATATTCCCACATATTTGAATGCATGCTCAATAAATTCTCTCACCGAATGATTTTCAGATGTCCCGACCACATAATCACCCGGCTTTTCAGCCTGGAGCATACGCCACATCATTTCAACATATTCCGGAGCGAACCCCCAATCTCGCTTTGCGTCCAGATTTCCGAGGAAGATTTTTTTCTGTTTCCCCGCCAGGATGTTTGCCACTGCGACACTGATTTTGCGAGTTACGAATGTTTCGCCACGCCTCGGAGATTCATGATTGAACAGAATACCATTACATGCAAATACGCCCTGCCCTTCTCGATAATTCCTAGTCATCCAGTACGCATATACTTTGGCAGCCGCGTACGGACTTCTCGGCTTGAACGGTGTTTCCTCGCTCTGAGGAGGGAGCGAGGATCCAAACATTTCACTGCTCGATGCCTGATAGAACCTTATGTCGTGGCCACTCCTTCTAAGAGTCTCGAGAATGCGGGTTGTGCCTAAAGCAGTGACGTTCCCGGTATACTCTGGAGTATCAAAGCTCACTCTAACGTGGCTTTGAGCGGCCAGGTGGTACACTTCATCGGGTTTAATGTTGTAGATAATGCTTGAAATCTCTTCTGAGTCAGACAAATCACCGAAGTGAAGGAATAATCTCACGTTTGGCTCATGAGGATCGACATAGATGTGATCAATTCGCGAGGTATTAAAGGACGATGCGCGCCTAATTATCCCATGAACTTCGTATCCCTTCGACAGTAGAAGTTCGGCGAGGTACGAGCCATCCTGCCCCGTGATGCCGGTGATAAGAGCTTTCTTCATTTATTGTTGCCGAGTTTTATTTGAATTGCCTTGCATGCGGATGCCATGATAATGCTGACTCTTTCTTTGTCCACTCAAAACCGTGAAGATTTTTTCCACAGCTTCGCTATCTCACTCACAGTCGAGTGACTAACCATCAAGACCGCCACAATGATACACCACGGTCTTTCACCTTTCTGCCTAGAAGAAAAAATATTTAGCAGGGCAGCTCGTGAGAGCCAAGTATTTATCTTGCGTGTGACTAATGCCTTAAATTAACAGCATTTTCTCCTGAAAGAGAATGAATTACATTTCTTTCAGAAGCCTGACCACTACAGTTGCAAGACCCTTTGCGTCCCTGATTCTGCAAGAGGTGTCAGTTTTGTCAACCATGCTCGAGGCATCCCGAAAACCTTTTCTCCTTTGCCTCAAACCATGAATCAGCGTCTGTCTTTTGTCCAAATCTCCTTAAAGCAGCCTCTAGACATCCCTTTTTAAGAAGCCGCCTAAAACCTCCTACCTTTGAACAAAAAGTTAGCTCATGCGCAAAAATTTGTCAAGCACTATATCGCCACAGTCACATAATTAGCTGTTTCGGCATAACAAATGTAGCAAAGTGCTAGACCTTTCGAGCAGACGTGCTTTCTAACACTATATCACTAGATTATCGACTACTCCTTGCCCCTGCGCACACGGCGCGACCACCATCTCTAAAACAAAGAAGCCATCCTGATCCGTTCATGAGACGCATCGCGACGGCCGCTTGTCCAAAGATCCATCCGGGAAATCGTGAATTTGCTTATCGACTGCCAATCCATGCCCAAATTCCTTCCAAGAAGACCTCTCACTCATTCATTCTTGGTGGGAAGAAATCCTCGATCGAAAATATTCAAGAGTTTTCTTCAGACCATCTTTTCTCGCTATCTTTGGCTCCCACTTCAGTATTTCTTTCGCTCTCGTTATATCAGGCTGCCTAACTTTCGGATCGTCTTCTGGCAAAGGCATGAAGGAAATCATACTTCCGGACTTCGTAATCTCGATGATCTCTTCAGCAAACTGCAAGATAGTAATTTCGTCAGGATTGCCAATGTTGATCGGTTCATGGTAGTCTGCTCTCAATAGGCGAACTACACCTTCGACTAAATCATCCACATAACAAAAGCTGCGAGTTTGTGTCCCATCGCCGAATGCAGTGAGGTCTTCTCCTAACAGAGCCTGTTTCATAAAGGCGGGAAGGACTCTTCCATCGTTAAGCCGCATCCTTGGACCGAACGTGTTAAATATCCTGACGATGCGGGTGTCGAGACCATGATACCTGTGATATGCCATTGTCAGTGCCTCGGCGAATCGCTTTGCTTCGTCATACACCCCGCGTATCCCAATCGGATTGACATTCCCCCAGTACTCTTCGCGCTGGGGGTGGATAAGCGGATCCCCGTAGACTTCGCTCGTCGATGCCAAAAGAAAACGAGCTCCTTTCGCCTTAGCGAAACCGAGTGCCTTGTGTGTCCCTAACGAACCAACTTTCAAAGTCTGGATGGGCAGCTTGAGGTAATCTATAGGTGAAGCCGGGCTAGCGAAGTGGAGTACGGCGTCAACTTTTCCTTCAACATAGATAAAATCCGTAACGTTATGCTGGATGAATTTGAATTTCGGATTTCCGATAAGGTGGGCGATGTTGTCGGGACTTCCGGTAAGAAAATTATCCATACAAATCACATTTTCGCCCTCTGTCAGAAACCTGTCACAGAGGTGCGAACCTATGAAGCCGGCGCCACCAGTTATTAGGATAGTTGACACAAGATGATGCTAAATTGTGATTTAAGGTTTTCGATTTTAGGATGCTTATTTTCTTCCAATTCCATAATACTCGAACCCTGCCGCTCTCACCTTGCCAGGATTATATATATTCCTCCCATCAAATATTACAGGGTTCTTCATCAACATCTTCATCTTCTCGAAATCCGGTTCTCGGAATTCCTGCCATTCGGTTATCAATAACAATGCATCGGCATTTTTCAAAGCGGCATATGGGTCTTTGGCATAAGAAACTTTTTTCCCAAAGATTCTCTCTGCATTCTCCATGGCAACCGGATCGAATGCCGACACCGTTGCGCGGCATTTCAACAACTCCTCGATTACGACTACAGAGGAGGCCTCCCTCATGTCATCGGTTTTCGGTTTGAAGGATAATCCCCATATAGCAAATTTTTTGTCTTTCAGGTCGAGGCCAAAATGTCTCTTTACTTTTTGGGGGAGGACTCTTTTCTGCCGTTCGTTGACGGCATTCACGGCTGAGACAACCGGCGTTCCAACCGATACTTCCTCGCCCATTTTGATAAGCGCCTTGACATCTTTCGGGAAACAGCTTCCCCCCCATCCGATTCCTGGAAAAAGAAATTTCTGACCAATCCTGTTATCGTAGCCAATCGCCATCCGGACTTTGTCCACATCAGCTTCAAGTTTTTCGCAAAGCGATGCTATCTCATTTATGAAAGATATCCGCGTAGCAAGAAACGCATTCGCGGCATACTTTACCATTTCGGCACTGCGGATTTCCATCAAGAGAATCGGCGCTCCTGTGCGAACGAAGGGCTCATATAATTCACGAAGAGTTTGCTCCGCCTTCTCATTCTCGACGCCTAGAACGACGCGATCAGGGAACATGAAATCCTGGATTGCATTCCCTTCCTTCAAAAATTCCGGATTAGAAGCCATCTCAAGCTTTACATTAGAATATCTCTTGAGAATTTCCTTAATTTTGTCGCCTGTTCCTATAGGAACGGTGCTTTTTGTAACAAGGAGCTTATATGCGGCCTCTCCGGCGTTTCCCTGAAGCTTGCCGCGCGTTCCCCGTGATTCCGTATCTATTATTTTCCCGATTTCCTGCGAAACATCAATCACATATTTCAGGTCAGCCCCTCCATCCGCACCGGGTGGAGTTGGGAGGCAAAGAAAAATCACTTGAGAATCGATAACGGCTTCCTTCAAAGAAGTCGTAAACGAAAGCCGCCCTGCATTGATATTTTTTTCAAGAAGCGAATCGAGCCCCGGCTCGTATATCGGAGACTTCCTTTTCTTTAGCTGTGCGATTTTCTTCGCGTCCACATCCATGCAGACAACATTATTCCCCGTCTCGGCGAAACATGTGCCTGTGACAAGCCCGACATAGCCGGTACCAATTACGGAAATCTTCACGAGTCAATTCTCATTTTTAAAATCTTAGGTTTTGAAATATTCGAAGACTTATTTTCAGCCCAACCGAGGTATAGACATTGAATGTAAATTTAAAATCGAAAACCTAAAAATCAAAATCTACAGTTTCCTGATGAGGTCCGCCCGCACATGTCACTTGGTTGCCGCGAGATCCTCATAGTTTGTCTCGAGATTCTCGGACAAACACGTCAAGATAACTATCGTGGGTAGCCACTTTGTAAAAGTTACCCTTTTTGAAAACCACTGTCCCGGGTTTCTCATACTTGTTTTTCCGATAATCTGGGCTCGACTCGAGAACCTCAAACGTAGTTCCGTCCGACTGAAAGACCGGATATTGAAAAGGTGGAAAGATAAATGCGCGAATCCAATTATATAATGATCGCGTGTCCCTATTCCAACTCACCACATTTTTCTTAAAATCTATGAGACCTGCTGGATAATACGAGGCTCTTGAATTATCCTGAGGTACCCTGGAATTCTTCAGCCTCAATATGTCATCCACATTTTCCCTTAGTAATTCCACACTTTTGCCAACACAAAGATCATAAAGCTCCCTGGCACTTTTTACAAAAGACATATCAAAAATCTTCTGTGCTATGATATCCCCTGTATCCACCCCAGGATCCATGTAGTGGAGAGTGACCCCGAATTCATTTTCTCCATTCAACATTGCCATCGCGATCGGAGAGACCCCACGGTACTTGGGGAGAGGAGCAAAATGAAGATTGATAGCTCCAAACTTAGCCGTATCGATGACCTCCTGATTAATTATTTGGTCATATTGAAACGAAAACAAGAGATCAATTCGCGATTTGATGAGAGACTCAATTGAGTCTTTAGATTTTATTTTTGGAAAAGTCGCCGTAGGTATTTTCTGCTCAATGGCAAATTTCTTGAACGACCTTTGCCATCCATCTTCTCCAGGATCGCTATTATTGGGAGACACAAAAACCATCTCGCAATTTTGATTCCCCGTCAAGATTTTTGTGGCCTCTATTGCGATATCGTTCTTTCCTAGAACAGCAACTCTAAGCATGATATGTCTCGATTATGGCCTCTCTACTCCACACGGTGACAATGCAATAAACATTCCTATGGAACGCGAAAACAGTTCTCTTAGGGTTATGATAACACCAGTCTTTAGTCGAGCAGGATATCTTTGCCGTTATTCTGCAAAGAACGATTTGCAGCCGCTAATATTCTTACGACGTTCAGTCCGGAGATTCCATCGGAAGCGGGGGTCGCTTCCTTAAAGACGCTCTTCACAAAATTGTTGCAGAGCAAAGAGAGAGCCTCGATTCCTTCCAGCTTCGGAGCGTACATGTCGCCCGTTCTGTATTGGATGAGGGTCTGGTAAATTCCTTCTTTGGATTTTATTTCCACGCCTTTGTCGTAGACCTTTATTTTCTCGCTCGGCTCCATATCGTCATAGACAATCATCTTTCTCTGTCCTCCGAGGAGTATGCGTCGTATTTTCACGGGTGCAAGCCAGTTGACATGGAAATGTGCGATGAGGTTATCCTCGAACTTCACTACCACATAAGCAACATCTTCCACATGATTATAATGGGATGTGCCGTAAGCACTGACTGCGATGGGCTTTCTGTCTATGAGATGGTTCATAATCGAGATATCGTGAGTAGCAAGATCCCAGATCACATTTACGTCATGCTGGAATAAACCCAAATTTATTCTGACCGAGTCAAAATAATAGAGATCACCCACCTCACCGGAATCGATCAGTTCTTTCATCTTCATTACCGCACCGGTGAAGAGAAACGTGTGATCCACCATCAATACGAGATTCTTCTTAGCTGCGAGATTGCAGAGCTCCTCGGCTTCCCTAACCGAAGCAGTTAGCGGTTTCTCAATAAGCACGTGCTTTCCGTATTCCAGCGCCATTTTTGCCAGAGGGAAGTGGCTCGCCACCGGCGTTGCGATTGCAACGGCATCGACCCCGCTTGACTTGAGCATTTCTTCGTAATCATTTCGATACTTTGCCCCCGGCAGCCTTTTCGCAATCTGATGCAGACGAGATTCATTCTTATCTACCGCATGAACTTCCGTGACATTGTCGATGCCAAGGAAATTTCGCACTAGGTTTGGTCCCCAATACCCCAGCCCAACGATACCAATCTTCATGTGTCTTTGCTCCTTTGAAAATTACTTTCCGCCCCTCCCGAACAGGAGTACGGGAAAAGTCTTTAACAGCAACTGCAAATAAAGCCACGGTGACATATTCTCCATCATGTACAAGTCCATCATCACCATGTCATCATAGGAAGATTTTCCGCGGCCATAAACCTGCCAAAACCCGGTACAGCCCGGCAACGCCTTGTTCCTCTCGCGATGCCAATCTTTCATCGCCTGATATTCATAAGGAAGAGACGGCCTCGGCCCAACCAAACTCATTTCTCCTTTAATCACGTTTATTAGTTGCGGAAGCTCGTCAAAACTTGTCTTTCTCAAGGCTCGTCCAACCACGGTGACACGGGAATCAACTATTATTTTTCCTGAACCATTTTTTCCGCTTGCACCTTTTATAAAATCCAGCATGAGTTTCTCTCGCTTGCGGTCGCCGTTTTGGCTGACATACATCGACCTAAACTTGTACATCCTGAAGACTTTCCCGTCTTTCCCTATTCTTTCATGCGCATAAAAGACCGGGCCTTTCGAGGTAAGTTTAATGGCCAAAGCCGCCACGAGAAATAGAGGAGAAAGGACGAGCAAGGCAATGGCCGAGATTATGAAATCACAGATCCGCTGATAAATAGCAGTCATGTCGGAGTAGAAACCTCGCGTTACTGTGACCGCGGGATGAAACGTATAAGATTCAGTAACAGATACTGAGCTTACCGGCTCGAACAGGTTGGATACAACCCTGACTGATGCACCCGTGTTCTTTGATTCGTTAATAAGTGAAAGCAATTTACTGTGAGATACTTTATTAATTGCTATTACTATTTCATCGCATCCCGTTTCTTTGGCAAGGAAATCTATTTCCGAGCTATCACCAAGAACTTTGTACCCGTTTAATACACCCGTACCGACGGGAATAGAATCGTCGACAAATCCGGCGATTTGCAGACCGAGCTTTTTGTTTGAACCAATCTCCCTCGCAAATTTCTGAGCACACTTGCCTGCACCAACAACCAAGATTTTCCTTAAGAGCACTCCGCGATGGGCGAGTCTTCCAAAAACAATAGGGAGCAGTACTACACGGTACGCCATAAAAAGGAATAACAAAAGAAACACGAAGTACTCAAAAGCACGCCTGCTCGGAGAGACCAGCGCAAAGTCGCTAAGATAACCTCCGATAACATAAAGAATCGCCAATACCGCTATTGATTTAACGACCTGTACAGCTGACACAGATCTATCGAGAAAAACATTGATCCTATAGAGATTGTTGTATTGAAGAATGAACACTCCAAGCAGTGGAAGGATGGTTGCTGCGGCGAATTCATAAGTCATAAAATATCCGAATCGCCAGATGATCGCCAGGCAGAAGCTCACAAGGACCACGATGAGGTCTATCGCGAGCAGCGCATATTTATAAAGTGGAAATCTCAAGACAATCTTCTGGACCCGAATTAGTTCTTAAAAAAAGCTCTGATAGATTCGCCAACAAACTCAAGTTGATCCGCCGAGATCTCGGGGTATATAGGTAAAGATAATCCGTTCTCAGCCAATTTTTCTGTAATGGGGAACACACCCTTCTTGTAACCGAGATGCGAGAAGCACGGCTGCAAATGCAAAGGAACGGGATAATGGAGACCTGTCGCGATACCTCTTTCTGCCAAGAACTTCTGCAATTCATTCCGCAATCTGTCCTTCCTCTTCGGCCGTTCATCTTTTACTCTTACAACAAACAAATGATAAACATGCTTCGCATACTCCATTTGTTCCGGGAGGACGATCTCTTCGACATCGCCGAGCATTTCGCGATATTTCTCCGCAGCATTTTTTCGTGCATTATTCCATTGTTCCAAGTGTTTCAACTTTACTCCGAGCACTGCACCTTGGATTCCTTCCATCCTGTAATTGTGGCCGTAGACTTCGTGAAGATATTTCTGAGTGCCGCCATGGTCTCTCATCATTCTGAACCTTGCGGCAAGTTCATCGTCGTTCGTCAGCACTGCACCAGCTTCGCCATAAGCTCCGAGATTTTTTCCGGGATAGAAACTGAACGAAGCTGCACGTGACAAAGTTCCGACTTTTTTCCACTTTCGGGTAAGACCTAGACTATCTTGGCTTTGGGCCACATTTGTCTCACGGGTCAAATATTCCGCAAAGTGCGCCTGAGCCGCGTCCTCGACGAGAAGCAGATTACGCCGCTCGGCGATTGATTTCAAGCTGTCCATGTCAGCCGGTTGACCATAAAGATGGACAGCCACAATAACTTTAGTCCTTGGTGTTATTGCCGCTTCCACTTTTGCAGGATCAATATTATAACTCTTCTCTTCGCAGTCCACGAAGACGGGTACCGCACCGCAGAGTGTCGCACCCCAGGCGGTTGCGACAAATGTGTTTGCAGGGATAATCACCTCGTCACCTGGGCCTATGCCCAAAGCCCAAAGGACCAAATGATTCCCGTCAGTTCCTGAGCTTAGGCCTATACAATGCTTTACTCCAAGCGATGACGCGAAAGAATTTTCGAAATCGGATACCGCTTGGCCGAGAACAAAAGAAGAGTTTTCGATTACGTTGAAAATTGCTTCATCGATTTCATTCTTGATTGAATGATATTGCGCTTTGAGATCGAGGAACGGTACCTTCATGGACTAAATTCTAATTTTAAATTCTTGCACTAATTTCTCTTCAAAAATTTGGCTATCGAATCTACGACCCATTCGATTTGTTCATTAGTCAATTCGGGATAAATCGGGAGCGCCAGGGAGTGCTCCGCGGCAAAGTTTGAATGAGGATAATCTTTGTCATTGCATTTCAGATATGCAAAGCATTCCTGCCGATGAAACGGCACAGGATAATATATCTCCGTACCGATTTCATTATCCGTAAGGCATTTCCTGAGTTCGTCTCTTCTCTCGACACGGATTACATATTGATTGTAAATGTGATGATTCTTGTGTCCGGCGGCGGCGTATACAGCCTTCGGAAGAAGTACCATGTTCCTGTCGTTGAACGATGTAACCCCCTCCTTCTCCGCGAGTCCCTTTTCAACGAACAGCCGCGTGTATAAGGCAGCATTCTCACGTCTCTTCTCCGACCATCCATCAAGGTAAGGCAGTTTAATGTTCAACACTGCTGCCTGCAACGCATCTAATCTGAAATTTCCACCGATCATCCTGTGATAATATTTCGGCTTGCCGCCGTGGACTCTCATTATTCTTAACTTCTCTCCGAGGGTATCGTCGTTTGTCACGACCACTCCTCCGTCTCCAAATCCTCCCAGGTTCTTACTCGGGAAGAAGGAATAGCATCCGATATCTCCAATGGTCCCAACTCTTCTGCCGTCTTTATACTGTACCCCGATAGCCTGCGCAGCATCTTCAACTACTTTCAACGAGTGCTTCTCAGCGATCTCCATCACGACAGCCATGTCCGCGCTTTGTCCGTACAAATGCACCGGCATTATACATTTAGTCTTCTTCGTTATCTTTCTCTCGACATCCTTCGGATCCATATTGAATGAAACGGGGTCGATATCTGTAAAGACAGGTACAGCATTCAATCGTGCAACGACTCCGGCAGTTGCAAAAAATGAGAACGTCGGGACAATGACTTCATCTCCGGGCTCTAAATCGATCGCCATTAACGCAACTAAAAGTGCATCTGTGCCGGAGGAAACGCCTATCGCATATTTGCAACCTAAATATGAAGCCAATTTCTTCTCTAATGTCTCTACTTCAGGCCCGAGTATGAAGTGCTGTGACTCGGCAACCCTGATTAATGCTTCGTCGATCTCACGTTTCATTGAACTGTATTGCGCTTTTAAATCCAGCAGTGGAACTTTCATTGAGCAATCTCCCTCACGATTCCATCTTCCAACTTATATTCCCTTTTTGATTTCTCGCAGTAGGCAACCCCATTCTTATCGAACTCCAGCTTCCTTCCCGCTTCGCTCACCCAACCCATTATTTTTGCAGGGTTTCCAACCACGAGCGCAAAATCAGGAATGTCCTTTGTCACGACGGCGCCGGCTCCGACAAACGCAAACCTGCCTATCGTGTGTCCACACACGACCGTACAGTTCGCTCCAAGCGAAGCTCCCTCCTTTACCAATGTCTTGATGTAATATTTAGACCCGACCTGAGGATACTTTGATCTGGGATCCAGAATATTCGTAAATACCATGGATGGCCCGCAGAAAACGTAATCCTCAAGCGTCACCCCTTCATAAATTGAAACGTTGTTTTGAATCTTCACGTAGTTACCGATTGTTACATTATTCCCAACGTTTACATTCTGCCCGATCACGCAATGATGCCCGATCTTCGCTCCCGATTGGACATGCGAGAAGTGCCAAACCTTTGTACCTTCTCCAATTTCTACATCAGCATCCACGACGGCATGTTCGTCGACATAGTATTTCTTCTCGGATGCACCGGGATGCATCTTCTCATCATTCATTTTCCGTTCCTCATTTCCTTTAGGTTCTTCCCGGCTTTGTCGAGTATTTCCAGGACTTCGAGCGCATGTTTTCCGTCGGTCAAAGGTGTCAGATTCTCTGTTACGCATTTCATAAAATGGCATTGTTCTTCCGCAAGCGGCTGCTTGTCGTCGTGCGGGATAACCTCGAACTCGCCGTCGAACTTCTGTATCGTGCCGTTGACGTTATCGAACCTCTTCGGATAAAACTTCAGCTTGTCTCTTGGGGCACTGTCTTCGAACACCATCATCCCCCTATCGCCGATCACCACCAGCCTCTGTTCTTTGAACGGGTGAAGCCAGCTTACAAATATATGCGCGTGAACATTTCCCGGGTAAGACAAGTATGTTACAGTCGAGTCTTCGATGTTGCTCTGCAGGAACGATGCTCCACGGGCTTCGACTCGAACCGGATTCGACTCCGTCAGCAACTGAATTATCGAAATATCGTGCGGAGCGAAACTCCATAGTATGTTTTCTTCCGTCCGCACAGTGCCGAAATTTAACCTGTTGCTGTACAGATACTGAAGCCTCCCTATCTTCCCGCCTTTGACAAGCTCCTTCAGCTTCAGCACCGCAGGATGGTACAGAAGAACGTGGCCCACCATCAGTTTCAATCTCTTTCTCTCCGCAATTCGAATCAGCTCTTCAGCCTCCGACGGATGAAGAGTTATCGGTTTTTCGACCAGGACATTTTTCCCGCTTTCGAGAAGTTTCCGCGCCACGGCGTAGTGAGTCTCCGCGGGAGTTGCTGCAATCACGGCATTGATCTCCGGATGGTTGATCACCCCATCGGCTTTGGTGGTAAACGCAATCGATTCCGAAATCCTTTTCACTCGGCCGCATGCTTCCGTCGCCGGATCGGAAACCAGAATTAATTCCTTCCCGAACAGCTGATGAGCCGTCTTCACGTGATTTATTCCCCACCTCCCACACCCTAATATTCCTAATTTGAATTCACCAGCATTCATTATATCTTATTTTTGCTTCTTTGGGTTATGCACAAATTTCTGTGAAGGGGTTATATATATGTTAAAACAATGCAAACTCAACTGGAACGCAATAAAATTCTCATTCCTGCTGCGTAAATCAAGACAGCATCTGATGCCTTGAATTTTTTTAGCGAATCCTTACTGTCCATGGATATTATGATCCAAAAGGAATGCATCGAGACCTAGTACCTTGATAGCCCTATCTTATTTTAAGAGCATCATTTTCTTCGTGGTCAAATAATCATGCGCACCATCGAGAGATACGGCTTGAAGGCGATAAAAATAAACGCCACTGCTCACTAGTTGACCGGAATCGTTGTCGCCTCGCCAGATCGCCGAGTAATTCCCGTCCCCCCTTTCCTCGTTTCGGAAAAGAGTTCTGATTTTCTGCCCGAGTATGTTGTAAATGATTATTGTTACACGACTCGGCGCCCCGATATAGTAATCTATAGTAGTTGACGGGTTGAAGGGATTAGGATAATTCTGTTCCAACTTAAATGATCTTGCAAAAGGCAGGAGGTCAGCTCCGTCGGGGCTATCTACTTTTTCGCCTAACTCCAAGTTGCCGATCTGGACGGCACCTCTGATGGAGAACCCTAGTATCCTTCGTACGCTAGCTCCCCATTTTGCGCTGTTCAAGTCACTATTAAGATTCCTAGCGAACGACTGCCAGCTTCCGTTCTTAATCTGGCTGCCAAGATAAAAAGAAAATGTGTTGCCCGAACCTGTCGCCGTCTGGCCATCACCTGAGAAATATTGCAGGTAGACGGAAGTCCCGTTCGAGTCAGTCACCCACACTTTCAACATAAAATCCGAACTCGATTTCACTTCCGCAGTGATTGTATTGGCAAGCCAGCGGCCGTACTTGTCGACGCCAAAGTCTAGACCGCTGGACGTGGATAGATTCATGGTTCGTGCATTAATTGTGGAATCAAAACCGACAGACACGGTTCCGCTTCCCGTCGTCGCAAGCCAGCCGTGATCAAGCGGAGAATCGTTGTAGCCAAAATTATCGATAACCAGAGGGTGAACTGCGAGCGAGAAAGACTGGGTATCTGCATCGGCATGCTGGTCTCTAACTAGAATTGAAACCATATGCGTTATCGAATCCGTTGCAGGGGCAGTGCCGATGAGAATGCCGTCAGGAGATATTGATAACCACGCCGGGCCGCTGAGCTTGTAATATTGCAGCGAGTCCGTGAGATATGACCCCGTGGCGTAGATTGGATAATAATACATTGCATTGGGAGCAACGACGGTATCGGGAGGAGAACCTATTTGAATCGCGTCGTGAACCGGTTCTACGACGTGGATGTTGAACAAGATCGAGTCCTTGTCGCCATGCTGGTCACTCGCGACGATCGTTACAGGGAAGACACCCGAAGACGACGGAGCAATACCGGATAGAATGCCGGCAGAATTCATTTGCAGCCATGATGGAGCGACGGACAGATTATAGGAAATGATATCACCGGGATGGACACTCGCGGTCTGTATTTGGCTGGAGTAGTTTGCATTATTTGCAACCATCGTGTCCGGCGAGGAAACTATCTTCAAAGGAACGGGAAGCTTCTTTCGGAGATACATCCCGCTGATCTTCATGATACCGCCCTGATAGCACGTGCAAGCAACCGCTACGTTCATGGTCGAAACGTTCGAAGGTATGATGAGAGTTTGGTTCCCATT